>Ga0247732_10000788_pt1 | contig 13718 bp, 10 predicted proteins | sample UWRJL163409C2_FD_180940 | JGI IMG/M metagenome (GOLD analysis project Ga0247732, IMG submission 180940) | Plant litter microbial communities from Arlington Agricultural Research Station in Wisconsin, United States - UWRJ-L163-409C-2 | ecosystem: Environmental > Terrestrial > Plant litter >...
CTGTGGACTGACGTCTGCAGCGCGTGTTCGCGAGCGGGCGAAAGTCAGGCTAATATAGACAAGTTGTCTTCGCGGATGACAAAGCCACGGGCTGTGGCGCAGCTTGGTAGCGCACTTGACTGGGGGTCAAGGGGTCGCAGGTTCAAATCCTGTCAGCCCGACAGAAGAAAAAAGCAGGTCAGAGGCGGTTTCCGGAGTTTCGGGAATCGCCTTTTGCTGTTTCAGGGGCGGTTACGCCAACGCTTACCCCAACCGGCGGCGCCCCTGGACCAGAAGACGATGAAGGCAACTCGGTAGGGCAGGGCGTAAGGCACCCTACGTTTGGCCTGGTCAAAATTGGTTTATAGTTTGTGTGACGATCGTCGAGGCATTTGTCGGACGGTGGGCGGATGCGCCACCCGGATTGAAGAGCTAGACATGGAGCGCGAGGAGGATTTCGTCACGTCTGAGCGGGGTGGGGAAACTTGGGGTTCGTTATGGGGGCGGGTCTGTGAGCAGATGACCGGACCCGATGACTCCTATGTCCTGATTCCCGTTGAGGGCGAGCCGGCCGCTTAAACGGCCGTCTGTAGTGACGGCTCATACGGCCGCTGGTCATTTCCTATCGAGGCGTAGCGCGTCTGCTGTGGCCGCTAGCCTGAGCGCATGGACTCAGCTCTAGCCGTTGCTATCGTCGCCGCTCTGACCGTGATCGGGACGGTCCTCCCGATCGTGGGCGTGGTTCGCGCTGTGCGGGGGCTTTCGAAAGAGCGCGAGGCACGACGTAGTAAGGGCTTGTTGGTTGCGGACTTCAACGCCGAACACGGCCCAAAACCGCCCTCGTTGGAAGCGGCCTGGCGCGGTATGCGGGTAGACGCGACTTTAGTCGTGATGGGCGTTCTAGCTGCTGGGGTGGCCGGGGTCTGGTCGCTTTTCCTTAAATGACGACACGCCTATCTGCCCGACGTGAAGGGGCCAGCTTGAGTCTGACGCGATCGGCTCGGCGACGGCGGTCCGCGTCGTGTGGGTGTGTGCGGAGCACGGCGCCGTGTCGGCGGTCGATCCGTTCGCAGGACTCTGAGCTAAGCGCAACAGGGCACGATGGAGGCGTCATGGATCTAGACGACTACACGGCGGACGGCGGCTCTATCAATTCATGGCCTTTATCGAGAGCCGGTCGAGCGACACCGGCGCGCTCATTTCTTGGACGAACTATTTCGAACTGGAATCATCGGATGATCCTCGCTTCTTTGACTGCGTAGGCAGTTTGCTTCGCCTGCCGGGGAGGCTCGGAGGAGCGTGGCGAGCTTCAGTCGACTAGATCTCGCCGTGCGTCGTTTGGAACGGGCACTACCCGCCGTCGAGTCGGTTCTCTCGTATGCGTCGAACCTTCCAAGTATTCGTGTGAAGGATCTCAGATCGTATTTTGACGGTGGAACCCTAGCGGACCTAGAAACTTGCAGCGATCTCCTTGTCGAGCGCCGCATGAGTGTTCCCATTGACGAGACGGACACGGAGCAGAGTGGATCGGACGCAGACGAAACTCGTCACCGTGCTGTCGAGCTGGCGGATCTGATTTCGGATTCGGATATTCCTCGTGAAGTCGCCGAGGTTTTGTTGCGCAGCTCCGAAGCCACTATCGACACGGTGGACCTGTTCAAGATCACCGGCCCCGACGGTGTCCGCCGAGAATACGAGCGCTTGGTTGGCGCGGTGGTGACTCAGCCTGTAGTCGCTAGCGAGATTGCGAAACGGCCGTCTGTCGTTGCCAAGGTGGTCGAACTCAGCAAAGCGGTTGTGATCCTCGGTGCGGCGTTGAGCCAGCGCTGAAGGCCGCTACAGGACAGTAGGTTCTTTAGCCGGATCGTTGGGATCCTGCGCGAGGCGTTTGGTCGCCGCCGCGACTTCTCCGGCATGCTGGCGAGCAAAGGCGCTCCTCGCTCATGCCGGGTGTGGCGTAGACCTCCTGCTCGACAGGGCGCTCGAGCGCGGCGGGCTCACGATGCGGGGCTGCGACAGGGTGCTGTGCCTCAAGTGCGTGTGATTAGGGCGTAGGTAGCGCAAATCCCGAACGGGGGAGGCGCCAGTGTGGGTGGCCGTCACTAGGATTGCCGAATGACCGACGGAGAAACTGAGGCGCGCGGTATCGCCGACATCAGGTTCTCCGGCGGACGGTACGACAAGATCGGATTCCCGCTCGACGGGATCGACGATTTGCACAAGTACCAGAGGCTTGTAATCGAAGCCGCCAAAAAGATTTGGTACGACAAGCATCCCAAAGCGCATCGGTTGCCCTCCAACTTCAACGAGACCGTCCGGCTTCGTCTGACCGTCGTGGAAAAGGGCAGCGTTGTCCCGGTGCTGGAGCGTGAACCCGACGTACAGCAGCGGATCAAGGACATTCCAGACCTTCTCGACCTGTCGATCGCATACGTAGACGATGCTTTCGCGACGATCGTGTCCAAGGTGGAGTTACCCGACGATATGCCGGAGTCGATGACGTCGATCGTCAAACTCTTCGGGGGTTACTGGCAGGAAAACGAGCGCGCCGTCTTCCGATCGAGCTCGGCGGAACCGGTGACCTACACATTCGCTCGTCGCAAAGAGCTCCTCGCTGCTCTTGCGGCGGAGAATCAAGAGGTTCGGGGAACGCTCATCGGCAAGATTCGCATGCTCGACTCGACCAAGGAATTCATCTTCCTCGACGGCAAAGAGCGCCCCATCAACGGCCACTTCTCGGAGGGGTCGATCTTCGACGAGCTGCACGAAGTGCACAAACTTAGCGAATCAGCCGACCTCATTTGGCTGGAATGCAAATTCATCGCAAACGCTCTGTCTGGTGAAGTTTCGAAGATCGAGGACGTATACGACGCGGGCCAGTTCGCGCTGAGTTCCAATCCATGGGCCCCCAGGCTGGCGGAGCTCGCGGCATACCCCAAGGGTTGGCTCGACGGTGAAGGCGACCGAGTTGATATCGTCCCTATCTCCGCCGCATTGGCCGTTCTCGACCTCATAACCGAGAGGGGGTACGGCACCCCATCGATTTTCGCTGACGTCGAAGGGGGCGTTCGAATGGAGTGGCTGACAGACGTATCGCACACCGTGTTGAGCGTGGACAACGACTCTCTATTCACGACCTATCACCTCAATCTGGAAACCGGCGAGGAAGACTACGTCGAGAAAATCAAGGTGTACAGAGACGCACTTAAAGCCGTGAGTAGGTACATCCATGGTTGATTACGGTGAGGAAACACCGAGCGTGTCTGCCGAACAGGGCGTCGAGGAAGCGACCGTCGAGACTCAGGCCGCCGAGGTGATCGGAGAGTCTGCGTTTGAGTTCTACAAAACTGCCGAGGGCGAAGAAGTCCTTGAAGATGAAGACGAGCTCGTTTGGCGACAGTGTGCACCGGGGCACTTTGATACTTCAACCGGCAAACCGACCCTCGATTTATTCCGCCCCAATGAGGCTGACAGTGGCATGATGTCAGGCTCCCGCAAGTCGAAGACGACGGCGGAGAGGGCGTATAAGCATCGGGTAGAGGTCGATCAGAAGTTGTCGAAGGGAACATGGGCGGTTTCGGTCGCGGAGGTCGATAAGGTCGATGCTCGGGTCGTAGACGACAGTGCCAATCTGAAGCCGCCGCCCGCACCGCCCCCGGGTCATGTTTTCATCGACGTTCGGCATTTGAAGGATCTAGACAAGAGGGAGCGACTCAGATTCCGATCGACGCTCCTGATCTTTGCGAACAAGCGCGGTAGGCAGTTTCCCGCGCCGTAGTGATACCCCATGACTCCGACCCCCGTATCGGTGCCAGGGAGCAGGCCGCGGGGCCTCCGCACCCTCCCAATTAGGGGCACGTCGATGCACGAGCCGAGGCTGTAGCCGACACGGCCACCGTTGGCGCCGAGGTTGGCGAGTTGCGACGTGAATAGTCGACGTTGGTCAAAGAGATTCCTAGAAGTATGCACGCAAAAAGGCCGGTTCGCTGGAGTGCGAACTGGGCCTGGCTGGTCAGTAGCCACGGCGGACTCTGCTGACGACAGGGTCGGCATCCTTGCCGCGCTCGCGAGCGGCTAGTCACCTTGGTCCGGCGTGAATCGAGAGGTCGGGTCGCTGGTCGCGACTAATCTCAGTGCATGAGCATCGTTGATTGGCCGGAAATTACGCCTGGCGAAGGTGTATGGGCAGGGGTCGACGGTCCTTCGCTGCTCGCAGCGGCCTGCGCGTTGCAGTTAAGACTCGACAACGTTCACGGGTTGGTGAGGCTTCAACGCCTCGCGGCCGTTGCTGCGCGACTACCTTCACTTGCCGACGCACGCCCGATATCGTCCTCTGCCGTAAAAAGGCTACTCGCTGTGAACCAGATCGGGGGGCCTGCGGTTGGCTCACTTGAGGATGCATACGAGGGTATATATGTTTTGGAGGTTCCCTTCTTCGGCGGAGCTCGGCTGGTGTTGCAGGGACAAGCGACAGACTGCGGCAAGACGGCAATCACAGTACTAACCGCGGTCTTCCGTGCCCAAGATGATGTATTTCCGCCCGAGTTCCGTTCTCGAATCAGGGCTCTAGCCAAGTTCTTGCTCGATCTAAGCGACCGGATCTGCCGCGCAGCCGGGCTGGTTCGCGGGGATGTGCCTGTGGACGCCGCGCGCGTCAATGTGCCAGCAGCCGAGACCCTGGCGCATATGTCGCGTTGGGTTCAGTTCACCTCCGATGACCTCTTCGGGAGTTACCCGGAGCTCGTGCGTGACTTCCTTGTTGACACGCTCGTTCAAGAACAGGGAGAGCTGGGTGCACTCGACAACGAACGGTTCCTTGATGAATACCTGCTCGTAAAACCATTAATCCGCAGCGGGACGGATATAACAATCGCCGCGCCGGCGGAATTGATGGCCTGCCTACGGCATCACATTATCGTGCACGCCTACGCGTTCGATTGTGTCGAGGTCTTGGCCGAGGCCCTTCGAGACTTGACAGCTGATCGTGCACGCGAACTCCTCAGCGGAACCGCCGACGGCCCATTCGATGTGCTCGATTCCGAAGCGGGTTGGACGCGGTTTGCCGCGTCGTTTGATGGCGACAAGACGATCGACGTCTTCTTGTTGGTCGACGACCTCGCCAATTACGATCCAGACTCTCCATACGGCACTTGGAATGCATGGGACGCCGTGGCATCCGCCGATGCGGCTTCTCAGGATGGTAGCTTCGAACCGAGTCGCACTCTTCGTGTTTTTCTATCGCAGGGAGTCGGGAGAGATTTGGCGGTTGGTGTCCCAGCGGCCGAAATGGAGTCCACGACACTCTACCTGTCGGTCTATGACTTGGAGACGATCCTGCAGACGCCGGGCACGGACGAATTATCGTTGTGGTACTTCGCCCGTGCTTCTACTCACCTGCACGAGCAGAGCCAGGTCCTAGCGTTCTCCACGGTGGACCTGTACGCGATGTATCGTGACTACGATTCGAGCTTCTACTTCAGCGATGACGCTAAACCCTCAATGGTGTCGATCGAAGTGGCGTACGGACAGGCGCTGAGGGTCGAGAACCATGGTCGTCTGGACATACGACATGTTGTGCATCCGATTTCTCAAGCCCTGGTCGAGGCTTACTCCATGCATGGGAAATCCACGCCCGTTTATGTGACCAATGGGTCGGCCGGCGTCGCCTTCTACGTCGATCTGGGCGCGACAAGTGGATGGGTCCATATCGAACGCGCCACGATGAAACATCCGCTGTCAGCGGGGGAAATATTCGACGTCGGGGAAGCCGTGGCCTACTGGCTTTGGCAGGTGGCAGAGCACGAACACGGGCTGATTCAGAGCGCCCTGGATGACAGCGGCGCGATCCAGCTCGTTGTTCGAGCGGCCGATGATGGTGCTCCACTCATACCCTGGGTAGTCGGGCTCGGCCCTGAAGATGGTCGTGGGATCCTCGAAGTGGCCGGTCCGCCAGAGCTCGGAGAGGTAGCGGCACCGAACCATGCCGACCGCCAGATCGTCGCCGCGATCATTACCGCGCTCGCATCCGTAGGCCGTTCCGGCCGTTTGTCGATGGATCGAGTCGAACTCATTGATGCGATCGTCCCGCCGGGCCCGAAGTCGATGCTCCACGTATTTGGGCCGAACGAAAACCCGATAGCCTGGCCCGGCGGACTTCAGGAGGCCTGGTATGTAGGTGACGAAGCCGCGTGCGATGTACTGGATGGGCTCGGAGACCACCTTGTGGTTGAGAAGGGCATGGAATCCGGGCCCATTTCCGATGAGCAACGCAGTGCGGTGCTTAACGGCACAGTCGTTCCTTGGCTGATTGATCAACTCACAGCGGCAATCGCAACGCTCGACCCTGATGGGCTCGTCGAACTGCTCATTGAGCGCAACGAGGCCCTCATCTCGTCGACTGCACGAGACGGAAGTCTTCTTCCGGCTCGCCTTGCCTGCTTTGGGACGAGTAACGACGAGGTGCAGAAGATCGAACGCCGACAGCGCACCGCGAACAGCTCGATGCTTGCCAGCCGATTCCTCGTCGAGTACGCATCAGCGTTCCCGCCTCGAGGAACCGACATGTTTACGCACGAAGCTTACGGTCGGCTTCTCGCGCTGGCATCGGAGATCATCCACAAAGGCATGCTTTCCGATTCCATCCAGCATCACCTTTCTGATACTCGTCTCGCGGTCCTCGGTTCGGGGCGACTGGGGTTGTCCCGTGACGATGACCAGTATTTGCGTGCGTTGGATGCCTTCGCACAAGCCAGAGCCGAGACCACGCTCGCCGACGCACAATCCACCGACCACGACCAGAATCCCGCGTCGTCCCTAGTCGACATTCCGGAGGCGGATCTCTTAGCTCAAGATGAGTTCGGATTCAGCTACACCGAACTCGCACATGCATGCGGAAAGTTGATCGAGATCGCTGACGCTGATGACGGGCGTGACATTGTGACTATCAGTAGCGAGCACCTCGCAGAGCAACTCGAACGTGAGTTCGGTTGGGACCGAGAAAAGGTTGACACCCTCCTTTCCCAGTTGGTCCTCGAACCTATGGAGGGCGATATCAGTGCCTTCTGGAGACAGGGGGTCGCCGTTCGGCCCTGGCGCTTCAGTCGGGAGCGTTCCTACCTCCGCCGACCCCTCGTGCGCCAACACTTGGGCCACATGACAACGCTGACGTTTGGGCGCCGAGCCGTTCGCCAGGCACCAAACTACTGGCTTGACCAGTACCGTTCGGGTCGACTCCAGGCGAGAACCGCAGCAATGCGCTCTGCGCTAAGTCAACAGCGCAACAAAAAGGGCCAACGGTTCGAACGCCTGGTCGCCCAGCGGCTCGACCAGCTCGGCTACGCCCCGATCCGAACGCGTCTCCGCCGCGTCGGCCGCGTCGACTTTCGAAATATCGACGGTCAGAACCTGGGTGACATCGACATCGCCGCAATCCACCGTGGGCGCAACGAGCTGCTCTTGCTTGAGGTAAAAGATCTCGAGACCGCCAGGACCCCAGCTGAACTCACGAACGAAGTCGACAACCTGATCGGTGAAGGCAACTCGGCGATTAGACGGCTTAAACAGCGAACAGTATGGGTCCACCAGCATTTGGAAGCGGTATTGCGCGAGTTGGGCATTTCTACCCCGGGCAAGCGCTGGAGCGTGAGGCCGATAGTTGTCGTCAACGAAGCACTTTTGTCAGAAAACTTGATCTCGGACGATATTCCGATCGTGGCGCTCGCCAGGCTCGAAGCCACTCTGGCTGCGCAAAACGACACCCGCTCGAGCCGCCGGCGAAGGGCCGCCGCACAAAGGTGAGGAAAAAAATCGTTTGGTCGCACCCGAGCGCACGCGACCTCGGCTCTCATCCAGGGGTCGGCGATCACTGACGGTCAGCTCTCTTGCCCAGCTACTACCCGACGGGCAAGACCAGTCGCAATGCCGCGTCCGCGTTTTGAGGGTGCATGCACCTACTAGCACTATTGCGCGATCCCTCACGTTCGAACGTGCCTGGCTGCACTGCGCACGCTTCTGATCAGGTCGGCAGGGTTGTCTGGAACGGCAAAGGACGGCGCTCTGGTTGCGACCCGCGCCGAACAAAGCCGGCAGGTGTTCGCGTTTCACGTGGGACACGTGCGAGTGCGAGTAGGTGATCAACGCACGTCAACCCGACCGGGATCCGGATGATCCATCCGACATCGAATTCGCGGTCGACGTTACTGACTGTGGCTGGTGGTGAACAAGAGAATGGCGCTAGTACGGGGCTTTCTCGACAACCTCGATTGAGGATGGATGCGGCGCGTGAACACGGCGATAACGAATGCCATGTAGTGGAACTCTGTCTACGCGAGGATTCTTGGGTCGTGTATGCCCTTAGCGGCGGCGAGATTTGTCCTCCATCGGTACGGCGCCTCTCGTTCGCCGAGCCTCAAATCCCACGTTGCCGAGCATCCACCGGGGTGAGTCTCGTTCTGCGTCCTGAACTACGAGGTCTCGTCGAGCGTCCGCTCCAAGTGGGCGGTGGCTCGATCCCACCAACTGCTGTATCGGCCAGCGGAGGACAAGCCGAAGACGACGGATCCAGGCGGCATATCCGTCATATGAGCGGGATACGCAGCTACCTCGATGAACGGGATATCGGTGACACCTTCTGCTGGGTCGACTTCCTCTGCAATCCAGCCCGGCAGATCGTGCTGCTGCGGGCGAAGGATCTCGAGGACATCTGGCAGGACTGTGCGGATCAGGTTGTCAAGATCTTTCCCACTTCGTTGCTCCTCAAAGAGGATCATGGAGACCCCGCTGCGCGCCCGCATCGGAAATAGGCCGGGAAACCTCTCACGTCGAGATAGTAGAAGTTCACGCAGGCGTGCTTGGAAATCGAGGCTACCTCCGTGCGTCGGAAGCACACCAAGGTCGAACAAATAGGGCGTGTACTGGAGATGACTGCGCACTTGGTTCCATACGCCGAAGCGATCTACAGGTAGGTCGGTGAGCAAAGATGAGAAGACCATGTCGACGACGTGTTGCTGCTGTGACTGATCTTGATAGTCGATCTGCTTGGTGATGAGTCTCCGCTGAAACAGGCCGTCATCATTGTCAGGATCGAAGATTGACCGGTAGTCGATGAGATGGTCGAGCATCGTGTCATGCTCTATAAATTTGCGATGGTGAATGCCATGTTCCTCTTCGAACGGGTCCCATCTTTCGTCTAGGTCTGAGACCGCCCGCAAGTCAGCAAGTACGTTCGCCCTTGTTTGGGCAGTGATGTAGAGCTTCGGCTCGTCTTTCGCAGGCTCCACTGGCTCGAGCCACGGAACGGCTACATCGAAGTCCTCCGGCGCCGTGAGGGTTGCTACGTCCTCGGAGGCGAGCTCCTGTGTTGCCTCCTTCTTCGTCTGAGGACGCGAGGCGGGCAATCGTGCGGCACGCGCGTACAGAAGCTTCACTTGGCGGTCGTCAGCATAAACATGATCTATCAGCTCATCTAAGAGCCACTTGCAGATATTGTCCACGCGAGCCCCGTTGCGGTTCGAGCTGAACAGAAGGATGTCCAGAGCTATTTCAGCGCGAGGCTTCGGCCATTTGGTCAACTCTCGTGCGCGACGAGCAAGGGCGTCTGCCTCGAAAGCCGCAGAAAGGGCCTCGCGGGCCTTTTCCTTGGTTCGTCTGCGGGTCTTTTTTGTCGGGGGTTCCAACGGAAGGGTTATCCGAAGTGATTCTCCACGTCGACGATGGAAGCGGATGAACTCAGCTTCCGGCGTGCTCCAGAATCGGTGCACAGTTAAATCCTTTGAGAAGCTTCTAGGACGTTGCCTTTGAAACAGCGGGGGAGGACCTCAGGCGTGTTGCGATGAGCGCTCCTATGAAAATGGTTCCAAGCTTCGCGCATAGGGGGCCTCCGTCTGGTCATCTCTAAACTATCGGCGATCAGGGGATTGCCCTCAGTAGAAGTCCCAGGTGCTAGCGGCCACGTCACTACCGAACCCCGAAAGTTCGACTCGGAGTTTCGTCTGACTTCTTTGGCGAGGAAATGGCTGCCGACGGTTTGGTTGGGGCAGACTGTGAACAAGGTTTTGCTTGGACGAACTGAAGGTGCGAGATGCGAACCCTAGACGTTTCTACTCCGTTCACTGCGGCCGCTTCCGAGGCAATTCTTCGGCACTCGCCGGAGGTGATCCATGCGCTCGTCTCAGGAACGGTTCGGTGTGGGCCGGCGGCTGAAGGTCGATTGCTCGGTCTAATGGCTGCCGTCACGCGCGACGGTGGCCATGTCGAAACGACACTCAATTACTACCTGGCATCAAGCGCGCTTGAGTCATCGGGGTGGACAAACACGATTGAGAATCCTGTCGCTCACATCCTTGCCCACTACTCCAAACTGATTCGTGACTATTCTGGCGAAGATGTGACGAATATCGTACGAACGACCCAGTCACGATCGAGGGTAGACCGTGGACTAGTGACACGTACTGGTGGACTAACCGCGTTTCTAGCGCAAAACGAAGCAATTGCGAACGGGCAAGCTCGAGGGGTCTTCGCCGAGGTATCCGCCACAGTTCTGGAGGAACGGCTTGATAGTTTATCCCTTCGACGGGGCGGCAAGGGCTTGCACCCAGCGTTGGTTGCGTTTGCAGCCGAAGCGATCGAGAACGTTCGGGAACATGCAACATCGACCTCAGGCGTCGATCCCGCTGGCCTGGCCCTAGTCGAAATTAGGCGCACCAATCGGAACCAGTTTCCTGCCCTGAAGTCGGCGTTGCCCGCTGGAAGCGCGTTCACGTCCTACTTGGACATGATCGAACGCAAATTTGGTGATGGACTGGCTGCTCTTGCCGAACTGACGGTTGCCGATACCGGTGCCGGCATTGCGGCAACCGTTGCTGGGGGGCCAAGCAGTTTCCCGTCGCCGGATGCCGAGTTTGACGCACTATTGACCGCATTTTCGCCTGGTGGTACCCGAAAGCTTACGAAAGGAAGCGGGGGAGGGTTCACCACCATGCTTCGAGCCGTGACCACGCTCGACGGGGCTATCCAGATCCGGTCTGGACGCTGGTCGCTATACCGATCGGCGAGAACACGGGTCGGCGGTAATACGAAGCTCCCGGGCGATTCGTACGACAGACCCGAGTCGTGGGAGATTGCAGAGGTGGCTCCCGTTATGGGCACGTCAATCACCCTCCTAATTCCGGTTATTCGGGTTGACGAATGACCGAGGAGATGGAGACAAGAACGTGCCTTGTCGTGAGCCTGAACGATGCCGACGAACTCCGTCAGGTGGAAGTGCCATTGGTGCAACCTCGTGGAGGCGGAGGTGCATACGTCTACGCCCAAGTGCCTCAATACTTCACGATCGAGTATCTCGACTTCGAGCTCGACCGTCTCCTCAAGTCGCGTACGGATGACGCGGAGACCGTTGTGATTCGTTGCCATCAGGACGCCGCCGACCGGCTACGACGCGACCAAGAGATGCGTGCCCAGCTCACGAGAAGATTTCCATACGCAGAGGTAATGCTTCTTCGGTGGTCTCGTCAGAAGAGAATGCATGTCCTGGAGGACTTGGAGTCCGGCACGGACCTTACAAGCTCTCATGCCGGCCACCTAACGACCGCGATGAGCATCGACTTCGAGTCGGGGCTTCTTGAGCCGGGCGCGGTTCTCCCTCCAAACCCTGAGTTCCACTATGAAGGTCCGAACGGGCTTCACTATGAATCGTTCATCAGGGCCGGATACGGCTTTCAGTCCATTGATTCGATCCACGCCGCCGCATTCTGGCTCATCCCCCACTTCCGAGATGTCGACGTGCTAGTGCTCGACTCCTGGACGATGCTTGGCTTCGGGCACGCGGTTGTGGACTACATTCTGAATGAAACTCCGACGATCCTCCAGAAGGCGCCGCGAATAGAATCTGCGACCAGATACGCAGAGGACTCGCATCTCCGCTCTCGCCTTCAACGCCACTCCGACCTCGGAACCGCGACCCGTGCACTGGTCTTGACCTCAGTTCACAGCACAGGCGCAACAGAGAAATTGCTTGTGCAAGCTTGCAAGGACGCGGGATTCAACGTTCATCGAGTTCTGCGGCTCTACTCCAATCCGTCTGAACGGACCGAGTCGCGAGTGGTGACGTTGCACGAGCTACGAGAGCCGATCCGATCGACTCCGTCTGGGAAGTGCGACTCGTGTCTTGTTGAACGCAAGTCGTTGGTGCCGGTCGACCCGCGTTCGCTGCTGCTTGCTCTGACCGCTGCCGTTGAGGAGACGCGGATTACGCGCGACGTGGCGGCACCCGCTCATGAATTCCTCGGTAAGTACGCAGAGGTGAAGCCTTTCTCCTTGCACCGCACCGATCCAGGTGGGGATCGACACCACATGATCTATGTAGACGTTGTCCGTCTCCTCACGAGCCAAACCTTCGTTGACAAGGCGCGAACTCTTGCTGCCCAACTCCGAGGTCAGGTCGACTTGGTCGTGTCACCTGAGCATGACGCAGCTGTTCAACTTGCCGAGTTGGTCGCGACCGAGCTCGCGGTCCCTCGGATTGCCTGTGAACAACGTGCCTTCGTCAACCTCACTGGGGACAATAGGGACCGACTTCGTGCGGCGAAGACGATCCTATTTGTGGACGACGTGATGATCACAGGCTCGCGCCTGCGGCGAGTCAAACATGAACTGATGCACAGCCGAATAATCACGGACGAACGAGAGGTGACAATCCGGGCGTTTGTAGGGGTCGCCCGTCCGGCTAGCGCGAGCGCATGGACCGGCCAAAGCGACATGGTGGGGCGGACGAACGTGACCCACGTCGAGTACCTTGAACTGCCAAACTGGGACACGATGGAGTGCCCTTGGTGCTCAGAGCTCGCACTTCTCTCTGAATATATGAACACCCATCAAAGTACGCCGCTGCTACGAGATCGTAGGGACCGCCTCTCTGATGTCCGCGTCGGCGTCAACGACCGTTTGTTCCTGACGAGCAAAGCGAATGCGGGGGGCTCGATTCTTGAGCCTCGGAGGGTTGGCGAGGATAAGTTTGAGGCCGCTGAAGGTCGGCTTCGAATGGACTACAAGGTAACTAAGAACTACGCATTCTCCGAGCTGGGTCAGGGGTCCATTTTTGGACAGCTTGAAGAAGTCGAGCTATTCGTCGCTGTCGCAGCCGCACTACAACGGTTGAGGAATAGCAGGCGTTTGTCGGAGAGGCCGCAATACCCACTCGCTCGCATCCTCGATCCGCATCTCTACTTCCTCGGCCGCTTCTACGCAAATATCATCGTTGCGGCGATACTCCGCTCAGCCCGGCGGCGTGACATTCGGACTGTCGATATCGAGGCCGTGCTTCGGCAAGCAACTGGACTGCGTCTCGCTGAACCTGAGTCCCGCGAACTGCATTTGGAACTCCTGCTCGCCATAGCCCAGACGAAGCTCCCCCTTCCGAATGAAGCGGGCGATCCGTCCATTCATCGGCAACTTGACAATGACGTGGCCGACTTCGCTTGGTGGATCGCCCAGAGGGGTCCAGCGGCTCGAACGTAGCCTTATCGCGTGGTGTGGATGCGGCTTGCTCTCTGGCGAACTCTCGGCGAGTGTCATTTAGGGGACCGAAAGCGGACCAGAATCGTGCAATCTATGCGTCTTGTGATGTGATCTGAATGATCTGAGCCCCGGAATCATGGGGTTTTCGCTGCGTGTCGGGACGTTTAAACGACTGCGGGGCGAAGGGCCCGCGGGTTCAGATTCTGTCAGCCTGACCGACTACCCCC
>Ga0247732_10000789_pt1 | contig 13705 bp, 12 predicted proteins | sample UWRJL163409C2_FD_180940 | JGI IMG/M metagenome (GOLD analysis project Ga0247732, IMG submission 180940) | Plant litter microbial communities from Arlington Agricultural Research Station in Wisconsin, United States - UWRJ-L163-409C-2 | ecosystem: Environmental > Terrestrial > Plant litter >...
CCTGGTTGCGATCGGCCTGGTTGCGATCGCCCTGGTTGCGCTGATTACGCTGGTTGCGCTGCTGGTCGCCGTTGTTCTGGCGATCGCCCTGCTCGCCGTTCTGGCGGTCGTTCTGCTGCGCCTGGTCAGCGTTGTTCTGACGGTCACCGTTGTTCTGGCGGTCAGAGTTGTTGCGGTCCGCGTTCTGGCCGCCGTTGTTCTGGCGGTCAGCGTTGTTCTGGCGGTCAGCGTTGTTGCGGTCGCGGTTGCGGTTACGACCGCGCGAGTTGCGGGACGGCTGGCCGCCCTCCTCGCTGCTGCGGTCGTCGCCGCGCTCGTCAGCGAGGGCTGCACGCTCGGCCTCCTGGCCGGGGAGCAGGTCGCCGGGCATGCCGCCATCGGCCTGCGACACCCGCTCGGCCTCCTGGCCGGGGACGCGGTCGATCGGGGCGTCGTTCTGCGGGGTCGGCACGGTGCCGCCCGGAAGATCGGTGGTCGAATCGGCCGCGGGAGCGTCGCCGCTGCGGGCACGACGGCTGCGGGTGGGGCGCTTGGTCGCCACGGCGTCGGCGAGGGCTGCACGCTCGGCCTCCTGGCCGGGGATCAGGTCACCGGGCATGCCGCCATCGGCCTGCGAAACGCGCTCGGCTTCCTGGCCGGGGATGAGGTCGATGCCGCTCTGGCCATTGTTGGTGTGTGCGACGGCCGACTTCGGCTCGCCGGCTGCGCTCGCGTCGACCACGGAGGTGGTCGCGCGGCGAGGCGCCCGCTTCTTGGCGCCCGGCGCCACGATGCGTGCCTGGGTCGCGGCGGCCGCGGCCTCGATGTCCGCGGCGGTGCGGGCGGCCTCGGCGGCCGAGTCGTCGCCGGTCGCGTCGGCAGCGCTGCTGTCGGTGCTGCTGGCGGCAGTGCTGCTGCTGTCGGTGCTGCTGGTGTCGACTACGGCGCCGGCGACACCGTCGTTGCTGTTCTGGATCTCGGAGATAGCGTCCACGAGTTCTCCTTTACGAAGTTTGGAAGCGCCGCTCACGCCCAACTGTGCGGCCAGAGCCTGAAGCTCGGGCATGCGGAGTTTGGAGAGAGACGCGGTGGAGTCCTGGCCTGAGGCGCGGACAGTGAGGTCAGTCACTAGGAGTGTGTTCCTTTCCCCTCGCAGGTGCCTCGCCTGACGGCATGAGGGACGTGTGCGGGAGAGCTTGTCGTTCGTGGCCATCCTGCGTGAATCGCGCGGGGCCACCCGGTGTGTGCAGAGGCTTCGTGCGATGTGTGGAAAGCGTTGAGCGAGTGCTGGTGATGAGCTGCCCTTGAGAAGCGCAGCCCCTGTAACTTGCGGCCCGGGCTCTCGACTATGTCGAGCTTTCTACCGGGTGCAGTGTCACTGTAGCACCTTTGAAGTCGACGGCCAGCAGCAGAGACTCCCACGGCGTGCCGCGATGCGCCGCGACGACCTCGGCGGCGAGCAGTCGCTGCGCGGGGTCGCTGCAGAGCACCAGGATCGATGGACCGGCCCCCGAGACGACGGCGGGAAGGCCCTGTGAGCGCAGTTCGCCGATGAGCGATTCGGTCTCGGGCATGGCCGCGGCGCGATAGCTCTGGTGCAGCCGGTCTTCGGTGGCGGCGAGCAGCAGCTCCGGGCTCTGGATGAGCGCGGCGATGAGCAGGGCCGACCGCGAGACGTTGAAGATCGCGTCCTCGTGCGGAACGGATGCCGGCCGCAGACTGCGCGCGAGTTCCGTCGACATCGTGAAACCCGGTACCGCGATGAGGGGCGACACCCCGCGGTGGACGATGAGTTTCTTGTGCTGGGGGCCGGCATCCGTCGTCCAGGCGATGGTGAGGCCACCGAACAGGGCCGGCGCCACATTGTCCGGGTGACCTTCCAGTGCGGTCGCCAGGGCGAGCAGCGCGTTCGAGTCGATGTCGACGATGCCGCTGAGCAGGCCCTTCGCGGCCATGATGCCGGAGACGATCGCCGCGCCAGAGGAACCGAGGCCGCGGCCGTGCGGTACCGCGTTTCGCGCGATCAGATCGAGGCCGGGCAGCGGCTGCGAGTAGGCGGCGAAGGTGTGTGCGATGGCACGGACCACGAGATTGGTCTCGTCGGTGGGCACCTCCCCCGCGCCGACGCCGATCACCTCGACCGTGGCGCCGGGCGCCGGGCGGACGGTGACCGTCAGTTCGTCGTAGACCGCCAGGGCCAGGCCGAGGGTGTCGAATCCTGGACCGAGGTTGGCGGTGGTCGCCGGCACCCGCACGGTGACGGAGCGACCGACGGGCACCTCGGCGCCCGGCTCGGGCAGGGTCATCCGGCGACCTTGGCGAGGCCGAGCACGCCGGCCACCTCGGCGGTGTCGTTGGCGACGATCGTGGGGGCGACATCCGTTCCGTCCTTGCCACGAAGCGCCCACTGCGGGTCTTTCAGGCCGTGGCCGGTGACGGTGAGCACGACGGTCGAGCCGCGCGGGATCTGGCCAGCCTCCGCGCGCTCCAGCAGCCCCGCGATGCTGATCGCGGAGGCCGGTTCGACGAAGATGCCGACCTCGGCGGAGAGGATGCGGTGCGCCTCGAGGATCTTCTCGTCGCTGATCGCGCCGAAGTAGCCGTCGCTGTCAGCCTGTGCCGCGAGGGCGAGCTCCCACGAGGCGGGGTTGCCGATACGGATCGCGCTGGCGATCGTCTCGGGGTTCTTGACGACCGCGCCGAGCACCATCGGCGCGCTTCCCGCGGCCTGGAATCCGAACATGCGCGGCAGTTTCGTGGTGACACCGCGATCGAGCTCTTCGCGGTAACCGCGGTGATAGGCGGTGTAGTTGCCGGCATTGCCGACCGGGACGATGTGGATGTCCGGGGCATCCTCCAGCACCTCGACGACCTCGAAGGCGGCCGTCTTCTGACCTTCGATACGGTCGGGGTTGACCGAGTTGACCAGGTGGACCGGGTAGTTCGCCGCCAGCTCTCGCGCAATGTCGAGGCAGTCGTCGAAGTTGCCCTGGATCTGCAGCAGCTCCGCGTTGTGCGCGATGGCCTGGCTGAGCTTGCCGAGGGCGATCTTGCCCTCGGGAACCAGCACGGCGGCGGTGATGCCGGCGTGCGCGGCATATGCGGCAGCGCTGGCGGAGGTGTTGCCGGTCGAGGCGCAGATGATGGCCTTCGCCCCATGCTCGACCGCCTTGGAGATCGCCATGGTCATGCCGCGGTCTTTGAACGATCCGGTCGGGTTCATGCCCTCGAACTTCACGTACACCGTCGCTCCGGTGCGCGCGGAGAGCGCCGGGGCAGGGATCAGCGGCGTGCCGCCCTCGCCCAGGGTGATGATCGGCGTCGCGTCGGAGATATCGAGGCGGTCTGCATACTCGCGGAGGACTCCGCGCCACTGGTGAGCCAATTCAAGAACCTTCTACTCGGAGGACGGAGGTGACGTGACTGACGACGGCGCTCTCGCCGAGCGCGGTGACCGTCGCTGCGAGCGCGGCTTCCGACGCCTCGTGCGTGCCGATCACCAGGGTAGCGGTGGGGTGCTCGCCCTCCCCGCCAGAACCGACCGATTGCGTAACGGCCTCGACAGACACGCCGTGCTCGCTGAACAGCGTGGCCACCGCGGCGAGCACGCCCGGCTCGTCGGTGACCGAGAGGGTGATCTGGTAGCGCGTCGTCACGTGCGAGATCGGCAGGATCGGCAGGTTGGCGAGCGTGGACTCGGCGACGCCGGGTCCGCCGATGACGTGGCGACGGGCTGCCGACACGAGGTCGCCGAGCACCGCCGACGCGGTCTCCTTGCCGCCGGCACCGGCACCGTAGAACATGAGGTCGCCCGCGGCCTCCGCCTCGATGAACACCGCGTTCTTGGCGCCATGGACGGCGGCGAGCGGATGCGAGCGGGGCACGAGCGCGGGATAGACGCGGGCCGACACGCCCTCGACGCCGTCGGCATCCGTCAGTCGCTCGCAGATGGCCAGCAGCTTGACGACGTAGCCGGCGCGCTTGGCCGCCTCGACCTCCGCCAGCGTGACGCCGGTGATTCCCTCGCGGTAGACCTTGTCGAGCGGGACGGTGGTGTGGAACGCGAGGCTCGCGAGGATGGCCGTCTTCTGCGCGGCATCGAAGCCCTCGATGTCGGCGGAGGGGTCTGACTTCTCCGCGTAGCCGAGCTCGGTGGCCGTGGCGAGCGCCTGCTCGAGGCTCTCCCCCGCGGTGTCCATGCGATCGAGGATGAAGTTGGTCGTGCCGTTGACGATGCCCAGGATGCGCTCGATGCGATCGCCGGCCAGGCTGTCGCGCAGCGGGCGGATGATGGGGATCGCACCCGCGACCGCGGCCTCGTAATACAGCTGCGCGCCGACCTGCTCGGCCATCTCGAACAGCTCGGTGCCGTGGGTCGCCAGCAAGGCCTTGTTGCCGGTGATGACATCGGCCCCCGAGCCCAGCGCCTGGAGGATCAGGGTGCGCGCCGGCTCGATGCCGCCCATCAGCTCGATGACGATGTCGGCGCCGAGAATGAGACCTTCCGCATCGGTGGTGAGCAACTCGCGCGGGATCTCGGCGGTGCGCTTCGCATCGATGTCGCGCACGGCGACGCCGACGAGCTCCAGACCGGCTCCGGCGCGGGTGGCGAGCTCGGGACCGTGTTCGAGCAGCAGGGATGCCACCTGTGCCCCGACCGAACCGGCCCCCAGCAGTGCGACCCGGAGGTTGCGGTACTCGATCATCGTGCTCCATTCGTTGATGCCGCGCCGCCGTGCAGGGCCGCGGTGCTGATGCCGGCGTCGCGGGCCAGCAGGTCGGCCTCGGTCTCGCCGCGCACGATCACCCGTGCGGCACCGTCGCGCACGGCGACGACGGCCGGGCGGCCGAGATAGTTGTAGTTGCTCGACAGCGACCAGCAGTAGGCGCCGGTCGCGGCCACGGCGAGCAGGTCGCCGGCCGCGACGTCGCCGGGCAGGTAGTCGGCGCGCACGACGATGTCGCCGCTCTCGCAGTGCTTGCCGGCGACGCGCACGAGCGCGGGAGCGGCATCCGACACCCGGCTCGCCAGCCGGGCGGTGTAGTCGGCCTCGTACAGCGCGGGGCGGGCGTTGTCGCTCATGCCGCCGTCGACGGAGACGTACTTGCGATAGACCGGGTCGACGCCACCGACTGCAGCGTCGCTGCTTCCCACGCCGCTGACCAGCACATCTTTGATCGTGCCGACCTCGTACAGGGTGACCGTCGAAGGTCCGATGATCGAGCGACCCGGCTCGACCGCGACGACCGGCACGGCGATGCCGAGACGCGCACACTCGGCGGCGACGATATCGGCGAGGGCGACGGCGATCTGCTCGATCGGCAGTGCGTGCTCGGCGGCGGTGTAGGCGATGCCGAACCCGCCGCCCAGATTGAGCTCGGGAACGGGCCCGGTGGTCAGCAGCTCCGCCTGCACCGAGAGCAGCCGGCGGGCCGACTCGACGAAGCCGTCTGGTTCGAAGATCTGCGAGCCGATGTGCGCATGGAGCCCCAGGAACTCGAGCGAATCGTGCGAACGGATGTCGGCGACCGCGGCCACCACGTCGTCCAGCGCGATGCCGAACTTCTGGTCCTCCCGCGCGGTGGCGAGGTATTCGTGGGTGTGGGCGTGCACGCCGCTGTTGGTGCGCAGCCGCACCTTCTGCACGCGACCGGCCCGAGCGGCAGCGTCGGCGACGCGGCCGATCTCGATCAGGCTGTCGATGACGATGACCCCGAGGCCGACGTCGACCGCGCGTTCGATCTCGGCGACCGACTTGTTGTTGCCGTGGAAGCCGAGACGGGCAGGGTCGATACCGGCGGCCAGTGCGACGGCGAGCTCGCCACCACTGCAGATGTCGATGTACAGGCCGGCCTCGTCGACCCAGCGGGCGACCTCGGCGGAGAGGAACGCCTTGGCGGCGTAGTAGACCTTCGCGGTGGTTCCGATGCGAGAGAACTCGCGGTCGAAGGCGGCGCGGGCAGACGCGGCGCGGTCGCGGACATCCCATTCGTCCATCACGAACAGTGGGGTGCCGAACTCGGCCGCGAGAGCGGATGCGGTCACCCCGCCGAACACCAGCTCGCCGGATGCGGAGCGCTCGACGTGGGCCGGCCACACGCTGGTGGGCAGATCGTTGGCATCGACCGGCAGCGCGAGCCAGTCGGGGGCGAGCGGATTGGCTGACACGGTGTACCTCGAAGCTGAATCTGGTGGGAGATGGCGGAGGGCCTACGCCGGACTGGTCCAGCGGCGTCCCTGAAGCTTATTACGCGGCGCTCGGGCGCCCCGCGCCGCCCGGTTAGGGGCAGGTGCCCTTGGAGTGGAACAGCTCGGAGCCGAGCACGACCGATTTCGCGGTCACGCCCAGCACCAACTCGGTGCCGCGCACCCGCAGCGATTCGAGACGGAAGCCCTGCGGCAGCTGGTTGGCCACGCAGATCGTGCGGGTCTCCGCCAGTTCGGTGCCGAGCGAGCCCAGGTTCTTGGCCACGTCGGCCGGGGTGAAGGTGGCGCCGCTGATCGAAAACGACGTCGGGGTGAGGGTGAGCTGGCCGCCGGTCGCGCCGGGGGCGACGGCGATGGCTGCCGGGATCTTCGCGCCGAACACGGGCACCTCGGTGGCGAGCTGCACCGAGCCCTTGGTGATCGTGACACCCGAGATCGTGACCGGCAGATCCTGGCTCTTGCTCAGCCCCGAGATCAGGCTGCCCAGACCCTTCTCGTCGGTGGAGAAACGCAGCGACGCCGTGTCGAGCGGCTTCGACTGGTCGAGGGGCACTCCGTGCACGGTGAGCACGGCATCGCCGCTGAGGTCGCCGATCGAGAGCGACGGCGCGTCGATGCGCACCTCGGCGAGCGCGCCGGTGGCCAACTGCAGCAGCACCGGCCCACCGCCGACCGTCACGTCGAGCGGTGTGGAGGCCGGCACGTTCAGCGCGGACCGCGCCTTCTCGGCGATCAGCCGCTCGGCGAAACCGCGGGCCACGAAGTCTGCGACCACCAGGAGGGCGATGAGCACCACGACGACGATCACCAGCACGATCGGCCAGCGTCGACGACGACGAACTGTGGGCGCGACCTCGATGATCTCGACGGCACCGTTGTCGGGCATGGCTTCCCTCTGGTCGGACATCCGCGAGCCCGGCTACATCCGGTCCGGTGCGCTCACACCGAGCAGTCCGAGCGCATTGCGCAGCACCTGACCGGTGGCGTCGTTGAGCCAGAGCCGGGTGCGGTGCAGGTCGGTTACCGGCTCGTCGCCGAGCGGGGTCACCCGGCAGCTGTCGTACCAGCGGTGGTAGGTGCCGGCCAGCTCCTCTGCGTACCGGGCGACGCGGTGCGGCTCGCGCAGCTCCGCCGCCTGACGCACGATGCGCGGGTACTCGGCGAGCACACCCAGCAGCGTGCTCTCGGTGGGATCGGTGAGCAGGGCCGCGTCGAAGGCGCTGTGATCCACACCGCTGGCGGCGGCATTGCGCGCCACCGACCGGGTGCGGGCGTGTGCGTACTGCACGTAGTAGACCGGGTTGTCGTTGCTGCGCTTGGTCAACAGGTCGAGGTCGATGTCGAGCTGGGAGTCGCTGGATGACCGCACCAGCGCGTATCGCGCGGCGTCGACCCCCACGGCCTCGACCAGGTCCTCGAGCACCACGACGGTGCCGGCTCGCTTGCTCATCCGCTGCGGTGTGCCGTCCTTGAGCAGGTTGACCATCTGGCCGATCAGCACCTCGAGGTTGACGTAGGGCGTGTCGTCGAAGGCGGCGGTCATGGCCATCAGGCGCTTGACGTAGCCGTGGTGGTCGGCGCCCAGCATGATGAAGTTGCGCTCGAAGCCGCGCTCCCTCTTATTGAGGTAGTAGGCGAGGTCGCCCGAGACGTACCCGGCCTCGCCGTCGCTCTTGATCACGACGCGGTCTTTGTCGTCGCCGAAATCCGTCGAGCGGAACCAGACCGCGCCGTCCGCCTCATAGATGTGGCCGAGCTCGCGCAGTCGGGTGATCGCCTTCTCGACCGCTCCGGACTCGTGCAGATTGTTCTCGTGGAAGTAGACGTCGAAGTCCACGCCGAACTCGTGCAGGCTCTTCTTGATGTCGCCGAACATGAAGTCGACACCGTAGGCACGGAAGATCTCCTGCTGGTCGGCGCGTGCGACCACGGACAGGTCGTCGGGGTATGCGGCGACGACGCGCGCGGCGATGTCATGGATGTACTGCCCGCCGTAGCCGTCCTCCGGCGTCGGCTCGCCGAGGTAGCTGGCCAGCAGGCTGCGGGCGAAGCGGTCGATCTGGCCGCCGTGGTCGTTGAAGTAGTACTCACGGGTGACGTCACCGCCCTCCGCCTTGAAGATACGGGCGAGGCTGTCGCCGACCGCCGCCCAGCGCACTCCCCCGAGGTGGATCGGGCCCGTCGGGTTCGCCGAGACGAACTCCAGGTTGATCTTCACGCCGAGATAGAGGTCACCGGTACCGAAGGAGTCGCCCTGTTCGACGATCGTCTTGGCGAGAGCGCCGGCCGCGGCAGCGTCGAGGGTCACGTTGATGAAACCGGGGCCCGCGACATCCACGCTGGCGACGCCGGAAATGGTGCGGATGCCCTCGGCGAGTTCTTCGGCGAGGGCGCGCGGGTTGGTGCCGAGCGGCTTCGCGAGCTTCATCGCGATGTTGGACGCCCAATCACCGTGGTCGCGGTTCTTCGGGCGCTCGAGCGGCACGTCATCGATTCCGACGGTGAGCGTGGACTCGCCACGGCGCTCGAGTGCCCCATCGACGATGGTGAGCAGCTGGGCGGAGAGTTCGGAGGGAGTCACGCAGAGATTCTATCGGCCGTCATCCGAGAGGATCTGGCGCGTCCGACCGCCCCACGCGGGCGTGGTCGGGGAGGATGGGGCCATGCGTACCCCGCTCCGCACCGCCCTCCCCCTGCTCCTCGCCGCAGGTCTCGCCGTCACCGCCCTGAGTGGATGCACGCCGCAGCCGAAGCCGTCGGCCTCGGCATCGAGCAGTCCTCGCTCGTCGAGCTCGGCCTCCCCCTCGGCGGATGCCCCATCGCCGTCGCCCAGTGCCGCCGCCGGCTCGGGAACCCCGGTGGCCATCGCCTGCGACACTCTCGTCTCGCGGCAGACCATGTACGACTTCAACCCGAACTTCGGTCTCGACGACGCGTTCTCACCGAAGAGCGGCACCCCGGCGGCGACGGCCAAGGCCGACAACGGCGTCGCCTGCAACTGGCTCAACCAGACCAGCGGCGACACGGTGACCATCGCGGTGGCGCAGCCCGCCGCCGATGAGCTCGCGAAGATCGCGGCGACCGCAGCACAGGGAACCGCCGTCAGCGGACTCGGCACCTCTGCCTACTTCTCGAGTGCAAACCAGGTCGGCCGGCTCGACGTGTTCGACGGCAAGTACTGGATTGTCGCGACATCCGTCTACTTCTCGACGGCGGATGATGCTCGCACCCTGGTCTCCTCGGCGGTCGCTGCGCTTTAGGGTTTCGCCAGGTCAGCGCAGCTGCACCGACAGCTCGGCCGAATCGCGCGGCAGCTCGTCGACGATGGCGAGCACCTGCAGATCGAGCAGGGTGAGGTCTGCCCAGTGGTTGGTGAGGAAGGCGATGTCGGCCGCATCGCGACCGGTGGAAATGCGCACCAGGCTCTGCCGCGGGGCGAGGCCTGTGGCGTCCACGATCTGCCAGCGACCGTCGATGTACGCCTCCGCCACCGCGTGGAAGTCCATCGGGCTGAGCCCCGGGGCGTAGACCGCGGCCATTCGCGCCGGCACGTCGATTCCCCGCAGCAGCGCGATCACCAGGTGGGCGTAGTCGCGGCAGACGCCCTGGCGGGCGAGGAGCGTGCCGACCGCGCCATCCGTCACCCGGCTGGAGCCGGGCACATAGCTGAGCCGGTCGCGCACCCAGGAGCCGACCGCGCTGAGCAGCACCTGGCCGGAGAGGCCCCAGAACTCGGACCGCGCGGTGGGCGTGAGGACATCCGACTCGCAGTAGCGGCTCGGACGCAGGTAGACGACGAGATCGAGGTCGTCGACGGGAGCGGGATCCGACTGACCGCGCACCTCGGCGGCGTAGTCCACGGTCATCCGCCCCGCATCGGAGATGAGTTCATGCAGCCGAGACCCGTGCCGATCGACGAGTTCGCGCGGCTCGAGCAGGCGGCCATCGAGTTTCAGTTCGAGCCGTTCCGACGCCAACTGCGCCCCCTGAGCCACGGCGAGGCTGAACACCATGCTGGTGCGACCCGAGATGTCGAGTTCCATGTGGGCGGAGACGGTGCGGAGCATTCCCCGATGATCGCACGGGGGTGTTTCGCCCTCGTGTCGCGGGAGCGGGGGTTGACTGCCCACCTCGACGGCGCTACGGCCAGAGGATGTCGCGGCTCCACCCGCCGTCGACCCTCCGGTAGCGCAGCCTCACCTGGTCGCGCTCGCGGGCGGCCTGCCAGAACTCCCAGGTCTGCGGGCGCAGCAGGTAGGCCACCCACTCCTCGGGCACGTACTCGGGGTCGGCGGCGATGCGGGCCTGTTGCTCGGCTACCGCCGCGGCATATTCGACGTCGCTGCCGATCGGCTGACTCTGTGTGCCGACCGCGGCGATCGCCCGGGCATTCGGATGCCGGCGCAGGAAGTCGCTGCGCGCGAGCTCTCGAGAGCCGGCCTCCACCGTGCCGCTCACCCTGATCTGCCGCCCCTGCTCGCGCCAATAGAGCACCACCGCCGCATGCGGATTCTCCGCCAGCTGGTGCCCCTTCGGGCTGGACGACAGGGTGGCGAACCACAGCCCGTCCGCGGTGATGTCTTTGAGCAGAAGGGTGCGCACCGACGGGTCGCCTGTGCCGTCGGACGTCGCGAGCGCCATGGCCTGGGGTTGCGAGACGCCCGCGTCGATGGCGAAGCCCAGCCATCCCTCGAACAGTGCGAGCGGGTCTGCCGGGGCGGCATCCGGATCGAAGTCCGGCAGCTCGCCCGTGAAGACCGGCAGCTCTCGAAGGCGGTCGCGCCAGGTCGGTTGGGTCATGCGGTCAGCCTAGAACTGCTACCGTAGAAGCCGTCAGATCGATGACGTCTGGGCCCCCATAGCTCAGGGGATAGAGCACTGCCCTCCGGAGGCAGGGGCGGCAGTTCGAATCTGCCTGGGGGCACACTTCATACTCGCTGGTCGTCGTGGGCCGCGCGCGCCGCGATCGCACGCTCTTTGATGGCCCGGATGACCTCGGTCTTCGCGTCTGCGTATGCGTCCATGTCGACCCAGCTGCGGGTCATCAGCTCGCGTTTGGTGTTCTCGTACAGGTCGCGATCATCGTGGTCAGTGCGCAGTCGGTCGCGGAGCAGCAGGTACTCTCCCACCGCAGGATCGTGTCGCTGGTAGATGTGGACGTGGACGTCACGCGCGGGCGCGCGCACCAATCGATGTCCCGGCTCTCGCACCCGCAATACGTAGCCTGCGGCGAGCAAGGCGTCGAGGTAGTCCTCCTCGGCGGTGATGTCATCGACGGTGATCACGATGTCGACGATCGGTTTCGCCGCCAGCCCGGGAACCGATGTCGAGCCGATGTGTTCGATCTCGATGTCCTCTGCCGAGGCATTCGCCGCTATGAGGGCGTGCTGGATTCGTGATCGGTGATCGACGTAGACCTCCGGCCAGCCCTCGTCGTAGTCGTGGAGCTCGACGGTCAGCGCCTCGGCTCCGCCGACCCGTTCGATGCTGGTGACGTCTGGTCGGCGCTGAATGCGGTGAGTGCTCACCTCCACATCCTCGCATCGCTGGGCACGGCATCCGTTTCTGGCGATAGTCTCACCGGGTGTTCGCTCATGAGACGCCGCCGTGCTCCGCAGCGGCCCGGCGCCGAGGCGGAGCCGGTCGATGAGACTGCGTGCGGCGACCATCGCCGATGCCGCCGCGCTGACCGCGCTATTCATTGCGGCGCGGCGAACGGCCATGCCCTACCTTCCAGATCTGCACTCGCCCGACGAGACCCTCGAGTGGATGCGCTCCATCGTGCTCGAACTCAGCGATGTGACCGTCGCCGAGTTCTACGGCGAGCCCGCGGGATTCGTGGCCGTCGTCGGCACGAGCATCGAGCACATCTACGTCGCGCCGACGCTGCAGGGACGGGGCGGCGGAGCCGCGTTGCTGCGGGAGGTGCAGGGCCGCGCGGTGGGCGAGCTGCAGTTGCACGTCTTTCAGCGAAACGTCGCGGCGCGAGCGTTCTACGAGCGTCACGGCTTTCAGCTGGCGTCCCTCTACGACGGGGCCGACAACGAGGAGCACGAGCCGGATGCGGTGTACCGCTGGGTCCGCGGCAGCGGCATTCGCGAGCGTCGAGTGGTGCGCAGTTACGTGCTGGTCCTCCCGCTAGCCCCCCTTCAGATAGGCGACATCTTCAGTCGACGTAACTGGCCGCTGCACGTGACGATTGTCGGTAATCTCAGCACGGAATCAAGTGTCGACGACCTCGTTCGAGCGCTCGAACCCGCTGCGAAAAATCAGCAGGTGCTCGCTCTCGACCCCCTGATTCTCGGCGAACAAGCGCTGTTCGGGGCGGGACGCGACGTAGTTGTCAACGTCGTCGCCGATGAGAACCATCAGCTTGCGTCGCTCCACGCGCTGCTTCTGGAATCGATCGGCGGACTCGTCGAGTTGTTCGAGCCACATCACGCGCTGAGCGGATACCGCCCGCACGTTACGGCTGTCCCGCCAGCTATTACTCGAGAAGGCGATCGGTTCGAGTTGCATTCACTCGCGCTCGTCGACCTGGATTGGTTCGGGGACGAGAGTCTGACCAAGGTGGTGTGGGCAACCGGCCGGGGATAGGCGGGCTGGAAGCTCGGTCGCCCAGGCGCCACGCTGTGACTACATCTGGCGTCAGAGCAGTGTGAATCCTCCCGTCAGACCCGAGCACCAATCGTTATCCGGCGCAGAACTCCCGCGCTCTAGGCTGAGGCCACTCGTCCGCCTGGAGGTCTCATGCCCGCCCACCGCCTCGCCCTCGTCACCTCCACTGTCGCCCTCGCAGCACTCCTGCTGACCGGCTGCACGACGCCGAGTCCGACGCCGAGCGGGTCGCCGTCGGCATCCGCGTCGTCGTCCGCGGGCAGCCCGTCCCCCTCCCCCGGCGCGTCAACGCCGACCGCCGCAGATGCCGTCGCCATCCCGAAGGACTGCACGGCGATCGTCAGCCCCGCCGTCTACGCGAAGACGTTCGGTACGACGCCGCTCAATGATCCCGCCGTCGTCGACGCGGAGTTCGCTGGCGCCGTCACCCCGGTGACGCCGCCGGCGGGTGCAGCCGCCGACGAGGTGTTGGCCAGCGCGGCACAGTTGCGCTGCGTCTGGAAAGACCCCGGCGCCGACATCACCAACCTGCAGGCCAGCATTGGCACGGTCGATCCTGCCGTAGCCACCGGGTATCTCACCTCGCTCGCCGCCCAAGGCTTCACCTGCGGCGCGAAGTACGGCGGCCAGCAGTGCCAGCGCATCTCGCAGAATGAGCAGTACCCGGTGCAAGACGGGCGCACGTACTTTCTGCGTGGCACCACCTGGATCGCGGTGCTGCAATCCAACTTCGCGACCACCGGGCTGATGGGCCAGATCGTCGGCACGCTCTGGCCGTAGCACCGAGCGGTGGGATGCTTGGCTGATGAAGGACGAAGCTCCCGTCGATGTCGTTGCCCGGTTGCGCGCGGCCGGCTGCGTGTTCGCCGAAGAGGAGGCGACGCTGCTAGTGGAGGCCGC
>Ga0247732_10000791_pt1 | contig 13653 bp, 16 predicted proteins | sample UWRJL163409C2_FD_180940 | JGI IMG/M metagenome (GOLD analysis project Ga0247732, IMG submission 180940) | Plant litter microbial communities from Arlington Agricultural Research Station in Wisconsin, United States - UWRJ-L163-409C-2 | ecosystem: Environmental > Terrestrial > Plant litter >...
AGCGGCCGCGGCTGACTTATTCTTTCCTGATAACAGGCAGAGTAAATCCAGACCGTCACCGTTCCCGCACTGATTACAAAACCATGTGCCGCGTCCGTCTTTATCGTCGAAGCGAAACCGGTCTTTACCACCGCATTTAGGGCAGGTTCCATGTTTGTTATTTTCAGGAACATTTATCCCCAAAGCTGGCAAAATAAAAGGCCAGTTTCCGCAGGCATTTTTTAACGTGCCGGAGACGTGCATATTCATAAATATATACCTCAGATGTAAGCGACCCTGCGCTTTCGCGCATCAGTAATAGCCGTTTATTCAACGGGGCTACCGGAGCTTAATGAGTCTTTAAACCGTGATGGAATTTAACGGGTTGAATGTAATGGCATCCTGAAGATATCCGGGTGCAAAATGCGCGTAGGTCATCGTTTGCTGGATAGTGGCATGCCCTAATACGCGCTGAAGCGTAATAATGTTCCCGCCGTTCATCATAAAATGGGTGGCAAACGTATGACGTAATACGTGCGCGGCCTGACCCTTTGGGAGGTCGGGCTTTACCTTTCTTAATGTCATGCGAACCGTATTGTAATTTGAAATAAAAAGTCGCCCACTGGCTTTTGTTTTTATGGCGCGCACTAATTCATCCGAAACAGGGACTGACCTGCGTTTGCCGTTTTTAGTTTTCATGAACGTGATGACGTTCTTGATAATATGCTCACCTTTGAGGTTAGAGACTTCTCCCCAGCGGCCACCGGTGGCCAGACATAACTGAGCCACTTTAAGATTATCGCCCTCAAGCGTTTGCAGCAGTGCCTTAATCTCATCCGTGGTTAAAAACGCCATCTCTGTTGTTCCTTCCCTGAGCTTTTTGACCTCCCTGAAAGGATGCGCGTTATGGTACTCACCGGCACTGATTAACTTGGTGAACATGCCGCTCAGAATGGCCTGATGTCGGTTAATGCTGGCGGGTTTGAGCCCCAAATCCAGCATCATAATCCGGTAATCAATAATCGCTTTATGGGTAAGCTGGTCTGCGCGGGTGACACCCATTTCTGACAGGTGATTGACGATGCTGTGCAGGCGGCTCCGGTCAATCTCTCCCCGCACATGATGCTTGCCGTGATATACCCACCAGAGGCTGAGAAGCTCGGTCAGCTTTCGTCTGTCAGCGCTTTTATCTAACCACGCTTTATCCTGATAACGGGCAATAATATAGCGCTCGAAAATCTGCGCTTCGCCTTTGGTATTAAATTTGCGGCGTATACGTTTTCCGTCGCAGCCTTGTGGCCGAATATCTACAAGATATGTAGCGTCCGTGAGTTTTTTAATTGACATAATAATTACCTATAAAGAAAGAGTAGAGGCGCTGATTTTTAAAAATTCCCGCACATCCCTTTTTCTTTTAATTCTGCCAATACAAAAGACAAATCTTCGTCCACATAGCTGAGGATATGAGGCAGATAAAATGGCGTCAGCCCGTCGATTTCTCTTTTTCTTAAATCACATCCTAAAAAATAGGTCAGCTCCTGTGAGCGGTTAAGCTTGCGAAATGCTTCAAGGCTGAGTGTCGTTTCTGTTTGTTGATTATCATCAAAGGATAAGGTGGAGTCTTCTGAATGATTATGCATTCCGAACCTCCATAACTGGTACACGACCTGCGAAAAGTAAAATGTAATCACTTATTAGCTGCTGACGGGCAATTTTCTCATTGCATGCCGTGATGCGCAGCATCTGCGGGCGAATTCTAGGTTGTGTACGGTTGATTGCCGCAAAGATATAGGTACACTTTGTTGTAGCCATAGAGTTACTCTCAGTTTCGCTTATGGTGAGGCCTCAATTGGTACTTCGAATACCGATTGGGGCTGCTTTTTTTTTAGGGGATACCGTGTTAAGGTGGCCACCTAACGAGTTAACAGTAATTCAATAGGTGGCCACTTGTCAACAGTTACAACCAGAGATCGTAGCCCTAAAGGGAGCGGTCAATCCCCACAATTTAAAATGCGTATTACGCCTGAGCTGAAAGAGCAATTAGAGGCCGAGGCCGGTAAAGATAACGTTAGCCTTGCAAACTGGATAAAAGATCTCGCACGGCAAGAATTAAAACGCCGAGGGATTGAGCCAAAAGGTTGAGTAATATCAATTGTTGCGGCTAGAGTAGTTGGCCGCACTTGTTAATTTAAATAGAAACAGTTCTGTTCATTCATCCAATCTCTAATGTCTTCTGCTCGCCATGCGGTAATTTTTGCCGATATTTTTACAGGCTTAGGAAAGGTTCCTGCAGAAACTCTCCTCCACAGTGTAGCGTGTGAAAATGGCAGGCAAGGCATTAATGTTCTCTGTCTAACAAATCCTGTTTTAGGCAACAAACCGTATGTTTCACTAATGTTATTATTCATCTAACTACCTGATATGTTGTGAGATGACTAGATATTATTGTTTAAGGATATACAGTTCCAGTAAGAATGGAATTCCATCAAATAATTGGGTTTTCCATCAAGAAAAAGTAAAATCCATCAAAAAATATAGTCAGATATTATACTTAAGTCATTGATTTATTAGGATTCAATCTCATTTTATTGTGCAGTATGGTTCTATGGAGGGTTATATAGTGCTAGGAAGTGGTCAGGTAAGCTTATAGACCCTTTAAAGGGTCTATAAGGAATGAAATAGATATCTGTTCCTTCGATACTTTAAGTTTCTTCTAGCCGTTTCTTATGGGTTCAATCATAAATTGCGTTCAACGCAGAGGATAGCTTCGCTCTTAACGATGATGATTTTAGGCCATCATTTGAAAGATCGTTTTTTTCGATATATTCATCTATGATTTCTTTAATATGTTCTACACATACAATGTTGTCCTTCTTTATCCATTTAGATGGATTTTTTTTGTTTTTTTCTAGGGCTAATAGATTAACTGTTATTCCTAATAGTTTATTGATATTAATAATCTCTTCGTCTTTCTTGTAAAGTCCGCGATTATCAGATATTAGTGTCTTCCCTAGATCTTCTGCTTCCCCACCGATGAATGCAAGCAGGGGGCGTGTTTTATTGTTCATTGCAATGTTACTTACTGCAACTCTACATCTTTCTAAAATAGATGGTGGCGTGAATTCATCATCCGTACAATTAAACCCTGTTGCACAAATTATGTCAGTAATAATTCTTTCATCAGAGTTGACAGGATGGGTGGTTGTTCTAAATTGCCCGTACCGTGTTGTTCTTGGTATGCTATTCGACTTAAACATTTCTTCTAATGTTCTAGTCATTCGCATGTGAATATGTGTAATTATCTCAAGCTTTTCTTTAATAATATATTTTTTAGCCATCGTGGGAGATATACCAACAAGGCATTTAGCTAGTTCATCGATTGTTATTGAAGGGAGAGTAGTTAATCTCTCAAATTCGTTCATTCTCTGGAAGCTTTTCATTTAATTCCTCAATCCTTTGATTCTAAATCTATTAATCTGTCTGCCCATAAATTTAAGGCTTTTTTGCGTTCATCAAAATATTGATGCCTATTGTAAATCCCTTCTACTCCTCTGATCCTATGATTTAAACATCGTTCAGCAACGATAGGGTCAACGCCTAAAGATGCGAGGTGAGTACGTGCGGTTCGTCTGAAATCATGTACTGTGAAATTATCGACGTCGGGCATCTCAGCTTTTACTTTTGCTAAGGCAACCGGCAGGGTGCTTTCAACGATATGTGGGATCATGCGGTTTTGCATTTTGCGTGCAGGTAGAACCCATTCACTGTTCAATGACATATTTTTAAGCTGAAGGAGCCACTCGATGCCCACAGGCGGTAGAGGGATATCTATAGGATCGCCATTTTTGGTACCTGTTAGATGCCAAACGGCAGTCTCAAAATCAATGTCTTCCCATCTGGCTGCACATAGCTCCATTTTTCGACAGCAGAGCAACAAGAGCAGCTTCATTGTTAATTCATTTTGAATGCTAAAGCCCTTAGCTCGCTTCATTGCGGTAAATAGCTGCTTAAGTTCCTCTGTATCTAAATAACGTTCTCTGGTTTTCTCCTGCCCTCCTGCATCAGATAAATCAAAGGCAGCAGTGGGATTTACTTCAAGTGCATGGCGTTTAATACCGTAATTAAATATTCGTCTTGTCCAACGCAGTACATCATTGGCTACAGTCGGCGCGCCTCTGGCTAGGATACTCTGCAACATATCGTCAATATGACGGGGTTTAACTTCATCGGCCTTAAGATGGCCAATGTTCGGATTGATGTCTTTATCGATCCGGCGGCGGAGGATTTCAGGATGCTTCCAGCGCCCCAGTATTTGCCGTTCAAAATATTCGGTTGCCAGATTGGAGACCCGTAACGCATTTCTATCAGATTCCATTTTTGCCAGAGCATCTGCTTTACGTTCTTGCTTCTCTCCAGCGACGTCATATCCCAAAGAAACGCGGGCGGATAGCAATTTAACCGTTTCACGAGCCTTAGCAAGCGATAGCTCTGCATATGATCCGATCCACATAGCCCTCGCTTTCCCCGCGAAGCGGTAGCGAAAACGCCATTTTGGCACAGCAAAGCTTTCTCTATAGCAGAGATATAACCCACCACCATCAGAGCGTCCTTCAAAGCGTTCTCCAGCTTTTAGCCATGCTTTGATCTGTAAATCTGTTAATTTTCCCATTTGAGCTCGCTAATACTCACGATGTACCAAATTCAACTGTACCAAAGAGCTGATTGGTACATGGATTGGTACACGGTTTTAGTGAAATTTCATAGGATGATATGTGATGTGATGAGATAAAGAAAGCCCGTAACTTACGGGCTTTAAAGGAGTTTTGTTATGCATCGAGACGCGGTGAAACTTTACTCGATGTTCTGAATCTGCTCGCGCATTTGTTCGATCAACACTTTCAACTCGATGGCTGACGTCGTGACATCAGCATTGATAGATTTAGATGCCAGTGTGTTCGATTCGCGGTTAAATTCCTGCATCATAAAATCAAGACGACGGCCCACGGCTTCTTCTTTCTTCATGATTTTATGTGTTTCTTTGACGTGCGCTTCAAGTCGGTCCAGCTCTTCAGCTACATCGACACGCTGCGCCATTAGAACCAGTTCCTGCTCCAGACGGGTATTTTCCAGCTGAACCTGCGCATCTTCCAGTTTGCTGACCAGGCGCTCGCGCTGCCATTGCAGAATATTTGGCATCTGGGCGCGGACTTTTACCACTTCTGCACTCACACCGTCGAGACGCTGTTCGATCATCGTTTTCAGTGCGGCACCTTCGCTTTCGCGTGCGCTGATGAAATCGTCCAGTGCTGTTTCCAGCGCCAGCAGCAACTCGGTGCTGATGGCATCCAGATCCTGTTCTTCAGCCAGCATCACGCCCGGCCAGCGCAGGACTTCCAGCGGATTAATTTCGCCTTCATCACTTTGCATTTTCACCCATTGCGCGGCTTCAACCAGCTGTTTCGCCAGTTTTTCATTGAGCTGCAACGTGCTTTGTGCGCCCGGATCGAGATCAAAACGCAGATTACATTCGACTTTACCGCGGGTAAGCCGGGCGCGAATGCGCTCACGGACAACCGGCTCCAGGCTGCGGAATTGCTCGGGCAGACGGATGTAGGTTTCGAGATAACGTTGGTTTACCGAGCGGAGTTCCCACGCTGCGCTGCCCCAGTCACCCTTAATTTCGCGTCGGGCATAAGCGGTCATACTTCTGATCATGTATGCGTACCTGTTAATGTAAAGATGCAGCGATTATAGCCGTGCCATGCCAGTCATGATAGGTATAACCTCCTGAAGTCCGTATCCCCGTCACCCTTCAGGCTGCCTCTGCGTTGGCGTCGTTTACTCATTCCGGTCGCTTACGTGAGTAAGCTCGCGGAGTTCATTCACTTGCCGCCTTGATGCAACCTGAATGTTTTTGGGTATAATGCGCAGCCAAACATGATTCGTGACCCGGAGAAGTATCCATGCGTCCAGCAGGCCGAAATGCACAACAAGTGCGCCCCGTAACACTGACCCGCCATTACACTAAACACGCTGAAGGTTCCGTGCTGGTGGAGTTTGGTGATACTAAAGTGCTATGTACCGCGACGGTGGAGGAAGGTGTTCCGCGTTTTCTGAAAGGTCAGGGACAAGGTTGGATCACCGCAGAGTACGGCATGTTGCCGCGTTCTACCCATACGCGTAATGCGCGTGAAGCCGCAAAAGGCAAGCAAGGCGGTCGTACTCTGGAAATTCAGCGTCTGATTGCCCGTTCCCTGCGTGCTGCGGTGGATCTGAAAAAGCTGGGTGAATTCACCATTACGCTCGACTGTGATGTGTTGCAGGCGGACGGCGGCACGCGCACTGCGTCCATTTCTGGTGCTTGCGTTGCTCTGGCGGATGCACTGAATGCGCTGGTAGCTGCAGGTAAACTGAAAGCTAATCCGATGAAAGGCATGGTTGCAGCGGTTTCCGTAGGCATCGTGAAAGGCGAAGCGCTGTGTGATCTCGAGTATGTCGAAGACTCAGCGGCAGAAACCGACATGAACGTGGTGATGATGGAAGATGGCCGCATGATTGAGGTGCAGGGCACCGCAGAAGGTGAGCCATTCAGCCACGAAGAGTTACTCGGTTTACTTGCTCTCGCCAGAGGGGGCATCGACACTATCTTCCAGGCGCAGAAAGCGGCGCTGGCGGAATAATTTTTTAAGGCGACTGAGAAGTCGCCTTTTTTATGGCCTGCGGGCTGACAATAAGAAATAAGACGTTATAGAGGAGACCATCAATGAAAGCCTATCAGCGCCAGTTTATTGAGTTCGCACTGAACAAACAGGTTTTGAAATTCGGTGAATTTACCCTGAAGTCCGGGCGCATCAGCCCTTACTTCTTCAATGCTGGTCTATTTAATACTGGCCGTGATCTGGCGTTACTGGGACGTTTTTATGCCGAAGCATTGGTGGATTCCAAAATTGATTTCGATTTAGTGTTTGGCCCGGCTTACAAAGGTATTCCAATCGCGACGACCACCGCGGTTGCACTGGCTGAGCATCATGAGCGCGATGTGCCATACTGCTTTAACCGCAAAGAAGCCAAAGACCATGGTGAAGGCGGCTTGCTGGTCGGCAGCCCTTTGCAGGGGCGTGTCATGCTGGTCGATGATGTGATCACCGCCGGTACTGCCATCCGTGAATCGATGGAAATCATCAACGCGAACAAAGCCACTCTGGCTGGCGTATTGATTTCTCTGGACCGTCAGGAACGTGGACGCGCAGATATCTCCGCTATTCAGGAGGTTGAGCGCGACTATCATTGCAAAGTGATTTCAATTATTACGCTGGCCGACCTGATTGAGTATCTGGAAGAAAAGGCGGAAATGGCTGACCATCTGGCTGCTGTGCGGGCTTACCGGCAGGAGTATGGTGTTTAATATCGGGTAAAACCTCAAAGGCAGGGATGTCATGACACAAACTGAAGCCGGCAGCAAAGAATGGATGCCTTCGCGGGCGGCAGAGTTTTTCTGTCGCCAGACGGAGCGTCTGGTCAAAAGCGGTAGCCTGACGCCGGCCGCATGTCAGCGTATTTATGACTTTTGTGGCGTCCGGCCGGGTTATCCCGAATGGCAGAAATTTCTGGTTCCCTTACTCTCCCTGCTGGGTCTGTTATCACTGGTGGCCGGTGCCGTATTCTTTGTAGCCTGGAACTGGGCAGATATGCCAAAGATGGCAAAATTTGCGCTGGCCGAGTTACTGATCGTTGCGCTTGCCGTCGTCGTCTGGTGGCGCTGGTATGACGGGATTGCACGCAGTGCCTTGCTGGCTGCGGGTCTCGGCTTTGGTGCTCTGTTTGCCCTTTATGGCCAGATTTATCAGACGGGTGCCGACAGTTGGGAGCTGTTCAGGGCCTGGCTGTTTGTTTTCCTGCCTTTAGCCTTAATCGCCCGACAGAACAGTCTGTGGTTCTGCTCCTGGTTACTTGCCAATCTGACGTTTCAGCTCTATTACGCCACGGTGTCTATGTCCCTGATGGACAGCGCCGTATTCGACGGTCTCGACTATTTCCCCACAACTGCGCTCTACAGCTATCTGATTGCGCAGACGTTGTGCATGATCATTCGCGAAGTTCTGGCCATGCGGGTCATTAAGCACAATCCCCACTCCTGGCTTGCCAGCCGCTGGTTTTCCCGGGTGATGGCTGGTTTCCTGCTGTTAGTGCTGACTTGCATTGTTGCCGAAAATATATCCGGTTGGGGATACGATACCCCTCACCCCTTTGTCGCCGCCTTATGGCTGGCAGTCTTAGTGGTGAGTTACTTCTTTTATCGTTATCGCTATCCTGATCTCTGCATGCTGACTCTGGGAACCGCCAGCGCAGCGGCAGTGGGATGTGTGCTGATCGTGCAGATGTTCGACAGTTCTTACGATATTGGCGGCCTGTTTATGCTGGGCTCCCTGATGGCTTTATGGCTGGCGGGATGTGGCGCCCTGATGCTCTACTGGCGGCGTAAACTCTATGAGAGCCAGCCGGTCGAGGTTTCTTCCACGGAAATGGCAGTGCTGACGGAACAACTACGCCGAAATGATTTGCTTAGTCAGGTGCAAATTGAAGAGATTCAGCAATACGATCACTCCTCTCATCTTCCCTGGTACCTGCGACTGACACTGGGTATCGGTGGCTGGGTCGCCGCGATGATTATTTTATTTCTGCTGATTCTGGTGCTGTATGTTGTCGACCTGCTCAATGACCCCAATGCAGCCACGGTGATTATCCCTTCTCTGCTCCTTGCAATTGTCGCGGGTGGGCTTTTGCGCATGCAGGGCGTGAGTAAGCATCATATCGGGCTGGCATGGGCGATAGCCGCGACCTGCGGCCTCTGTTTTGGTTTCTATCTTCTCTTTGAACCTGACTGGGAAATGTCCTTCCTGGTGGGCACGCTCTGTTCATTACCGGTGCTTGCGTTGATGGCGCTGGCAATGCGCGATCGTACTTTCCGCTTTATGGCGATAACGGCGCTGACATTTTTGCTGATCCTTTCCGGCAATTTGCTGACAGGGATGTATTTACCGCCGGTCACCCGTTTTTGGGCGGTTTCAGCGCTGGTTACTGTCATTGTGATTTTCTGGCTGTGGATTATCAGAGAACAAATTAACTTAAAAGCCACATCATGGGCTGAGGCTGTTTTCCCCCTCCTCTGGGGTATTCCTTCCGGCCTGATATTGCAGTGTTTTTCCGCCATTAACACCTCGCTTCTCTTCGATGTTTTCTGGCGGCCAGCGGGGTATTTTCCTCTTTCGGGAGGAACTGGCGCAGGCATTGCCGCAGGTTTAGTACTGGTGTGTTTGTATCAGACTGTTGTGAAAAAGACGCCATCAGCAATGCTGTATCTGGTGGCGGCGGTTGTGTGTGGCGTCGCAGCCTTTTATGCGCCGGGAATTGGCCTGGGGCTGTGGCTATTACTGATGGCGCGTTATCAGGGAAATCAGGGGATTTTAGCCGCGAGCGGCTGTTTCCTCGCGCTGTATGTTATCGACTGGTATTACTTCCTCGGCGTCAGCTTATTGCAGAAATCCCTTCTGATGTTTGTCACAGGCGTGGTGTTGCTGGCGCTGGCCTTTGCAGCCAAAAAACTGATCCCCGTGCGTAAGGAGGAAGCTTATGCAAACCCGTAATCTGAGGAAATGGCTGTCAGGAGTAGTGATACTGCTGGCACTGATCGCAGTGAATGCGGGTATCTGGCAAAAAGAGCAGGTGCTTAAACAGGGTGCGGTAATGATATTGCAGCTTGCGCCGGTTGATCCGCGTTCTTTGATGCAGGGGGATTACATGGCTCTCAATTATGCCATCACGCGATCTTTGCAAGAGGAGTTATACCAGCAACGTCAGGGTTGTAATTCTCTTCCACAGGCGCCTTGTTTTCCTGTTAGTGGCAAAATTATTGTGGCAGTTAATGAACACCGGCAGGTCACTCAGGCGCGGTTTGATAGTGGTGACCTGCTGAAGCCCAATGAATTACGGGTTAACTATCATATGAATGCCGGAACGCTGATGGTGGGAACTAATGCGTATTTTTTCCAGGAAGGACAAGGTGAACGTTTCGCCCGTGCACGTTATGGTGCATTTCGGGTAGGTGATGACGGCACAGCGTTACTGACCGCGATGCTGGATGAAAATGGGAAAATGATTCAGCCATAATATGAAAAAAGGGCCTTTCGGCCCTTTTTAGATTTGACGTTTGTCCCTGCGCGTTTATTGCAGCTGAGCAGAGATAAGTGGCCAGCGGGTATCGAAGTCCTGAGTCGGTTTGTACTTGAATTCAGAGCGTACAAAACGTGACAGCATCCCTTCGCAAAATGCCAGTAACTGGCTGGCGAGTAGAGTTTCATCGCTGATGAATCCGCTGCCTTCACGCATTTTCTTTTCCCGCAGTACCTGACGCAGTTGCGCTTCAATCCGCTCGAAAAGTTGGTTGATGCGGCCCTGCAAACGGTCCTGTTCAAACATCAGGGCATGGCCGGTCATAATACGGGTCAATCCCGGATTACGCTCGGCAAACCCTAAAATCAGCAGCAAAATCAGACGTATTCTGTTTAGCGTATCCTTTTCATCCTGCAGGATGAGATTGATACGGGTGATCAGACTGTCTTCGATAAACTCAATTAAGCTGTCAAACATCCGCGTTTTACTGGGAAAATGACGATAAAGAGCTGCTTCTGAAACACCCACGCTGGCGGCGAGCTTTGCAGTCGTGATCCGCTGGCTGCCGTCGCTGGACTGAAGCATTTGCGCTAATGCCTGCAAAATCTCTTCGCGCCTGTTCCTTTTTGTCGTTTCTTTCTCTGCCATGTCTGAATAGACCCTTGCTAAAAAACGGCTAAAATCATGGAGAAACCGCACAACTGCCGCATGAATCGCTGTGATCCTGCGGCTTATTTCGTTCCCTTCGCGTTGTTACGGTCTGATAGTGATAAGGATCTGTTCAATATCGCGTCAAAATCAGCGGTGCTGAACAGGTTCTTATTGGCGACCTGAGTGGCCAAAGCCCCCTTCGCCGCGTTCACTGGCGTCAAAATCTTCCACCAGATTGAATTCTGCCTGAACGACAGGCACAAACACCATCTGAGCAATGCGCTCGCCCGGTTCGATAACAAATGTTGTCTGACCACGGTTCCAGACGGACACCATAAGTTGGCCCTGATAATCTGAATCGATAAGGCCAACCAGATTGCCCAGTACAACGCCGTGTTTATGACCCAGACCGGAACGTGGCAAAATCACCGCCGCCAGATTAGCATCACCAATATGGATAGCCAGACCTGTTGGCAGCAGTGTGGTTTCGCCCGGGTTCAGTTCTACAGAAGCATCCAGACAGGCGCGTAAATCCAGACCCGCAGACCCCGGTGTCGCGTAAGCCGGTAAAGGGAAAGTCGAACCGATGCGCGGGTCGAGAATTTTAATGTCGATTTTTTTCATCATAACGGCTGACAATCTCTTCTAATAAACGTTGGCCAAGCAGGGACTTATCGCTGAGTGGTAAGATTTTATCCCCGTCCTGCCAAAAAAGATGCAAGGCATTGGAATCGCTGTTGAAACCTTGCCCGGCAAGTGAAACATCGTTGGCGCAGATCAGATCCAGATTCTTACGGATCCTTTTTTGCCGCGCGTATTCTTCCACATTCTGGGTTTCAGCGGCAAACCCCACGACGTAAGGCCGGTTTTCTGTCATGGCCGCGACGCCAGCGACGATGTCAGGGTTTTTAATCATTTTTACAGTGATTTCATCGCCTTGCTTTTTGATCTTCTCATCAGCAATACTTTCTGCGCGATAATCTGCCACGGCAGCGCAGGAAATAAAAATATGCTGAGAAGCTGCCGAAAGCTGGACGGCTTGCTCCATTTCCAGCGCACTTTCCACATCAATACGATGAACACGGGCAGGCGTCGGTTGCGTCACCGGCCCGGCGATCAGCGTTACTTTGGCACCACGTTCAGCGGCGGCTTTGGCAATGGCAAAACCCATTTTGCCGGAACTGTGATTACTGATGAAGCGGACAGGATCCAGCGGCTCACGGGTGGGGCCTGCGGTCACCATAATATTCAGATGCGCCAGATCCTTGCGCGAAGAGAAATGCGCATTGGCCATATCCACAATCACCAGCGGGTCCAGCATACGTCCCGGGCCAACATCGCCGCAGGCCTGACTGCCGCTGTCCGGCCCCCACAACAATGTGCCCCGTGCTGCCAGGCTTTGCAGGTTTTCTTGCGTGATGGCCGCACGATACATTTGCTGGTTCATCGCAGGAAGTACCGCGACCGGTGCCGCTGTCGCCAGACACACCGTCGTCAGCAGATCATTTGCCATGCCAGCATTCATGCGAGCCAGCAAATCCGCTGTGGCAGGCGCGATAATGACTAAATCTGCCCATTTCCCTAACTCGATATGTCCCATTGCCGCTTCGGCCGCCGGATCAAGCAGGTCGTCAGAAACCGGATAGCCAGAAACAGCCTGCAGGCTCAGCGGAGTCACGAAAGATTTCGCCGCTTCTGTCATGACGACGCGAACTTCAGCGCCTCTTTCACGTAAGCGACGTACCAGTTCTGGTGCTTTATAGGCAGCGATACCACCGCTGATACCGAGCACAATATGTTTGCCGGAAAGTCCCGTCATCATCATTGTCCGATTGGTTGAAAGCTGAAAGAAGCGACATTTTAGCATAACGTGGAATGATGACAGCTATTGGCGATGCGTCGAAAGTTGAGGAATAAAAATTCTGCGTAACATCTCGCAAGCTGACATACCGGACGTTATGACAGGGAGAATGCTGTGACACAATCGCCGCAAAAAAGGAGTCAGGATGACGAAACAGCAAAACCAGTGGCCGGGAGTGATGCCACCGCGCGAAAAATTATTGCAGCAAGGGGCAAAAGAGCTGACGGATCAGGAATTGCTGGCGATTTACCTGCGTACAGGATGCCGGGGATTGCATGTGATGGACCTGGCAAAGAATCTGCTGGAAGAGTTCGGTTCATTGCATCAGTTACTGATGGCGGATTTTGACGCCATGGCGCGCACGAAAGGAATGGGGGTTGCCAAGTTTTCGCAACTTGTGGCGGTGTCCGAATTATCCCGCCGCGCTTATCTGCGCCACCTGAGTGCCGAAAATGCGATGCTCAGCCCCAAAGTTATCCGTGAATATTTGCAGAATTTACTCGTTTTTCGGGAAAGAGAGGTGTTCCTGGTACTTTTTCTCGACAACCAGCATCGCGTTATTCGCCATGAGGAGATGTTTGCTGGTACTATTGGGCACGTAGAAGTGTATCCCCGCGAAATTGTTCGTGGTGCGATGAAGGTTAATGCGGCAGCCCTAATTCTGGCGCATAATCACCCATCCGGTCGGGCTGAGCCCAGTCTGATGGACAGAAAAGTAACTGAACAGATTATTCGAGCGTGCCAGTTGCTGGAAATTCGTGTCCTCGACCATTTGGTTGTAGGCCACGGAGAAACGGTATCTTTTGCCGAACGCGGCTGGATTTAACTTCGTTTTTTGAAGATCCTTAGGGATCTTTAGCTGTTCGGGACTTGAGCACTTACGCTACAGAGCGTATACTACGCCACCTTTGAGAATCTTGGGTTTGGCGTTAAGAGCCTATCTCAGCAGGTTTCTGACCTGATGAATTGGTTTTTTACCCGACGACAGTGAG
>Ga0247732_10000792_pt1 | contig 13649 bp, 12 predicted proteins | sample UWRJL163409C2_FD_180940 | JGI IMG/M metagenome (GOLD analysis project Ga0247732, IMG submission 180940) | Plant litter microbial communities from Arlington Agricultural Research Station in Wisconsin, United States - UWRJ-L163-409C-2 | ecosystem: Environmental > Terrestrial > Plant litter >...
GAGGTGGCGCGCGCAGCGCCGGTGGTGCGTGAGGCGTTGGTGGTGCGTGTGGTGGTGGGGGTGCGCGACGGTGGTGTGCGGCTCGTCGAGGAGCGCGAGACCGCGCTGGTTGTGCGCGGGGCGCTGGTGCGTGGCGTGCTGGCCTTGGCGCGCGGTGCTGCAGCTTCGGCGGACGAGGTCTCCGCATCGGTGACGGGCGCATCGGGACTCGCGCTGGCCGCGGCGCGTGCCGCCGCCGCCTTCGAGGCCGCCGTCGTGCGAGCGGTGGCGGGCTTCGTCGTTCGAGATGCGCTGGGCTTCTTCGCGGCGGGCTTCGCCGCGGCGGACGTCGAGCCGGCAGCGCGCGGGGCACGACTGGTCTTCGGCGCGGACCCGGTCTCGGTGGGCTCCGCGGCCGCTCCCCGGGACTTCGGGGCGGCCGCCGCTCGCTTTGCCGCGGCGGAGGAGGCCGCGCTCGAGGTGCGAGCAGGCTTCTTGGCAGGTGTCTTGGGTGCGGCGCTCGACCCGGACGCGGTGGAACGCGGCTTCGGTGTCGATTTCTGCGCCGGTCCCTGCGCCGATTCCTGCGCCGGTTCTTGGGTCGAACTTCGAGGGCTTGGAGAACGCGGTGGAACGGGCTTTTCCTCGGGTTCGTGATCCATCGTTCAAACCTACCAACCGCCTCTCTCCTCCTGGAGCGAAGTACGGGGCTGCGCCCGAGTGAAGTGTGCTTCTACCTGTGCGAAGTCTGGGCGTTTCGTCACGAATCCACAACGTGCACGCCCCAGCTCTGGGCCTATTTTGGGGCGCCGGGTAGGATGGCTAATGCACAACGACGTGTCCAGACAAGAGTCTGGGGATTAACAATCGGTGACTTATCTGATGCACACGTGAACATCGCGGAGTGACGTTGACACCGACACCCCGGTCCGATCACAGTCATCTAGGGAGACAAATCGTGAGCACGCAGATCGTCATTCTGGCCGCCGGTATGGGCAGCCGTCTCGGTCGCTCGCTGCCGAAACCGCTGACCGAGCTCAGCGACGGCCGCACCATCATGCAGCAGCAGTTCGACAACATCCGTCACGCCTTCGGCAAGGACGCCCACGTGTCGATCGTCGTCGGCTACAAGCTCGAGCACATCATCGAGGCCTTCCCGGACGCCTCCTTCGTCTACAACGAGCAGTACGACCAGACCAACACCTCCAAGAGCCTCATGCGTGCCCTGCGGGCATCCAAAGACGGCGGCGTGCTGTGGATGAACGGTGACGTCGTCTTCGACCCCGAGGCCCTGGTTCGCGCCAAGGCCATGGTCGACGCCGGCCAGTCCTTCGTCTCCGTCAACACCGCCAAGGTGTCCGACGAAGAGGTCAAGTACACGGTCGACGCCGAGGGCTTCATCGACCAGCTCTCCAAGACAGTCAGCGGTGGTCTCGGTGAGGCCGTCGGCATCAACTACGTCTCGCGCGCAGACAAGGCGGCGCTGGTGCGCCAGCTGAGCCGCGTCGGCGACCAGGACTACTTCGAGCGTGGCATCGAGCTGGCGATCGAGCAGGACAAGCTACGATTTGAGCCGGTAGACATCTCCGACCTCTACGCCGTCGAGGTTGACTTCGCTGAAGACCTGGAGCGGGCCAACCTCTTCGTCTAGGGCGCAGTGCGGGGGTGCTGAACGTAAGGACCCCGGCCAGTGAGCGCATCAGTGCAGTCGCGCGCGCAGTCCCCTGCCTCCAGCTACCGTCATTCGCTCTGGCTCCTGACGACGCGTGATCTGAAGGTCCGCTACACCACGTCGTTCCTCGGCTACTTCTGGTCGATTCTCGACCCGCTGGTAATGGCGGCGATCTACTGGATCGTCTTCACCCAGATCTTCAATCGCGGCACCGCGGTCGAGCAGCCATACATCATCTTCCTGCTCACCGCGCTCCTCCCCTGGACCTGGTTCAACGGTGCGGTGTCCGACGCCACGCGCGCCTTCACCAAAGAGGCGAAGCTGATCCGCTCGACCAAGATCCCGCGCACCATCTGGGTGGCGAGGCTCGTACTGTCGAAGGGCATCGAGTTTCTGATCAGCATTCCGGTGATCATCTTCTTCGCCCTGATCTCGCTCGGAACAAACGATCCCGCCCAGTTGCACTGGCAGGTCGCGCTGGTGCCACTCGCCATCGTGATGCAGGCCGCGCTCGCCTTCGGTGTCGGCCTGATCGTTGCTCCCCTCGTGGTGTTCTTCCGCGACCTGGAACGGGCCATCAAGCTCGGGCTGCGCTTCCTGTTCTACGCATCGCCGATCGTCTACGGCCTCGAGGGGCTGCACTCCCCTCTGCGTGAGCTGGTTGCCCTCAACCCGTTGTCCGGCATCTTCTCGATCTACCGGTCCGCCTTCTTCCCGGCCGAGCTCAACTGGTTCGACGTCGCCGTGAGCGCCGTCTTCACGGTGGTCATCCTCGCCGTCGGGTTCATCGTGTTCCGTCGCACCGTACCGACCGTTCTGAAGGAGATCTGATGGCCGAGACGCTCGTGGCGCCGGTCATCCAGGTCAAGGATGCCGGCATCCGTTTCAAGCGCAACCGCCGTTCACGGCGCAGCTTCAAAGACCTGTTCGCCGGGCGGGGGCGCCGTGCCCGGCCCGACGAATTCTGGGCGCTGCGCGATGTGTCGTTCGACGTGCAGCCCGGCGAGGCGATCGGTGTCGTGGGGCGCAACGGTCAAGGCAAGTCGACACTGCTCAAGCTCGTTGCCGAGGTCGTCTACCCCGACGAGGGTTCGGTTGGCGTGCACGAGGGCGTCGCACCGCTGATCGAGATCACGGGCGGCTTCGTCGACGATCTGACCGTGCGCGACAACGTCTACCTCACCGCGGGACTGCACGGCATGAAGAAGGCGGAGATCGACGCGCGTTTCGACGAGATCATCGAATTCTCCGAGATCGGCGACTTCCTCGACACTCCCTACAAGCACCTGTCGAGCGGCATGAAGGTGCGCATCGCCTTTGCCGTCATCTCGCGCCTCGAGGAGCCGATCATCCTCGTGGATGAGGTACTCGCCGTCGGCGACAAGGCCTTCCGGGAGAAGTGCTACCGCCGCATCGAGGAGCTCTTGGCGGGCGGGCGTACGTTGTTCTTCGTGTCGCATAGCGAGAAGGACCTCAGACGTTTCTGCACCCGCGGGCTGTACCTTGACAAGGGCGCACTGGTGATGGACGCCCCGATCGCCGAGGTGCTCGACCGTTACAACGCCGAATACGGCGTCAAGAAGTGACCATCGTTCCCGGAGGCCCCCAGGTCGAACGGGGAGTGGAGCGACTGCTGTCGGTGCAGCGGCCGGTCGTGCTGGCGCACATCCGCGGCATCCGTCGTCGGCACCCCGGGGCGACGCCGGCCCAGGTCATCACCATTCTGGAGAAGCGCTACCTCACCGCGGTGACGACGGGCGGCGCCGCTGTCGGTGCGGCCGCGGTGCTGCCCGCGGTGGGCACCGGCATCTCCCTTGCCTTGTCGGCCGCCGAGACCGCCGGATTTCTCGAGACGAGCGCACTGTTCGCCCAGTCGGTGACCGAGGTGCACGGCATCGCCGTCGACGACCCGGAGCGTGCCCGCACCCTGGTGATGGCGATGATGCTGGGCACCGCCGGCTCCGATCTGGTGAAGCAGTTCGCCGACCAGGCGCTGGGCGGTGGCAAGACCCGTCCGAAGTTCTGGGGCGAGGTCGTCACCAAGAGCCTGCCGCAGGCCGCCTTCGGTCAGATCGCCGAGCGTGTGAAGCGGGCGTTCATCCGTCGCTTCGCGGTTACCCAGGGCGCGAGCGTCATCGGGCGCGCCATCCCGTTCGGCATCGGCGCGGTCATCGGCGGAACCGGCAACCACTTCCTCGGGCGCAAGGTCGTCACCAGTGCCCGCACCGCCTTCGGCCCCGCGCCCGCGGTCTTCCCGGTCATCCTCGATCCGGTCGTGCGCGACCCGGCCGTACCGACCGTCGTGCAGCGTGCGCGCCGTGGCATCGACTCCGGACGGCGCTCGATCACCAGCGGCACGCGATCGGTGGCGTCCCGCGCGCAGAAAGCTCTCCCGGGCCGCTGGGTGGAGTCGGGGGACGATGCTTCCTCTCCTCCCCCGCACGAGCCCTGACCGGTCGATCCACAGCGCTCGCGACGAACGGATGTCCGCGGCCCTCGCCCGTCGGAGGTGGCACCTAGCCTCCCCGCATGACCGGCCCACGCTCCCCGTACTCCGACCCCGCCTACTCCGTTCCGTTCTCCGTCGAGCGGGACGCGGGGCCACGGCGCTACCTGCTCACCAACCGAGGGCGAGAGCCGCTCGACGGCGTGACGCTGAGCCTGCTCGGGGCCGGCGTGATGCCGGCGAGCGCGCCATCCGCTCTGCTGCCCGGCGAGTCGCTCGAGGTCGTGATCTCGGCGCGGGACATCGCCCGCAGCACCGTGCTCGTCGTGCGGTGGTTCCGTCCGAACGGAGAGGAGTACCTGTGGCGGGTGAGCTTCTAGCCGTGGTCATGACCGAGCATCGGCCGCCCATCGCGGATGTGCCCTACTCCTCGTCTTCGTCGGCCTCGGCCTCGAAGGGGTCGGATTCGGAGCCCTCCACGTCGTTGGCGTGCAGCGCGGCGTTACGGTCCCAGTCCGCGAGCAGCTGGTCGACCGCGGCGTGGAATCGACGCGTCGACTCGCCCGGGGTGGTGTCGCCGAAGTGGCGCTCGACCCAGTAGCGCAGCCGCGTCTGTGCCTCCTCGTCGGTAAGCACGCGGTCGGAGAGCGCGACGATGTCGCCGGCGGCATCCGCGGTCAGCCAATCGGCCTGGCCGAGGTATCCGTTCTCATCGATGTCCGCATCCGGCGACACCGGACGGGTGACGATGAGCGGCTTGCCCGTGGCCAGCCGGTCGTAGACCATCGCGGAGACGTCGGTGATCGCAACATCCGCTGCGGCCAGCTGCCAGCCGAGCTGCCCGCCGTCGTCGTACAGGTGCTGGGCCGTCGGGTCGGCCGCGTTCGCCGTGGCGATCGCGGCAATGATGTTCTGGTTCGCGCTGCGGGTGGCCGGGTCGATCACGCCGGTGCGCGGGTGCGGGCGGTAGATCAGCCGGTGGCGTCCACTGGCGAGCAGCGCCCTCACAAGTGCCTCGCCGTGCGTCGGAACCGAACCATAGGCGGCAGCCCCGCGATCGCCCTCCCAGGTCGGCGAGTACAGCACCACCGTGCGCTCGTCGGGAACCCAGGGCAGGTCGCCGCCCAGGTGGTCGGTCTGCGGCCGCCCGATCATGATGGTGCGCTTGTCGAGATCGAAGTCCCAGAGCTTGCGACTCAGCCGATCACGGGCCGCCTCGCCCGCGATGAGGCTGTAGTCGTAGGCCTTGAACTGGTTCGTCGTCATGTACATCTTGTCGCTCTCACCATGGTTGATGAAGACGTGCCACATGCGGCCGTACCGGAACATCTGAAAGTTCTTGGCGTTCTGGTTGACGTAGAAGACGATGCGGATGTCCTGGGCCGCAACGAAATCCTCCAACTCCACGATCTTCCGCAGGTACACCACGGGCACCGGCGACTCGTCCATCAGGGTGAGCGCGGTTCCCGGCGAGCGGGCGATGATCGCCACCGGAGTGGTCTTGGCGAGCTCGGCCAGCGGCTCGTACCACTGCCGGATCTGGTAGAGGTTCACCTTGGTGTCGGCGAAGTAGACGGCGATCCGCACGCTCTTCGGCGGCAGCGGCGGCTGCTCGGCGATCCGCGCCGCCACCCGCTTGCGATTCTGCCGCGAACGGTAGAGGTTGCGGGCCAGTTTCACCGCTGTCTTGGCGTCGTTCACGAGGGGCATCCCACGATTAAACCAGCGGGATGCGTGCCGTCCCTGCGAAGCTGCCCGCTGCTAGGCTCCAGACGTGCCCCGGTTCACCTTTTCTGCCGGTAACGCGCGCAAACTGCTCGCCCTCCCGCTCTACGCCCTCGGCGCCATCGCCGCCGCCCTGGTGCCGCGACGGCGGGACGCCTGGGTGTTCGGTTCCGGCCCCGGCATCGGCGAGGGCGCACTCGAGCTGCTGCGCTACGTGAGCGCCGAGCATCCGTCGATCCGTGCGGTTTGGCTGGCCAAAGACGAGACGGATGCCGCGGCCGCGACCGCCCTCGGTATGCGGTCGGTGCTGAAAAACTCCGCTCGCGGCCTGCTGGCCACCCTGCGCGCGGAGGTGATCGTGGTGACCCACGGCTTCGGCGATGCCAACCGGTACGGCACCCGCGGGGCGTTCGTCGTGCAGCTCTGGCACGGTATCCCGCTGAAGCTGATCCAACTCGACTCCCCCGCCACGCTGAGCCTCGGTATCCCCGGCGCCGCGCGGCTTCGTGGGCTGCTCCGCCGGTTCTACCGCCGAGGCTTCGCCGGCATCAGCCTCATGCCCGCCGCCTCCGAGCTCGCCGCCGGGCGACTGCGCACCGCGTTCGGGCTTCCGGCGCCGCGAGTGGTCGTCACCGGTGACCCCCGCGATGATGTGCTGGCGCGAGCGACGCCGGCGCGCGCCGAGCTGTTCACGCGGCTGCAGCTGGCCGATGCGGGCCAGCACACCATCCTGTTCGCGCCCACCTGGCGTGACGGAGAGCCCGACCCCGGCGCTCCCTCGCCCGCGGAGTGGGCGGACATCGCGGCGTACCTCGAGCGGAGCGGTTCGCTGCTGATCGTGCGCCCCCACCATCTCAGTGTGGGCGACTACGCGGCGGGCCTGACCGCCAGCGACCGGGTGCGGATGCTCGGTGCAGATCTGCAGACGGACATCACCCCGCTGCTGCCCGCCTTCGACATGCTGATCACCGATTACTCGTCGATCGCTTTCGACTATTCGCTCACGGGCGGCGCGATCTTCTACCTCGCGCCCGACGAGGAGTCGTATACGGGTTCACGCGGCCTCTACGAGCCCTATCGCGAGTTCAGCGGCGGTCGGGAGGTGCGCTCCTGGGCCGCACTGCTCGGCCAACTCGACCGATTCTCGACGGACGCCGCCTGGGCGGACGAGGTGATCGCGCACAGCTCCGAGGTCGCAGCGCGGCACTTCGCGTTCCGCGATGGACGCAACACTGCGAGAGTGTACGAGGCGGTTCGAACGGCCATACGGGAGGAGCAACGCGGATGATCACCGTAGACACGGTCGGAATCCTGACCGAGCCGGCCCCCGCCATCCTTCTCTGCGGCCCCGGCGCGGCTCCCGACGCGCTCACCCTCGACGGCACCCGTCAGCAGCTCCACGGTGTCGTTCGCTCGGAGGGCGACCGGTGGTCTGCTGAGATCCCGCTGCTCAGTGAGCATTGGAAGAGCGCACCCATGCCGCCGCGGTCGGGGCGCTACGTGCTCGGCGGCGCGACGGTATCGGGTGAGCTCCCGGCCTCGCAGCTGATCGAGGGGGTGACCCGCATCGGATTCGGCCGCGACGGCGAGTCGCTCGTCATCGAGTTCGCCGCCCCTCTCACCGACCGCGAGCGCGGCCGGTTGCAGCAAGCCTCGCTCGAGGCCGACTACCGTGCCACGGATTACCCGCCGCTCGATGCCGTGTTCTTCGAGAGCTTCTTCGGCCGCAATGCCTCCTGCAACCCGCTCGCCATCGACCGGGCGATCGCGCAACGGCGCCCGGACATCCGTCGCTATTGGAGCGTCGCAGACGCGTCGGTGGCCGTGCCGGAGGGCGCGACCGCTCTGATCGAGGGCAGCGCGGAATGGTGGCGCATCCGCGGTTCGGCCCGGCTGCTGGTGGTGAACGACTGGCTGCGCAAGCGGTACCGCAAGCGCAAGCACCAGAAGGTGTTGCAGACCTGGCACGGCACCATGCTCAAGAAGCTCGCGCTCAGCCGCGGACGAGTGGGGCTGCGCACGACCATCGCCACGATTCTGGAGAGTCGGCGATGGAACATCCTGCTGGCGCAGAACGACTACAGCCGACGCATATTCCGCAAAGCGTATGCATTTCTCGGCCCCGTGTGGGAGGTCGGGTATCCGCGCGATGACGTGCTGCTCACCGGGGATGCGGCGGCGGTGCGCGACCGGCTCGGCATCCCGAGCGGAACCAAGGTGCTGCTGTACGCGCCCACCTGGAGAGACGATCAGCCGGACCATGTCGACCACCTCGATGTGGCCGCCTTCGCGCGTGAGCTCGGTTCCGACTACGTCACCCTGATCCGCGGGCACTCCCGCACGCTGCTGCCCGGAGAAGACGTGCACGCCCCCGGGGTGATCGACGTCACCGGCTATCCGGATGTCTCCGAACTCTTCCTCGTCGCCGATGCCCTGGTCACCGACTACTCCTCGGTCATGTTCGACTTCACGGTGACCGGCAAGCCGCTGTTCTTCTTCACCCCCGACCTCGAGCATTACCAGCGCACCCTCCGCGGCTTCTATTTCGACCTCCTGCCGGTCGCACCGGGACCGATCGTCTCCGACGCCGCCGAGCTCGCCCGCCTGGTGAAAGAGCGCACGGATGTCGCCCCCGAGTACCGGGAACGCTACGCCGCGTGGCGGGCGCGCTTCAATCCGCTCGACGACGGGCACGCTGCCGACCGGGTGGTGGCGAGACTGATCGACGAGGGCATCATCGGCTGAGCCGTCGATTCGGCAGAACGACTCAGATGCCGGTGCGGGAGGTGTCGACGGTGTCGCGCGCGCCGCGCACCAGGCCGCCGATGAATCCGGCGCCCCAGCTGAGATGCATGGTCGGCAGCACGTAGAAGAACCGCCAGCGATCGCGCCATCGCGCTCCCCCGCTGCGGCCGAAGCTGATCAGGGTGAGGGCAGCCAGATAGAGGATCGGCGCCAGGTAGAGCAACGACAGCACGACGCTCGGCCAGCCACGGACGACGCCGGTGAGCTGCAACACGGCGAGCACGATGCACAGCGCGAGGGCCAACACGAGCACCGGTGGCGCGAAGAAACGCCACGGGTTGCGACCGCGATAGCGGCGCACCAGTTCGCCGCGCCAGGTACCGGTGGCCGAGAACTGCCGCACCAGTTTGGTCCAGCTCTCTCGCGGCCAGTAGGTGACCTCGAGCGTCGGGTCGAACCACACCGAGTGGCCGGCCGCGCGAATGCGCAGGTTGAGTTCCCAGTCCTCACCACGGCGGATGGTCTCGTCGAACATGTCGACCTCGTCGAGAACCTCGCGGCGGAACACCCCGAGGTACGCGGACTCGGCCGGGCCCTCCTCCGCACCGCCGTGATAGCTGCCTCCGCCGAGCCCGAAGCGGCTGTTGTATGCGCGAGCGACGGCCGCCTGGAAGGGGGTGCTACCGCGGGCCTTCATCACCCCGCCGACGTTGGCAGCGCCGGTGCGCTCGAGATCGGCGATGGCGCGCTCGGTGTAGTTCGGTTCAAGCTCGGAGTGCGCGTCGACGCGCACCACGATCGGGTACCGGCTGGCACGGATGGCGAGGTTCAGCCCGACCGGGATGTCGGTGGCGGGGTTGCGGACGATGACGATGCGGTCGTCTTCGTGCGCCAGCTTCTCGACCACGGCATCCGTCGTGTCTGTCGACGGCCCGAGCGCGAGGATGAGTTCTTTGGGGCCAGCCCACTCCTGTGCGAGAACGGAGCGCACGGCGGTCTCGATGTACGCCGCCTCGTTGAGCACGGGGATCACATAAGACACTCCCTGGAGGGATGATGCCTGCTGCGCCATAGCGTCCAATACGGTTCTCGGGGTCGGTCGGTCGAGCCTATCAGCCGGGCTGAAACCGTCCCGAGTCCGGGGAGACGCACCGAGAGGCACGGAACCCGCGGGTTCCGTGCCTCTCGGTGCGTGGAGGGAGCGGCTGCTACTTCAGCGTGCCGAGCGTGACGTCGACCGTGCTGCTCTTGCCGTCGCGGACGTAGGTCAGCGATGTGGAGGCGCCGGCAGCGAGGAAGCGCACCTGAGCGGTGAGGTCTGTCGCTCCGGTGATCTTCACACCGTTGAACTCGGTGATGACATCGCCTTCCTTGATGCCCGCACCGGCGGCCGCGCCGCCGGCGGTGACCGACTTGATCAGCGCGCCGGTGGTCGAGCCCGCGGTGCTGGTGGCGTCGGCGACGCCTGCACCGAGGAGGCCGTGGGTGGCCTTGCCGGTCTTGATGATCTCGTTGGCCACGCGCTCGGCGAGGTTGGACGGGATCGCGAAGCCGACACCGATGCTGCCGGCCTGCGAGCCGCCCGTCGCGCCACTTCCGGCGCTCGCGATCGCGACGTTGATGCCGATGACTTTTCCGTCGGAGTTGAGCAGAGCGCCACCGGAGTTACCCGGGTTGATTGCCGCGTCGGTCTGGATGACCGGGAGCGAGATCGTGGCCGTCGCGGCGGTGGGCTGCTGCTGCGTCTCCCCCTGGCCGTTGTTGAACTGCCAGAAGTCGAACGGGCTGCTTCCGCCCTGACCGTTGTCGTTGCCATCCGAGCTGTCGCTGGACGAGGAGTCCGGAACGGCCGAGGAGGCGATGGTGATGCTGCGGTTGAGCGAACTCACGATGCCGTCGGTGACCGTGTTGGAGAGGCCGAGAGGCGCGCCGATGGCGATCGCGGTCTCACCCACGTTGAGCTTGCTCGAGTTGGCGAACGATGCAGGCTGCAGTCCGGACGCATCCTTCAGCTTGATGACCGCCAGATCGACGACCGGGTCGGTGCCGACGATGGTCGCGTCGTAGATGTGTCCGTCCGAGGTGGTGACCTGAACCTTGCCAGAGGCCGTCTCCCCATCGAGAGTGACGACGTGGGTGTTGGTCAGCACGTAGCCGTCCGCACTGAGGATGACGCCCGACCCGGTTCCGGCCTCGGAGTTGCCGGTGACGGAAATGGTGACCACGGAGGGCTCCACCTTGGCGGCGACGGCGGTGACGACGTTGACGCTCTTGGTGTCGTTGACGGTGATGTTCTGCGCCACCGGTGAGTTGGTCGCGCTGGACGAGTTGTTCTGGTTGGAGGAGACGGCGATCGCGGAGATCCCTCCGCCGACGACGCCACCGATCAGGGCGGCTGCGGCGAGCGCAGCGACCAGGGTGACCCGGCTGGAGCGCTTCTGGAACGCAGGCGGCACGACACCGGCAGTGGTGCCGTCGTGCTGGCCGGCCTGCGGCTGGGTCGCAGTCGGCTCCGCGAGGGGCGCGGTGGCGTGCGGCGCAGCGCTGGGCGCGGGCTGCATCGGGGTGGCGGCAGCGAGGTTCTCGGTCGCCGCAGTGTCGGCGGTGACTGCGGCCGGAGCCTCAGCGGGAGCCGTGTTCTCTGCAGCAGCGGACGTCTCTGCTCCGGCGTTCTGCCCCGAGGTCACGGCGCTGTTGCCTTCGGCGGTGGTGTGGTCTGAGTCGGTGTTTTCCGGGCCGGGAACGTGATCCTGGTTGCTGTCGGTCATGAGGGGTGCTCCTTCCAAGCGGAGCTAGCTTCTCGTGCGAACCTGAGCGTTTTATAAGCGCAGGCTGTAAGCGTGCCTCGCCTTTCCGAAGCACCGTTTCGACGCCTCAGCAGCCGGGCCCGGAGGGGCGAGCGATGCAATCTTTATCGACCAGAACGGTCTTCGCATCGCCCGCCGTGGCGACCAACGGATTCGCCGCGACCGGGAGCGTTCCCGCGATGGAATTCCAGCCGCCGCCGTTGAACCTGTACTCCGCTCCGACGTCGACCGACAGCGTGATCGTGTACGTGCCCTGCGCGCGAAAGACGTGGCTGGTGGGCGTGGGGTCGAACTCAGCGACGCGCAGCGCCGCCCAGCTACCACCTTTGGTGGAACGCGTGGCCGTCGACCCGTCGCCGTAATTCCAGTGATATGCCCTCGGTGTGAAGCGTACGGATGCCGGGCGACCGAGAAGCTGCCCGTCCAGCACGTGTGCCGACGACTCCGCATAGAAGTTCGTGTCGAGCCCGACGACCATCCAGCCGTTCGGCTCCATCCGATCGATCGCGGCGTGCGGGCGGAAGTTCACCAGGTCTGCGAGGGTCACCACCTGGGGAAGCGTGTCGCCCGGCATGGTGACCGTGTAGCCGTCGCGCGGCGGCGGAGTCTGGCTGCCGGGACCGCCCGTGCCTCCCGACGCGCCGCCGCCGTTGTTGTTCGACCCGGAGCCGGCGCTGCCATTTCCCGAGCCCTGGCCGGACCCGGAGCCGGAGCCATTGCCGCCCTGGCTGCCGGACAGGTCGACGCCGCCGTTGCCGATGCTGCCGCCGACGGTCGGCCCGGGACATTGGCCTTCTCGAATCTGGGCCGGTGAGCATTCGGCTGCCTGCGACGACCCCGAATCGACCATCGCGAAAATCGCCACGAGACCTATAACCGCGATGGCAACTCCTGCCCTACGCACAGAAATTCCGCCCTTCCCAAATACTCTCCTCACTGACAAGCAACTTTCCTGCGGCCGCGGTAATCGTCACGAGGGTCGGAAATTGCCTTGGGCTGTCGTTGTTTACGACCGACGCACCGTTTGCATCGGTCACGTCTACGCCTGATACGTCCAAACACGCGTAAATCTGACCATCGCGCTCTGAGCTACCAAACGAGACCCAACCACTGAGATTCGCAGCAGTTACCTTGTCGATTTTTGAGTACCCCGCTTGCTTTTTCCCAGCCCTTGAGTACTCGTCCACCGACTTAGAGGCACTAGCCAAGGCCTTTCCCGTCGCGACTCTCTTCAGCGGATCGGCGTCATAAGACATGAACGCCGTATCCAAGGCCAGCTCGTACGCCGCATACGCCTCCGTCGCAGCCTCGAGCGCCTCCTCCTCGCTGGCGAAGAGCGGAGTGCTGCTCGGCTTCGGTTGGGTGGCGGCGGGGGGCGGCGTCGGCGTGCAGCCGCTGAGCGCCAGCACGGGCACGATCAGTAGCGCGAGGGCGATGGCAGTTCTGCGCATGCACACGACGGTAGAGCACAGCGGCGATGGCCAGCCAGAACTTTCCACAGGTGCGCGTCGCGAGCCGCGACATCCGTCACTGTGAAGGAGCAGAAAGCGTGCAAAATTCAGGTCAGACGTGGGGATCAGCCCGATATTCCGCCGCACCCCGGGTCGAACCTGAATTCGCGAGCACGCTCCGCAGAGGCGAAGGAAAGAGCATGGAAGGAGCAGGACGCTAGGTTGAACGGATGGAGCAGTGCGCATGAACGTGTCCGGATCTTGGCAGCGGGCGGCCCGCGGGGCGATGCTGCTCGGTTCGGATGGGTCGCTCAGCCCGACCATCTTCGCCGAGATGTCGGCGCTCGCGACGAAGACCGGCGCCATCAATCTCGGTCAGGGCTTTCCCGATGAGGACGGCCCGGCCGAGGTGCTCGATGCGGCGAAGCGCGCGATCGACGCCGGCCTCAACCAGTACCCGCCGGGCATCGGCATGCCTGTGCTACGCGAGGCGATCGCCGAGCATCAGCAGCGCTTCTACGGGCTCACGCCCGACCCCGAGTCTGAGATCCTCGTGACGGCGGGCGCGACCGAGGCGCTGGCGGCGACGATTCTCGCGCTGACCGAGCAGGGCGACGAGGTCGTCACGTTCGAGCCCTTCTATGACTCCTATGCTGCGATGATCGCACTCGGCGGCGCCGAGCATCGAACCGTCGCGTTACGGGCGCCCGACTTCCAACCCGATCTCGACGAGCTGCGACGCACGGTCACCGACCGCACCCGGCTCATCCTGATCAACAACCCGCACAACCCGACCGGCACGGTACTCAGCCACGAGACCCTGG
>Ga0247732_10000793_pt1 | contig 13647 bp, 14 predicted proteins | sample UWRJL163409C2_FD_180940 | JGI IMG/M metagenome (GOLD analysis project Ga0247732, IMG submission 180940) | Plant litter microbial communities from Arlington Agricultural Research Station in Wisconsin, United States - UWRJ-L163-409C-2 | ecosystem: Environmental > Terrestrial > Plant litter >...
TCATGGGCATCCAGGACGAGGCGGCCATTGTGCGCGCCGGCGAGATGCGTCTCGGTGACACCGATCTGCTCGCCCTTGACGACGAGCGTCGGCGACGGCTCCGCGGCGACGCGATGAGCATGGTGCTGCAGGACGCGCTGTCATCGCTCAATCCCGTGCTGTCGATCGGCGATCAGATCGGTGAGATCTTCCGCGTGCACCGGGGGATGCGGCGTTCCGCGGCCAAGGCGCGCGCGGTGGAGCTTCTCGACCTCGTCGGTATTCCGTCGCCGAAGACACGCGTCGACGACTACCCCCACCAGTTCTCCGGCGGCATGCGCCAACGCATCCTCATCGCGATGGCCATCGCCCTCGAACCCGCTCTGCTGATCGCCGACGAGCCGACGACGGCTCTCGACGTCACGGTGCAGGCGCAGATCCTCCGTCTTCTGCACGATCTGCGCGGGCGTCTCGATATGGGCGTGCTCCTGATCACCCACGACATCGGCGTCGTCACCGAGGTCGCCGACCGCCTGGTCGTGATGCATCGGGGCAAGGTCGTGGAGTCCGGTGACGCCGACCAGATCTTCGAGGCACCGCGGGACTCCTACACCCGCACCCTGCTCGGGTCGGCGCCGCGCCCCGAACCGGCGCGCGTGCTCGCGCCCACGGACGGTATCCAGCGCTCCGACCCGCCGCTCTCCCTCGAGGTGACCGGTCTCACCCGCACGTTCTCGTCCGGCTCGGCGCTCTCGCGCCACCATGTCAGAGCGGTCGACGGAGTCGATCTCATCCTGCGCCGCGGAGAGACCCTCGGCATCGTCGGGGAGTCCGGATCGGGCAAGTCGACGCTCGCGCGCATGATCGTCGGCCTCGAGAGCGCCGATGCCGGCACCGTGCTCTACCAGGGTCGCGACGTGACCCGTCGCACCCGAGGGCGTCGCCCGGGGGCCCAGGCCGGCGTGCAGATGGTCTTCCAAGATCCGTACACGTCGCTCGACCCGCGCATGCGGGTGCGCGACGTGATCGCCGAGCCCCACACCGTGGCCGGGGTAGGAACCGCGAGCTCGAGGCGAGCCCGCGTCGCCGAGCTGCTCGACCTCGTCGGCCTCTCGCCCGAGATGATGAACAGGTTCCCTCACCAGTTCTCCGGCGGTCAGCGACAGCGGATCGGTATCGCGAGGTCGCTCATGCGCGACCCGGACGTCCTCGTGTGCGACGAGCCGGTCTCCGCGCTCGACGTGACCATTCAGGCCCAGGTCGTCGACCTCCTCGTCGACCTGCAGGATCGCTTGGGGCTCAGCATCCTGTTCATCTCGCACGACCTGTCGGTCGTACGGAATCTGGCCCACCGCGTGCTGGTGATGTACCGGGGTGAGGCCGTGGAGACCGGCGACGTGGAGCAGATCTTCGAGCGGCCCGCTCATGCGTACACGCGCGAGCTTCTCAGCTCTATCCCGCCTCTCACCCGGGCGGAGAGGGGGCGACTCACCAGCGCCGCCCCCGCGGGACGCTGAATCGTCGCTAGCGTAGGGGTGTGAGCGCACCTGTCGACCCCACGTCCACGTCCGCCTGGAGCCAGCTGACCGCGGCCCGCGACACCTTCGAGCCCGATCTGCGCGGCTGGTTCGCGAACGATGCGGGTCGGGTGGAGCGGTTGACCCACACCGTCGGCGATCTTCACGTCGACCTCTCGAAGAACCTGGTGACCGACGAGATCCTGGCGGCCCTGGTCGAGCTCGCCGAAGAGACAGGCGTCGCCGAGAGATTCGCGGCGATGCTCGCCGGCGACCATCTGAACACCAGCGAAGACCGCGCGGTGCTGCACACCGCCCTCCGCCGGCCGGGCGGGGCGAGCCCCGAGCTCGTGGTCGACGGTCAGCACGTCGACGCCGACGTTCACGAGGTGCTCGACAACCTCTCGGCCTTCGCGGAGCGCGTTCGGTCGGGCGAATGGCGCGGGATCACCGGCAAGAAGGTCACCCACGTCGTCAACATCGGCATCGGCGGCTCCGACCTCGGTCCGGTCATGGTCTACGAGGCTCTGAAGCCCTATGCCGACGCCGGCATCGACGCGCTCTTCGTGTCGAACATCGACCCGACCGACGTCGCGCAGAAGACCGCCGGCCTCGACCCTGAGACCACCCTGTTCATCGTCGCGTCGAAGACGTTCACGACGCTCGAGACCCTCACGAACGCGCGCCTGGGTCGCGAATGGCTGTGGGCGGGTCTGACGGAGTCCGGCGCGATCGACGGATCCGAAGCGTCGCGAACGGATGCTGTCGCCCACCACTTCGTCGCCGTCTCCACCGCGCTCGACAAGGTCGCCGCCTTCGGCATCGACACGGCCAATGCATTCGGGTTCTGGGACTGGGTGGGCGGTCGGTATTCGGTCGACTCGGCCATCGGCCTGTCGCTGGCGATCACCCTCGGCCCCGACCGCTTCCGCGAGCTGCTCGCCGGGTTCCACACCGTCGACGAGCACGTCGCACACACGCCGCTGGCTCAGAACGTGCCCGTCCTCATGGGCCTGCTCAACGTCTGGTACAACAACTTCCTCGGGGCGCAGTCGCACGCGGTGCTGCCCTACGCCCAGCAGCTGCACCGCTTCCCGGCCTACCTGCAGCAGCTCACGATGGAGTCCAACGGCAAGTCCGTGCGCTGGGACGGCACGCCCGTCGTCACCGACACCGGCGAGATCTTCTGGGGCGAGCCCGGCACGAACGGACAGCACGCGTTCTACCAGCTGATCCACCAGGGCACCCGCCTCATCCCGGCCGATTTCATCGCCTTCGCGAACCCGGCGTACCCGCTCGAGGACGGCGGTCGCGACGTGCACGGGCTGTTCCTGGCCAACTTCCTCGCGCAGACGAAGGCCCTCGCCTTCGGCAAGACGGCCGAGGAGGTCGAGGCCGAGGGCACCACCGGAGCACTCGTCGCCGCCCGCACGTTCCCGGGCAACCGACCGACGACATCGATCTTCGCGCCGTCGCTGACCCCGTCGGTTCTCGGACAGCTCATCGCGCTCTACGAGCACATCACCTTCACCCAGGGCACCATCTGGGGCATCAACTCGTTCGACCAGTGGGGGGTGGAGCTCGGCAAGCAGCTCGCCCTGCAGATCGCTCCGGCGATCGAGGGAGACGAAGATGCGCTCGAGGCGCAGGATGCGTCGACGAAGGCACTTCTGGCGTACTACCGGGCCCAGCGCCCCTGACCGGCCGAATGAGCGATTCCGCTGAGCATCCGCAGATCGGGCATCTCGACGTTCCGCAGGAAGTGATCGACGAGGCCGGCGTTCCGCTGGGCCGCTTGGCGGCGGAGTTCGGAGCGACGGTAGACGAGCGGGGGATCGAGGGCATCCCCGCCGACGGCTGGCGGGTGCTGAAGCGGTGGGAGACAGGATGGGTCGTGGTCGGCGCTCCCGTCGACGCTTCGGCTCGGTCCTGGCGGATTGCGCAGCTGGGAGACGGGCACCCCGATGCGCCGAGCCGATCTGCGCGGGTGCAGTCAGAGACGATGCCGTTGCGTCCCAGTCGCGCGGAACGGTCGCGCGGTCTCGAGATGCGGTGGCCGGAGGCGACCCGCACGTCGATCGACGCAGCCCTCGACGGTGTCGGGTTCGCCATCGACATCGTCAACACCGGTGAGAGCATGTGGTGCCCCGACGGTGATCCCTTCCACGTCGTCGGCGTCATCATCCCGGCGGAGCAGAAGGACGTGGGATTCGGCTGGATGAGCGGGGGAGGGAACAACAGGGCCGTGCCGCTCGCTCCGGGTGAGTACGCGCGGCTTCCGGTCAACGTCGGGGACGGACAGTGGCGCGATCTGCAACCCGGCAGCTATGAGCTGCGCGCATTCCTGCCGGGCCTGGCCGTTCCTTCGCCTCCGCCCCTGCCGCTGGAGCTGACGGCCGAGGTGATCGAACGCCAGCGTCAGACCCCCAGAGGTACGCCGACTCCCGCCGAGGAGAAGAAACACTTCGAGGCGCAGATCGCGCAGAGCCGGGCTCTCCAGGCGGCGCGCCAGCGGTTCTCGGAGCTGGCGGATGCTGCCGTGTCGGCCGTATCGCAGGAGGCCGCCCGTGACGAGGTGCAGCGCATTCTCGGCGTCGATGCGATGGCGGCGAACGCGGTCGTGCACGCCCGCCTCGTCGATGTCACCGACGAGGCCATGGAGCAGACCCACCGGCTGATCGAGCACCTCGAGGGGCGGCTCGCGGACCTCTGACGCGCCCGCCTTGGCAAGCTAAAAGCTTCTGATCCGGCCTTTACCAAAAGGGCTCCTCTCACGTTCCGTCCAGGAAGTGCCGAGGGTTCGTCCAGACGGAGTGGTGCAGACTCGGGCACTTGTGTCTCACCCGAGGACGCGAAGCGCCGTTCTGGCGCCCACCAACCGAAGGACCCGGTTCATGCTCCACACCCAGAAATCGGCGCGCCCGCGCCGCCGTCTCCTCATAGCCGGCGCGTGCGCCGGTGTCGCCGTCAGCGTTCTGGCCTCCGCCGCCGCTGCGACGGCGAGTCCGATCGCGACTCCGGCCGCAGCATCCGCCACCCTCGCCCTGCAGATCACCGAGGCGGCACCCTTCCTCGTCGATTCCCCGGTCGTCGACGCCTTCACCACCAGCACGGGCGAGGCCCAGGCAGCGCTCGACAGCGCGCGGTCGGCCCAGGCGGAGGCCGCCACGGTCATGGCGTCGGTCGCCGAGTCGGGCCTGTCGTCGCGGATCGCCGAGCCGACGATCGACACGACCGACCTGCGTGCGTCGATCTCGAGCCTCGCGAAGGCGAGCATCGTGCCGGTGCTGCTCTACCCCGCCTTGGCCGACGACGCCGAGGCGCAGGCCGCCTCGGTGAGCGATGAGGTCGGCACGCTCCGCGCCGAGCTCGACGCCGCGCGTGAGCAGAAAGCGGCGGAAGACGCCGCCCAGGCCCAGCGTGAGGCCGAGGAAGCCGCCCAGGCCGCTGCCGCGGCTGCCGCTCAGGCCGCCGCCGATGCGCTCGCGGCGGCGAACACGCCCGATGGCGCGAAGGCGGTCGCCAGCTCGATGGCGGCAGAGCGGTACGGCTGGGGGACCGATCAGTTCTCGTGCCTGTCGTCGCTCTGGCAGAAGGAGTCGAGCTGGAACTACCAGGCGTACAACGCCTCGAGCGGTGCCACCGGTATCCCGCAGGCTCTGCCCGGCAGCAAGATGGCCAGCGCGGGCTCCGATTGGCAGACCAACGCGGCGACGCAGATCGCCTGGGGGCTGCAGTACATCTCCGCCGCCTACGGAACCCCGTGCAGCGCATGGGGCCACTCGCAGGCCACGAACTGGTACTGAGCGCTTCTGCCGCGCGCGGTGGGGTCAGCCGGCCTCGCCGGGTCGCGGCAGCCTGACGACCCAGCCGTAACGGGTCAAGGCGGCGTCGAGGCATTGGGCCTGAATGGCGGCCGCCTCGAGCGACGCGTCGGAGCACACGTCGATGGCGAGCGGCGGCGGGTCGGCGAACCTCGGGATCTGCACCTCGGCCCACACGTTCGGAGCCAGCCCCACCCGCGGCCATGCCGTGCCCGCGTGCTCGACGACCGAATCGGCGGCGAACGCGATCACGTCGAGGGCATCGAGCTTGGTGATCGGCAGGTCGACGACCAGCGTCACGACGAACGGACCGCTCGCGGTGTCTCGCATCATTGCGTCGACGTTACGGAGGCCGCTTCCCGAAATCCAGGTCGAGACGCGGGCTTTCTCTCGACGGGCGGGCTTTCTGCGCCGCCCTGCCCGCGCGCCGACCGATTGTCGCGCGTCGGTGCCGCGGTGGGCCGGGGAACCGCCGCGCGTGCGCGACAATCGGTGGGTGCCTTCCGCCCCTCGCGCCCTCACCGAGATGCCCGACCCGCAGTTCGTGATGACCGGCGACGGCCTGCGCCTTGCGACGTACCTCTGGGGCGGGGTCGACGCCGACGAGCCCACGGTGCTCGCCGTGCACGGGTTCGGTTCGAGCGCACGCGACAACTGGGTGAACACCGGCTGGATCCGCGACCTGCAGGCGGCGGGGTTCCGTGTGCTCGCCGTCGACCAGCGCGGGCACGGGGCGAGCGAGAAGCCGCACGATGCCGCCGGGTCCCTGATGACAACCCTGGTGGCAGACCTGCTCACCGTGCTCGACACCTACCTGCTCGACTCCGTGCGCTACGTCGGCTATTCGCTGGGCGCCCGCGTCGGGTGGGAGCTCGCCGTCACCTACCCCCATCACGTCGACCGCGCGGTGCTGGGCGGCATCCCCGACGGGCGCCCCCTGCGCCGCCTCGACGTCGCCCAGGCGCGCGCGTTCATCGAGGACGGGACCCCGGTCGAGGACGCGACGACGCAGCGGTACGTCGGACTCGCGCAGCGCGTTGCCGGCAATGATCTGCGCGCGCTCGTGGCGATCGCCGAGGGTATGACGGTCGACGGCGGCGATCCGGATCCCGCCACACCACCGCTTCAGCCCGTGCTGTTCGCCACCGGCAGCGAGGACCCGATCCTGGAGCAGTCGCGGCAGCTCGCCGGATATGCACCGCGCGGAGAGTTCTTCGAGATCGAGGGTCGCAATCACGTGAACGGACCCGGGGCCCGGTCGTTCCGTGAGGCCGGTGTGGGCTTCCTCCAGCGCGAGGACTGACCGGGCGAAACGGCGAGATCGGATGCTGCGTCCCCGGTCGGCCCGGGAGGAGCGCAGCATCCGACCTCTCTATGCGATCAGCTCGCGGCGTAGTCGATCAGTTCAGGGTGCTCGGCGTACACGGCCTCGAGGAGGCTCATGTCGAACAGCTGGTCGGCGGTGACGGTGATGCCCGCCGTTGAAAGGGTCGTGACGGTCTCGGCCTGGAGGGTCTCGGAGGTGGTGAAGAGCCCGTTCTCGGCCGTCTCGTCGGTGACGACGAGCTGCGTGTTCGCGGCCTCGGCGCACAGCAGCTCGTTGGCGGGGTCGAGTCCGAGGTCGGTTCCGCTCTGCGACATCATCAGATCGATACCCTTCTGCGGGTTGCGCAACGCCTCTGCGTACCCCCGGATCTCGCCCTCGAGGAATGCCTTCAGCTTCTCGGGTTCGTTCGCGATCATCTCGTCGGTCGCGATGATCGCGTCCGCGACGAAGGGGAGCCCGTTGTCGGCGAAGGGCATGTCGACGGCGTCGTGTCCTTCGGCGCGCACGAGGATCGACTCGTTCGTGAGGAACGACATGTACCCGTCGATCTCTCCGAAGATGAGCGGGGAGGGGTCGTAGCTGACGGGGACGATCTCGACCTGGGTCTTGTCGATGCCGTTGGCCGCCAGCAGCGCGTCGAAGAGGATGACGTTGACGTCCTGCACGCCGATCTTCTTGCCGATCAGGTCCTGCGGTTCCTCGATGGGGTCGCCGTCGGCGAGCGACAGGATGCTGTACGGGTTCTTCTGGTAGCCGCTGGCGATGATCTTGATCGGAGCGTTCTCGTTCGCGACGGTCGCGCCCAGCGTCATCGCGTCGACCATGCCGACATCCACGGTGCCGCTGAGCACCTCGCTGACGGACGACGACGGTCCGGGCACCAGGTTCACTCCCTCGAGCCCGGCGTCGGTGAAGTAGCCCTCGTCGATCGCGAGGTACTCGCCGATGAACTGCGAGTTGAGGATCCACGGCAGCTGCATGGTGATCGACCCCAGCGACTCATCCGCCGACGGGGACGATCCGGTGTCGCCGGCGGGCGTGGAGCAGCCCGCCAGGGCGGTGGTGGCGATCAGGGTGAGGGCGCCGAGGAGTCCGGCGGCGGTGCGGCGAGCGGTCATGGGTGTTCGTCCTTTCGAACGGCGGGTCCGGGTGCGGGTCGGCGGATGCCGGTGTCGGGTGGAGCGGGAGGATGCACGGGTGGGGCGGGTTCAGAAGTCCTCGGTGACGGCGGGGAGGCGGCCGAGGGATTGCACGAGGTCGGCGCTCTCGCCCAGGGCGCTCCGCCATTCGTCGCCTTCGGTCATGAGGGCTGCGACCGACACGATCTGCGCGCCGTGACGCGTGAGCAGGTCGAGGGCGGCGGCCGCGGAGCGTCCGGTCGAGATCACATCGTCGACGAACGCGACGCGCGCGCCGTCGATCGACGCGAGTCGGCGGGCATCGAGGGTGAGCCGTTGCGCGTCGATCGTGGTGACCGAGGTGACCTCCACCGACGGGCTGTCGCGGAGGTGCCACTTCCTGCTCTTCTGCAGGACGACGTACTCGTCGAGGCCGAGGTGGGGCGCGACCGCGATCGCGACCGGGATGCCGAGCGTCGCCGCGGTGACGATGATGTCGGGCTTGCGTTCCCGGACGAGGTCGGCGAGCTCGCGTCCGGCCTGCGCCAGCACCGACACGGGCAGGTCGATCGTCATGAGGAGGGCGGCCTGTTTCCCCGGGCCCAGGTCGACGATGGGCAACTCGATCTCCTGCGAGCCCATCCGGGCGAGGTAGGTGCGGTCCACGTCACACCGCCGATCCGGTGGGGATCGCGACCGACGCATCGAGCCATCCCCCGACACCGGCGAGCGGGACGACGTCGACCCGGAGTTCAGCGGCGATCTCGGGCGGCAGCCCGCTCGCCGTCCCCTCGACGAACGAGACCGGAGGAGGAGAGGGGTTCCACTTGGTCCATGCCAGCTCGGCGATCGTGCCGCAGCTGAGACCGATGGTGACCATGGCGTCCGACATCTCGCCGATCTGGTGGTGCTGCTCGTACCAGGTGAGCTCATCGCGGAGTTCGTGGCAGCGCACGCGCTGCAGCTCGATGGAGGGCATGGCGGCGGGCTCGCTGATCCCCGATGCGGGGGTCAGGCCGATCAGTCGGGTGCCGCCCGCGGCGAGGTAGCCGTCCATGGCCGAGACGGCCACGCCGCGATCGGGGACGACGATCATCGCCCACCCTCGGCGGGCGATCATGTCTCCCACCTGTTCGGCGGCGTCGATCAGGCGTGCGGGAGCGATGCCGGCCGCGGCGGCGACGCGCGCGATGTTCGAGGGGCCGAGCACGGCGACGATCGCAACGTCGGCGGCGGATGATGAGACGGGCTGCATGGTGCAAGGTTGCACCATGCGCGTTTCACCGGTGCTGGTGTTTCGTTACATCTAGATTTCGGCGGTGAGCACTGCACGCCCTCGCCGCGCGCACCGTGACGCATAAGATCACCGGGTGGCCACCTCTGCAGCGAAAGACAGCGCATCGCGCGACCGGGCGACGCTGCGCGACATCGCGCTCGACACCGGGCTGTCGATGAGCACCGTCTCGCAGGCGCTCCGCGGAGCCGGTCGCATCAGCGAGGCGACGCGAGCTCGCGTCGCCGAAGCATCCGCCCGGCTCGCCTACCGGGCGAACGTCAGTGCGCTGCACATGCGGGGCGCCCGCACCGGACTCGTGGGGCTCGTCGCCACCGTGCCCGACTCGACGTCGTGGAGCGTGGGCGATCTCGACTTCCTCGTGCGATGTGAGCGAGCGTTCTGCGATGTCGCACTCGGGAGCGATCGGTACCCGGTCATGCTGTCGGGTTCGTCGGTGTCGGGCGCGATCGGCGTGCTGCCGGTCGACGGTGTCGCGGTGATCGACCCGGGGCCGAACGACCCGCTGCTGCGCCTGCTCGAAGAACGGGGGGTGGCCTACGTGACCCTCGGTCGAGATGTGCTCAGCGACGCCTCCGACGAGTGGGTCGTCGACAACGACAAGCTGGGGATCACGCGGGTCGCGCTCGACGGTCTGTACCAGAGGGGCATGCGGCGATCGCTGCTGCTGACGGCCGACACCGGGCAGAACTATATGACGGATGTGGCGCAGGCCTACGACGCGTGGGGCGAAGCGCACCCCGACGTGACCACGACGACCGCCGTGCTGCCGCTGCCTTTTGACGCGGCGCAGGCCGCACGGGTGGTGTCGGACGCATGTCGCGACGGCGTGGACACGATCTACCTCGCCGTCGAGCCTGCCCTCACCGCGGTGCTCGATGCGGTGGCCGCCGAGGGGCTCAGCATTCCCGACGACGTGCAGCTGCTCGCCACGACCGACAGCACGCGGGCGCAGTCGCTCGTTCCCGCGATCTCCGCGGTCGATCTGCAGCCCGCGGCGCTGGGGGAGAGGCTCTTCGCACTGCTCGAGCAGCGCGTGAGCGGTGCGGTTCCCGATGCGGTCGAACGCCTCGTGGCCGCCGACGTGCGCTGGCGCGACAGCACGCGGGCGCTCGTCTGACCCGCTGGCACACACGACGACCGCTGTCGACCCTCCTGCGTCCGGCCGTGCGCTCGTCATGCTGGATGCAGTCGAAAGGATCCCCGATGAGCGACAGCAGCAGCATCCGCCCTTCGTCCGACGGTGACGTCACGCAGGCCGACCTCGAGCACCTGGCCGGGGGTGAGCTCGAGAACCTGCCGCCCGCGCCCGACGGCACCCCCGACGAAGGGGGACAGCCGGATCCCGACGAGGTCTTCACCGCCCCCGAGGGATCAGGCCCCTACGCCGACCGCGATGCGGTCACCGACGAGCGGACGGGCTCGGCCGAGGTCTGAGCGCTACTCCCCGGAGTAGTCGCGGGCCCAGCTGACCTCGGGCTCGATGTAGAAGGCGGTCAATCCCGAGCGGATGTCGTACGGGGCGCCGGTGTACTTCTCCGATATCCGGTCGACGATCGGCAGTGCCTCGTCGCCGGTCACGCGTTCGACGACGCGCCCGCGGACGAACGCCGAATCGAGCGGGTTCGTCGGGTTGGTGACCGACACGGCGAGGCGCGGGTCGGTCTGCAGGTCGCGATCCTTGCGGGAGTCGGCCATCGTGAACATGGTGAGCCGGTCTCCCTCGACGCCGATCCACACCGGCACCGAGTGCGGCGCACCGTCGGGGAGCAGCGTTGCCACGTGCACGACCGTGTCGCGCTCGAAGTAGGGGCGGACGTCGTTCCAGCGCTTGGTCATTCGCTTCTCCTTCATCGGGGTCGTCTCTTCGACAACCGTGCCCCCTGGCGGGGTGTTCCCCAGGCCCCCTGCGGGCGCTGCGTCGAGCGTGCCCGTTTCCGCCAAGAGTGCTCGCTTTTCCGGGCACGTCCGACGGAAACGGACACCCTGGGCGACGCCCCCGCTACGGTGGCGGCATGACACGCCGCGACACCGGTGCGATCCGCGTCCGAAAGCGCTCGCGCGGTGATGCTCTCGGCGTCGTCGGCCCTCTCCTGTGGATCGTGACACCGCTTCTGGCTGTGGCGGGCTATCTCTGGTTGTTCCTCCAGGGCTTCAGCCTCGTCGGGTGCGAGGGTGACTGCCGCGAGCAGTACCTGTACTGGCCGATGGAGGTGTACCCCTGGACTGTGGGAGGGGTGATCGCGAGCGCGGTCGTCGTCGCGCTGGCGCTCCTCGCCACCGGAAGACGGGCGGAGTGGGCCGCGCTCGCCGGGTTCCTCGCGGTACTCGCGGTGATCGTTTCGGCGACGGCCATCCGTGAGTACGGCTTCGCTCCGATGCATGAGCGGAACGCACGGATAGCGAGCGGCGAGATGACTCTGAACCCCGACGTGCCGCCGATTCCGCCATCACCCGTGGGGTCATGGGGAGTCCAGGGGGCAAGCGCGCCGTACCTCGAGATCTCGGCTGACGGCACGCTGAGCGGCAGCGACGGCTGCAATGCGTTCTCCGGCGAGTGGATTCTGGATGCTGATGGGGTGGCGATCTTCCGCGACGTCGTCGCGTCGGCGGAAGTCTGCGAGGGCACCGACGTATGGCTGAGCTACGGCCGATCCGCCTACGTGGTCGACGGTGATCTCTGGATCGGCGACGCCGAAGTGGGCATCATCGGGTTCCTCCCGCCCGGCGAACGCTGAGCCCCCGCTACGGTGGCGGCATGAACGCAACGGCGCATCAGACGGGGCGGCGGTGGCTGCTCCTGCACGGGACTCCGCTCGGTCCGGAGGTGTGGGCCGAGACCGCGCATGCCCTCGGGCACGATGCCGTGCTCACGCCCGACTGCCGGGCGGTGCCCGAGGGGGACGACCCGCAGCGCCGCCTCGCGCACGACCTGGCCGCGCGTTTCGATGGCGACCTCGACGTCGTCGGCCACTCGTTCGGCGGGCAGGTCGCGCTGGAGTTCGCCCTGGCCGTGCCCGAGCGGGTGCGCTCGCTCACGATCCTGTGCAGCCGCGATACGCCGTTCCCGGCGTTCGGGGCGGTAGCGGATGCCGTCGCCTCGGGCACGGGCGTCCCCACCGTCGAGGCGAGTCTGGCGCGCTGGTTCTCCGCGGACGAGCTCGCCGGTGACGCGCACATCGTCGAGCTCGCGCGGAGCGAGCTGCGCGCAGCATCCCTCATCGACTGGTCTCGCGCGCTCGCGGCAATCGCGGTGTACGACAGCTCTGCCGAGACGCCGTCGTTGCGGATGCCGGTGAGCATCGTCGCCGCCCGACACGACGCCGTCTCGACGCCCGACACGATGCGTGAGATGGCCGGGCGCATCCCCGGTGCGCAGTTCGCGGTGCACGACGACTGGTTCCACATGTCGCCGTTCGTCGATGCGCGGGCACTCGCGCGGCTGCTGCAGGGCGGCTGAGCGCTACTCGGGTATCGGAAGGGGATCGTCGGCCGCAGGAGGGCGTGTCACCAGGGCTTCGGCATCGACCTTCGAGACGTTCTGCGGAAAGTTCCACCGAGAGAAGCGTCCGTCGGGATCCTCCTTCGCCCGGGGCATCGCGATCGACGAACCGTTGATGACCATCCGCGCGAGGGCTCTGTGGTCCGGTGGCAGGGCGGGAGCGCCGCGCCGCATCAGCACCAAGGGGATACGCAATCCCGTCGGCGCTCGCAGCATGAGCACGAGTGCGTGACGCCTCTGGGACGGGCTCAGAATGATGAGCTCAGCGGTGTTGAGTTCTTCCCAGCCGGCCTCTCGCTTACCGGCGCGGATGCGTCGCCGAGCAGTGTTCACTTCGACGGTGGGTGTGCGGGCACGCGATACGGCGATGGCGATCGCCGACGCGACGGCAGCTACGACGGCCGCGACCGAGATGCGCGGCACGATTCCCACCGCGAACATCGTCGACGATTGCACGAAGAAGGGGACGACGAATCCGAGCGGCGCGCTGTAGAGCAGCACGAGCAGCCAGTCGCGGCTCCCCAGCCGGTCCCAACGGTCGACCGGCGGCAGCTCGGGGACGTCTTCGTAGACGTAAGGCTGCGCCGCGTCCGTGGCCTGTGTGAAGCGAGCGGATGCTGCGTCGCCGTCTCGGCGTTTCGCGCGGGACCACAGCACGATGATCGCCACGATCGACGCAACGCCGAGCACGATGATCGCTGTCTGCACCGCCCAGTTGGGCATGCCGATCGTTCGCCGAAGCGTTGCGACGTGATCGCGCCCCTCGACATCGAAGATCAGGAGCAGTGAGCACGTGACGACGGCGAGCCCGGCGAAGACCAGGCCGGTGATGAACACCGCGCTCCGCTGCGCATCGTCGAGTGCACGGATGCTCTGCTCGCTCGTCCCCATACCTCGAGCGTGGCAGAGCCGCTGATTCGCGATTCCGCGGTGGCGCGCGGTCGTTGCGGTGAGCTATGCGGCCGGATCAGCCCTCGCCGGCTTCGCGGGCCGCGATCTTCCGCTCGCGCATCGCCAGGAAGAGGGGGAAGGTGAAGGCGAACGCCGTCACCGCCGAGAGCACCACGTACAGCCATGCGCGTTTCA
>Ga0247732_10000794_pt1 | contig 13636 bp, 11 predicted proteins | sample UWRJL163409C2_FD_180940 | JGI IMG/M metagenome (GOLD analysis project Ga0247732, IMG submission 180940) | Plant litter microbial communities from Arlington Agricultural Research Station in Wisconsin, United States - UWRJ-L163-409C-2 | ecosystem: Environmental > Terrestrial > Plant litter >...
TTCCGCTCGACTGCCGATCGATGTCGGTGGCCTTGCGGACGTCGGCCAGGTAGGTCGCGAACCGCTCCTGCGCCTCGGCGGACGCACCCTGGATGAGCTCGGCGGCGAGGTCGGAATCGGGTGCCACGACGAAGAACGTCGCTCCGTGCAGCGTGTCGGGGCGGGTGGAGAAGACCGTGACCTTCTCGGCGCGCCCCTCGATCTCGAAGTCGATGTCGGCGCCCACGGAGCGACCGATCCAGTTGCGCTGCATCTGGATGACCTTCTGCGGCCAGAAGCCCTCGAGCTGGTTCAGGTCGTCGAGCAGGCGGTCGGCGTAGTCGGTGATGCGCAGGTACCACTGCGTCAGCTTCTTCTTGATGACCTCGTTGCCGCACCGCTCGCAACGGCCGTCCACGACCTGCTCGTTGGCGAGCACCGTCTGGTCGAAGGGGCACCAGTTCACGGCGCCGTCCTTGCGGTACGCGAGGCCCCGCTCGTGGAGGCGCTCGAAGAGCCATTGGTTCCAGCGGTAGTAGTCGGGATCGCTCGTGTGGAGCACACGGCTCCAGTCGAAGGAGACCCCGTAGTCCTTCATGCTCGTCTTCTGCTGAGCGATGTTCGCCGATGTCCACTGCACCGGGTCGGCCTTGCGCTGGATCGCCGCGTTCTCCGCCGGGAGGCCGAAGGAGTCCCAGCCGATCGGGTGGAGCACGTTGTACCCGCGATGCCGCCAGAACCTCGCGACGATGTCGGAATAGAGGTAGTTCTCGGCGTGACCCATGTGCAGGTCGCCGGAGGGGTACGGGAACATCGCCAGCACGTACTTGCGGGGGCGCGTATCTTCGTCGCCGCCCGCGCGGAACGGGTCCTTCTCGGCCCAGCGTTCCTGCCACTTGCGCTGGACCGCGTGAACGTCGGGGCCACCGCTCTCAGCGGGCGAAGAGGGCATAGAAGACATACGGAAGAGCCAATCGTGGGGTTCGGGTCGCGCACACGGCGCGCGATCCACGTTACCGGAATGCCGCCGTCACCAGCCCGGCGGCAGAACGGCGCCGATCGCGGCCAGGGGGGCGCGCGCCTTCCAGCCCACCTCGCGCACCTCGGCCTCGGGTCGGGAGTGCCACGTGATGCCTCCCCCGGCACCGACATACGCGCCCTCGGGGTGCACGACGACGCTGCGGATCACCATCGCGAGGTCTGCTCCCCCGTCGTCGCCCACCCACCCGAAGCAGCCCGAGAACACGCCCCGCGGAGCCTCCTCGAGCTCGCGCAGGATCGTCATGGCCGACAGCTTCGGGGCCCCCGTCATGCTGCCCGCCGGAAACGCGGCCGCCAGCAATGAGCCGAGGGTCGTGCCGCCGGCGAGGGAGCCCGCGATCGTGCTGACGAGCTGGTGCACCGCGGGGTAGCTCTCGACGTCGAGCAGCCGTTCGACGGTCACCGTGCCGGGGGCGCACACCCGCGCGAGGTCGTTGCGCATCAGGTCGACGATCATCACGTTCTCTGCGCGCTCCTTCGGATCGGCGCGCAGCTCGTCGGCGAGCCGGCGATCCTCGACGGGATCGACCGCACGAGGTCGAGTGCCCTTGATGGGATGCGTCCGCACGACGCCGTCGGTCACCGTGAGGAATCGCTCCGGGGTCGCGCTGACGAGCGCTGTGCCTCCCGCCCGCACGAAGCCTCCGTGGTGGCTCGGCGAGGACGCCCGCAGCCGTTGATGCACCGCACGCGGATCGATGCTCCCGCCGACGTCGAAGCGGGTCGTCAGGCAGAGCAGGTAGGCGTCGCCCTCACGGATGTGGTCGCGGCACCTCTCGACCAGTTCGCCGTACTCCGACGGAAGATGGCGGGAACGTGCGACGGATGCGGCGGGCTCGACCGGTGGCGCAGCATCCGGCCGACGTCGATCCGCCGTGGCGGCCAACCGCCCGGCACGCTCGCGTGTCGGCGCCCACGCCCACACGCGGCGCCTCGCGTGATCGAACGCCAGGAACTCGTCCACGCGCAGCCACCACCGCTCGGGTTCGTCGCCCGGGACCGTGGGCGCTGTGGCGACAGCGGCGCCCGCCTCGTAGGTGGCCCAGCCCACCCATCCGCCGCGGAACGGGCCGGCCTCACCGCTGCGCGGCATGGACCGCGACAGGTCGACCGCGGCGACCGCGTCGGGGTCGGGTTCGGGGCGACCGATGCCGAGCCAGCTCCAGCCGTGGAGGGCGTCGGGTCCGGCGTCGAGCCAGAAGCCGTGCGGGTCGTCCCCCACGACTCGGTCGTAGGCGTCGGAGGGGTCGATCCACCCGTCGACGGCGACGGCGACGTTCTGTGGCGACACGCTCCCAGGGTAGACGCGACGACGCGTCCTAGGCTCGTGGCGTGAACGAGATCCTGACGTGGCTGCTCGACACGGTGCAGAGTGTCGATCCCGTCGTGCGGACGATCATCGCCGGCGTAGCGATCATGCTCGAGACGAGCGTGCTCGTCGGTCTCGTCGTGCCCGGTGACACGGTCGTGATCGTCGCCGGCACCGCCGTCTCCGGCCCCGTCGAGGCCGTCGCGCTCGGAGTTGCGGTGGTCGCTGGTGCGCTCGTCGGCGAGAGCATCGGCTTCGCCCTGGGGCGCTTCCTCGGGCCCCGCATCCGCGCGTCGCGGTTGGGGCAGCGGATCGGGGAGGAGAACTGGCGACGATCGGAGCGCTATCTCGAACGTCGCGGCGGTCTCGCGATCTTCCTCTCCCGGTTCCTGCCGGTGCTCCACTCGCTGGTTCCGCTCACGGTGGGTATGAGCAACTACTCCTACCGGCGGTTCCTCGCCTGGACGACCCCGGCGTGCGTGATCTGGACGACGCTGTACATCTCGGTCGCCTCTCTCGCCGCGGGCACGTATCGCGATCTGTCCGAGTCGATCCACTACGCGGGGTACATCTTCGTCGCCGTGATCGTCGTGTTCCTGGTGCTGATCTTCATCGGCAAGAAGGTGATCGAGCGCGTCGAGCGTAAGCATCTCGGCGAGGATCCGACCGAACCCTCACGCGGGGACGACGCGGGCATGAAAGACTGAGGGCGATGCCTTCCGACGCACCTGAGCGCCCCAAGATCCTGTGGCTCGCCCGTCTCGAGCGACGCTTCCACTCGTGGCGGGAGCGTCGCGCCCGCGGGCGCGGCCTCGTGCCGACGGCGACCGGCTTTCCCGGGTACGGCAGCGAGGAATGGGTGCGGGTGCTCGGCCGCGTCCTGATCGTCCCCGCCGTGAAGCGCACGTCATCAGGCGAGTACTCCAGCGTCCGCGGGTGGCGGAGCTTCGCGGCCGTTCCCGTCGCCTTCGCGCAGGTGACGGTGACCATCGAAGGCGAGCGGCACGACGTGCGCGCCGACCGCGGCGGGGTCATCGACACGGTGTTGCCGGCTCGCCTCCCACCGGGGTGGCAGACGATCATGGTGAGCGTCGAGGACGGCGAGCCGGTCGAATCGCGGGTGTTCATCGTGGCCTCGGGCGTCCGTTTCGGACTGGTCTCGGACGTCGACGACACCGTCATGGTGACTGCTCTCCCCCGGCCCCTCCTCGCCGCGTGGAACTCCTTCGTCGTCGACGAGCACGCCCGTCAGCCCGTACCCGGCATGGCGGTCATGCTCGAGCGGCTGACCCGCGAGCACCCCGGTTCGCCGGTCATCTACCTGTCCACGGGAGCCTGGAACGTCGCGCCCACGCTCATCCGGTTCCTCCATCGTCACCTGTACCCCGCGGGGGCCATCCTGCTCACCGACTGGGGCCCGACCCACGACCGGTGGTTCCGCAGCGGTCAGGACCACAAGAAGACGAACCTGCGGCGGCTGGCCGAGGAGTTCCCCGACATCCGGTGGCTGCTCGTCGGAGACGACGGTCAGCACGACGACCAGATCTACACGGGGTTCGCGATCGATCACCCCGCCAATGTCGCCGGCGTCGCGATCCGCAAGCTCTCGCCCGCCGAGGCGGTGCTCGCGGGCGGCCGCACGGTGGTCGACGATCACTCCGCAGCAGAGGTTCCCTGGGTCACCGCATCGGACGGCGCGGGGCTGCTCGATCGGCTCGCCGCTGTCGGTATCGCCGCGGAGGACGATACCGAGAAGTGACGGTGTCGTAGCGCCCGTCTACGGTGGAAGCATGTGCGGTCGATTCGTGGTTGCCAATGTCGGTTCCGAACTCGTCGGGGTCTTGCGCGTCGACGTCGAGAACGACGATCTTCCCGCCCCGTCCTACAACATCGCCCCCACGGCGTCGGCGGCGATCGTGCTCGATTCCGTCAAGACCGATCCGCCCACTCGGCGACTCGAACCGGCGCGCTGGGGCCTCGTACCCTCGTGGGCGAAAGATCCGGGGATCGGCGTCAAGGCCTTCAACGCCCGGTCGGAAGAGATCGAGAACAAGCCGATGTTCCGGGGAGCGCTCGAGAAGCGTCGTGCCATCGTCCCGGCCTCGGGCTACTACGAGTGGAAGACGACCGACGACGGCAAGGTCCCCCACTACATCCACCCCGCCGACGGATCGCCGCTGTTCTTCGCCGGGCTCTACGAGTGGTGGAAGAACCCCGGGCTCGCCGACGATGATCCGGCTCGGTGGATGCTGAGCTTCACCATCCTCACCCGCGCCTCGATCGGTCGGCTGGGATCGATCCACGATCGGATGCCGCTGTTCATGGACGCCGATTACGCCGACGCGTGGCTCGACCCGTCGACCGACAATGTGGGCGACATCCTCGACGCCGCCATCGATGCCGCGCCCACGGTCGCCGACACGCTCGACGACCACGTCGTCTCCGCCGCTGTCGGCAACGTCCGCAACAACTCCCCGGAGCTGATCGAGCCGGTCGCCGAGTGACGTCGCCGACGCAGGAGAGTCCGACCACGATCGCGCTGAGCGCCGACGAGTGGCGCACGATCGCCGAGACGCACGCGGCACGCGCCGATGCGCTCACGGCGGGCCGGCGATCCCGGGCGTCGCGCGGCGAGACGCATCCGGTCGACGACTTCCTCTTCACCTACTACTCGTACAAGCCGGCGGTGCTGCGGCGATGGCATCCCGGTGCCGGTGTCGAACTCGCCGATGCTGACGAACGCGCCGGATGGCGCTGGTACCGCTCCGCCGGCTACCGCCGCGTCGTCGTCGACACCGACGCGTTCCGAGCGGATCGCGGTGATCTGATTACGGCTGTGTCCCGCCTCCTCCGGGCGACCTCGCAGCGCCCGGCCCATTTCGGATGCTTCGGGCTCCACGAGTGGGCGATGGTGTACCGAGACGCCACGCCCCGCCATGACGTCCCGCTGCGCCTGAGCGCAGCGGAAACCGATGCGGTGGTCGAAGCATCCGAGCTTCGCTGCACCCATTTCGACGCGTACCGGTTCTTCACCGATGCGGCGGTGCCGCGCAACCACGAGCCCCTGAGTCGCGACCTGCAGGTTGCCCGCGAGCAACCGGGCTGCCTGCACGCGGGCATGGATCTTTACAAGTGGGCCGTGAAGCTGGGGCCCGTCGTGCCGGGTGAACTGCTGCTCGACGCGTTCGAACTCGCGCGCGATATCCGCACGCTCGACATGCAGGCCTCGCCCTACGACCTACGCGGCTGGGGCTACGAGCCGGTGACGATCGAGACGGTCGAGGGAAAGACCGAGTATGGACGACGCCAGCGGGCATTCAGCGTGCGAGCCGGCGAGATCAGGGCACGCCTGCTCACGAGACTCGACGACGTGTCTTAGCCCCATCCACCCGAGTTGCGGGTGGAGCGCATATCGAACTGAATACGCGTCATGGGGTCTTGCTCCCCCACCTCGCGCTGCCTCTGCATCTCCTCGCGGCTCAGCGGCCGTCCGGTGAACACCCAGATCAGGCGTCGCCAGAACGAGGGCTTCTTCTGATCGGTCATCATGGCCTCCGTTTCTCTGTGACTCCCTCAGCCTGCACGGTCGACGCTCGCGAGTCCAGGCCTTTCGGACGGGGCCGTTCACCGAACTCCGGACGTCGTGACGATCTTCATCCACGGTCCATCCGGCACGTCGGCCTCATCGACGAACGCCCAATCGACGCGATCGCCGTCCCCGTCGAGCTCGTCGAACCCGAGGCATCCGTTGAGCGCGGGCGAGACGTCGAGCCCCGCGCCGTTGAACCGTTCGTTCGCCGGCCGCTCATCATTCCTCCCGAAGACGTAGGCGGCGTCGGCGTACTCGCCCGGCCCCGCGTCCTCGATCTGGCCGTAGCACACACGGCCGTTCCTGTGGAGGGCGACCCACCGGTTCTTCATGAGGCTGTGGGAGCGGTCGTCGACGACGGCGGCATACGACGCCTCGTCCGCCCAGGGGACAACCTCGCCGCGCTCCTGGAACGCGATGTGGTCGTTCACGTCGTCGAAGGGAAGGTCGAGGTAGAACGGGTTCTCGCGCGGGTCCATCGCCCGGGGGAAGTACCCGTTCTCGGCCGTCCGTGGTTCGGTCTCGCAGTCTCCAGCAGCAGTCACCACCCCATCGCATCCGCCGTAGGAGTCCATCCAGTTCGCGTCGTACGCCGAGAATTGTTGGCTGCCGTCGGCTGCCTCCGGGTCGAACACCTCGCCGACCCAGAACGTCGTCGCCACGATTCCGGTGTGCCAGGGGTAGCCCGTCTCGGGGAGGCCGTCCGTACGGGTCACAGTTCGCACCGCGAGGGCGGCGACAGCGACCGCCGCGAGGAGGACGACTCCCACGAGCAACGAGGCCGTCGCCCTCCCACGCAGCATCCGGTCACTCGCCCTCGAGGTCCTTCGTGACCTCCGGGGCCGTCGTCGGCGCTTGCACGGCCATTCGGCTGTTCGCTCCGGGAACCGCGGTCTGCGCCGAGGTCGCGGCGGGAGCGCCCACCGAGTCGTACATCGACACGTCGTCGGTCTGCAGGGTGCCGTTCGCGAAGACGTTCAAAGCGAAGCTGATGCCGGTGTATCCGGTCGGTATGGCCGGGGTCGTCCACACCGCCTGTGTGTACGTCGAAGCCGCCGAGAACCACGGGCTCGACGTCCAGTACTGCCAGACACCGGTGGATGCGCGCAGATAGACCGCGAACTGCGTGACCCCCGTGGAGGTGTACCAGCTCCGCAAGGAGTAGGTGTGACCGGGTACGACCGTGGGCGCGCAGGCGCCGAGATCGAACTGCGGAAGCAGCTTCGCGTCGCCGGAGACGTAGTTCGACATCGTGATCCGACTCGCGACCGACCCGCCGTGTGCGGGAGAACCGGTGCTGAAGGAGGCGCTGTTCTGCCCCCATCCGCCCTGCATCCAGCACGAGGGCGCGCCCGCGGTCAGCGTCTCCAGACCGGGATTCTTGATCGCGTTGACGCCCGCCGCGGCGGGCGGCACGACGGGGCCGTTCACCACCGGCTTCGCCGTTCCGCCGACCGCGTCCCCCACGGTCTTCACGACGGTGTTCGCCGTCGCCATGTGCTGTTTCAGCCACGACAGGAACTGGTCGAGCAGCGCGGGGCTGATGGCGATGTCGGTGCAGGCGTTGTCGCAGACGTCATGGAACGTGTACTGCACCCACCCGCCGGTGGTCTCCGCGTTCAGCACGCCTTGCTTGAGGTCGTCCAGGGTCCAGTTCGACTCGAACTGGGGCAGCGCCTTGGTGCCGAACCTGTCGGCCGGGGGCAGCGTCTCGGCCACCGCGCAATCCTGACAGTCGAAGCGGGTGCGCAGGTCGCCGAGGAGCCGGGCGGACCGATAGCCGCAGTCCGAGGCCGCCTTCTCCACGGCGCTCGATGCTGAGGCGAAGGGATAGGCGAAGCTTCGCACGCTGAAGCCCCAGGAGGTCAGAGTGCTGCGGTCGGTGCAGATCTGCCTCTTCGCCTCGTCGGCGGGCAGAGTCGCCAGATCGGGATGGTTGACCGTGTGGCCACCGATCTCGTGCCCCGCCGCCTTCAGGTTGCCGAGGTCAGAGCGCGTCATGTACCCCGCGGCGCCCACGAAGCCCGACGGCACGAAGAACGTCGCCTTCATCCCGTACCTCTGGAGGATCGGGAGGGCGGTCAGCTGGCTGGCATCGGCGTCGTCGAAGGTGAGGCTGACCGTTGTGCGCGGGCCGGCGGCCGTCGCTGGGGGAACAGCGGCGGCCGCCGAGAGGAAGGCCGTCACGGCGAGGACGGCTAAGCCGCCCGCGATCGTCCGGCGAAGACGTGAGGTGAACATGGAATCTTCCTTCTGGGGATCAGTCGACGGTGACGGACTTGGCGAGGTTGCGCGGCTTGTCGACGTTGCGGTCGAGACGGATCGCGAGCGAGCGAGCGAACAGCTGTAGGGGGACGACCGCCTCGAGCGGCCCCCAGGGCGGCGCCGGTCGCGACGGCGCGAGCGGATCGGCGTACGAGTCCGTGATGCGGACGACGCGCCCGCCTCGAGCGAGGACCTCAGCGATGTTCACATCGAGACGACGGTCGCCGCCGTCCACGGCGAAGACGGGTGTGCCGTTCTCGACAAGGGCGAGAGGCCCGTGTTTCAGTTCGCCGGCGGCGTGGTGCTCGGCCCAGCGATAGGTGAGCTCCTTGAGCTTCAAGGCACCCTCGGCGGCGTAAACGACACCGGCCCCGCGCCCGAGGAAGAGGAACCCCGAGGCGTCTGCGAACTCGTCGACGAGGAGCGGGACGCTCTCGGCCCAGCCGCGCAGCGCCGCGTCCAATCGTGCCGGTATCTCGACGAGCGCCGCGACGGCCTCCCGGGCCCTCGCCGGATCGACGCTGCTCGATCCGCGCAGACCCGACAGTGCGACCGCGACACCCGTCATCACCTGCGCGACGAAGGTCTTCGTCGCCGCGACTCCGATCTCGACCCCGGCGAGGCAGTCGACGACGGCGTCCGCCTCGCGAGCGAGCGTGGAGGAGGGATTGTTGGTGAGGGCGAGCAGGACCCGGCCCGGGAACGAGAGCTCGTCGAGCGCACGGAGGATGTCGGCCGTTTCCCCCGACTGGCTGATCGCGATGACGAGCGTGTCGGGTTCCGGCACGAAGGACGAGGCCTCACTCGCGACCACGGCGGTTACGGGGATGTGGCCGAGCTCCGAGAACACTCGACCGATCGCGATCCCGGCGTGAAGCGAAGTGCCGCAGCCGAGGATGACGACGCGCCGGATGCGATCGAACGGGACGAGCCCGAGAGACCGCCAGAGGCCACCGTCTCCGATACCCCCGGCGACTGCGTCGAGAACTCGAGCGGCCACAGCGGGTTGTTCGTCGATCTCCCTGCCCATGTGATCGGAGAACCGGCCGACATCTTCAGCGGGCGCTCTCCACCGGACGGGGACGCTCGGGGGTTCGCCGCGCACGTCGCCGCCGGTCCACCAGGTCGTCCCGCGGGGGGTGATCTCGATGACGTCCGAAGGACGAACGACCTGATAGGCATCGACCCTGTCTGAGATCGCGTTGACGTCGCTGGAGACGAACGTGCCCTCGGTCGTGCGAGAGACGACCAATGGCGAGCCGTGGGCGGTCGCGGCGACGTTGCCCGTCCGTGCGTCGAGCGCGACGATCGCCCACGAGCCCTCCAGCCGAGTGACGGCTGCCTCGAGAGCGACGGCGATCGACGAGCCGTCGGTGAGGAGCTCCTCGACCAGGTGGGCGATCACCTCCGAGTCGACCTCGCCCGCGAGGCGGTGACCCCGCGCGATGAGTTCCCGTCGGAGCACGTCCGCGTTCGCTATCACCCCGTTGTGAGCGATGCTCACCGAGCCGACGCAGTCGGAGAGCGGGTGGGCATTGGCCTCGGTGACCCGCCCGTGCGTGGCCCACCGGGTGTGACCTATGGCGGTCCGGCCGGCCTGGAGGTCGGGACGGACCAGGAGCGAGGTCAACGCGACGACGCCGCCGGTCGTGCGTTCGGTCTCGATCGTGCCATCTGGCGTCCGGACCGCTATCCCCGCCGAATCGTAGCCGCGGTACTCCAGCTGACCGAGCGCGTGGAACACCACCGGCGCGGCCGGCTGATCACCGACGTACGCCACGATGCCGCACATCAGTCCGACCCCCCATCGGTGCCGGCGTGGGCGAGCGGCATCAGCTCGTCGCCGATCCGGTCACGTCTCACCAGGTCGGCTGCCACGAGAAGGATCGACGTGCCCAACGACGTATGCGGCTCGTACCCGACGAGATCGTGCGCACGCCTGTTGTCGGGAACGCGCCGTCTCATGTCTTCGAAACCTGCGCTGTAGGCGCGCTCGTACGGGACGAACTCGATCGTGCTCGTGCTCTCGACGATCTCGATGATCTCTCGAGCGAGTTCGACGATGGCGATCTCGCGCGCCCCGCCGAGGTTGTACGCCTGGCCGCGCGAGCGCGGGTCGCGTTCGATCGCGACCATCGCGGGCACGACGTCGCCGACGGCCGAGAAGCATCGCGTCTGCATGCCGTCGCCGAACACGCTGAGGGGATCGCCTCGGAGCGCCTGCCCGACGAGGTTCGGGACGACCATGCCGTAACGCCCCGTCTGACGCGGCCCGATGGTGTTGAACAGGCGGACGATGGAGACGTCGAGCCCCTCCTCGTCGGAGTACGCCTTGGCGAACGCCTCGTCGATCCCTTTGGCCGCCGCGTAGCTCCACCGGGACTTCAACGGCGAGCCGAGGATGCGGTCGGCGTCCTCGTCGAGCAGGTCGGCGGTGTTCTTACCGTAGATCTCGCTGGTGGACACGAGGAGCACCGACGCCTCGCTCTCCACCGCGGCGGCCAGCACGTTCTCGGTGCCGTGGATGTTGGTGCGCAGGCCCTGCAGGGGGTGTTCCACGATCAGCTTCACGCCGACGGCGGCGGCGAGATGGAACACGCGTTGGCACCCGCGCATCGCCTCGCGCACTGTGCGGGCATTGAGCACCGATCCGTGCACGACGGTGAGCCGCTCGTGCCCCGCGACGGCGCGCAGATTGCGCGTGGAGCCGGTCGACAGGTCATCGAGCACGACGACCTCGTCGCCCGACGCGAGCAGATGCTCGGTGAGATGGCTTCCGACGAATCCTGCGCCGCCGGTGATGAGAGTGCGCATATCGAGATCCCCGCCGTCTCAGACCAGCACGCGGCCGACGACATCGGAGCTGCGATAGGTGGCGTCGAGGACGACGCCGACCTCCGCGAGCCACGACAGGTCGGCATCGGCGTGCCGGGTATGCAGCAACACCAGGTCGGGGGCGACCTCTCCCGGCTCGTCGAGGGAGTTCAGCACCGTCCCCGACCGCAGGACGAGGGTCGGGACGCGGTTGTCGAGGTACTGCACGTCCACTCCGAGGTCGGCCAGCGCCTCGATGATCTCCAGCGCCGGCGACTCCCGTAGATCGGCCACGTCGGGCTTGTAGGTGACGCCGACGACGACGACGCGCGAACCGGTGGTGCCGATTCCGGCACGGCCCAACACCTCACGCACCCGGTCGACGACGTGACCCGGCCGCGCGGAGATGCCGCTCATCGCCTCGGTGATCACGCGGGCGTCCACGCGGTGCGCGCGGAGCTGCCACAGCAGGTAGTGGGGGTCGCAGGGGATGCAGTGACCACCGACCCCGGGGCCCGGGTAGAACGGCATGAACCCGTACGGCTTGGTGCTCGCCGCGTCGATGACCTCGGTCACGGGCACGTCCAGAGCCGAGCAGATCTCCGCGAACTCGTTGGCCAGCGCGATGTTGACGGCTCGAAAGGTGTTCTCCAGGAGCTTGGTCATCTCGGCGGCAGCAAGGCTCGACACATGGTGCACCCGCGAGACGTAGCGCGACAGCAGCCGCGCTCCCTCCTCCTCGCACTCCAGTGTGGCTCCCCCGACGACACGCGGCACGACCTCCTGGGCGAACCCGGTGTTACCCGGGTCGATGCGTTCGGCGCTGAAGGCGACGAAGACGTCGCGGCCGATGGCGAACCCGCGATCGCGGAGCGGCTGCTCGATGAGGTCGTGCGTGCAACCGACGTAGCTGGTGGAGGTGAGCATGACGACCTGGCCGACTCGGACGGCGGCGACGACGGTGGCGCACGCCGCCCGCAGCAGCGAGAGGTCGGGGACGAGCTGATGGTCGACCGGGGTGGGTACGCAGACCACGATCGCCGCCGCCGAGCTGAGGAGGGTGATGTCGTCGGTGAGGCGGAACGAGCGGTCTCGCAGCGCTCCGCCGAGCCGGACACGATCTGTCTCCAAAAGGTCGGCGCGCCCGGCGGTGATGTCCGTCAACCGGGCGGACGAGGCATCCAGAGCCAGTACCCGGTTCCCCGCCGCGTGGTAGGCCAGCGCCGTGGGCAAACCCACGTAGCCCAGACCGACGATGGCGACGTCGTAGTCGAATCCGAGGGCGATCTCGGGGGACGTGGTCGTTGCGACCGGGGCGAGCCCGGTGTCGACTGCCGTCATTTCTCCTCCTGCGTATTGATGCATCGACTCGGCGGGCATGACGCCCGCCTCGTGATCGTCGACGCGATTCGGGTTGATTCGCTGGGTCCAGGCGAGGATTCGAGCCACAGCCTCGATCCGGCCGATCGCCGGGTCAAGGGATTCGGCCGGATCGTGCGGCTTCCCGCCGTGGGACGATCCAGGCCTGCGGAGAACCGCAACGCATTCTGCGGATGTTGCGGGCCGATCTGGCGTGGTGCTCTCGTAGCGTCGTGCGTACGCGCAGAGACACCGAGAGGACAACGGCATGGATGCTGTCTGGATCACGGTCGTCGTCGTCGCGATCGTGGGTCTGTCGACCGTGATCTGGTCGGTCTCCGGTCTTGCCCGTCTGGTCGCGGCGGCGGCCTCACGGCCTCTGCATCCGCGACCCCACGCGTTCCATCCTTCCGACGTCGCCGTGATGATCGCCGCGCACGACGAACAGCTGGTCATCGAGGACACGATCCGCAACGCAAGCGGCCTCGTCCCGATCGACCACGTCTTCGTGGTCTCGGACGGATCGACCGACGAGACGGTCCTTCGCGCCCGGACCTGCGGCGCCTCGGTGCTCGAGGTCGCGCCTAATCGGGGCAAGGCCGGTGCGATCGCCCTCGGCATCGACGAGTTCCGCATCGCCGAGCGGTTCGACGTGCTCGTGCTGCTCGACGCCGACACCCGGTTGCGTCCCGACTACCTCTCCACCGGCCTGCCCCTGTTCGACGACACCGGCGTGGTGGCCGTCGCCGGTCGCGCGACGAGCCATCCCCGAGCGGGCGCGTCGTGGGTCGCGCGGTTGCTCACGACGTACCGTGAACGGACATACGTGTGCACGCAGTACCTGCAGAAGTTCGGGCAGGCCGCACGGTGCATCAACGCGGTCACCATCGTGCCGGGATTCGCGAGCATGTACCGCACAGCCATCCTCGGTGACATCGACATCGCGGCCAGAGGGCTGTCGATCGAGGACTTCAACATGACCTTCGAGGTGCACCGGAAACGTCTCGGTCGCATCGCCTTCCACCCGGGGAAGGCGGTCGCCGAGACCCAGGATCCGGTCGTCCTGGGCGACTACGCGCGGCAGATGAAGCGCTGGAGTCTCGGATTCTGGCAGACCGTGCGGCGGCACGGTCTGCATCCCGGTCTGTTCTGGTCAGCGCTGGCGCTCTTCGTGACCGAGGTGCTCGTCTCGAGCGTGGTCCTCGCGCTGATCCTGCCCGTCCTGGCGGTCGCGGCTGTCGCCCTCGCGTTGAGCGGCCTGCCGGGTCCTGTGGGAGACA
>Ga0247732_10000795_pt1 | contig 13632 bp, 19 predicted proteins | sample UWRJL163409C2_FD_180940 | JGI IMG/M metagenome (GOLD analysis project Ga0247732, IMG submission 180940) | Plant litter microbial communities from Arlington Agricultural Research Station in Wisconsin, United States - UWRJ-L163-409C-2 | ecosystem: Environmental > Terrestrial > Plant litter >...
CGGCGGCAGTTCGCAAGCCGGACCATCAAGACGATCCAGAACGCTCGTCAGCGGAATGGGAAGGTCTGACCGTGTCCATCACTCATCATCACATTTATTCAGGGCTAAAACAGCATGCCTTCACCTAGCATTTACCTAATGGGCACTGTTGCAGTTACAGCGGGCAGCGCCGTCGTCACCGGCACCGGCACAGGGTGGCTGGCTAACGCTGTGACCGGGGGCATGTTCTCTCTTGCGGGCATGTCTATTCCAATAGCCTCCGTCGAGAACGATACGCACCTCACGCTCGGCTATGAATGGCCCGGCGCCACCGCGACAGGCTTGGCCTATGCCATTAGCCGGGAGAGTGCGGCGGCTGCCGACGCGACCTATGTGCACAACGCGCTGGTCAACGTACTGCGCACGCTGGCAATTTCCGCCGTTGAGCCGGACGGCGCTGGCACACTTGCCGAGCGGGATGCTGTCACGCCAGTTCCCGCTGAAAAGTACATCTGGCTGCACGTTGAGACTGGCTACCCGCTCGAACTCTTCATCCGCTCGGGTGTTTCGACCTGGCTAGGCCCCTTCCCATGGCGCGGCGAACAAGGTGCGCCGGGAATTGGCACCGGTGGGTATGGACTGCCTCTCGGCGGCACTGCTGGGCAGGCGCTGATCAAGTCGAGCGGTGTCGACGGCGCATCATCTTGGCAGATCATCGTCAACTCGGTTGCCGGTATTGCGGGGGCAGTCACAGCCGCTGCACTGAAAACCGCGCTCGGCATCTCGGCATATGCCGAGACCCTGCTCGCGGCGGCTAATGCCGGAGCGGCGCAGACAGTTCTGGGCATTTCGACCTTCGTTAAAACCATCCTCGATGATGCCGACGCGGCTGCGGTGTGCGCCACCATCGGCGCAGTAAAGAAGTCCGGCGATACAATGACCGGGGCGCTCATCGTGCCCTCGATCTCCTCCCGGTCCAGCGGCAACTATGGGCAAATTGAAGCGCGTTCTTCGCCCGGTAACACGTGTTCGCTACTTTCCGAGCATGTCCCCGGCGTCGGATACAATGGCATCATCCAAGTGACGGCACCGGGTGGAACCCCATTATCGAATGCCTATTTTGGCACCTCGGGAAGCCTCTCCATCAGCGGCGCGCTTTCGAAGGGTTCGGGCACCTTCTTGATCGATCACCCGCTCGATCCGCTGAACCGCAATCTGCGGCACGGCTTCGTCGAGGCGCCCCGCTACGATCTGATCTATCGCGGCGTTGCCACGCTGGTCGACGGCGTGGCGCTGATCGACATCGACGCCGCCAGCGACATGACTGCCGGGACCTTCGCCGCGCTCACCACCAACGCCGTCGTCACCAGCCTGCAAAATCAGGACGGCTTCGCGGCCCTGAAGCCTGGGGCAATCACCGGCGGCACGTTCGAAATTGTTTGCGAAGATGCGTGCAACGACAATGTGTCTTGGGTGGTCATCGCCGAGCGGAACGATGCGTTCGTGAAATCGGAATCCGACCACAACTGCGATGCCGATGGCCGGTTCATCCCCGAATTCGAGAAGGAAGTCGCCTGATGCCGATCATCAAGAAGACGGTGCCGGCACCGGAGTTGCGCGGCAAGAAGGGCTACCCGATGCACTATGCGGCCTTTGGACTTCCGATGCCAAACAAGGAAATTGACGTGCTGGTCGATGACGATGGCAACGAGATTGAGCCGGAGACCAACGGCGAGGGTGTCGTTGATAAACCGCCGGCCTTCGCCTAGCCGGCGCGACATTCTCTGGCCGATCATCGCTTGGGCGGCGGTCGGCTAGGGGCGGGCCGAGCGAGCGTTGCGGGTCACGCCCGGCCCTTGCTGCGCACCATGAAATGAGCTGCATCCATAGCTTAGCTTCTGGAGGGCAAGAGAAAACCCGGCATATGACAGGCTATTCAGCAGAGTGCTGCGCCGTCTGACCATTTGGCGTCCGCAATTTCGGCAGTCTCGCCATGGCGGCTTCTACAAGCTGATCGTAGTCGAGCACTCCAGCGTCGATTGCGTTATCGATCGAATCTCCCATTGCCCTGCGGAGCGATCCGCCCGTGGATTCTAGAAGCGCCAGGGTGGGCATCATTGTAACGGCCCGATCCCAAGCATCGGCGACAGCCGCCTTTCGAAGGACCTCTACGGCAAGGGTGGTGTGATTTTCAAAGCGCTCCATCTGTCGCTCCCAAACGCGCATTGCTGCCTGCCGCTCCCTGTCTTTCCGGCCGGCAACGGCAAAGATATGCGCGGATATTTCGGCGTTCAATATGGGTGAACCACCGCCGTTTTTTTCGAAACAAAATTGGCTGTCTGGCGTTGAACCGCCGCAAACTGCGGCAGTTTTAGGCGGGCGAGGGCAATGGGTGAAAACATCGTCAGGAAGCTTCGCGAAACGGCAATGGCGGTCGAGGATGTGTCGTCAGCCGAGATCGCAGAACTGCTGAGGGACGCGGCCGAGCACATCGACGCCCTCCAAAGGCAGCAGCAGGACGGCGAGATGTTCTTGAACTTCTCATCTCGGTCGCCGCTGCAAGAGAATGGAAGAGAGCGCGAGTAGCGTACCGCCGATGACTAATGCGGGAGTGCCAGTGAAGTGGGGCGGCGGTCGGCCATCTATCCCGCCCGCGGTGCCCGACCCGACAGCAGCCGGATGGCTACGTTCTTTGACCGGCATTTCGTACAGCGCATCTTCGGAACGAGGTCGGCGTGCAGCGCGCCGTGGTCGATGCCCAGCTTGGCAGCGAGCTCCTCTAGGTCGAGCGGGCGGTTGTGGTGGCAAGCGTCGCAATACGCCCAGATCGTATCGCCGCCCGTGATGTGCTGACGGATTGTGTTCATGCCCGCATGATAGCGGCGGGGATGAGGGGTGCGGATAAACAGACTCGAGGAAAGCGCGGCTGGCCGGCGATATGATTGGGCAGATTGTGCCGATTGGCATGGCGGAATTGCCCTACCACCTCCTAAGTGTCACTTGACCCTATGTTCAAGTTGCATATGTTATGCCTTGCTTCAGCTAAGTTAGAAGGCTCCTGAGACTGAGTTTTAGGAGGAACGGCGCCCGTCAGCCTGGCAGCTGACGGGTTTGCCGTTTTAGGAGGTTCGGCACCCGACGCTGGGTGCCTCCCCGCTACCGCATTAGAAGCGGTAAGCTTGCGCGATCTGAATAAACATCAGCGCAATGACGATTGCTTCAGCTAGAGTCATAAGGCTCCTTTCTTCCATGCCGGGCTTGATTTTGGATCTGAACTGGCATTCAGAGCCAAACCCCCGTCGTCTGGTAGCCTATCGCGAGAGACGTCCTCGAGAAGACCATTCTTCCACACCCCGGTTGCAGGTGTTCTTATGTTGCACCGGTGATTGATTTCCTCAAGAGAACAGCTTGGGGACAGCATGTGTAATAGTGGGGAAAAGACCGCAGTTATTACCGAATGGCTGGCCAGAGCATCCATCTCGACGCCCTTGTCGAGCGAGGTGCCGGCGATGCGCTGGATGTCGTCGCCGAGTTCGCGGGCGCGGGCTGATGCCTGGGTCGTCAACGTCAGTTTAAGTCCTCGTAGCGCACGTTTCGCCAACGAGGCAGCGAAGGCGTCAGCCTTTGCCCGGCAGGAATTGTAGGACCTACCGGAATGACCGGCCGCGATCTCGATGTCTTTAAAATGCTCGCGACGAGCTACGTGTTACGCGGCAGTTGGTTCTGGCGAAAAGCCGAAATCGAGCGTCGTTTGAACGCCTTCGACATTGTTGCCGATGCTGACGATTCCTTACAAAAAATCTGCAAGGTAGGGTGGCTCAGCCAGTCACTGGGAGATTTCTTCGAGCTGACCGAGCAGGGTCGTATACAGGCACGCGCCATGGTGAAGCCGTCGACGGCTGGTAGTCGCTAGCCTTCGAACGGAAAAGCAATGCCTTGCGACATTCCGTAAGCCGTCAGCATCACCGTGTCCGGACTGCGGCTTTCAATGAGCCCGTGCGCCTTCAAAAATCGCAGATCGATCGCCAAGTCCGACTCGATACCCAACCGATTAAGCTCCTCGATCAGGTCGGCATGCGTGAAAATCGTGTGCTGGCGCTCGCGCCAGATCCGAATGATGCAGGCAAATAACGGGTGAGCTTCCGGCATGGCGAAGCCCTTTTGATTGTAAGGAATCACCTTAGGCAGACTTCGGGTCGAGCAGCCAGCGATATGGCGGCGGCGGTCAATGTGATCTGCCTCTGGGCCGGGTTAGTTGGGGTCAAAGCCTTTGCCCTCTGGCTCCAGTGCCTGCTGCTCAGTTGCCCGCGTTATTAGCGGCACGTTGCTTGCTCCATCGCGCCGTCGCGTTTGCCAGCGCCACCTCTTTGTTGAGGCAGCCGCAAGACCGGCTCCGTCGTGACGTCATGTTCGCCCCCAGCACGAGCCCCTCATTCCGCAGTCACATCGGCATACCCATTTGATTTTTCGCTCGCGGGACGCGGCCCGATACAGCACTGTCCATCGGCCGAAGCGTCGGTCGGTCAAGTCTTCGAAGGGGTATGGTTTCCTTCGCTTGATCATGGCGCGCCTAATTCCTGTCCCGCAGCCGGGCGGCCTCGTCCGATGCACGTTGCTGCCGCAGCTCATCGTGGATGCGATTTCCGACGGCTGAAACAGCGAATAACATGAATGCAAAGAGCGCCGTGTGAGCAAGTGTGCCAAAGGCCCAGTAGGCCAATGCCCCTCCGAGGACAGCCATGCCTAGGGCATTGCCTAAGTTGCTCCAGCCGGAGGCTGCTCTCTCTTTTTTAAGCCCAGCCAAGAAGGCCGCAAACTGCGGATCGTCGGAACTCATTTCTCTCTCCGCAACACCACGCCGGATCCGGCAGCCGTGTCGCCCAAATCAATGAACTGCACGCCTGCTGCTTCGAGAGCCCGCCGAAGGACATCCACCGTGGAGTTGCGTGGCTGTGCCGCTCCCGATTCAAGCTGTCTAACGGTCACAACGCCGACACGGGCTGCGTCAGCCAGCTGCTGTTGCGACCAGTCGATAAGAGCGCGGGCGGCTCGGCATTGTGCGGGAGTAAGCATGGCCCGTGATTTAGCATGCCGGTAGGAATTCCACCATAACCATCGAAAATCACTTGATACGTCGTTAAACGTCTATTAACGTCACAAGCATCGAAAATCGACAGCTTGAGGCAGCCATGAACATTTCCCCAAAATTCTCACCACCGGCAAACGATCACACACGCAGCAATCTTATCCGGCCATCGAACGATTTGCTGCGCGACGCTCTCGAGCGCACGCTTGCCGCCAAAATCGTCTCGCTGCTTCCTCCAGACGACGACGCGGTGGACCGCATCATCGATCATGTGATCGAGTTTCATGCCTGCTTCACGTCGATCGAAGCATGCCGGATTGAGGCTGCGAACATGGCCGAGGTGCCGTCATGAACATCCGCACCCCGACCGATATCGACCGCGCTATCACCGCCGCCTGTGACCTCCACGACGACCAAGCCGGACAAGTCGGCTCTCGTCGCCCCGCGCCTCAGAGGCCGTCCGCTGGGCTGCTGGACACCCAGCCGGGCGATGCCGGCCTGGACGTGGCCGCCGACGAGGACAGATATACATACGAGGCCCTGAAAACGGACCGTGCGGAAGCTCGCAAGGTGTTCCAGTCCTGCGAGTTCCTCGACCTCGAAGACAATATCCGAGAAGCCCGGTGCACCGCAGAGCTGGCGATGCTCGCGATGCTGGATTACGTCACGAAGCAGGACGCGAGCCGTTTGGCTGTTCTCGAGTTCGCTGTCGAGCGCGCCCGCTATGCTGCCGCCGGTGTCTATGAAGAGTACCACCGCGACTGAGATTCCGCGTCGGCGCTACCACCGCCTAGGACGCGCGTGTCGCAAGGGCACGAGGCCGCCCGCTTGCTTAACGGTGAGCGGGTGGCTGGACATTGTACGATTCTGCGCTCGGTAGATCCCAAATCGACCTTTTCGCTGAATCGAGTGTGGTAGGACGAAACACACTCTGCATTACGACCCCGGAATCGAGCTTTCCGCGAATACGACTGTGCTACCGTTTCTCGTATCGACCACGGGAGGATGCCATGACCTCGCCCGCAGCTAACGATAACAACGCACTGTATCTGTCAGAGCGGGTGATTGCGCAACGCGTCCTAGGCTCACGCTCGGAGGCCAATTGGTCGTCCATCGCGACGCTCTGGGAGCGAGAAGGGCTGCCTCGCATAGATCCGCTTACCGGCAGCCGTTACTGGCCAGCCGTGCGAGCCTTTCTCGACCGACGGCATGGGCTGAGCCAAGCAATGATACCTTCCACCTCCGACGGCGCGGAGCGGTGGTGATGACCGATACTCCGGGGTTGAAGCGCAAGAGGAACAAGGACGGCACAGACCGTACCTATTGGATGGCAAGGTCGGACCTCGTCAGTCGTGGCTACCGTCCGTCCAGCGTTAGGCTACATTACCCGGAGACTGCCGAGGGCCGCATTCAGCTGTCGGCCCGGTGCCACATACTTCAGGCCGAAATGCTGGCGTGGGCCGCTCGTGGCGAGCACGCCGGGGCATCCTATGACGGGACCATCACGAGCTTGTGCCGGCTGTACCAGACAGATGAGGACTCGCCGTACAAAAGCTTGAAGTGGAACACTACGGAGAACGTCACCAAGTCGCTAAAGATCGTTGAGAGCACAGTGGGTGCGCGGCAGGTGAATAAGCTGCTGGGGCCGGACTTTAAGCGCTGGCACCGCCAGTGGGGTGAGCCCAAGGGGGAGGGCCTTCAGAGCCGTCCCTGGCGCGCCAAACACGCAATGGACATCGTGCGTCAGATCATCGGCTACGGTGTGACGCTGGGCTACGAAGACTGCATTCGGGCGGACATCATCCTGTCCAAGATCCGGTTCTCGACGCCACCGGCACGTACCTCAATCATGACGGCCGAGCATGTCACCGCCATAAGGACGACGGCTCACGCCGAAGGATGGGGCTCGGTTGCCTTTGCGACCGTTCTGCAGTTCGAACTCGCGATGCGCCAGAAAGACGTTATCGGCGAGTGGATTCCGGATACCGATAGCGCAGGCGGCATCCGCTTCCGCGATACCCGTTGGGCCCACGGCCTCACTTGGGCAGACGTCGACGAGAACTGGATTCTCCGCAAGACGCATATCAAGACCGGTTTCCCCGTCGAGCACGACCTCAGGCTCCATCCCGTGTTGATGGAAGAGATCGGACTTGTGCCTGTCGATAAGCGGGTCGGGCCCATGATCATTTGCGAGACAACCGGTGAGCCCTACAAGAACCGCAGCTTTACGCAGCGCTGGCGTCTCGTCGCGAACGAGGCGGCTTTGCCTAAATCGCTGCAGAGTATGGATGCTCGAGCCGGTGCCATCACCGAGGCTTACAATCTCGGCGCGACCGAAACCGACGTCATGAAATCAGCGGGCCATAAGAACCGCCAAACCAGCGCTCGGTATAACCGCGGCACCATCGAACAGACCAGTCGCGTCGCTCGCATGCGGATGGAGAAACGTACGAAGAACAGCGACTAGGGGACGCGCAGGGTACGTTTGGGGGACGTGTCTACCAAGCCATTGGAATCGTGAGGGAACTTGATGCCGAGAAACACGTCCGCATCCTGTTCCTCGACAAGCGCAACCAGCTGATCATCGACGAGGTGCAGCAGCGCGGCACGGTGGACCACACGCCGGTCTATCCGCGCGAGGTGGTGAAGCGCGCACTGGAGGTTTCCGCCAGCGCAATCATCCTGGTGCATAATCACCCCACTTTCGCAGCATAGGGTATGTTGTCGCGCTGTGGCGAGCCATGGCGAAAGCTCTGGTGTTGCTCATCTTTGCTGCTTGCCGTGCTCCCGGCGACTGTGGGATAGTTGGGGCGGTTGAAGGGATAGAAGACCGCTTTCCGATCCCAGTCGGCGATCCCGCTTCTCCTCGACCGATCCCAGTTGCAGGGGTGGGAGATGCGCCATGCCGAGCCTGACCGATACCGCTGTCCGCCACGCGATGAAGCGCGTCGAGATCAGCCGGAAGCAGGAGAACCTGCCGGATGGGGAAGGGCGGGGGACAGGTCGCCTGGTGCTGGTCCTGAAGCCGATGCCGAAGCGCGTGACCGCCGACTGGATGGCGCAGCAATGGCGGGACGGTAAGCGGACCAAGAAGAAGCTCGGCGCTTACCCCTCAATGTCGCTCGCGCAGGCGAGGGAGGTGTTCAAGCGCGACTATGCCGACGTGATCCAGAAGGGCCGTAGCATCAAGATCGCGACAGATACACGGCCAGGCACCGTCGCGGATTTGTTCGAGGGCTATGTCGCCTCGCTGAAGGCCGCCAATAAGCCTTCCTGGAAGGAGACCGAGAAGGGCCTCAACAAAATCGCTGGCACGCTAGGTCGGAATCGCCTGGCACGTGAGATCGAGCCGGAGGAGATCGTCGAGCTCATCCGGCCAATCTATGAGCGCGGCGCCAAATCAATGGCGGACCATGTTCGGGGCTACATCCATGCCGCCTATGGCTGGGGCATGAAGTCGGACAATGACTACCGCCATGCCTCACCTCGTCGCTTCCGTATTCCATTCAATCCGGCCACCGGCATTCCGACCGAACCGAAAGTGCAGGGGACCCGCTGGCTGAGCGAGGAGGAGTTCGTGCAGCTTTATCGCTGGCTGGAGTGTCCCGACACGCCCGTGCATCCCTCCTATGCCCGGGCAGTGCAACTGATCATGCTGACCGGCCAGCGGGTGGAGGAGATCGCCCGCCTTCATGTCGATCAATGGAACGCCGAGGAGGCGATCATCGACTGGTCGACGACGAAGAACCTGCAGCCGCATGCGGTCCCGGTTCCCTCACTTGCGGCCGAGCTCATCGTGTCGATCACGCCGAACGCGTTCGGCTGGTTTTTCCCATCGGCGAAGGATCCAACACGACCCGTCAGCCACGCCACGCTCTACAGCTTTGTCTGGCGCCAGCGCGATCGTGGCGTCATCCCGCACGTAACAAACCGTGATCTGCGTCGGACCTTCAAGACCCTTGCCGGCAAGGCGGGCGTCACCAAAGAGATCCGTGACCGGCTGCAGAACCACGCGCTGCAGGACGTTAGCTCCAAGCACTACGACCGCTGGAACTACATGGTCGAGAAGCGCGCCGGCATGGCCAAGTGGGACAAGTTCGTCCGTGCCATGCTCGTGAGAAAGCGTGCGAGGGAGGCAGCTTGAGGCGGAGCCGACTGCAGCTTCTGACCTGGAGCCAATGTTCGGAAGGTCTGCTCTCGATCGGCATCCTAAACGCGGAGACGTTGGTCCCCATTCGGCCGCATGGCCCTGCCACTGGGGCCTGCGCCGGCGCAAACTCAGCGAGCGCTTAGCGCGGTTTCCAGCGCCGCAATGAGGCGGTCGACCTCGTCCAGCGTGTTGTAGTGGACCATCGACACGCGCATCACGCCGTTGCCGCCGTCGAGGGCGAGCGCCTCAACCAGCCGCCGCGAATGGAAATCGCCATTGCGGATGCCGATACAGGCGCTGTCTACGCTGCGTACCAGCGCGGCGGAATCCGCGCGGTCCACCTTGAACGAGATGGTTGGCACGCGGCGCGCGGCGTCGCTCTCAGAACGGCCGATGATGCGGATGTCGTTGCGCGAGCGAAGGAAGTCCAGCAGCCGCGCGGCGAGGGCAGTTTCCTGCACGGTGATGTCGTCGAAGGCGCGGACGATGGCGGCGCGGTCGCCGGTCTTGCCGCCGAGCGCGTCGAGATAATCCACGATGCCGGCCGAGCCCCAGGCGAGCTCGTAATTAGTGTTGCCGGGCTCCAGCTTCGCCGGGACTTTGTCGCGCGTGTAAAAGTAGTGATAGAGGCTGTCGAGCTCGAGCAGCTTGTCGTACTTGCCGTACATTACCGCGAAATGCGGGCCGTAGGTCTTGTAGAAGCTGAACACGTAGTAATCGACATCCCAGGCGGCGACATCGACCAGCCGGTGCGGCGCATACGCCACGGCGTCGACGATGATCTCCGCGCCGGCGGCATGGACGCGGCGGGCGATCTCGGCGACCGGATTGATGGTGCCGAGAATGTTGGAGGCGTGCGTCACCGCCACCAGCCGGGTGCGCTCGCTGAGCAGCGCATCGAGCCGGGCGAGGTCGATGTCGAAGCTGTCGCGGTCGATCTCCCAGACCTTGATAACCACGCCGAACTGCTCGAGCCAGCGCCACGGGCCGATATTGGATTCATGGTCGAAATCGGTGACCACGATCTCGTCGCCCGGCTTCAGGCGCGACATCATCGAACGCGCCAGGTTCTGGCACAGCACGGTGGATGAGGGACCGAGCACGACCTCCTCGGAACGCGATGTGCCGATCATCAGCGCGATGCGCGCTCGGGCCTGCGCCAGCCGTGCGGAAGCGCGCTGCGAGTGCTCGTAGCTCGCGCCGGTCTGTACGCTGGTGGTGAGCAGATAATCTGACACCCGTTCGGCGACATTGCCCAGCACCAGCGAGCCGCCGGCATTGTCCATATAGGCGAAGCCGTCCTGGAGGGCGGGGAACTGCGAGCGGACGAAGTCGAGATCAAGCGCCATGGGGTGCCTCGTAAAGAGCGGTCAAGCCGGCGGTCGGCTCATGGATGGTGAGGGGGGCGGGCAATGTGTGGACGATGCAGTCGTTGGGAATGCCGCGTTCCCAAATGAGCATCAGGAAATCGGTGTCCGCGTCGGTCGCGGTGATCGGCGCATGCCAAACGCCACGCCGGTAGTTAATCCCCTGTCCCGGCTGCCCGAGAAAGGCGCGAGCTCTGGCGAGGTCCGGCGCGCCATCTGCCGTCTCCGGCGCCACGACGACGAGAAACCCCGCCGGCGCCAGCGGCAGGAATACCTGCGAGGAGTGCGGGTGCCGCTCCACGAACACCACGGTGCTCGGCAGCGGTTGATGGCTGGCGCGGAACAGGGCGAGCAGCGGGGGGCCATTGGCCCCACCATCGTCAAGCACGGCGGCAAGATCAGCCCGGCGGGCCCAGCCGCCATTCACTTCCCAGGACGCGGCGGCGTCATAGGCGAGCACGTCGCCGAACGGGGCGAAGGCTTCCGCATGGAGCGATTCGGTTACAAGCATCGGCATGATCAGTGCGACAGAATGGCGTTGAGAAAGGCGCGCAGGCGCGGATCGCGCGGGGCGTCGAATAATTCCTTGGGCGGGCCCTGCTCGACCACGCGCCCGCCATCCATGAACACGACGCGGTCGGCAACCTTGCGGGCGAAGCCCATCTCATGGGTGACGATCACCATGGTGACGCCGGTCTGGGCTAGCTTGAGCATGACGTCGAGCACTTCGCCGACCATTTCGGGGTCGAGCGCAGAGGTCGGCTCGTCGAACAGCAGAATCTTCGGCTCCATGGCGAGCGCGCGGGCAATGCCGACGCGCTGCTGTTGGCCTCCGGAGAGCTGGTTGGGGTATTTGCTCGCGTGAGATTCCAGCCCGACCCGGGCGAGCAGCTTGGCCGCCCGTGCGTTGGATTCGTCCCAGGACAGACCCCGCACCCGCACCGGCGCCAGCGCCACATTTTGCAGCGCCGTCATATGCGGGAACAGGTTGAAGCTCTGGAACACCATGCCGACTTCGGCGCGCACGGCGGCGAGCCCCGCGCCACGCTTCACCATGTGCCCATCGACCTCGATGGTGCCGGATTCATGGACTTCAAGCTGGTTGATACAGCGGATCAACGTCGACTTGCCGGATCCCGAGGGGCCGATGACGACGACGATCTCGCCCTCGCCGACAGTGAGATCGACGTTGTCGAGCGCAGTGAAGCTGCCGAATTTCTTGACGATGTTCGTCATGCAGATAATCGGGTTCATCACCGGTTCCCCGCCGACATGCGCTTCTCCAGCAGCGCGACGAGCCGCACCAGGGGGAGAAGGATAATGAGATAGATAACCGCCGCGCCGATCAGCGGCGTCGGATTGGCGGTCAGTGCCTGCGCCTGCGTCGCCTGCTTCAGCAGGTCCGGCATCGCCACCACCGAGGCCAGCGCGGTGTCCTTCATCACATTGATGGCGTTCGAGGTAATGGGCGGGATGACGACCCGGATCGCCTGCGGGAGGATCACGTCGGTCATGGTGCGAAACGGCGACAGGCTGAGCGCGCGCGCGGCCTCGAACTGGCCCTTGGCGACCGCCTGGATGCCGGCGCGAAAGATCTCCGCCGAATAGGCCGCCGAGACGAAGCTGAGCGAGGATGCCGCCGCGGCAAAGGGTGAGAGCCGCAGCCCCATGAACGGCAACGCGTAATACACCACGACCAGCAGCACGAGGATTGGGATGGCACGGAACACGTCGATGAAGGCGATGGTGATCTGCCGCACCGGCGTCGGCGAATAGAGCCGCAGCAGGGCCAGCAGTAGCCCGCCGGCGAGGCCGAGGATGATCGCCAAGATGCCGAGCGTGAACGTGACCCACAGTCCCGACAGCAGCAGTGGCAGGACTCGGACGAACACATCCCAGTTCAGGAAGGTATCGAAGATCGACATGGTGCCTCGCAGGCGGGAGCGGGAGAGACGGGCGACGCTAATCCGCCGCCGGTCTCCATAGTGTCGATCAGAGCTTCGGCGCGTCCATCACGGTGAGCGTCGAGGTCTTCGGGTCGGCGTCGGTGCCGAACCACTTCTTGTGGATCGAGGCCATGAAGCCGTCCTGCTTCATCTTCGTGATTTCCGCGTTGACCTTGGCGGCCAGCGGGTTGTCCTTGGCGAACATCACCGAGTACTGCTCGCCGGTGGGAATGCGCTGCACTACGGCATAGACCGGCTTGTCCTTGATGTAATAGAGCACCGCCGGGATGTCGCTGATATAGCCGTCAATGCGGCCGGCGGCGAGATCCAGCATGGCCGGCGACAGGCCCTCATAGCGGCGGATGTCGGAGAATTTGTAGGTCGGCTGTTCCTTGGTCGCCCAGATGTCGCCGGTCGAGCCGGTATCGACGCCGACCGGCTTGCCGCTCATGCCGCCGAGATCCTTGATGCCGGACTTGGTGAGCACCGCCAGCGACTGGTCGCTGTCGTAATAGGGCTGGGCGAACGCCACTGATTCCAGCCGCTTCTTGGTGATGGTGATCGAGGACACCGCAGCGTCGATCTGGCCGGACTGCACGGCGGCGAACAGGCCGTTGAACGGGATATTGACGAAGGTGACATCCATGCCGAGCCGCTTGCCGGCCTCGGTCATGAGATCGACCTCGAAGCCGACGGCCTTGCCGGTGTCGTCGGAAAACTCCCACGGCACGTTGCCGATGTTGGCGCCGACCTTGATTTCAGCCGCCGCGGCGGTGCCGATGGCGAGCAGCAGGCTCGCAGCGAAAGCGCCCTTCAGGGTGCTGGCAATGATGTTCATGTGAGACTTTCCCTCTGGTTCAGGCAGTTTCATTGACCGACCATCGGAGCGTTCCCGGCACCACGCGGGAGCCTTTCGCTCTCAAAGATTAAATTGGTAAGATCGGTCTGACCAATTTAGGATGCGCTGGCTTTCCTGACCTCGTCAAGGCGGGATATGCTGGATTCGTCGCGTGATCCGCGAAAAAGTGACTTTGGAGCGAGCATGCTGAAAAATGAGGCGCCCTATGTCGTGGGAACCGCCAATGACCGCGGTCCGGTGCCGCG
>Ga0247732_10000796_pt1 | contig 13627 bp, 10 predicted proteins | sample UWRJL163409C2_FD_180940 | JGI IMG/M metagenome (GOLD analysis project Ga0247732, IMG submission 180940) | Plant litter microbial communities from Arlington Agricultural Research Station in Wisconsin, United States - UWRJ-L163-409C-2 | ecosystem: Environmental > Terrestrial > Plant litter >...
GAAAGCGCGTTCGCCGAGACCACCGAGGAGGTGATCCCCGGGCTCTTCTAGTGCCCTTGCGTCTGACTCCCAGCCGTTCACCCTGCAGCCACTTCCCCGGCAGCAGGTGGGACCGGATGGGGATCAGGCGAAAGGGACCGAGCTCTGTATCCCATGGCAGAACACATCGACTCCTCCGGAAAGCAGATCCACACCCCGGTCATGCTCGAACGCTCGATCGAGCTGCTGGCCCCCGCGCTCGAAAAGCCGGGTGCCGTTCTCGTCGACGCGACCCTCGGCATGGCCGGTCACTCCGAGGCGTTCCTCGACCGCTTCCCCGGCCTCACGCTCGTCGGCCTAGATCGGGACACCGATGCTCTCGCTATCGCGGGGGAGCGGCTCGCCCGTTTCGGCGACCGCGTCAACCTCGTTCACACCGTCTACGACCGCTTCGACGACGCTCTCGACGGGCTCGGCATCGACGAGGTCTCGGGCATCCTGTTCGACCTCGGAGTGTCGTCGCTGCAGCTCGACCGGGTGGAGCGCGGGTTCTCGTACTCGAAGGACGCCCCGCTCGACATGCGCATGGACGCCACCTCACCGCTGACCGCCGAGGTCATCCTCGCCGAATACAGCGAGAGCGAGCTGCGCCGTATCTTCTGGGAATACGGCGAGGAGCGCCTGGCCCAGCGCTATGCGAAGAAGATCGTCGAGGCACGCCAGATCGAGCCGCTCACCAGCTCGGCACAACTCGTCGCGATCCTGACCGCGGCGACCCCGATCGCAATCCAGCGCAACGGCCACCCGGCGAAGCGGGTCTTCCAGGCCCTCCGTATCGAGGTCAACCAGGAACTCGCGGTGCTGCAGCGGGCGATCCCCGCCGCGATCGACCGACTCGAGGTCGGCGGACGCATCGTGGTGCTGGCGTACCAGTCCCTCGAAGACCGCATCGTCAAGCGCGCCCTCGTCGCGGCATCCAGCTCCACCGCCCCGGCAGGACTGCCCATCGAGCTTCCTGAGCATCGCCCCGAGCTGACCCTGCTCGTGCGCGGAGCCGAACTCGCCACAGACGACGAGCGCGCGGAGAATCCGCGGGCCACACCGGTGCGACTGCGTGCCGCCGAACGAACGAGGAGGGCAGGATGACCGACACCCTGGCTTATGACCTGCCCTTCGCCGCGCCGCAGCAGGCCGAGGAGCACCCCCGGCACATCGAGATCGTCTCGAGTCGCAGCCAGCGCCGCGCGCGGCCGCGCATCGTCTACGCACTGGTCGGCGTCGCCGGCCTCTTCCTCATCCTGGTCGCGCAGCTGCTCATCAGCATCGTGCTCTCTGATGGCGCGTACCAGATCTCGTCGCTGCAGTCGACACAGAAGGAGCTCGTGCGCGACCAGCAGACCTTGAGCGAGCGCCAACGAATTCTCGAGTCACCGCAGAACCTCGCCGGTCGGGCAGCCTCGCTGGGCATGGTCGGCAACGTCAACGGTGAGGGATGGCTGCGGCTCTCCGACGGCAAGGTGCTGAGTTCGCCGACCGCTGCCGAGGGCGAGGCCGGGGTCGATCTCGCCACAGGCTCGCTCGTCACCAACGCCCTGCTGACCCCAGAGTTGCTCGCGCAGCAGGCGGCCACCGCGAAGACCCCCGCGCCCGGGTCGATTCCCGATTCTGCGACCGCGGTAACCCCGGGCGCGCCTGGCGCGGGCACGACAGGCGGACAGGTAACGTCCGAAGCGGGCGGAATCCCCGCGCCACAGACCCACTAGAGCGCGGGCGGTCACCGGGATTCCGGGGTCGCGACAGCGCGGAACGGCACGGAATCGGTCACACAGGTGGCCGGAAGGGGGACAGGTGAACGCCACCCGCAGCACCCGTCGGCGGCTCACGCTCGCGGTCGCCATGGTCATCGCGATCGTGGGCCTGTTCGTGTTCCGTCTGGTCGACATCCAGGTGGTGCAGGCCGAGGAGCTGAACAAGCAGTCGTACAACAAGCGGGCGGTGGCGATGACGACCTACGCGCCGCGTGGCGACATCGTCGACGCCAACGGTGTGAAGCTCGCCACGTCCGTCACTCGGTTCGACATCACGATGGCCCCGATCAACATCAAGGCCTTCGACCGCAAGAACAAGGACGGCACGCGCACGTCCGTTTCGGTACAGCAGCAGGCGAACGAGATCGCCGCGATCACGAAACAGGATCCGGCCGCCGTGCTCACCGCGATGACCAAGAATCCGAAGGCCAACTACGCGCTGGTGAGCAAGGCCGTCGACACCGCAACCCTCCGCGCGATCCAGAAGCTCGGCATCCCGGGAATCGTGGCGGTCAACCACCCGGTACGCATCTACCCGAACGGCCAGGTCGCCGGCAACATCGTGGGCTTCATCGGCACCGACAAGCCGCTGAACGGTATCGAGACGTTGGAGAATTCGTGCCTGGCGAGCAAAGACGGTACCTCGACCTACGAGCGCGGTGCAGACGGCGTACAGATCCCCGGTAGCGCTGTTACCGACACTCCGGCCAAACCGGGCGGCACTGTAAAGCTCACGCTCGATAGCGACCTCAACTGGTTCTCCCAGGATGCGCTCCAGCAGCAGGCGATGGCGATCGGCGCCGTGTCCGCGACTGCGCTGGTGCTGAGCGTTAAGGACGCCGCCCTCAAAGCGGTCGCCGATTGGCCGTCCGTCGACCCCAACGACGTCAACGCCACGGCAACGGAGCATCCCGAGTTCCTCGGCTCCAAAGCGTTCTCCGACTACTACGAGCCCGGCTCCACGATGAAGGGCCTCACCGCGTCGATGCTCGTCGACTCCGGGGCGAAGGGCCCGACGAGTCAGGTCATCGTGCCCTCGCGGTGGACCACGCCCGAGGGCCACGTGATCAACGACGCAACGCCCCACGCGACCGAGAACCTCACTCTCACCGGAGTGCTGCAGCAGTCATCGAACGTCGGTATCTCGCAGCTGGCGGGCAATTTCTCACAGAAGATCCGACACGACTATCTCGAGAAGTACGGCTTCGGGAAGGCGACCGCCGTCGACTTCCAGGGCGAATCTTCCCGGGCCATCCCCGCATTGCCCTGGAACGAGATTTCCAAGTACGACATGACCTACGGGCAGGGAATCGCGGTGACCGCAGCTCAGCTCATCGACGCCTACCAGGGGCTCGCGAACGGGGGAGTCCGGTTGCCGTTGAAGCTGGTCGAGGGGTGCACCGCCCCCGACGGCACGGTGACCGACGTTCCCGACGCCACGGGTACCCGCGTGGTGTCGGAACAGACCTCCAAGACCGTCGTGAACATGCTCGAAAGCGTCGTCGCCGGAGGTGAACTCTCGAAGCTCGCCTCGATTCCCGGGTACCGGGTCGCAGGCAAGTCGGGAACTGCCGAGGTCGCCGAGAACGGCAAGTACAGCGGGGACCGCATCGTGTCGTTCATGGGCATCGCACCGGCCGAGAACCCGCAGTACATCGTGCTCGTGACCTTTACCAAGCCGACTACTATAAAGACTTCGGCCGCCGCGGCGCCGACTTTCAAGAAGATCATGACTGAGGTGCTCACAAAGTACCGAGTCCCCCCGTCGACGACACCATCCACGTATCCGGCGACGACCTGGTAAGAAATGGAGCTGCCGTGACCGCACGGATCCCCCCGGTTCTCAGGCCGGAGCATCCGCTGGCCAGGCCCCTCGCAGGACTCGTCACCGAGTTCGGGCTCGAGTCTGTCGGCTCGCTCGACGGCGTCGAGCTGACCGGCGTCACCCTGCGCTCCACCGAGGTGCAGCCCGGCGACCTGTATGTCGGAATCCGCGGCGTCAACAGCCACGGAGCCCAGTACGCGAAGGATGCCGCAGACAGCGGCGCCGTCGCGGTGCTCACCGACGCCGAGGGCGTCGAGCTCGCCGCCGACAGTGGGCTGCCCATCGTGGTGGTCGAGTCCCCGCGCGCGGCACTCGGTGACGTCTCCGCCTGGGTCTACCGCACGGGCGAACATCCGCCCCTCCTGCTCGGCGTCACCGGCACCAACGGCAAGACGTCCGTGTCGTACGTCGTCGAGGCGATCCTCAAGCAGCTCGGCCTGGTCACCGGCCTGAGTTCGACCGCCGAGCGTCACATCGGCGACCTCACCGTCGTCAGCCGACTGACCACGCCCGAGGCCAGCGAGATGCACGCCCTGCTGGCCCGCATGCGCGAGAGCGAGGTGCGCGCCGTCGTGGTCGAGGTGAGCGCACAGGCACTCTCGAAGAACCGCGTCGACGGACTCGTCTTCGACGTCGTCGCCTTCACCAACCTCAGCCACGATCATCTCGACGATTACGCCGACATGGAAGAGTACTTCGACGCGAAGGTCGCCTTCTTCGAGCCCGAGCGCGGCAAGCGCGGGGTCGTCTCCCTCGACTCACCCTGGGGCGAGAAGGTCGTGGAGCGCTCGCGCATCCCGGTCACCACCGTCTCGGCCACGCCGGGCGTGTTGGGGGAGTGGAACGCCGAGATTCTCGAGGAGCAGTCTTCGTTCACCCGCTTCCGCCTGACCGGACCGGAGGGACGCTCGCTCGAGACGACCGTGCCGCTCATCGGCTGGCACATGGCAGCCAACGCCGCCCTGGCCATCGTCATGCTGGTCGAGGCCGGTTTCGAGCTCGAGGCCATCGGTCACGCGCTGACGGACGGCATCGACGCCTACCTCCCGGGCCGCACCGAGCTGGTCTCCGGCGAGCACGCGCCCGCGGTCTATGTCGATTTCGGACACAGCCCCGACGCGTTCCTCAACACCCTCGCCGCGGTGCGCAAGGTCACGCCGGGCCGCGTGATCATGGTCTTCGGTGCCGACGGCGACCGCGACGCCACCAAGCGTCACGAGATGGCTCGCGTGGCCTCCGAGGGGTCCGACATCCTGGTCATCACCGACCATCACCCGCGATTCGAGAACCCCGAGTCGATTCGAGCCACCCTGGTCGAGGGCGCTCGACTCGCCGCCAACCAGGCCGAGCTGCACGAGGTGAGCCCGCCCGAGAAGGCGATCCGCGCCGCCATCGCGCTGGCCCAGGAGGGCGACTCGATCCTCTGGGCCGGACCCGGCCATCAGGACTACCGTGACATCCGAGGTGAGCGCACGCCCTATTCCGCGCGTCAAGAGGCCCGCGACGCGCTCGTCGAGGCCGGCTGGGACGCTCTCGACTCCGATACCCACTCGAGTCGACGAGCAGACCAGCGGCCGACCGATCTGAGGCAGGCCGATACCCGGTGATCGCTCTCACACTGGCCGACATCGCCGCGGCTGTCGACGGCGCCATCGTCGCCCCGGATGACGCGGCTCTCGCCGACCCCGCGCGCATCGTCGACGGACCGGTCGAGACCGACTCCCGTCTGGTCGTGCCCGGAGCACTCTTCTTCGCGATGCGCGGGGAGAATACGAACGGCGCGCTGTTCGCCGAGGCCGCGGTGGCGGCAGGCGCCGTGCTGGTCTTCACCGAGCAGACCCTTCCACTGCCGGTCGCGCAGATCGTCGTCGCCGACACCCTCGATGCCCTTGCGGCGCTCGCCCGCGAGGTCGTCGCGCGCGTTCGCGCCGCCGGCTCTCTGCGGGTGGTCGGCATCACCGGATCGAACGGCAAGACCACGACCAAGAACATGCTCGGCGCGATCCTCTCGGCTCAGGGCCCCACTGTCGCGCCGCAGGGGTCGTACAACAACCAGGTCGGCGCCCCGTACACGATGTTGCGCATCGACGAGCAGACCCGGTATCTCGTGGTGGAGATGGGCGCCAGCGGGATCGGCGACATCGCCCGGTTGATCCGCATCGTCGTGCCCGACATCTCCGTGGTGTTGAAGGTCGGGCTCGCCCACGCCGGCGAGTTCGGCGGCATCGAAGCCACCCAGCGCGCCAAGTCGGAGATCGTCACCGAACTGCCGGCGGATGCCGTGGCCGTGCTCAACCGCGATGACCACCGCGTCGCCGCGATGGCGGCGATCACCGCTGCCCGACCGGTCTGGTTCGGGCTCGACCCCGACGCAGACCTCCATGCCGAAGATCTTCGGGCGACGAGTTCAGGCACGTCGTTCACGCTGGTGACCGACGGGGTGCGCCGACCCGTGCGGCTCCGCATCCTGGGTGAACACCACGTCATGAACGCACTGGCAGCCCTCGCGGTCGCGAAAGAGCTCGGAATCGACCTGGATCAGGCGATCGCTGCCCTCGAGGGCGTAGAACGTGCCGAGCGCTGGCGCATGGAGATCCTGACCCGGGCCGACGGCATCACCGTCATCAACGACGCCTACAACGCGAGCCCGGACTCCACCGCCGCCGCACTGAAGACCCTGGCGCAGATCATCGAGCCGGGGCAGCGGTCGTTCGCGGTGCTCGGCGAGATGAACAACCTGGGCGAGTACGCCGATGAGGAGCACGACCGCATCGGACGGCTTGCGGTGCGCCTCAACGTGCAGCAGCTCGTCGTGGTCGGCCACAACGCGCGCCACATCCACAATGCCGCGGGCCTGGAGGGTTCATGGGACGGCGAGTCCGTTCTGGTGGAGACCGCCGACGAGGCCTACGACCTGGTCAGTTCGCGACTGCGCCCGGGCGACGTCGTTCTGGTCAAGTCCTGCAACGCAGCCGGCCTCCGATTTCTGGGCGACCGACTCGGTGAGGTGACCCTATGATCGGCGTTCTGACCGCGGCGAGCGTGTCGATGATCTTCACACTGCTGCTGACCCCTCTGTTCGCGAAGGCCTTCCGGCGCCTCAAGCTCGGCCAGTTCTATCGCGCCGATACGCCGACCACCCATATCGTCAAGCGGGGCACACCGTCGATGGGTGGTGTCGTCTTCATCCTGGCCGCGATCGTCGGCTACTTCGTCGGTCACCTGGTCGGTGGCGACCCGATCTCCGGGTCCGCTCTGCTGGTGATCGGCATGATGGTGGGTCTAGCCGGGGTGGGCTTCCTCGACGACTTCCTCAAGGTCAGCCGCCAGAACAGCCTGGGTCTGCCGGGCGTCTGGAAGATCGTCGGCGCGGTCGTCGTCTCGATCATCTTCGGCGTTCTCTCGCTGACCTATCGCGACTCCTTCGGCAACACCCCGGGCTCGACTGCGCTGTCGTTCGTGCGCGAGTTGCCGATCGATCCGCGCGTGCTGTTCGGGGCGACCGTCGGCAGCGTCATCTTCATCATCTGGGTGATCATCATCACCACCAGCGTCTCCAACGCGGTGAATCTCACCGACGGGCTCGATGGACTCGCGGCCGGGTCGTCGATCTTCGCCATCGGTTCCTACGTCATCATCTGCTTCTGGCAGGCGCAGCAGTCGTGCTACAGCCTCACCACCCCGACCGAGAACCTGTTCAAGTGCTACACCGTCTCGCGGCCGCTCGACCTCGCCGTGATCGCGGCGTCCATCGTGGGAGCGCTCATCGGCTTCCTCTGGTGGAACACCGCTCCGGCGCAGATCACCATGGGTGACACCGGCTCCTTCGGGCTCGGTGGAGCACTGGCCGCCCTGGCCATCCTGTCCCGCACCGAACTGTTGCTGGTGCTCATCGGCGGCCTGTTCCTCGTGATCACCGGCCAGGTGATCGTGCAACGCATCTACTTCAAGGCCACCCACGGTAAACGCATCTGGCGCGCCAGCCCTCTGCACCATCACTTCGAGATGAAGGGGTGGGCGGAGGTCACCATCGTGGTTCGCTTCTGGATCATCTCCGGCCTGTTCGTCGCCGCCGGCGTCGGCACCTTCTACCTCGAATGGCTCTACCGCACCAAATGACGATCAGAACTGCAGACGATGTCGCCGACCTGACCGGGTGGAACGCCGAGTGGCGAGGCCTGCGGGTCGCGGTGCTCGGCCTCGGGGTAACCGGTTTCTCGGTGGCGGACACGCTCGCCGAACTGGGCGCCGAGCTCATCGTGCTGGCCGGTGCGGCCGACAGCGAGCTCACGCGCATCCTCGACGTGCTCGGCGTGCGCTGGGTGGAGCAGGACCTCGAGCGGGAGTTGGTCGAGTTCGCCCCCGAGTTGGTCGTGGTGTCGCCGGGCTTCCGGCCGGATCATCCACTGGTCACCGCCGCGGAGTCGACCGGAGCACCGATCTGGGGCGACGTCGAACTCGCCTGGCGACTGCGCGACAAGGTGGTGAATCCGGAGACCGGGATGCCGGCCGAGTGGATCGCCATCACCGGCACCAACGGCAAGACCACCACCACCCAGCTGACGACGGCGATGATCGCCGAGGCCGGCGGACGGGTCATCGCCTGCGGCAACGTCGGGGTGCCCGTGCTCGACGCGATCCGCGACCCGCTCGGCTGGGACGTGCTCGTGGTGGAGCTGTCGAGCTTCCAGCTGCACTACCTCGACAGCATGTCGGCCTGGGCCGCGACGTGCCTCAACATCGCCGACGATCACCTCGACTGGCACGGTTCGGCGGATGCCTACCGCGCTGCCAAGGGCAAGGTCTACGAGAACGCGAAAGCGGTCTGCCTGTACAACCTCGACGACGACGCGACCCGCGAGCTGGTTGAGCAGGCCGAGGTCGTCGATGGCTGCCGCGCCGTCGGATTCGGCCTCGGCGCTCCCGGGCCGAGCGATGTCGGCGTCGTCGACGGCATCCTGATCGATCGCGCCTTCCACGATGATCGGCGCCACAGCGCCCTCGAGATCACGACCGTGCACGACCTGGCCGAGTCCGGTCTGGCCTCGCCGCATATGACAGCGAACGTGTTGGCGGCGACCGCGCTGGCCCGCTCCGCCGGCGTGACGATCGAGCAGATCCGCGTCGCCCTGGCCGGCTTCCGTCTCGACACCCATCGCACCGAGACGATCACCGAGAGCGACGGCGTGCGCTGGGTCGACGATTCCAAGGCGACCAACCCGCATGCCGCGCAGGCCGCGCTCTCCGCGTTTTCGTCGGTGGTCTGGATCGTCGGCGGACTCTTCAAGGGGGTGGATGTCGATGCGCTCGTCGCCGCGAACGTGCGCCGCCTGCGCGCTGCCGTGATCATCGGCACCGACCGAGCGCCGCTGATCGAGGCTTTCGGGCGACACGCGTCCGAACTCCCGGTGCTGGAGGTCACGACCACCGACACTGAAGAGGTGATGCCGACGGCGGTGGCGCTGGCGGCCCAGGTCGCGCGAGAGGGTGACACGGTACTGCTCGCTCCGGCGGCAGCATCCATGGATCAGTTCACGGACTATTCGGATCGTGGCACTCGGTTCGCCGACGCGGTTCGCGCTCACGTGGCACAGACCCAGCCGGGCACAGCAACACCAGGCACAGCAACAGGAGGACCCACGGATGACGACGAGCATTCCGCGCCCTCGCCGAGCGCCTGAGACCGGTCGCTCCCGCCCCACCTCGCAGCCTCCCGCCTCCGCCGAGCGTCGTCAACAGCCGTCCAGCGGCCCGGCCGCCATGGTGCGAGTGAAGAAGATCTTCGCCGCAGAGACGGGCAACTACTTCCTGGTGCTCGGAGCCACTCTGTTCCTGGTCGTCTTCGGGCTCATCATGGTGCTGTCCTCCTCGGCGGTCGAGTCGCTCACCTCGACCGGCGGTTCCTTCGCCGGTTTCATCCGGCAGGGGCTGTTCGCGATCGTCGGCCTTCCGCTGATGCTGTTCGCTGCCCGCATGCCGGCGGTGTTCTGGAAGAAGTGGGCGGGCATCCTGATGATCGCCGCGATCGGACTCCAGCTGTTGGTCTTTCTGCCCGGCATCGGTTTCGCGGTCGGAGGTAACCGCAACTGGATCCATATCGGCGGCTTCACCGCCCAGCCCTCCGAACTGATCAAGGTCGCGTTGGTGGTCTGGGTATCGCTGACGTTGGCGAAGAAGCGCGACACCTTCGACAACTGGCGCACCCTGGTCGTGCCGCTGGTGCCTGTGGTGGGTGCCGCGATCGGGCTGGTGCTGCTCGGCGGAGACCTCGGAACCGTGATCATCCTCGCCGCCATCGTCTTCGGTGCGCTGTTCTTCGCGGGAATCAAGCTGCGCTTCCTCGCCGTGCCGGTGATCGTGCTGGGATTCATGGGACTCGTCGCCGCCTTCGCCACCGGTTCGCGGCAAGACCGCATCGGGCAGTTTCTCGACGGATGCAAGTCGGACGCGGCGCAGGCCTGCTGGCAGACGGTGCACGGCTGGTGGGCGCTCGCGTCCGGCGGTTTCTTCGGCGTCGGGCTCGGCAATTCGAAGCTCAAATGGTCATGGATCCCCGAGGCCGACAACGACTTCATCTTCGCGGTGATCGGCGAGGAGCTCGGGCTGCTCGGCGCGATCCTGGTGCTCGCCCTGTTCGTCATTCTCGCCATCGGCTTCGTGCGCATCATCCGTGCCAACCGCGACCCCTTCGCGAAGGTCGCGGTGAGCGCGGTCCTGGTCTGGATCATCGGACAGGCCTTCATCAACATCGCGGTGGTGCTCGGCATCCTGCCGGTGCTCGGCGTGCCGCTGCCCCTCATCTCCGCCGGAGGCTCCTCGCTCGTGACCACCCTCATCGCCATCGGCATCGTGCTGTCCTTCGCCCGGCACGCACCGGAGCGCACCGCCGTACCCGCCGGCGGTAGGACTCCGGATGCCCGGCGCGCGCCAGTAGGACGGCAGCGGTGACGCGCTACCTGCTCGCCGGCGGGGGGACAGCGGGCCACGTCAATCCGCTGCTCGCCGTCGCCGACCGTCTGCGCGCGCTCGAACCGGAGTCCGAGGTGCTCGTGCTCGGAACGCTCGAAGGGCTTGAGGCCCGTCTGGTGCCGGAGCGAGGCTACGAACTGCTGCCCATCGCCCGCGTGGTGTTTCCCCGCCGGCCGAACGCGGCCGCGCTGCGCTTTCCGCGCGCGTTCCGCGACAGTGTCGCCGACATCCGTGCCCTGATCGTCGATCGCGACATCGATGTGCTGGTCGGGTTCGGCGGCTACGTCTCCGGCCCCGCCTACGTCGCCGCCTGGCAGGAGAAGATCCCGGTGGTCGTACACGAGGCCAACACTCGCCCCGGAATCGCCAACCGCCTCGGCGCCCTGCTCACGAAACACGTCGGCACCGCCTTCCGTCGCACCCGTCTGCTGCATTCCCGTCTGGTGGGGATGCCGTTGCGCCGCGAGATCGAAGATCTCGACCGCGCCGCGGCCCGCACCGAGGCGATCCGCTCGTTCGGCCTCGACCCGCGCAAGCCCGTGCTGCTGATCACCGGCGGGTCTCAGGGAGCCCTCGCCATCAACGAGACGGTGTGGAAGTCCGCGCCGTCCATCCTCGGTGCCGGCTGGCAGATCCTGCACATCGCCGGCGCGCGCTGGGACCGCCTGAGTTCCGACCTGGTCGGCTACCAGATCGTTCAATACTCCGACCGCATGGATCTCGCCCTCGCCGCCGCCGACTTCGCTGTCGCTCGGGCGGGAGCTGCAACCGTCAGCGAGTTCAGCGCACTCGGTGTGCCCGCCGCGTACGTGCCGCTGCCCATCGGCAACGGCGAACAGCGACTCAACGCGCGAGACTCGGTGGATGTCGGCGGCGCGATCGTCGTCGAGAACGCCGCATTCACCCCGGGCTGGGTCGACCGCACGCTGGTGCCGCTGCTCGAAGACCGGGCTACCGTGGCGGCGATGGGTGCGAGGGCAAAGTCGGTCGGTGTGCTCGACGGCTCCGATCGCATGGTCGACCTCATCGCGGGCGCGCTGGCCGGGCCTCCGGCCGACCGCCGGGTACGGTAGTTGCAATGATCAAGTCCGACTTCTCCCAGCCCGTTCCCGAGCGGCTCGGCACCGTCCACTTCGTCGGAATCGGCGGCGCGGGAATGAGCGGCATCGCCCAGCTCTTCGCCTCCGCCGGCATCCCCGTGACCGGCTCGGACATGCGGGCGACCGACACCGTCGAGGCCATGCGCGAGGTCGGCATCCCGATCGCGATCGGCCACGCTGCAGACAATATCGGCAACGCCGACACGCTGGTCGTGACCGGGGCCATTGCCGAGGACAACCCGGAGTACCTGGCCGCGCGGGAGCGCGGCGTCCCCATCCTGCACCGTGCGCAGGCACTCGCCTGGCTGACCCGCGAGCACCGCCTCGTCGCCGTCGCCGGTGCGCACGGCAAGACCACCTCGACGGCCATGATCGTGACGGCGCTGCTGGCCCTCGAGGCCGATCCCAGTTTCGTCAACGGGGGAGTCATCCGCTCGCTGGGCGTATCGGCTGGGCGAGGGGCTGGCGACGTCTTCGTGGTCGAGGCAGACGAGTCCGACGGCTCTTTCCTGCTCTACGACACCGCGGTCTCCCTGATCACGAACGTCGATCCCGACCACCTCGATCACTTCGGGTCGGAGGAGGCGTTCGAAGACGCCTTCGTCACTTTCGCGGCCCGGGCCAGCGAGCGCGTCGTCATCTCCAGCGACGACGCCCGCGCCATCGCCGTAACGAATCGCCTGGTCGACCGCTCTGTCACGACGTTCGGGCAGGCCGAGTCGGCGGATGTCCGGCTCCATTCGGTGCACACCGCCCAGACGGTCTCCTTCGCGCTGCGCTACCAGGGTGCGGACTACCGCACCACGTTGCGGGTCGCCGGCGTGCACAACGCGATCAACGCGGCCGGAGCCTTCGGCGTGCTGGTGGCCCTGGGGTACCAGCCTCAGGCCGCGCTCGACGCTATCGCCCTGTTCGACGGCGCGGAGCGTCGATTCGAGTTCCGCGGTGAGGTCGGCGGGGTGTCGGTCTACGACGACTTCGCGCACCACCCGACCGAGCTGCGGGCGGCCCTCTCGGGAGCGCGCGGCGTGGTCGGAAGTGGGCGGCTCATCCCGATCTTCCAGCCGCACCTCTACACGCGCACCCGTGACATGGCGGCCGAGTTCGCGACTGTGCTCGAGTCGCTCGCCGACCTGACGATCATCGTGCCGATCTACGGTGCCCGCCAAGACCCGATCTTTGGTGTCACCGGCGAGCTGATCGCCGAGCGGTTCGTCGACCCGTCCCGCGTGCGAGTGATCGACGACTGGGAGGCCGCGGCAGACTACGCGGCGTCCATCGCCCGCCCGGGTGATTTCGTCATCCCGATGGGTGGCGGCGACATCTATCGCATCATTCCAGAGCTTCTCGCCTCGCTGCAGGAACACCAGCGCGAGCAGAGCAGCCAGACTCCATGACGGTTCGCAGCCGATGAAGCGCCCCGAAGGATTCGATCCGCGCCCGGAGCAGCAGCCGACGCAGCCCGCTCGGTCGCCGAGGGCACCAAAGGTCGGCAAGCAGGCGTCGAAGGTCACGGCGCCCCCGCGGACGGACAGCTCTCGTGCTGCGCCCAGCGGGTCGAAGGTCGCCGCCGCAGAGGCCGCGCCCGCCACCCCCAAGCGCTCGCCATTCTCCCGTCGCCCGATCGATGTCGCGGCCACCCGGACCGCGAGCGGCAACAGCGCGCCCGACCAGGGGCCGGCCACCTCCGCGACGACCGATACCCGGGCCGAGCAGAGGCAGTCGGCTCGGGCGCTGCGCAAGGCGGCCGCCCTGCGCCGTCGCTACGAACGCTCCGAGGTCAAGCGATTCACGCGCCGATCGCGCCGTCGTCGCATCACTTGGCTGGTCGTGCTGCTGTGCTTCGTCGCGGTCGGCGGGCTCGTCACCGGCGCCGTCTACTCGCCGGTGCTGTCGCTGAAGACCATCGAGGTCACCGGCACCTCGCGCGTAGACAAGGCGGAGGT
>Ga0247732_10000800_pt1 | contig 13604 bp, 5 predicted proteins | sample UWRJL163409C2_FD_180940 | JGI IMG/M metagenome (GOLD analysis project Ga0247732, IMG submission 180940) | Plant litter microbial communities from Arlington Agricultural Research Station in Wisconsin, United States - UWRJ-L163-409C-2 | ecosystem: Environmental > Terrestrial > Plant litter >...
TTTGCTGGCTTCGGCTGGTGTCGTCCTTTATTCGGGCGCTGCCACTAATAACGGTACTGTTACGGGTCAGGTTACGCCTGCCTCCGGTCCTACGCCTGAGATTCCGGCTTCGATTGTCACTCATGCGAACCTGATGCGTCTTGATCAGATTCTTAATGATAATCGTACACCGAAGCAGACTACCGTTATTAATGGTTCTCGTATGATTGATACGAAGACCATTGCTGCTGGTCGTGTAATGTTTATCGGCAGTGAATTAATTCCGCTTATTCGCGGTATTAAGGATATGTTCGATGAGCCTGCGTTCATCCCGATTCAGCAGTATGGTGATGCTGGTACGATCCTGAATGGTGAAATCGGTTCGGTTGATGCTTTCCGCATCGTCGTGGTTCCCGAGATGCTCCATTGGGCTGGCCTTGGCGCTATCGCCACTGACAACCCCGGTTATCGTACTTCGACGGTTGGTGGTCAGGAGCGTTACGACATCTACCCAATGCTCGTCATTGGTTCTGATGCCTTCGTGACCATTGGCTTCCAGACGGACGGTAAGACGGTCAAGTTCTCCGTCATGACCAAGATGCCTGGTCGTGAGACTGCTGATCGTAATGATCCCTATGGCGAGACTGGTTTCTCGTCTATTAAGTGGTATTACGGCATTCTGGTTAAGCGTCCTGAGCGTATTGGTCTCATTAAGACCGTCGCGCCTATTTGATTTAGTTTAAAAATCGACTAGCTTAAAGGGCCAGAGCAATCTGGCCCTTTTTGGTATCTACCGAGTAATAACAAGGATAATCCCATGTCTAACGATATTTTTAATATTAAGCCCGTTATTAATGCCCCAGAGGTGACTGTTGCCACCTCTCCTGCTCAGGCTCCTACAACGCCTGTCACGCCCACACAGACGGCTCAGGAAGGCGTCCCTTCCTCTACTGGTTCAGAGACACCTAAGCCTGCTGATGACGAGGATGACACCCCCAAGCCCGATAGACTGTCGATGCTCAAGATGCGAGCTACAGCTATGGGTATCTCTTATTCTAATAATATTAGTGAGGAAGTCCTCAGTAATAAAATTAAGGATAAGTTAGCGGGTAATGCTGAAGTTAAGCTTGAACCGGTTATTGAACATAAGTTAGATAACGAAATGCTCGCTAAATCGAATGATGCTGTGACGACTACTGTTACTCCGGTTAAGCAGAAGACATTACGTCAGCATTTACGCGATGAGGCTATGCGATTAATCCGAGTTCGTATTACGAATTTGGACCCAAAGAAGAAGGATTTGCCCGGTGAAATTATCACTGTGGCTAATGATTATATCGGTACTGTTCGTAAATATATTCCGTTTGGTGAACAGACTGAAGACGGATATCATATTCCGTTTGTATTATATGAAGAGTTAAAGAGCCGTAAGTTCGTCTCGATAAAGACCAAGAAGGTTCGTGGTCAGATTCAGGTTGAGCATGGTTGGGCTACGGAATACTCCTTGGATGTGTTAGAGCCTCTGACAGAGAAAGAGCTTCAGAACCTTGCTATTGCTCAGCAAGCGGCTGGTAGCGTGGAGTAATATCAATGGCTTCCTGTGGTGCTGATCTTCAAGCTAATGCGTCATTAACGATATTATTGGATGGTAAATCATTTACCTTACCAACAATTAATCTTGATGACCCGATTTATAATATACCCCCATCTACGGGGCCTGTATTTGATCCAATCCCGCAATTAACTATTGAAGACCTCACCACAGGAACCGTTGAGGGTAATGGTACATTTGATACCATTATGAAGGCTATTACTGCTCATTTAAAGTTAGAGTATGAACAAAATCGTATTACGGGTAATGAGTATACCAAGGCTTATATAGCCTTGGTTACTGCTGCATTATCTACTGGAACTCAGTTCCTATTAGGTAAGCAGAATGCTTATTGGCAAGCTGTACTGGTTCAAGCACAGGCTCAGATAGCTCAAGTTGAGCTTGTGAAAGCTCGTGTTGATATGGCTACAGCAAAAACTAATCTTATTGCTATGCAGTATCAGGCATTAACTGCTGAAGCTGGATATGGATTAACTAAGATTAAGATTGCTACTGAAGATGCAAGTTTCTGTTTAGTTACTGCTCAAAAATCTCAAATCGATTATACGATTGCTAATCTCTTACCTAAGCAAGTTCTCCTGCTTCAGGAGCAGATTGAGGTACAGCGTGCCCAAACCATGGACACTCGTTCTACTGGTGGTGCTGCTATTGCCGGTGTGATCGGTAAACAGAAAGAACTGTATACTCAACAGATTACATCTTATAAGCGAGATTCTGAAAATAAGTTTCTCAAGTTTTATACTGATGCTTGGATTACTCAGAAAACTATTGATGAAGGCTTATTACCACCTAATAACTTTACTAATGCTAGTGTGGATGCACTTCTCAATACGGCTAAAGCTAATTTAGCTATGTAATGGAATAATATAATGGGTTTATTTGGCGATAAAATAGTTGAAGTTTCTTCTGTTGTTTATAATTTAGCAGGAGAAGAGAAATATCGCCCTCAATATAGAAATGCATTAGTTATTAGAAATATCTTATCTCATACTAAGCAATCTATAGCTGATACACTCATACGTGGATATCTAGGTGGGCCGGGGATTAATCTCCGGTCCTTTTTCCGTTGGGCCGATGAGCACTATGGCTACATAGGTATGCCTACTGGTTCCCTTTCGGTGAACTCAGCTATTACCCCCAGTATGGTTATTCCTTATCTCCCTAATCCAGAAGGCGCTGCCTCTGCTTGGGTTCAGTATTCTGATATCGATGATGCTGATATCGAGAGATGGGCTGAACAATGGATATTAATTAATAGACCCGATGATATTAATACCAATTGGAGAGTATATTATAATGCCTATACGGGAGTTATGAATATATCTTCTTTTGGTGGAACATCGTGGGCAACATTCACGCCTGCGGATTTTGATCGAAATGCTCAATACCTATATGTCTATTATAATTTAATATTTGGTATTACATTTGGTGATATTACATACGGTTCGATTGTCTCTGGTGAAATTGACACATCCGATTGGATATTAGATTCTTCTACTGGTTCAACTGAAAGTATTAACCGTAATAAAAATACTCATATTGTTAAAACATATTCAGATGCTAGACCACCTGAAGAAACTTCAGTAGATGAGATTATCCCTACAGCATATACATTAGTATATTCTGTATATCATAAAGATACATATTTGGGTCAAATCGATCCAGATACTGATGATCTATATTCAAATAGAGAGTGGCTTAATTATTGGGCTGAAAAGTCTACTGAGGTTCAAGTCACATCATCGTCCACTACTGAAGATATAGATGAAGAAGGCATAATAGTAACTGTTACTACGACAACTACTATTACTCAAGATGTATTAATTGATGCCCCTTATTATCGTATTGATAATCAGGAAATGACTAATACTGGTTGGTCTGAATTACGTCTATTTATATATAAATTAGGCGGACCTATACCTGCATTAAATGATTTAATTAATGATGTAGCTAGTTATGGTAAATTCTTCCCATATTTACCTATAAGATTATATAGTAATTTCTTATCTGAATCTGTATTACCTGATGCATATTCTTTAGTTAAAAAAGCTTATAAGAAAATAGCTAATAAAGGTAGTATTGATAAGCTTATTGAAGATGTAGCTGCTAATCCTGATATAGCAGATATCGATTTTGCTTATATAGTATTTGGCGTTTCTCTTAATGTTGAAGAGAAAGCTTGTAAGAAATATTTATATAATTTCTTTAAAACATTAATGTTTGATCAAGCAGGTGGTCCTAATATTTATGACTTATGGTTAGTTAATCAAAGTGAATATTTAGCTCAATATAATGAATGGAAACGTTGGAAAGATCGCCAGAATGACCCAGAAGGGGAAGATTTTGGTGATCCTGAACCTGATTTACCCAATGCACTGTCCCTGCCTCGTAACCTATTGAAGGTCGCTAATGCTGGTTCAGTTAATACTTCATTCGATTTCCGTATTAATTGGGCATATATTAATGAGACAACTAACCAGACAGGATTAGGTAAGCCGGGAGCCAAGAAGGGGGAACTCTGGTTCACCTATGAAGGTCAGGATGAATTTGCAGCTATTATGTATGCTTCTCAGTACGAGGAAATACCCTCTACTCGTGTTACTGAGAGAATGCGTTTATGGTGGCAATATGAAGATAATAAATACCAATATCTAGATTTAGTAGGTTTTGTTCATCGTAATGTTATCTTTAATGGGCAATTTGTTGAGATAACTGCTCATCAAGCATTTCTAGATGAAGATGAATCTGGATTTATAGTACCACTTAATTATGCTGTTTATAGGGATATGTCATTAGCAGATAGTACTCAAATGAGTACTGCTTGTATATTTATTGTATTTAATTGCTATGTTGAGCATAAACAGAAGTGGTATGAATCTGGTATCTTCAGAATCGTATTAGTGATAGCTGTAGCCATCGTTTCGGTAGCGTTCACTGGTGGTGCTGGCCTAGGTCTCCTAGGAACGCATCTGGCAGTAGGTAGCGCTCTTGGCTTCACTGGTCTGACTGCTGCTATCGTCGGCTCTGTAGCAAATGCTATGGCCGCTCTAGTGCTATCTACAGTCATTGAAACCGCAGCTTCTGGTATCTTTGGACCCGAAATAGGGGCTATTATCACCTCGATATTCATGTTCACTGCAATGCAGTCACCAATGAATTTTGGTGCCTCTGGTTCATTAGCCTTTGATTGGAGTTCTTTAATAAAAGTAGATAATCTTCTAGCATTAACTGATGCTATAGCTAAAGGTTATGGTGCATTAGTTAAAGGCAATATTGTCGATATGTATGAAGATTTTAATACTACTGTTAAGAAAGAATCTGAAAATCTTGAAAAGATGGCTAATGCTTATAATGCAGAATTCGGATTAGGTGGTATCATTGATCCGATGGCAACTGTCGGTACGGCTTATATGCACTCTGAAAGCAGCGATAGCTTCTTATATAGAACGCTAATGACTGGAAGTGATATTGCAGATATGTCTAACGATTTAGTTAATGGTTATGCTGAACTCTCATTAACACTTCCAAATGCTTATGCGTAAAGGGGATATATAATGGAACCATGGGAAATTAATTATGCACAACCGGGCTCTCCTATGGTTATGGGAGCCAGTAACCCTCAGGCAGCTTATATCCAAGGTGTTACTGGTGGTGGGGGTGCTCCGTCTGTTGGTCAGCAAACACCTAGTTCAGGTTTTGGAGCTAATCTAGGTACTGCTCAATTAGCTCTTAGTGGCTTACAGAGTATTGGTAGTATCTGGGGTGCTTATGAAGCTAATAAGCTTGCAAAACAGCAATTAGCTTTCCAGAAAGAAGTTTGGAATACTAATTTAGCTAATCAAATTAAGTCATATAATACTAATATGTCTGATCGTATTAATGCTCGTTCATTTGTTGAAGGCCGTCCTGAGGGATATAGCCAACAGTATCTGGATGAAAACAAGCTTACTCGTTGATAGGGTTATAAGATAATGGCTCCTCTTACTTGGCGCAATGTCGATGCACCCTCAGTCGGAGGGGCTTTAGAAGCTACCCGTATGATGAGCCTCCTACTTGATAGAGGGCTTGCTAATGCTGGTGATGGATTAGCTCGATTTCAGGATCAGAATGCTAATCGAAATACTAATGCTTTGGTTATGGATGCTATGCGTATCCAAGACCCTAATGCATTACGTGAGTCATTAATGAATGGTACATTAATGGCTGGTGTTGATCCTAATAACATTAAACCTGCTGCATTTGATTTTGTTAATAATCAGCAACAGAAGTTATTAGCTGCTCAACAAGCTAATGCTAATATTACTGGTACTAATTTAGATAATCGTCAACAAGCTACTGGTATGGCATCTGCTGCTGACCAGAAGTTGGCTCAGGCTGAAGCTGCACCTTTATTGGCTGAGATTACATCTCTAGCTGCTTCAGGTGATCCAGCTAAAAGGGCTCGTGCTGAAGCCCTTACCATTGAAAGAGCTTCATTATTAAATCGTGCTGGTTATGATCCTAGTAAGGTTATAACCGGTAATATGGATACCAGTAATGCTGGTATGAAACTTAATCAAAATGTAGCTCAGAATCAGGATTTCTTTGATACTCGTTATAAGGGTCGTGACGCTGATAGTATTGTTGATATAGCTGTTAAAAATAGCCCTAATGCAGAAGCTGCTATTAAGACTATTCAGAATAACCCCGATATGGACCCTAAAGTTAAAGCCGATGCTATTGCAAAGGTTGGAGCTTTTAAGGGTAATTTCTATATACCTACTGATGCTGAGATACAGATGGATAAACTGAGAGCTTCAGTTAATCCTAATGCTAAGGTAGATACTATTAATCCATCTATTTTGTATAATAATGAAAATGCCACCCGTAATAAACCTGTCAGTCAGGATTTAGCTCGTAGTACGAGCTTCCTTGCTGACATGGGTGTCACCATGGAGGTCTTCTCCGGTGGTCAAGATGGTAAGGGTGAAGGCGGTAAACGTGTTGGTTCTGAACGTCATGATCATGGTGGGTCTGCTGACGTTTTCTTTAAAATGAATGGACGCACGTTATCTAAGGATAATCCGGCTGATAGACCTATATTAGCTGAGATTATTCGACGTGGTAAAGAAAATGGTATTGGCGGTTGGGGCCATGGTGACGGCTATATGCGTGAAAACGCATGGCATGTTGGCTTTGGTAAACCGGGTGTTTGGGGTAAGGACGGCAAGGGAGCTAATGCTGACCCATTCCTCAGAGCCGCTTATGATGCTGCCCCTCTTGGTTCAGTCCCTAAGAACAATGAGGTTCGTGTAGCCAGTGTAGGCAATCCCCCCTTAGGAACGGCTCCTGCGGGTTCTGCTGGCACGTCTACAGCCCCATCTCCTGCTGCTGCATCGATAGCTGCTGCGGCTGCTCCGGTACAGGTTAATCAACCCGGTAGTGATTATGCATTACCTCCGGGTGATAATAGAGATATTCGAGATACTGCTACTAGAACTCAATTAGACGATATATATGGTACTAATGAGAATTTCTTAAAAGCTACTATGGAACGCCCTAATCAGGGCGAATCTAAATCTGCTGCTGTTAAGCGTGTATCTGCTGCTACCGGTGTCCCAGAATTAGCTATTAATGCAGCTATGGATGAAATCATTAAAGATAATGGTGTTGATCCTGATATTGCTGCTGCTGCTATCGAAAATTCTGTTGAAAATAGAGATGTAAGAGATAGTGTATTAGATTATGTACCTTTTCTAAATGTATTAGGTGATAGAAAAGACGCTTATGGTGAAGCTGAAAAAGGCACTAATTACGCAAAACGTATTAATATAAATGAAGTTAATAGATTATTAGATTCTGTTAGAGAAAAAGCATCAGGTAATATTAATAGAGGTGTTGCTGACGAGAATGTTAGATTTGCTAAAGAAAATATCAAACCTCAATTAGATGCTTTACAAACACAATTAAAACAATCTGAATCTACATATCAACAACGAATAATAGCTGCTCGTAATAATCCTCGATTGCAGGATCAAGTACCTCAATGGCAAGCTCTATATGAACAAGAGCAAGCTGTTATTAAAGCTAATATTCAAAGAATAAGAGATTCGTCTGCCATTAATATTAGGGGTAGACAGATGAAATCAGATACTAAATAAAGGAAAGGGGCCTAGTGCCCCTTTCTTCTTATCTGGTTCCCAGTTACAAAAATAAGAAATTCCCACCATCGAGGTTGCTATGGTTGATGATACCGTTCCTCCGGTCGATCCCGCTAAGACATGGATTGATGACTGGGCTCAAGTTAAAGCATTAACTGATTTAGGTGGTGATACATCTGCATTAGTTAATTTATCTCGTGAACGTGGGAATGATTTAACTGAAAATAACCAGATTATTAAAGATCGTGACACCATGGATGGTCGCGATTTTATTAAGAAATATGGTTATGCTGTTTCTGATAAATTAGATGAATTAGAGATATCCCGTGATCGTTTAGATCAAACTAAACTTACAGATAGAGATATTGCCACCCGTACTGCTGATGCAGTAGTTGGGTTTGGTGATACTATTAATAATTCATTAGCTGGTTTAGGTGCATTTGTTCTTAATGCTACTCCTGCTGGACCAGTATCAGAGGGATTAGGTCTACCTAATCCTGCATTAATGTTATCTGAAGCAGCTAATAAATATAGTAAAGATCGTCAAGAAACTCAATCTGATGCATTAAAGCAGGCTCGTAAGCTTGATTCTATGCGTAGTCAGCTTGATAATATGGATATTAATAATCTTTATGAAGAAGAACGAAAGACCGAAGGGGATTTCGTTGCTGGATTACGTTCTGTCGGACGTGATGTCATTAAGGGTGCTGGTCGATTAGTCGAATCACCTGAAATACTTGAGCAGGGTGTAGTCGGTGCTGCTGGTTCTATTGCTGCGGCTGCTGTTACGGGCGGTTTAGTGGGTGCTGGTGCCAAAGCGCTCATTCCCGCTATTCCGGGTGCTGCTGCTGTTCCTGTGGCTCTAACAGCCTCTGAGACGGCTGCAATGATCCCTCTGACAGTGGGAGCCATGGAAGGCGGTGGAGCTTATGCTCAGACTGCCCAAAAGATTTTAGATACACCATTTGATAAATTAGAAAAAACATCCCCTGAATATAATGAATTAATTAAAACATTATCTCCTGAAGATGCTCGTGCCAAATTAGCAGATACGGGTGGTAAAATAGCATTAGCTATTCAAACTCCTGCTGCAATGGTTACTGGTGGATTAGTAGCTAAGTTTGAAGCTAATCCATTAAATGTACCATCTATTAGAGATGCTGTTACTAATGTTGGTAGAGAATTTTTAGAAGAGTTTATTCAATCTGGTACAGGTGAATTAGCTCAAAATACTGGCATTAAGGCTACCAGTGATAATACCCAAGCAATAACAGAGAACTTAGGTTCCTCCGCTATTCAAGGGGGTATCTTTGGTGCTGCTTCTGCTAGTGCAATTCAAGCACCTAAAGTTATTAATGATACTGCTGCTGATTTATTAAAAGCCGGTGTTAATAAAGTAACTTCTGCTATTAATGATGCATCTAATCGTGTCAGTGAAAATAATCTTAAAGAAGTTGGTTTAGATGATGCATCTATAACTCAAGCTACTGTTACCGCTGCTGAAACGGCTCCTGCTGTTGCTCAGACCATCACTGAAACGCTTGCTGCTAATCCCCCCTCTAAGGAGGTTGGGGATGTAGCTACACGTATTCAGGAGGGTGCTCAGATATCCAAGGAGGAACTTCGTTCCCTTGGTTCACAGGTAATACGTTTATTACCATCTACTGAAGATGTAGATTTTACTAATAGATTTTCGGTATTAAAAGAAGTTGCCAAAATAGCTGGTGATGAATCTCAAGCTGTTGAGGATCGTACCGCTGCGGCTACCTTCTTACTGGAACAGTATGAAAAGCAGGATGAATTATTTAATAAGGATTTACCTGCTGCATTAGAAAATGTTCCTCAAGATTCTGAAGAATATAAGCAAATAAAGGGTTATTCTGGATTAGTTAATGTGATCCCATCTATTGGGACTATTAGCGAAGCTATGTCTTGGGCCAAGGAGCAGCTTAATAAGGTAGCTACTGAAGAAGTAACTCCTATTACTGCTACTAATATTAATACTCCTAGTGGTCAGCAAACATTAACTAATACTATTAATCTTGCTCGTGTTTCCCCTAGCAGCATTAATACAGATATAGCTGCATCTGCTCTGTTACACAGTGACAAGAGTGATACCAAGCTGACACCTGAGCAGCGTCAAAGCATTGAGAATTCTGTCTCTCTGGTTCAAGCTGGAAAGACCTACAATGACACGATGGTTGAGCAGGAAAAGGCTGTCGATCCTGATTATGTTAATGAGCGGGTTAATATCGTTTCTGAGCAGATCGCTAAGAAGGATGGTCCTCAGCCTTATCAGTATTCATTAGAAACCCATATTAAGAACATTAACAAGGGTGTATTAGATGCTAATAAGCCAGCTACTGCATTAGCTTTACGTAATCTGGCATTATTTGCTCGTCATATGCGTAATAAGACTGCCGCATTAAATGATAGTTTTAAGAATGGTGGTACTTCGGTTCCTTATCAAACATTAGGTGCTAACCATGAATGGGTTAGTCCTAAGGATTATGGTAAATTAACTGTTCACCCTTCTAATGCTGGTTCCAAGGCGTTTGCTCGTCGTGTCTTTGCTGAGGCTAAGGCAGCGGTGACGCTTGCCAATGAAATGGCTGCTAAATATCCTGAGTATAATATTGCTCAGATACCCGTTGTTACTATTAACAAGGGATTATTAGCTCCGAATGCAGCTAAGGCTGAACCAGTCAAGAAGGAAGCTGTGCAGGAGGCGTCTACCAACCCTGCTGAAGCTCCGGTTGTAGAGACACCTGTTGAGCCTGTAACACCTGCTACGGACGCTCCTAGCGAACCTGTGACCGATCCTAAGCAGTTGGAGTTTGACCTCCGCAACAAGGGGGCTCTAACTCAGAAGGTTATCGAAGACGAAGCAGCCGAACGCGCAGCGAAAGCGGAGCGGAGGGCTGCGATAGTCGAAGATAACCGCACTGAGGAAAGTGAGGTTATTGAAACAGATAATCTTACTGTTGAAAATCAATTCCCCAAGCTTATGAAGACTGAGGAAAAGGGTTGGTTTGCTCGTGCTTTCAACTTCCCTCGTAAGCCTTCGTCCCGCATGTTCGAGTTACTGAAGCCGCTTGATATGCTGGCTGATTTAATTAATGAACCTAAGGACTTAATGGATTTCATTGGGAATGATGTTGATTATAGCGTTTCTCGTGAAAATCTAGATTCTTATTTACACCTATTAGCTTTAGGTAAGCGTGTACGTAATAGTGTTATTACTAATACTGCTAATGCTCTTAAGGAAAAAGATAGTGCTCTGATTAAGCAACTTCAGGCTGGCACGAACATTGGTTCGTTTGTCCGTGGTCGTATGCTTAATATTGTAGAATTTTCCGATACTGGTTTTAAGTATAATCCTCAGTTACTAGAAACAGCTATTATTGCTGCTATGAACTGGGTTGTTAATGCTCAACAAGCTACCTATCCCATGACTAAGGATGAGGTCGCAGAACAGCTAGGGCAGGATGATGTCACTAACGCTCAGGTCGAAGCTTTTAATCGTGGCATGTCCATGGATCGTGCCAAGCAGTCTTTGGGTGAAGAGATTGTCCGATTCTGGGGATTACGAGCTAATAAAAATACTGATATAAGATTTACTAAGGGTATTCAGGAAGGTTTAGCTGCTCAGATTATTGAGAGTTTAGCTGAACTTAATAACAGTGGTAATACTATTGGTTTAATTGAATTATCGACTATTTGGAATACTGATCGTAGTAAATCATTTAATCGTATTAACTTTGATAATAGATCACCTTTCGCTAATGATATCCTGACGGGTCTCAATGGCGCTAAGAATCTATTAACTGATATAGCTGTTATCGATAATACTCCAACAGGCATTCATTTCGGTAAGCCTCCGAAGGCTATTGCCCAGAAGCAGCTTCGTAATTCTCTGGTGAATAATACTCGCCAGCAGAAGAAGGCTATGGCGAACCTACAGAACACACCATTCAAGCCCAACATGATGATGCACGATTTCATCAAGATGATGGGTGGTGATCTATTTGTTGAGTTAATGGGTGGTATTAACTATAAGCCCGGTACTCTTAATATTAATCATCAGGCTTCTGTTGATGGTAAAAACCGTACATTAAGAACTTCGTTTGATAATGTATTAGGTCATATAGAGGAAATCGCTTCTCGTGCTGAGAAGGCTGATATTCCTATTGATGATTTTGAAACATTCTTCGAAGTTAATATTACTCGTGTGGGTCGTTTTCAGATGATGGGGTTGAATAACCCTGTCTCTGATAAGCTCGCTCGTGAAATCCTGATGCCCACTCGTACCGTGCTGGATATGAGTGATCCTTCTGGTTCCAACGTAGAAGCCTTCTGGGCGACCGTAGGACAGGGATTAGGCATCAAGACGGAATACACCAGCAATGCCGACATCAAGGCTCAGACCATCGCTATGACGATGGCTGAGGGTGGTAAATATACCGATATTATCACTGATATACAGGAATGGTTATTAGATACATCTAAGCCATTTAATGCTGAATTAAATAATAAGATTAAAGCCCTTATCCCTAATAAGGATAACGAGGCAATGACTCTCCATGGCATCCATGGATTGTTGGCTGTTGCTAAGTACAAGAATGCTCTGGAATCCAAGGATACCAAGGCTTTAACTGAGTTCGTTCACTTCGGTTATCTCGAAGCTGACGGTAAGACTAATGGTCCTATTAACTCGTTACTGTTATTCACTAATGGTGATTTCACTGCTGATTGGTTGAAGAATACAGCTAAGGGTGGATCATTTATTGGTAATACCACTAAGACATTAGATCAGCATTTTAATAATGTTGATAATAAAGATTTATATTCTGAAGGTTCTGATCAGTTAATCAGAAACAATGGATATATGATTGAACGTTTTGCTGAAGGTACTGGCGACCAGTACACAGCATTCCTCCGTGTTATGCAGGCATTAAATGTTAATGTCTCTTTCACACAAAATGAAAATGGTAATATTGAACTTAAGGTTAAGAGAGGTTTCACTAAGAACCCTCTAACTATTACTATTTATGGTTCTGGTAAAGATGGTATTGCTGGTAATATTACTGATGATTTAGTTGAAGCTATTTATCAATTAAATACTGATCTTATCAAGGAAGGTACTAATCCTATCCTTAATGATAAGCAATTTAAGGCTGATTTAAATAAATTATTTATTAATGTACCTAAGATTGATCCCAAAACTAATGATATTGTAACTGCTGAAGTTCGTTATCCAGTAGCTAATACTACTAAGAATAATGCTAAAGATTATACTATTAATAAGTCTGAATATGATGCATTAAAGACTAATGTTAAGATATTTATGGTGAACCAGTTAGATGATGCCATTCGTGGCACCATCATGGGTCAATCTGTGACCAATGCGACGGTAGCCCTTCAGAAGGCGACACAGATTCAGTCCATCGTTCTGAAGACTATGTGGAATAATGAAGCATATGCTCGATTATTAAATAAGCGTAAGGAACTTAATGATCCTAATGCATTCCTGTCTCAGGCTGAATTAGATCAAATTAATGTAGATTTAATGGCTTATTCGCCTGTTATTAGTACAGGTACTCAAAGCTATTATTTCGCTGGTCAGGAACAATCTGAGCCATTCAAGACAGGTACTGAAGAAGTCGATGGGAAGAAGCTCAAGATAGGTGTGCCTGATAGCTGGTCGCGTACTCTAAGCGATAAGCTGTCCTCGCTGGCTTACATCTATTCCCCTGCCTTAGCGGGTGTGAAGGCTATTCCCGGCCTCGTCATCGGTAGTGGTGACGGTCAGATGATGCTCAATGCTCTGACGGTTCCTGATCGTCCTACGAAGGCTCTGCCTGTCTTCGACG
>Ga0247732_10000801_pt1 | contig 13602 bp, 10 predicted proteins | sample UWRJL163409C2_FD_180940 | JGI IMG/M metagenome (GOLD analysis project Ga0247732, IMG submission 180940) | Plant litter microbial communities from Arlington Agricultural Research Station in Wisconsin, United States - UWRJ-L163-409C-2 | ecosystem: Environmental > Terrestrial > Plant litter >...
GTCAGATGATGATCGGTGTCTGGTCATCGGGCCCAAGGCCCGATGACCCGTAGCGCCTTGATCTATTGGTAATTGAAGGCACCGCTGCAGATCCCGGGAAGCACAACCTTCATCGGACCAGGCGTCAGCGCGGCGCGGGGCGCATACAACTTGAAGGGAGCGCCGAAATCCTTGCTGTCGGCCCCTCGTTCTGGGACTGCCAGGACACCACGGCCGATGATTCTGTCCTGCGCATCCAGCAGATACAGCGTGCTCAGGCTGTTACCCAGCCGTTCGTCCACCAGGCCCCCCTGCAGGCGCGTCCAACCTTGGGACTTTGGCAGGTCAGTCGTGACCGGGGGTACCACGCCACAGCCTTGTACAGGTGCGCCGACGTAGACCGTTCCCATGCTGTCGGAGGCATCGTGGATCCACGGGTTTGCGAAGATTGACAGATCCTGCGCAGCAGCTTCGTGTGCGATCTTCAGCACGCGCGGTGAATCGGGATAAGTCCACATGAGCTGCTCGTCATCGCGGACGCCCATCTCCAACGCCATCGCGGCGACCACCCGCTCGAAATCAGCGAGTGGATTGTGCTTGAGCGCATTCCGCTGTAAGGGCACAAAGGCCAACGGGATGATCAACAGCAGGCTTGCCCAGTGGCCGCGCGCCCACGCGAAGCGGGTCGACAGACGGGCCACGCCCAGCACCATTACGCAGCCGATGATCAGCAAGGCAGGCGTGGTGTAGCGGCTGGCAACCGCGCTCTCAAGGCCAAATACGATCCGGCTTGTGGAGATCGCGAACGCAGAGGCGCCCAAGTAGGCGAGGAACAGGCCGATCACCAGTTCCATGTCGACCGACTGCCGCCGCCGCAACAGCGCCGCTCCGCCGAGGACGACGGCCAGCACCGTGATCACGCCACCGCATGCGGCAGCCAGCCGCACATTGGGGGCGGCCTCGGGCACGAGGTGCGCGAACGGGCTGCCCAAGTAGGCGAACAGGAACCACAGTACGCCGCGCGGCTGACGACCCAGTGTGGTGGTCAAGGAGTCCCCGCCCGGCGACGCATAGCCATGGAAGTAGAGCGCGCAGACCGCGATGGCGACCAGCAGGGCCAGTACGCTTCGCCTCCATCCTTGGCGACCGATCACGCACCCAGCGACGATCAACCAGGATGCCATTACGCCGTTGGCCATGCTGCCGGCGGCGACCACGCCCACCCCCAGGCTTGCCGCGAACCACCAAGTCTGCCGTTGGCCGGGAAGACTGGACTTCCACAGCAGCGCCAATCCTACCAAAGGCAGCAACTGGGCAAGGAAGAACTGGCTCTGGAAGCCCCAGGTGAGGTTGTTTTCCTGAGTCCACAGATATGACAGACTCAGGATCACCGCCATGGTGATCTTCATGCTGGTTGTGACCGGCCTAGCCAGACGCGAGGCGCACCATGCCAGCAGCCCGAACATCGCGGCCGCCAGTATGTAGTTGACGATCAGCAGGAATACCGCCTGCCCGCCGAAGTACTTGAGGTCGAGGAAGAACAAGGCACGGGCGAGCACAATGCGATGCTCGTTGTGCTGTGCCCACCAAGCCGATGCATCCATCTGCTGATGCATGTAGAAGCCAAGCGAGCCATCCCACATGTCCCAGAACGGCACCGGACTATGTGCGCGTGCACCGGCGATGATGCCAAGCACCGCGAAGGCTAGCGCGAGTACGAGGCCTGCACAGAACGCGGGATTGTCCGCGAGGTAGCCGAGCACGCCGCGTCGGGAAGCGGCAGACGGTGACGTCGTCATGGACGTGGCTCCTTGGTTTGCTTAAAAGTGAGGTGCTTGTGGCCGAAGTAGCTCACAACCGCTGGCGCCGCGATGCCCAGCGCATGCGCGATGGTTTGAGGATGGAAAGTCATGCCCAGCCAGGGGAAAACGTAGTGGGTAAACAGCAGGCTGATCAGCAACGTCTGCACCAGGGCGAGCATGTTCACTGCCACGAACCAGAACACCTGGTGGCTCAATGACCTGTCAGCGTCCTTGAAGACGAACGCACGATTGAGCAGAAAGGCTGTCGCCATGCCGACCAGGTAGGCCAGCACGATGGCCCAGGCATAGCCCATCATCTGGCTGAAGGCGATGCGCGAGCCAAAGTTCGCTACTGCGGCAAGGCCACTGGCGACGACGAACAACATGAAACGCCGATCGATCATGGCGTGACTTCGCCGCGTTCAAGGAAGGTCATCGGGAATTCTCCGGGGATGTTGGGGGGACATCGGGCATGGGTGGCTGCCCAGGCAGATCTGCCGATGTCAGACGGTTGTCGAACAAGCTCTTCTCGACCAGCTGTCGGCACTGAGACGCCGACAAGGGTGCGTACCAGAGGTTCTCGATCCTGCCCGTCCAGTGGACGGCGGGGCCCTCGCTGGCTTGGCCGGACGTGCAGCGGCGAATCTCCGCGCGCCAGTCCAGCGGGGCATGCGTAAGACGGCCGTAGAGCACGGTTTGGTGCAGGGGCGCCAGCAGGAGCAGCACGAACAACACGCGCCCAGGGCCGCGTGCATTGAAGGCTAATTGGATCAGGATCCAGGCAAGGAATACGTAGGGGTAGAAGAAGTAACGCGGTCCGGCAGTGAAGGGGTCCAGCGGGTCGATGGGAACTCGGGCCGCGGCAGCAGCCACGGACAGGACGAAGCAGGCGACAAGCCCGGTCAACACCACCGGCCCCCGTTGCTTCTGGGCCCAGGCAGCCAGGGCAATGACCAGGGCAAGGGCTGCCCCGAGTCCCGCAAACAGCGCCGGCTGGCTGTTCTCCGGATGCCAGTAGAGGAAATGCCCCATGAACCGTTCGAGCAACGGCTGGATGCCGGGCAGGGTGCGATGGGCTTCCGAGGCAATGGGGTTGTACAGCACCAACGCGGCCTGCACCGCAGCCGAAGCCCCGGCTGCCAGCAGCATCCACCACTCATTGCGTTGGCGAAGCAGCAGCGCGCGCAAGCCATACAGTGGTGCCAACATGACGATCAGGGGTGAGGAGAACGCGCCGATCACCAACATCGGCATGCGCCAGCGCAAAGATGGCGCGCGACGTTCATCCCAGAACAATGGGATTACAACGAGGAATGCTGCCCACCACAGCACGTAGGCCGAGGTCGTGAACACTTCGGGGTCGGTAGGGACGGCCAGCACCGCCAACGCGCATGCCCACGCGCCGCGCAGACGCGTCGGTGCAACGGCCAGGATGACCATTACTGCGACCGTAACCAGCGCCGCCAGCCCAAGGCTGATCTCCGGCAGCCACCGGAAGGAGATCGTGACGGCAATCGCGTTGATCAGCTTGTTGGGGATCAGGATGTAGCCGGCCACAGGGTGTAGAAATGTCGCCCAGCCGTACTCAAGAAAGTGCGGCAACAGCTCCTTGCCGTCTTCGACCCACACGTAGGGATGGCTCCACTGTGATGGCCTTCGCAACATCATCGCCGCAAGCGTCGCAACCGCGATGCAGATCGCCGTCAAGACAGACCGTCGGCGGCTGTGCACCTTCCGCTTGGTCCCCTGCGCCACTGAGCCAGTATGGGGAGACAACCATGGATACAGCATCGCAAGCAGCACCAGTGTGATGCTCACCGGAGGCCAGCCGCCGAATCCACCGGCAATGCCCACGCCGATCCAACCGAAACCTTCCTTGGTCTGATCGCTGACGACCAGCTGGCTCTCCTGGGCCTGCAGCGTCGCAGGCACGTCGATGGTCCAGCGCACCCATCGGTCACCTGCGCGGGGCAGCACGACCGGCTCGCGATGCCCATCCGTCCCGATCAACGCAGCGCTGATCCCGGGAGTATCACCGTAGCCAGCGATTTCCACGGTCACCGATCGTGTGCCGGGCCTTATCGGCCCGACGACGAGGTCGGCTACATCGGCATTCTGCTGGTCGCAGAATGTGATGGCCCTGGGCGAGGCGGACGTTGATTGTTTCAGGAAGTGGGAGTAGGCCTGCGAACACCCACCAGTGATGCTGCCGCGATAGCCACTGTCCGCCAGTCCGATACCGGCCACGACGATCGCAGCCAACAGCAGCACAAGCCGGACGACGGCGGTTTGATTGCTGCCAAGCGCAGCGGCCAGACGTTCGACTCGCATGTTGTTCATTCGCATTGGTTTCGTGCATTACGTGGATGAGATGGACGCGCCATCCGCCAGGCGGGCCCTCACGGGGTACGGGGAGGCTCAGCGTTTAAGGACAATGGTGCTGTAGCGCGGATCGCAGTAGCTCTCACGGATCGCTTCTTCAAACGGCGTCTGGGCTACGCCGAAGATGGCCTCGGTATCGACCCCCTTGAAGTCGTCGCCGGCGGACAGCGCTTTGAGCTGGTCGGCCGTAAACGGAGGCTTGCTGCTGAACACGCTGTACACCCGCAGCAGGAAGGCAAAGAAGCCGATGGGGATATGCACGATCAACGTGCGCAGGTTCTTGACCTTCTTGATGGTGCGGATGATGTCCACGTAATCCACCCGGGTAGCGCCTACGATGTCGTAGGTTTCGCCACTGGGCTCGCGCGCGATGCATTGGGCGATACACCGGCAGAAATCGCGCTCGTACAGTGGCTGGCGCATGAATCGGCCGTCGCCCGGGATCGGGAAGACGGGCGTGCGGGCCATGAAACGCGACAACCAGCCCAGGTGTTTGGGATCGAACCAGCCGAACATCAGGGTGGGGCGCAGCACGCAGTGCGCGATGCTGCTCGCGCGCACCTGGGCTTCCTGCAGCTTCTTGGTTTCGGTGTAGTCATCGGTTGCCACCGAGTTGACCACCGAAGAACTGATATGAACCATGAAGTGAACCTGGTGCTGCGCGCACGCGGCAAGCACGCGTTCGGTCGCCTGCAAGTTGTTGCGATCAAACAGGGCGCGGAACTTACCGGTGATCTGAGCATGCAACTGCACCACCACGCGTGCACCGACAAAAGCGGCAGTCCACTCACCCGGTTCGGCGAGATCGGCCAGGATGGTCTTCACGTCCGGATGCAGGCGGCGCAGGATCGCGAGGTTGTGCTCATGTTTGTCGATCGCCACCAGCTGGGAGTACCCCTGCTGCTTCAATTCGACGATGAGGTTCTGCCCGACCAGGCCTGCGGCGCCGGTCAAGACGATCTTGTCACTCTTGTTTGCCATGGACGAACTCTGGAAATTTCGGGGGAAAGGGATCAGCGCTTGTACGCCACGACTAGGGCCTGTTTGCCGAGGAAGCGCCACGCCAATGGGATACGCAGGTACAGCGACACCAGCCACGGCGCCTGCGGCAGCCGGCTCTTGGTGGTGTAGGGAAGAAACCTGGGCACGACGACCTTGGGATCCAGTCCGGCCATCAGGACACCTTCGACCAGGCTACGATCGCTGAGCGCGGTGTGGTGGTCGAAGTAGTCCCAGTACTCGTCGTACAGGAAGCGGATGTTGGGCTGCAGAATGATCACGCGTCCGCCCGGGCGAAGCATGCGTGCACTTTCGCGCAGCGTCTGCAGGACGAGGTCCTTGCTCGGGAGGTGTTCAAGGAAGTTGCTCATGAACACCGCATCGACGCTGCCGCTGGGGATGGAGCTCACCGCCGTGCAGGATTCGTTGATGATGCGGATACCGTCGGCAGCGAATTTGCGCACGTCCGGATTCAGGTCCACGGCAATCTTATGCGCGGCCGGAATGTTGTTGATGAACTCGCAATAGCCGGCACCGATGTCGACCACTGTCTCATTGGGACTGACGAAGCGGCTGAAATACTGACCGCACAGCACCTGCCAGATGCGGTTCTTGCTCGCAAGTTCCTGCGGCGAGAACCGGTGGCGGTAGAGGACGTCGAGATCCTGGTCGATATCGGGCATCGGACATGCTCCTGGGAAGTGGGAATGCGGAAAAAGAAGCGGATCAAATCCACATGAAGCTGAGCGCAGCGCTGTGGGTGCAGCCTTGGGGCATCCTGCCGGCTACGGAGCGGGCGCACCGGCTGTGGCCCGGTGCATCCTCTGCATACGCTTTATCAGCCCCTTGGAGAGCATGGTAGGTCAATAGGGAGGGCCGGCGCAGCGCTTATCCCAACATAAATGGGGGAGGTCAGGCGCTGGCCACCTCCGCCAAGCGGGTACCGACCGCGATGCTCTCGTTGATGGAACGGTCCTCGGGGTAGTAGTAAGCCGTGTCGGCCATGAAGAAGCCTTCCAGCGGCGTCTTCATGGGCGGCAACATGTCCTGGAACCCCGGCGGGCAGATGGTCTGGGCGTACTCATAACGGTGGCAATGGGTGGCCCGGATCCATTCCGGCTTGAACGCCGGGTTGATCATCGGCAGGTAGCTGATGACCTCGTCGATGAGCTGCTGGTTGCTCCACTGCCACTTGGGGTGCGTCTTGGGCATGTAGTACGGGGCATAGACGATGTGTTCGCCCGGCCCGTTGCCTGGGTTGAGGTTGCTGTACTCGATCAGCCCGGGAATGGTGATCCGCTCATCGCTGATGTTCATCCAGAAGTTCTCGCTCACCGGCTTGGAGAGCTTGAGGATGACGCAGGCCACCGGGATGTTCTCGATCGCGCCGACCTGTGCGGCAAACGCGGCCGGCAGGCCCGGAACGAGTTTGGGCACGTACTGGATCGGTGCAGTGGACACCACGCGGTCGTACGCGATGTGTCCGTCCCGGGTGACGATACCGGTGACCTTGCCGTCGGTCGAGGCGACTTCCTCGATGGGCTGGGACAGCAGAATCCGGCCACCGAGTTTCTGCACGTGCGCCGCCATCTTCTGCAGCAGCACGGCCGAACCACCGTCCAGGTAGCCCATGCTTTCATTGAAGAGGTTGCGCCGCGACAGGGCCACGCGCTTGATGCGGGTCCCAATCCAGGAGGCCGACAGGTCGTTCTGGTACTCGAAGAACTTCAGCGCAAAGGCCTTCTCCCACATCACCTTGTAGGCCTTTGGCCCGATCCAGCGGGTGATCCAGTCGCGCGCGTTCTCCTTGTCCAGCGCGGTCCAGTCCTGAATGCCCTTTGTATGCATCACGTGCAGGGCATAGCGGACCTTGTCGACCACACCAAGGTGCGGGAAGCCGAGCAACGCGAACGGGGTACCCCACTTGTGCAGCTTGCCTTCGTAGTAGTAGCCCATCTTGGTGTCGGTCCAATGCAGGCGGTCGGACAGCTGCATTTCATCCAGCAGATTGAACAACGGATAGTCGGTCTTACAAATGAAGTGGTAATAACGCTCGATGCGCAGGCCGTCGAAATCGAAATCGGCGGACATGCCGCCGATGCGATCGTCACGCTCGAAGATGTCGACCTGGTGGCCGCGCTTGAGCAGCTCCATGGCTGCCATGAGGCCCATGGGGCCACTACCGATGATGGCGAATTTGCTCATTGAGGTTATGTCCCTTCGTTGCTGTTTTTTCGGCGTTGCAGCACATTTAGGCTCCAACGCGGCGGTCGATCAGGTTCCAGCGTGTTCAAGCTCTGTGCCTGCTTGGGCGTGCAACCTGCGCTGTGGACGCTCGGCCTCGGCCTCGGCGGCAGTGTGTGGTGCCTGCAAGGGCCGCCTGTAAGGACTGGCCGTGCGATTGAGGACCGCCAGCAGCCCGCCGCACAACGCCACCGTCCCTGCGAGATAGCCGATCTGCATACCTGGCAGGAACGCCCGATCCAGGGCGTAGGCCTTCAATGCCACGGCAATGCTGGCTAGCCCAACGATGTAGAACAACACCTTGCTGGTGCGTGCAAGGGTGACCAGGATCGCTGCCTGCATCAGCAGTCCGCCTGCATAGGCGCCCTGGTGGATGGAGGTGGCTCCCGCGTCAAACATCGCCACTATCCAGAACACCAGGACCAGCAGCACCGTGGCGAGGATTTTCAGCAGTTCAGTGAGGGCAGGATCGCACACCCCGCGTGCGCGGCTGCGCCAGTACAGCACCGCCAGACAGGGCGGCAGCAGCAAGGGCGAGGCGAACCACATCGAATAGAACAGGTGGAAGAAACTGACTTCGATGAAGGATGCAGTGGCGGACGCGCTGTGGTTCACCATGACTGAAAGTGCATCCACGGGTGCACTGAGGGCACCACGAGTGATGATCGTGATGTCCTGCAGGCGTGCATGCATCCACTGCGAAGGTGTCAGGTGCGAGTAGGCATCTAGCAGGGCGTGCAGTGCGCTTTCGGTGCTGGGTGGAACCTTGCCGGCGAAATGCCATTTTATGAGGCGATCACCGGGCGGATCGACAAAACGCTGGTAGGCGATCCAGGGCAGATAGCCTGCAAGGGCGACAGCGCCGGTGCGTGCCAGCATCACAAGGCCCGCGCGTCGGTACCATGCCAGTTGCATTAGCGAGGCGCCGACGAGGAAGAACAGGGCGCCACCGTGGGACAGCATCGCCATTGCAGCGGCGATACCGGCCTGGCCCCAATGTCGGGGCATCCCGCCTGCGGGGAAAAGGGCGCAGTAGTAGACGAGGCAGAACGCAGCTGCAAGCAGTTTGGGCCAGACAAACAAGGCGTTGACTAGCACCAGCGCGGACAGGCACAGCGCAAACAGGGTGAGCGTTCGAACCGATCTGCCGGCGAAACGATCCAGCAGTGCCGCTAGCGGGAGCAGGAACAGCGTCTGCGCCCAGGTCGAAATGCCTTGGTAAACCAAGCCATGTGCCTGAGGCCAAGCGTCGCGCACCATCAGGTACAGGCCGGCCTGCAGCGGCGGGCGGTCGCTGCTCAGCCAGTCGCCGATCATCGGAACGTCTAGTCGGCCCTGTGCGAGCATATCTCCGAACAGCATGGGCAACCACGCGTCGATCGGGAGCGGGCGCCATCGGTCCGCACTTTCTGCATTTGGCATGCCAGTGCCATGGAACGGGAACAGGCCGATCCATAGCACCAGCAGTGCCAGCAGCAACGCCGGCAGCAGTTCCTTCTGGATACCTACAAGCTCGCCGAAGGTGCGGCCAGGGCGTCGTCCGGTCCGTAGGGCCCATGCAAACGGAAGCAACACTGCCGCGGCGGATACCACACTGCCGAGCACGTCGGAACCGACGAAGGCGATGAACACCAATAGCCAGATGCACCCTGCGGCAAGCAGCCCTGTGAGCGCCTGCTCGCGAGGTGTGCCTACACGTGGCAGGCAGAATGACAACACGGTCAGCCACGTATTGCCCAATAGCACCGCGAGCAGCAACGGAAGCAGGCCCTGTTTGATCGTGACTGCGAACGGGACAGTGGATGCCCCTAATCCGGCCCATCCGTACATACCGGTTGCATGATCCTGAAGCACCACGCTGAACTCTTCCCGTGAAACTTCCTCCGGGATGGTGAGATTCACGCGCTGCCAGCTTTCCCGAGGAGTGGGCAGCGACAAGATGGGCGCGGTTCTGCCGGATTGACCGACCGCGCTCAGGTTGATGCCATGGACAGACGGGTACCCGGTAAGCATCACCTCGATGTGGCGGGTACCGGCAGGATAAGGCTGCGTCTCTATTCTGCCGGTCCAGTCATCCCCGCCGTCGCAGCGTGTTATGCGTCCTTGGACGGATGCATCACTTGGCAGAAGGGGAAAGGTCGATGGAGAGCAGCCACCCTGCGTCGCCCGCGCAGGATCCGGCGTTGGGCTGCAGCCGGCCAGCATAAACACGCAGACCAGCAGTGCTAGACAGGGCGCGCCGAGCATCTTTTTGATCCTGGCCCGCGACACGCCACGTCCATCGGCAGCGGCGGATGCGCCGGTGCCACCGCTGTTGTGCAGTGCTGTCATGTCAGAGCGAGATTCTGCGAAAAACAACTTCAGGAATGTTCTTGATCACCATCATGATCGCCCACCAGAAACCCGGCAGGTAGGCCACCGCGCGGCGTCGGTCAGAGGCGCGCACGATACCCTGCGCCACCTTGTCTGCCGAAGCCCACAGTGCGCCTTTCTTGAAGGCCTGCGTCATCGGGGTATCGACGAAGCCGGGCTTGATGGTCAGCACGTTGATGCCCAGCTTGCCCAGGCGCTGGCCTTGTCCGCTGAGGAACGCGGTAACCGCCGCCTTGGCGCTGCCATACAGATAGTTGCTGGCGCGGCCGCGGTCGCCGGCGACCGAGGAGATCACCGCCAAGTTGCTGCCCGCCGCCAGGCGCTGGGCGAGTGCGGTGCACAGCGCGATGGTGGAGGTGCCATTGGTGATGAATTCGCGCATGGCCAGGTCCACCGACTGGTCGCAGGCGGCCTGGTCGGGCAGGGTGCCGTGGGCGATCAGTACCGTGTCGATGCAACCACTGGCGGCCCAGGCGGCGTCCAGCATGGCTGCGTGACCGGCCAGGTCGTTGACGTCCAGCGCATAGGCGTCCACCTGGTGGGCGCCGCGCACGCGCAGGTCTGCGGCGATGGCGTCCAGGCGGTTCGCATTGCGGCCGACCAGGAAAATCGTACTGGCGCGGGCGGCGTACAGCCGTGCCACCGCTTCAGCGATGGCGGAGGTGGCGCCGATGATCAGAACCTTTTGCATGCTTACTCCATGACCCGGCGCCAGAAGCCGGACGAAAAACGGGGATCAATATGGTGGGAGAAGGCCTCCCAGGCCGGGAAAGCTTGGCGGAACAGGGCACCGGACATGCGCGCATCCTTGGCCGGGTATACCGCCCCTCCCGCCTCGGCGACGATGTGGTCGAGCCGCTCCAGCATCCTGAACAGGTCAGGCCCGGTATTCGGGAAGTCCAGTGCCAGCGTCGTACCCGGGCGCGGGAAGGAGAGCATACCCGGTGCCGGGGCATCTCCGAACTCCTTCAGCACCGCCAAGAACGAGCCGCGCCCGCTGCGCGAGATCTCCAACAGCAAGGCGGCGGTGGCGTCGCGTGCGGTTTCCGGCGGCAGCACGCACTGGTGCTGCAGAAAGCCGGCCGGGCCGTACATCCGGTTCCAGTCGTTGATGCCATCCAGCGGGTAGAAGTAGCTCTGGTAGTGCGACAGGTGGCGCTTGCGGCGGCCTGGCTGGCGCCAGTAGTACAAGGTGTTGAACGGGCGCAGGGTCAGGCCGTTGACCATGGAAACTGGCGGCACGAATGGGATGCTGCGGCGGGGCATCGCGCTGGGTGTAGCAGCCCGCGGGTCGCCCCGGGCATGGTCGCCGCGCAGAAAGTGGCCTCGCCCCAGCTGCTTACCGGTGGCCAGACAATCGATCCACGCCACGGTGTATTCGAAGCCTGCGGCTGAGTCGCGCGAGAGCGTGAAGAACTCGTCCAGCGAGTCGAAACGGATGGACTCGGTTTCGATCCACGGCCCGGGCACGCGCCGCAACTGCAGTTCGGCCCAGGTGATCAAGCCGGTCAGACCCAAGCCGCCGATGGTGGCGACAAACAGCCCGGTGGCGTCATCGGCATCCAGTGCGATCCGTTGGCCGTCGCTGCGCAGCAGCTCCAAACCCCGCAGGTGGTGGCCGAAACTGCCGGCCCGGTGATGGTTTTTACCGTGCACATCGTTGGCGATCGCCCCGCCTACCGTGGCGTAGCGGGTGCCGGGCGTGACCCGCAGGAACCAGCCCTGCGGCAGTGCCACCTCGATGATCTCGGCGAGCGTCACGCCGGCCTCGCAACGCACGATGCCGGTTGCGGGGTCGAACGCGATGAACCTGTCCAGCGACCGCGCCATCAACAGCGTGCCGCCCGGGTTGAGACAACTGTCGCCATAGCTGCGCCCATTGCCATGGGGCAGCATCAGGCCATCGACGGCCGGCAGCAGGGCAGCACGGTCTGTGATCGGCGCCAGCTGCTGTGCCGCCCGGGGGTAACGCCCCCAGGACTGGCCGCCGGCAGACCTCATATCGCGGCCAGCACGATCACCACGCCCAGCGCGATGACCATCTGGCTGCCACGGTCGGTGGCGGCGAATACGATCGGGTCATCGTGCATGTCGCCGCGATGGGACACGATCCACATGCGGCTTATCCAGTACAGCAGGATCGGGCACAACAGCCACAACACCTTGGGATGCCGGTACAGTTCCAGACTCTCGGGGCTGTTGATGTACAGCGCGAACACAAGCACACCGATGTAACCGGCGGCCGCGCCCAGCGACTGCACCAGCGGCAGGTCGGCGACCGAGTAGCCGCGTCCGATCGCCAGATCTTTGCCATTGGCCAAGGCGGCGGCCAGCTCGGTGTAGCGCTTGAGCATGGCCAGGCTGAGGAAGACGAACATCGAGAACGCCAGCAGCCAGAACGACAGTTCCGAGCCGATCGCCACGGTGCCGCCGATGATGCGCACGGTGTACAACGCCGCCAGCAGCACCACGTCGATCATGACGATGCGCTTGAGCTGCAGCGAATAGCCGAGCGTCATCACGTAGTAGCACAGCAGGACCAATGCAAATGACGGGCTGCACAGGAGGGCCAGCGCAAACCCGGCCAGCGTGAGCAGTGGCGCCACCAACAGGCCGTGCAGCAGCGGCAGTGTGCCGGCCGCGAATGGACGTTTGCGCTTGCGCGGGTGCATCCGGTCGGGGGTGAGGTCGAGCAGGTCGTTGAGCAGATACACGCCCGATGCACACAGACCAAACGCCAGGAACGCCGTGCCGGCATCCACCAGTGCGGTAGGGTCCAGGAAACGGTGCGCGGTCAGCAGCGGCACGAGCACCAGCAGGTTCTTCAACCACTGATAGATGCGCAGCGCCTTGATCCAGGTCAGCAGGCCCCCATTCTGCGCGGGCAGGTGCGCCAGCACCTCGGTGCGCTTGGCCGCGTCACGGGCCAGGCCCGCGCCGTTGTTGACCACGATGGCGCCGCCGGCGTGGGCCCAGACCTGCAGGTCGACCCGGCCATTGCCCATGTAGTCGAAGCCGCGCTCACCAAAGCGTTCGGCCAGGGCCTTGCCCTTGTTGTGGCCCGACAGATTGGTGTGGCCGTCGCTGGCCATCACCTCCTCGAACAGGCCCAGATGGTCGGCGATCGGCTGCACCAGCATCTGGTCCGACGCCGTGCACAGCACGCGCGGCCGCTGCGTGGTGGTCCGCAGAATCTCCAGCACGCGCTCGTCGTAGGGCAGGGTCTCGGCAGGCAGCTGCACGCGGGATGCGAGTTGGCGCTTGACCGCCGCCTTGCCACCGAGCAGCCAGAACGGGATCAGGAACAGATACAGCGGGTTGCGGGCGAGCAGGGCGAGGAGCGATTCATAGAGGATGTCGCTGCGCAGCAGCGTGCCGTCCAGGTCCACGCAGAGGGCACGATGTTCAATGGCCAAGATATAGGACTCCGGCGGTTGTGGGCACGTTGTGCATTGAAAAAGCAGTTTTTTCGTCCAAGGAAATCAACCTTCTGGGGCGGCGATCCAGTCACCGCATCCCGTGGCGGCTGGACGACAGTTCAAGGCTGAGCATAGCCAGCATGCCCAATGCGACGGCCATCCAGAGGCTGACCAGGCGGATACCGACGGCAGCGGCCAGTGCCACATCGAGCGAGGTTCCCAATGCGCCCAACATCACCACGATGGCCGCTTCGGTGGTGCCCACGCCGCCCGGCACGAAAGATACCGCACCTGCCAGCATCGCGACTGGATAGATGCCCAGCGCATGCTGCCAAGCAAGGGGTATGCCCATCGCGTAGCACAGGTAGGCAAACGCGGCTGCGGTAAGGGACCAGGCGAGCACA
>Ga0247732_10000802_pt1 | contig 13599 bp, 11 predicted proteins | sample UWRJL163409C2_FD_180940 | JGI IMG/M metagenome (GOLD analysis project Ga0247732, IMG submission 180940) | Plant litter microbial communities from Arlington Agricultural Research Station in Wisconsin, United States - UWRJ-L163-409C-2 | ecosystem: Environmental > Terrestrial > Plant litter >...
TCGACCGCGGCGGCGAGCTCGTCGACGCTGGCCGTATTCGGCGGTAACGCGATGCCGAAACCGGCATGCTCGATGGCGGCCGCCCCGGCGAATTGATCGGTGGAGAACGGCAGCACCACGAGCGGCACGCCCGCGGTCATCGCCTCGGTGACGCTGTTGTTGCCACCGTGGGTGACGGCGGCCGCAGCGCCGTCGAGCAGTCGCACCTGCGGCAGAAACTCTCGCACCAAGAAGTCGTCGGGGATCTCACCGAGCTCGGCTCGGTCGGCAGACCCGAGCGCGATGGCCGCGCGCACCCCGAGACCACGGAGGGCGGCGACGACGCGAGCCAGGACATCCGCTCGCACCGAGAGGAAGCTGCCGAAGCTCACGTAGACGTAAGGCGCGTCGGCTGACCCCGTCTTGCCTGAGGCGATCCAGGCCTCGACCTCGGCGTCGACGGGTTCTTCGCGCACGGCCGATCCCAGGAAGACGTGCGGGGGCAAGGCTGCGGTGCGCGCCGGATCGGAGAGTGCTGCCGGGTAGTTGTAGAGCAGCAGGTCGCCATGCTCGGCGAAGGCGTCGGTCGTCGGCGGCAGCTCGGGTGCCAACTCGGCGAGGGCCGCGTTCCATTCCGCCGTGAAGTTGGCCGAGACACGCTCGCACAGGGAGCGCAGGGCTGCGAGAGCGGATGCATCCGGTTCGAAGGCGACCGGCCAGACCGGAGGATAGCCGTAGACCTCGCAGTTCTCACCCCCGACCGGCAGCGCCGTCGGGTGCCCGAGCACGACGTCGGCGAACGGCACGCCCTGCGCGGTCAAGGCCAGCCGCGCGCTGAACGCCAGGTGATCGACGATGATCGTGTCGGCCCCCACCTCTGCCACGACCGACTGCACCTCGCGGCCGACGCGCACCGGATCCCACATCAGATCGCTGAGACGTGCTTCGGCCTGAAACGCCAGCGTCTCGACCATGCCCTCGCGAGTGGCGGCGAAGAACCCGCGCAGCGCGTCATCCTCACCCTTCTGCTGCTCTTCGGCACGGATGACGCCGGGGTTGGAGCCCTTACCGAGTTGCAGGTTCACCCGCTCATATCCGAACGACTCGACGATCGCAGCGGTGGCGGGACCGGTCGCGACGACCACCCGCTCCCCCGCGTCGCGCCAGGCCGTGCCCAGGGTGGCGAGCGGCAGCAGGTGGGAGGCGTAATCGGGGCTGATGATGAGCAGGGTCACTGCGCCCCCACCAAGCCGTCCAACAGCGCCGACTCCTCGCGGTGTACCCCGGCATACAGGTCGCGCAATGACGACGCCATGGCCTGAATGGTGAAGCTGTCGTCAACCGTGCGCCGCGACTCCGCCGCACGCACGTCGTCGGTCTCGGCGGCGCTGATCACCAGGGCATCGGCCATGGCCTCGCGCAGTGCATCCACGTCCCAGGTCGTGGTGAGGATGCCGGTGACCCCGCGTTCGACATAGGTGGCCGGCCCGCCGCCGTCGGGTGCCACCACGAACAGGCCGGTCGCCATTGCCTCGAGCAGCGCGATGCCGAACTCCTCCTTGAGGCTGCCGCACACGTAGACGCCGCGCGGGGAAACGAGCCCCGGCAGCCCGAACCGCGCAGCGGCGACCCAGCGGGCCACGGTGTCGTTCGGTCGGTGACCGGACAGGATGAGGCCCTCGGTGAGCCGGTCTGCCGGCGCGATCATCGCATCCATCAGGTCGAGCTGTTCCCGCTCGTCGGCCGACGGATGCTCGAGCTCGCCACCGATCAGCAGCAGGTTCGCGGTCTGCCGCAGCGGCCCGTTCGCCCAGGCCTCGGCGATGGTGGCCATGCCCTTCACCCGGTGGAATCGCCCGACGCTCACCAACAGAGGCAGATCGCGGCGGTCGGCGGGAAGGCCCTCGAGCAGCTCCGCGAGTTCGCGGAGCGCTGTCGTCGGCGACGCACCCGCGGCGAACGCCGCGGCCTCCTCGACCGCACGGTCGACCACGGCGATGTCGATGCCCTCCGGCACGATGGTGTGGCGCTCCGGGTGCGCGGTGATGTCGATGCCGACGAGTTCCTTCATGTCGCGCTGCAACTCGGGGCGCGGAAAGAGCACCGTGTGGGCGGCATTCGACGCCAGCTGCTGCACCAGTCGGGTGCGGAACCAGAAGTGCTCGGTCTGGTCGATCTCGCCGAAGTTCCAGCGGGTGAGACGGCCCGCATTGTCCATCGAGTTGATCACCGCGTGCGGGTCGGGGGCGACGGTGAAGACCACCGGGATGTCCAACTCACGGGCGACGTCGAAGGCGGCCAGGCTGCCGACGTCCGCCATTCGCAGGTGCAGCAGGTCGACCGTGCCGGCGGCGCGGAGCACCCGACGGATACCGCGGCGCGCCGCGACCCGCAGCGGCCAGGCGTTGGCCGATTGCACGGGGTCGCTGAGCAGCGGGACAGTGCCGTAGACGTGCCCGTGCGCGGTGCCGGCGATCTCGAACACGCTCTCCAGCGCACCCTCCGCGGTGCCACGGGACATGGTGACCACGCGCGAGATTCCGCGCCCTTCGAGAGCGTCGCCAAGCCGCACCAGCAGGGTGGCGATCCCGCCGTTGTCGCCGCTCCCGGCCTGGGTGAGTTCGGCGTCGATGTCGGCGTGCAGAAACAGCTGGGCGATGGTGAGCGGCGCATCGGGGGTGCTGCGCGCGAGCGGATGCGCAGCAAGATCGACCACGGCCAGGCGTGCCACGTTGGCGAGGTACCCCTTGCCCGCCGCGAGCTCGGAGAGCAGGGAGGCGATCGCCGGCACCTCGGCGCGCTGGCCGAGCGCCGAGACGGCCGCGACCCGCACTGCCTCGTCCTCGTCTGCATTCGTGGCGATGCGCATCAGCGGGCCGGTGGCGATGCGGTTGCGCACCAGGCCGAGACTCTCCACCAGGCGGTATCGGGCGGCCGGGTCATCGATGCCGAGCAGTGCACCCTCGAGCGCCAGCGCGATCTGCGAGGGGGCGGCATCCGACCACTGTTCTAGGGTGCGCTGCGCGAGCATGCCGTCGAACCCGCCACCCACGACCAAGGCGATCAGTCGACCGACGGCGTCGAAGCGCGGCAACCGCGAACCCAGGGCCCAGGCGGCGTGCTCCCGCAGGTACTCGCGCTCGCTCGAGAGCAGCCGCGACAGCGCGACATCCGCCTGCTCGTCGTAGACCTGGGCGAGCGCGTGGGTGGCGGCGATGGCGGTGAGCTGGTCTTCGCCCGCGAGCGCGGCGGTGAGCACGCGAATGGTGCGCGCTCCCCCGTCACGGTTGGCGTCGAAGGCGAGATCGTCGGCGAGACGCATCGAGTCGACGAGAGACCCCGCCTGCCGCACGGCGTCGAGCGATGTCTGGATGCCCATGAGCGCGTCCCTTCCCGGCCCGCGCGGGGCACGGGATCGCCTCCCTGACGACACTCGATAGTATCTTTTCCGCCGACCGAGAGAGCCTGGGTTGACATGCGCGAAAAAGCGCGAGGAGAACTCCGTGAATCTGGTCTTGATCGGTGATGTCGGCGTCGTGAACGACACGATCCATATCGGCGACGAGGCCATGTTCGAGGAGTTCGTGCGTCAGGCCCGCGCGCACGGCGTCGGACGCATCGTCGGCATCTCGTCGGCACCCGCCGATACCGCCGCCCGGTACGACATCGATGCGATCGACCGCATCGGCTTCGGCTTCACCGGCCCGGATGCCCGGCTGCAGATGCGGGACCGTCGCGAACGCGTGCTGCGCGCCGCCGCCGGCGACCGCACGCAGCTCGCCCCCGACGACACCGCGTGGGCGGTCATCGACGCCGTCCGCGACGCCGACGCGGTAGCCATCGCCGGCGGCGGCAACCTCGCCTCCACCTGGCCGCTGCACATCGCCGAACGAGCCACCATCGGCGCCCTCGCGACGCTCTTCGGCAAACCCCTCGTGATCAGCGGCCAGACCATCGGACCCGAGCTCACTCTGGGCGACGCTGCACTCGTCACCCAGTTGCTCTCCTCTGCCGCGCTGGTCGGCCTGCGCGAGGCGACCTCCTTCGCCCTCACCGAGCGACTCGGCGTCGACCCGGCGAAACTGAACCACACCGTCGATGACGCGAGCTTTCTCGGGTCGGCCACGGGCATCCGTCCCGCCGTGCTGGTGACGTTTTCGACCCACCTCGGCGGTGCCGACCGCGATGCGGTCATCGACCGCGCCGCCGAACTGCTCGACGGACTGTCCGAGAGCACCGGGCTCGCGATCGAGTTTCTCGCGCACTTCGGATCGACCAACCCCGATGTCGTGAGCGGTGACGCGGTGCTGCATGCGGCGATCGCCGAGCGGATGTCCGCGCCAGCCGTGCAGATAACCCCGACGACCGCGGTCGCGGCAGCCGATCTCGCCCGCACCGCGTCCCTCGTGCTGACCAGCCGTTACCACCCCGCCGTCTTCGCCACCGCCGCGGGAGTGCCGACCATCGGAGTCTCGGTGGATGAGTACACCACCGTGAAGCTCACCGGCGCACTCGGCAATTTCGGGCAGGACACCGTTCTGCCGATTTCCGGTCTCGTGGCCGGCGACGGCCCGGCGCTGGCGAACACTCTGTGGTCGGAGCGCGACTCGGTGCGCGCCGCGGCGATTCCGGTCGTCGAGGCGCAGGCCGCTGCATCCGTCGACTGGTGGGACCGGGTATTCGCCGCACTCGCGGGCTGAAACGCACCCCCAGTATGGGTCACATCGCGCCGCTCGATCCCTGCATACGCATGAAGCCATCGGCACATTTAACGCGTTGGTAACCCGTCTGGCGTTCGGTCTGTGCGACTCTTGAGCCACCCAGCAAGACCGACACACGGTGGCCTTTTCGCCGCCGGCGCCGAAGACGTCGCACTCGCCCGCACGATGTGACCCCCCGGTCCGTCGTGATGACGCCGACCGAGTGGACCCGAATGACGCTCTTCGATGTGCTGTACCCAAAACCCGCGACGGCTCCCCACCGTGCGGAGGCCCGCTCATGGGCGTGAAGCAGCTGACCCTGGTGCGCCTGCTCGCAGTGCTGGTCGTCGCCTTCGGACTGGTCTATGTCGGCTGGCGTTGGACGGCATCCGTTCCGTGGGCCGCCTGGTTCATCGCCGTGCCGCTGCTGCTCGCCGAGACCTACAGCTTCGGCGAATCGCTGCTGTACGCGCTCACCATGTGGAACTCGAAGCGGCGACGCCCCGCTCGGGTCGCTCCGGCGGGTCGCACCGTCGACGTCTTCATCGCGACCTACAACGAACCGCTCGACATGGTTCTGAACACCGCCATCGCCGCTCGCGACATGACCTACCCGCACGAGACCTGGATTCTCGATGACGGCGACCGCCCCGAGTTCCGCCGCGCAGCCGACCTCGTCGGCGTGGGCTACATCACCCGCGGACCGGAATGGGAGGGCCGTCAGCGGTTCGCCAAGGCAGGCAACATCAACAACGCGCTGTTCGTGACCTCGGGAGAGTTCATCGCCATCCTCGATGCAGACCAGGTACCGGAGCCGAGATTCCTCGACCGGGTGCTCGGCTACTTCGACGACGAGGAGATCGCCTTCGTGCAGACTCCGCAGCAGTTCTGGAACGTCGATACGCGCGACCCGCTCGGCAGCCACGCCGACCTGTTCTACGGCCCGATCCAGCAGGGCAAAGACGGCTGGGGCGCGGCGTTCTTCTGCGGCTCGAACGCGGTGCTGCGACGCGAAGCGTTGATGGCACTCGGGCTCACCCGGTTCTCCCGGGCCGCACAGGGACGGATGCGGTCAGCACTGCGATCCGGGCGTTCGAGACTCACCGACCTGCTCAGCGAGCTGGCCGTGCGCGACCCCGCCGGGATGCCGGCCGTCGAAGACGCCCTCGCCGCCATGGGCCGCGCCGATGCGCAGTACCGCACCGGCGAGGTACTGAGCGAGATCACCTGGCAGTTGCAGAAATCGTTCCACCAGGCCGTGCTCAGTCACGACGACGTCTCCGCCGCCGTGATCAGCGAGCTGGATGGCGTGCTCGAGCTGGTCGAGGTGGCCCGCACCGATCAGGCGCTCGCCATCCAGCCGCTCGACACCTCCACCATCACCGAAGACATGGCCACCGCGATGCACCTGCACGCGATGGGCTGGTCGAGCGCCTACCACCACGAGGTGCTGGTGCACGGGCTCGCACCGGAGGACGCCGGCACGATGCTCACGCAGCGCAAACGTTGGGCGGCCGGGTCGATGCAGGTGTTCTTCTCTGACAACCCGCTGTTCATGCGCGGCCTCACCCTGGGCCAGCGACTGATGTACCTCGGGACGATGACCAGCTACCTCAACGGCTTCGCCGCGGTGGTCTACATCGCCGCGCCGATCGTCTTTCTCACGGTCGGCATCTTCCCGCTGAAGGCGAGCGCGCTCACCTTCCTGCTCTACTTCGTGCCCTTCTTCGCCTGCTGCCAGATCTTCTTCCAGGTGGCCGGGCGGCGATCGCGTGGCCTCTGGCGCGGGCAACAGATGTCGTTCGCCCTGTTCCCCACCTGGATCGCCGCGACGGTGTCCGGCTTCGCCGCGACCTTCTTCGGTCGGCACCTCGCCTTCTCCGTCACCTCCAAGACGAAGACACAGGTCGGCACTGATTATCGTGCCGTCGCCCCGCAGCTCATCGTCATGGGGCTCCTGCTGACCGCATCCGCGGTCGGTATCTACCGCTGCGCCATCGGCGAGGCGCCTCTCGCCGCTACGGTGCTGACCCTGGTCTGGGTCGTCATCGATTTCCTGCTGCTCGGTGTCGTGTTCGGTGCCGCGCGCTACCGCGGTCCGGGTGCAGGCGTCACCGACCCGAACCCACCGACGGACGAGGCGACCGCGGCCCTCGCGATCGTCGAGCACGAATCATCCGTCCCCCGCACCACAGCTGCAGAACTGTAATCACAGCACCGAATGGAGCCCCCGCCCATGTCTCTCCTCACCCCGATCACCAGCCCCGCCTTCCCGCTGCAGCGCGCCGCGCTGCACTACGACCTCACCGTCACGGGTGACCTCGACGCGACGACCCTCCTGGGGCTGCGCCACGAGGTCGCCCGCGCCGTGCAAGACCACCCCGCGATCGTGCTGCTCGATGTCTCCGCCGTCGGTCGGATCACCCCGTCCGGTGTCGCCGGCATGCTCGACCTGCTGCGAATCGCCCGCTCGGCCGGCGGCGACTTTCGTGTCTACGGCGAATCCCGGGTGCTCGCCGGCGCCCACAGCGCTCTGCGCCTCACCACCGTCATCGCCGTCTACCCGCGCCGATCGGATGCCCTTGAGGCGGCACGATAGGAGCCCCGTCGCGGCGCGGGCCGCTCGGTCAGGAGCCGAAGCGAGCCAGCGCGAGCTTCATCGCGGCCTGCGCCTGCGCGGTCGAGTTGAAGCGCCAGTCCTGCTCTTTGTCGGCCTGGAACCAGACGAAACCCTCCACCCGCTCCGCCTCGCTCAAGAATCCGACCATGCCGTTGATCCACTCGGCCTTCTCGGTGCCGAGCGGAGTGCCCTCGGAGGTCGCGGTCTCGGTGACGATGATCGGCTTGCCGCCCGGCAGCGCCCGCAGTTCGTCCAGCCCCGGCCCGAACAGGTCGTCGGGAGTCGTCCAGCTGCGCCCGTCGGCGTTCTGGTTGTAGCCGTCGATGCTCAGCACATCGACCGTGTCCGGCCCCGGGTACAGGCTCTGGAAGGCCGTGGTGTGCCCCGGATACGACACGTTGGGCGCCCAGACGAATTGCACCTTCGACGCCCCCGCTGCCGCGAAGACCTCGTGCACGTGCTCCCAGGCCTCCACGAAATCGGTGGCGGTGTTGCCGTTGACGCCGATCGCCCAGGGGTACCAGTCGCCGTTCATCTCGTGGGCGAAGCGCAGCAGCACCGGACGATCCCAGTTCGCCAGGGCCTGCGCCCAGCGCTGCAGGTCGGCATCGTGCTCGCCTGCGGCGATGGTCGACAGGGCGTAGTCCGGCTGGTCGACGCCGGCCCCCGGCAGCCACGGCTCCAGGCTCATGATGGGCATCGCGCCGCTCGCGGCGATCGCCTCGAGACGCCCGATCGGAGCGTCCTCGGTGAGGGCAGCGAAGCGCAACACGTAGTCGGGTTCGCGGCCGGCCATCTGCGTGACGACGGCCAGATCGCTCGACGGCTCGCTGTCATCCGGAACGAACACGCCCCACTTCAGCGGGTTGTCGGCGGCGGGCTCGACCGGTGTTCCACCCTGCGCTGTGCACGCGCTCAGCAGCAGAACGGCAGCCAGGCCGATGGCCAGGGCTGCCGACACGACGGGGCGCGAACGTCTCATGCGGCGCCATTCTATGTGCACGACTCGGACCCCAGATCGACGTACCGGCACGAACGGAGAGAACGATGACGACCAACGCCACCGAACCCGAGGATGCCTTCGTCGGCCACCCGGGCAAGAATCGCCGACGCCGTCCGACCGTGATCGTGCCTCTGATCGTCATGCTGCTCGTCGGTGCGACGGTCGGCGTCGCGACCACCCAGGTACAGAGTTCTGCGGCAGGGACGCCCGCCCCGACGCCCAGCGCCACCACGCAGTGCCTGGTCGCCGAGCGCGCTGCCCTGGTGCCCAAGAAGGGCGTGCTGTTCGGCGTCAACCTCGACTGGAACACGGAGACTCTGCCCGAATATGCCAAGAGTCTCGGACACGCCCCGGCCGTCACCGTGCAGTTCTCCGACATCCCGTACAGCGCCGCCACCTGGCGCCACACCCTCGACGCCGTCACCCAGGTGAAGGCCAACGGCGGCACGCTGTTGCTCACCCTCGAGCCGCACGGCGGGTTCGACACCATGAGTGACGTCGTCATCGCGAAGCTGGTCGCCGACCTCGCCGAGATCAACGACCAGGGGGTGCCGGTGGTCGTTCGTTTCGCCCACGAGATGAACGGATCGTGGTACGCCTGGGGCCAACAGCCCACGAGGTATGTGGAGACCTTCCGTCGCGTCGCCACCGCCGTGCATGCGGGAGCTCCCGGCACGTCGATGATGTGGGCGCCCAACTACGGCGGCGGCTACCCGTTCAACGGAGGCCAGTTCGCCGTGCAACCGGGAAGCGCGGAATTCACCCTGCTCGACACCAACCACGACGGCTCGCTGACAATGGCCGACGACACCTACGCCCCCTACTTCCCCGGCGACAAGTACGTCGACTGGGTGGGGATCTCGCTCTACCACTGGGGCAACCAGCGCCCGTGGGGTGACAACGAGGTGCCCGAAGCGACCAAATTCGCCGACATGCTCACCGGCACCTACAACGGCACCGCGGGCGACGACAGCGCCATCCCCGACTTCTATCAGGTGTACGGGGTCGAGCACGGGCATCCGGTCGCCATTCCGGAGACCTCGGCGATCTACACGCCCACGCGTGCCGGCGGAGCCACCGAACTCGCCGTGAAGCAGGCCTGGTGGCGCCAGGCCTTCTCCGCCGAGGCTCACGAGGAGTTTCCGCAGCTCAAGATGATCAACTGGTTCGAGTGGAACAAGTTCGAGATCGAAATCGACGACACCGTCGACTGGCGCGCCTCTGGCACACCGCTCATCGCGAAGGCCTTCGCCACAGACCTCCCGCGCTGGTTCAGATACGGCGACGACGTGACGGTCTGCCAGAAGGCGACTAGCGACGGGTGAGGCCCCGAACCGCCGCGACAGCGGCCAGGGTTGCGACGGCGCCCCCGATCGCCGCACCGAGTCGACGGTGGCCGATCAGCCAGACCTGCGGCGACGTCGTGTGGGCGCGGTCGCTGAAGATGCCGCGGGCACCGTGGTCACCGGGCACCGGGGCGTAGACGTTGTCGGGCAACATCGGGTTGGTGGCGTCCTTGTCGGCGGCCTGCTGGCCGTTGTACCCGGTGCGGGCGAGATACCAGTCGAGAAAACGCGAGGCGAAGCGCTGCCCGAGAATGGTACCGACCGTGGGTTCGCCGACCCAGGTGCGACGCCTCGGGCGGTCCGCGACATCCGCTATCGCCGTCGCGCCCACCTCGGGCTCGAAGATCGGCGGCACCGGCTGCGGGTGGTGCGGCAGTTGCGACTTCACCCACTCGAACTGGATGGTGTTGAGCGCGGGCATGTCGACGACCGACAGGGCTACCGCACTCTTGTGGTGCGTGAGTTCGGCGACCAGCGACTCGGTGAAGCCCTCGACCGCGTGCTTCGCGCCGCAGTAGGCGGCCTGCAGCGGGATTCCGCGGTGCCCGAGCGCAGACCCGACCTGGATGACGTGGCCCCGATCGCGCGGGACCATCCGGGTCAATGCGGCTCGGGTGCCGTTCACGAAACCGATGTAGTTCACGTCGGTGGCGCGCGCGAAGTCCGCCGGACTGGTGTTCAGAAACTCGCCGAAGACCCCGACCATCGCGTCGTTCACCCAGAGCTCGATCGGGCCGAGCTCAGCCTCGATGCGATCGGCGGCGCTCTCGACGGCGGCGACGTCCGAGACATCGGTCGGGATGCCGAGCGCGCGCCGACCGGCGGCCGTCACCTCCGCTGTCGTCGCGGCCAGGCCATCCTCGCCCCGGGCCAGCACGGCGACATCCCAGCCGCGAGCGGCCAGTTCGCGAACGGTCGCCCTGCCCAGCCCGGCCGTGCCTCCGGTGACGACCGCGACGCCGCGTGATTCTGTGGACATGTGTGATTTCTCCCTCGGGTAGCCGACCCCGGGGACGGTACGCCTGGCGAGGGCCCACGGGCGGGAGTGGGGCGCACTCCCAGGTGCGCCGATGAGCTAACGTCAACTACGGGCGCCGGAGTGCCATCCGCACCATCGACAGTGAAAGAGGACCAAGCGTGACCTTCCACCCCTGGCGCATCAGCGCCTGGTACTTCAAGCTGTCGTATATCGTCGCGGGGTACGCGGCCGCTCGAATCGTCTTTCTCCCTGTGGCGCTTCTCCACCCCACAGCGGCTCTCACCGCCGTGGCGAGTCTCGGACTCAACGGACTGGTGTTCTGGGGCGGTACGCGCATCTTCCGCGGGTCGAACGAGAACTACCTCGCCCCCCGCTCGTGGTGGCGGATGACGAGCAAGCCGACGCTCAGCAGTCGACTCGGCGTGATGTTCGCGGTATTCGCCGTACTCACGGGGCTTGCTGCAGTGCTCCTGCCTGTGCTGACGAGTGCATCAGCCGGCGAGATGCTCGGATCGGACGTTGCCGCAGCTTCGTACGCTGCACTCGCCTACCTGTACCTCAACTCGGCCGTCCGGCAGAAGCGTCAGCTTCAGCGGCAAGACGTCCAACCCGCCGCGGCCTAGCCCGCCACTGCCTAGCCGGCCACTGGGCTACTGTCGGCAGGTGACATTCCGGCCCTGGCGCATCATCACCTGGCAGTACAAGCTGCTCTACGTCGTCGTCGCGCTGTTCGCGGCGGTGGGGGCGCTCTCCTCGGTGCTGTTGTTCGAGCCCGACCAGATCTTCCAGGACGTGCTCGTACTCGTGCTGGGCGCCTTCATCTTCTTCTGGGGTGTGCGCACCTTCCGCGGTCCCACCGAGGACTACTTCGCGCCGCGTGCCTGGTGGCGCATGACCAGTAAGCCGACCCTGAGTCGATGGCTGGGCATCCTGAGCGTCGTCGTTGGCGTGCTGGCCACGCTCGGATTCGTGGGCGGCCTGCTCGAGCTGACCACGCTGACCGACCCGTTCGGCCAGGTGCTGACGGTAGTGGCCTGTGCGACATTGGCCTACCTGTACCTCAACTCCGCACGGCGGCAGGTGCGCGAGTCCGACTAACCCGATGCCGACTAACCGCGGTCGACCGCGGCGAGGATTGTCACGCCGAGCTCGGTCGGCCTGGTGAACTGCGGCCAGTGCCCGGTCGGCAGGTCGACGTACTCGAGGTCGCGCAGCTTGCCCAACTCGGCGAGCATCGGTTCACCGCCGGCGATCCACCGACGGGCCTGCTCGCCGGTGAACTCGCAGGCGATGACGGTCGCCGGAATGTCGTAACGACGCTCGTCGGTGAGGTGCATCGGGTCGAACGCGACGCCCTTCGGCTCCGGTATCGCCCGCGCGATGAACCGCGCGCGCAGGTCGTCGTCGAGGTCGACCAGGTCGGGCTCCTCGAACACATCCCACGCCGGCAGCGGAATCTCGTCACCCACCACCGGCAGCTCATCGTTGATGACCGCTCCCTCCCCCGTCGGGAAGCTGTCGACGTAGATGGCACGCTGCACCGCATCCGGTCGCGCGTCGAGTGCACCGTGGATGATCGCGCCGCCACCCGAGTGCCCCACCAGCACGACGGGGCTACCGATGGCGTCGATCTGCTGCACCACCGCATCGATGTGATCGCGCAGCCCGATTCCCGCACGGGGGGCGTCGACCGACTCGAGGCCGGGAAGGGTGAGCGGATGAACGCGGTGCCCCGCATCGACGAGCGGTGGCGTCACCCCGTCCCAGCTGGACGCGTCCAACCAGAATCCGGGAACCAAGATGATGTCCATGCGCAGGAGGTTACTCGCGGGGACCGACATCGCGAGAGTTCGGCATCCGAGTGGTAAATGACGATCTCTCCGTTCTAATACATTGGATCTCGTGAGACGACACTTACGCTGGTTGATCCCGCTGATCCTGATACCGCTGACTTATCTGGCTGGCTGTCTCGTTCTTGACGTCCTCGATGACATACCCACACAAGGTCCAAATGTGGGGCTGGCCATAGCGGAGTTGTCAATCGCAGGACTCACGGCCCTCTTACCGCTCATCGCGGCTGTGTTTGCCGTGATCGGCGGGATTTCAACTGTCCGGAGGTGGCGCCGGTCGAAGGGTCACTTCTCCCGGGTGGAGCGTGCAGCGAACGCAGCCGCCGAGCAAGCTGACATTGCATGGCAGCAAGCTCGGGCTCTCCGCGCAACACTCATCGAGCGCGAGATTCCCGAATCGATCACCGTCTGGGACGTGGTTCCTCGTGCTGGTGAGTCAATGTTCTACGACCTGAGCGCAAATTATGCGCGCCACTACGGTCGAGAGGTCGCCTACACGCAACGCAGCGGATTCTTCTTCGGGCATCCTGCCTTTGTGCTCACGGGCATTGCCGCGACTCGAATCGGGAACTCCGCACGCAGGAACGCAGCGGAGATGGCTGCTCAAGCGACCTGGCGGGAGTGGCAACAATGTCGAGTCGTAGTGAGCAACCAGCGAATAATTTGTCAGGCAGGGGGACGATGGCTGTCGTTCGACTACGGAGCCATGGTGGCGGTCTATCCGGAAGTCGATGAGTGGACGCTAATCTGCAACTTCGGCGATCGCTCCGAGCCGCTTCTGCTGAGCGGCCTCTCTGCGCCCATCATCGCGGTGATGACCCTGCTTGTCACTCACGGAGTCGAGGCAGTGCGTTCCCACCCGAGCCTTCAACGGCTTGGCGCTTAGCGCTCGAGCACGGTGCCCCCACAGGGATTCGAACCCTGACTGAGTCCATTTTAAGTGGAGTGCCTCTGCCGATTGGGCTATGGGGGCCCTCGTCAACACTACTGATGCCCGCACGGTGTGCCGACGCGGGGCCAGTGTTCCCGTTTGTGCCGATTGTGCCTGCGCGCGCGGGAACAATTGCCCCAAACGGGCACAATCACAGGGCGGACCGGTGACGGACGCGGAGCGCGCCGGTG
>Ga0247732_10000803_pt1 | contig 13578 bp, 9 predicted proteins | sample UWRJL163409C2_FD_180940 | JGI IMG/M metagenome (GOLD analysis project Ga0247732, IMG submission 180940) | Plant litter microbial communities from Arlington Agricultural Research Station in Wisconsin, United States - UWRJ-L163-409C-2 | ecosystem: Environmental > Terrestrial > Plant litter >...
CGCGCAGGGCCATTTCCATCGTCTGCGGCAGGCCGAGACCGATGCCGGACGGCGTCTTGGTGACGTACCGCGACAATCGCACGGCGAGCGGGCGGGCCCGAATCGAGTCGACCGGGTATGCGCGGCCCTGGGTGATCGCCACGATCTTCTCCGTGACGAACAGGATGTCCCCCGGCTCGATGACCGGATCGGCGAACGAGGTGACGACCTCGACGATGTCGTCCTCCGGCCCGACCAGGCGCGTCTTGATCGGGATGCGGTCGTACCGCACCCCATCGACCACCGTGTCGAGCTTCTTGCCGTCGTTCGCGGCGGGCTGGGAGCTGGCGGGAGTGGTGTCTGCGACCATCGAGGCACATCCTTACTTCGGTGAGTCGGCCGATCGTGGGGCCAACGGAGCGGATCCGCCGTGGCCGACTATCGAGTTTACCGAGCGGTGAATACAGAAACGCGCCGACGGGCAGGGCCCGCCGACGCGTGTCGGGTTGGTTCTGTTCGATTTACTCGAGGTAGTCGCGCAGCGACTGAGACCGTGACGGGTGGCGCAGTTTCGCCATCGTCTTCGACTCGATCTGGCGGATGCGCTCGCGCGTCACACCGAAGGTGTCGCCGATCTGGTCGAGCGTCTTCGGCATGCCGTCACCCAGTCCGAATCGCATGCGGATGACGCCCGCCTCGCGCTCGGAGAGTGAATCGAGCAGCGACTCCAGCTGCTTCTGCAGCATGGTGAAGCCGACGGCATCCGCGGGCACGACGGCCTCGGTGTCTTCGATCAGGTCGCCGAATTCGCTGTCGCCGTCCTCACCGAGCGGGGTGTGCAGCGAGATCGGCTCGCGACCGTACTTCTGCACCTCGATGACCTTCTCCGGGGTCATGTCGAGCTCACGGCTCAGCTCTTCCGGAGTGGGTTCGCGACCGAGGTCCTGCAGCATCTGGCGCTGCACGCGAGCCAGCTTGTTGATGACCTCGACCATGTGCACCGGGATGCGGATGGTGCGGGCCTGGTCGGCCATGGCGCGGGTGATCGCCTGGCGGATCCACCAGGTCGCATAGGTGGAGAACTTGAAGCCCTTCGTGTAGTCGAACTTCTCGACCGCACGGATGAGGCCCAGGTTTCCCTCCTGGATCAGGTCGAGGAACTGCATTCCGCGACCGGTGTAGCGCTTGGCCAGCGAAACGACGAGTCGGAGGTTGGCGCCGAGCAGGTGGCTCTTTGCACGCTGACCGTCTTTGGCGACCCAGGACAGCTCGCGACCGAGCGGGGACTTCAGCTCCGAGGGAGCCATCTGCGACAGCTTGTCTTCCGCGAACAGGCCCGCCTCGATGCGCATGGCGAGCTCGACCTCTTCGGCCGCGTTCAGCAGGGCGACCTTACCGATCTGCTTGAGGTAGTCCTTGACCGGGTCGGCGGTCGCGCCGGTGATGGCCGACGAGTAGACGGGGACCTCGTCCTCGTCGTCGACGAGAGAGAGCACCAGGGCACCGCTGGGCAGCACCTCGGGAGCCTTCTCGGTCTTCGTCTCCGATTCCTCGGTCTCCTCGGCCTCGTCCTTCGCGTCGTCGACGACGATGACCGGTTCGATCTCCTCGTCGATGTCCTCGGCGTCGGGCTCGTCGTCCGATGCCTTCGCCTTGGTGGCCCGCTTCGCGGGCGCCTTGGCCGCGGTCTTCGCGGCGGCCGTCTTGGGAGCAGCCTTGGCGCGGGTGGTCGTCTTCTTGGGGGCGGCGGCCGTGGGGTCGACGCTGACCTCTTCGACTGCCTCGGACTCTACGAGAGCCGCGGACTTTGATGTGGTAGCCATATGGGCACCTTCCGATCGGGGTGTTGCCGTGTGTTCGGGGCAGCGGGTGAAGCAGGCGGTTCAGCGCAGTCTGTGGACAACAGGCGTTTTTTGGACAGCACTAAGACCCATGTCAAGTCCTGGGCGCGAGCACCATGAAGGTACGAACGATCCCCGAGGTCAAGAAAGGGTCTTAAGTCAATTATTGCACGGTTTGTGCGCGCCCCTTGCCAATTGCAGGCGATGTGGCTATAAGTCCCGGCCTGCTGCCCGTCTCCTGCGCCACCCGCCTACCAATACAACCCACAGAGGCCCCACCTGTATTCCCTCCTCCTCCTGCATGCGACGCCGAGTCCGGCGTCGCGCGTGGATGAGAAAGGCGACGCCCGCACCCACCACGAGATACTGCACGCAGAGGGCGATGCGAAATGAGTCCCAGGCGAAGATGTCGCTCGGCAGGCCGTCGGCGATCCGTCGCTGATTCAGCAGGTCGAGCACCACGCCGATCAGATACATCATGACGAAACTGGCGAGGAAGCCGCCGACGTTGACGACACCGTTCGCTGAACCCAGGCTCCGCAAGGGATTGAAGCTGCGCGCGAAGTCGAACCCGATCAGCGAGCCCGGCCCGCCTACCCCGAGCACCACCACGAGCACGATGATCAACCATGGCGGCGGGCTGCCCGGCCAGACCAGCACCGCCGTCCAGACGATGCCCAGCATGGCGACGATGCCCAACACGAGGTTCGAGCGACGCAACGGGAAGCGAGCGGTCAGGATGCCGAGCAGCGGGCCGCTGACGAAGCCCGTGATGACGATCAGCGTGAGCAGCTCCGAGGCCTGGGTCGTCGAGTAGTGCAGCCCCTTGGTCAACAGCGGGAAGCCCCAGAGCAGCGTGAACACTGTGCCGGATGACTGCGTCACGAAGTGCGACCAGAACCCGAGCTGAGTCCCCGGCCTCGCCAGCGCGTCCCGCAGTCTGCGCAGAGCCCCGGGCACCACCACCGGCGGCGCGGCGTCTTCGTGTCGATCCGCGAGTAGCACGATCACCAGCACCAGCGCGATGGCAGACAGGGAGGCTGCTGCGAGGAAAGCCGGAGTCCAGCCGGCACTGTGCAGTACATACGACAGCGGGATCGCCGAGAGCACCTGGCCGAGCTGACCGATGTTACCGGTCCACTGCGATAGCTGCGGCAGGATCGGCCCCTGAAACCACGACGACAGCAGACGCACCACCGAGATGAAGGTCATCGCGTCGCCCGCACCCACCAGAATGCGTCCTCCGACGGCGATTCCGATCGACGGGGCGAAGGCCAGGAGAGCCTGGCCGAGGAACATGAGCACAGCACCGATGGCGATCAGCCGCTTCGGTCCGAAGCGATCGAGCAGCACGCCGACGGGGATCTGCAGCCCCGCGTAGACGACGAGCTGCACCACCGCGAGGCTGGACAGCACAGAGGCGGAGACCTCGAATCGCTCGCTGGCGGTCACGCCGGAGACCCCGAGCGAGGTGCGCTGCAGCACGCCCACCATGTAGGCGAAGACTGCGACGCCCCAGATGAGCCAGGAGCGTCGGGAGTTCACCCACCAAGCCTAGCCGCGGGCTCTCCGCCGATCCCACGCGGGACCGACGAAGCTCGGCTAGACCAGACCGGGCTGGTCGTCCTCGCCGTTGCGGCGGATGGCGAGGAAGTTCTCGAGCTCTGCCGCTATCTCGTCGGCGCTCGGCAGTTCGCCGTCCTCGTCGGTGAGCGGCGACCGCAGCGGGTTGCCCTCCATGTACGAGTCGTGGCGCTCCTCGAGGGTTCCGACGAGTCGGGCGAGCTCTTGGTTGGTCTCGAGCTGCGCGTCGATCTTGGCGAGGAACTCGCGGCCGTCCTCACGCAGATGATCGGTCGGGAAGATCAGGCCGGTGGCGGCGCTGATCGACTCGATGGCCGTCACCGCGGCATCCGGGTACTCGGTGTCAGCCAGGTAGTGCGGAATCAGCAGCACGAAGCCGACGGTGGGGTGCCCCATCTCCTGCAGGCGGTACTCGACGAGGTGAAGCGCGGTGGCAGGGGCCTGCGTGTTCGGCTTCCAGATCGACATCGAGTCGATCAGTTCGACCCGATTGCCGCTCACGGTGACACCGATCGCGCGGGTGTGCGGGGTCGGCATCGGGATGGCGTGAACCCAGGCGGTGGTCTTCACCCGGAAGCGGGCGATCAGTCCCAGCAGGGCCGCGGAGAACCGCTCCCACTGGAAGTCCGGCTCGAAGCCCGTGAGGAACAGGAACTGCTGGCCGATCTCGTCGGTGCCGAGGTACAGCGCCAACGTCGGCGGGGTGTAGTCGGTGACGTGATCCTCGTCGAAATGGATCGTGGGTCGTCGCGCGCGGTAGTCGAGAAGTTCGTCGGCGTCGAAGGTCGCGATCAGGCGGTGGTCGACGCTCTCGGTGAGGTACTCACTGAGCTGGGTGACTCCGGCGCCGGCATCGGCGAAGCCCGTGAGGCCGGCGATCAGATGCAGCCCCTCAGGCACACCGGCGGCGTCCGGCGTGAGCTCGTACAGGCCTTCTGGATCTCGCATGATTCCACTGTAAACCGGGCTCACACGACCGGAGCCCGCCGCCGTGGTGCCCTCAGCGAACAGACCGCCTCCACCGGTGCCCGGGCCCGCAGGGAGGCGGCGATTCCTCCCGTTAGCATGTCGGGATGACCGTGCCCAGCCTCGCCCTCTCCTCCGCATCCGCCCCCACCATCGCCGCCGACGTGCTCGTGCTCGCCGTGTCGACGACGGATGACGGCCCGCGACTGCACGCGGACGGTCCCGACTTCGCGACACCCGCGTTCGATTCCCTCCGCGAGTCGCTCGCGGCCATCGGCGTGACCGGCGCCAAAGATTCCGTGCGGCGCCTGCAGGGCATCGGCGCGGCATCCAGCATTGCCCTGGTGGGTCTCGGAACCGTCGACGGCGACGTCATCTCTACCGAGGTTCTGCGCGCCGCGGCCGGATCGGCATCCCGTCAGTTGGTCGGTGTCGACTCGCTGGTGCTCGCGCTCCCCGTCCACGACGAGGCCGACACGCTCGCCGTGCTCGAGGGCGCGGCGATCGGCGCGTACTCGTACACCGAGTTCCGCGAAGCGAGCCTCGCCGCCACCAAGGTGCCGGCATCCGAGCTCACCGTTGTATCGCCCATCGACGCCCCCAGGTCAGTCGAGCGCATCATCGGCCGGGCCACCGTGGTGGCGACCGCGATGGAGAGCGTGCGTGACCTCACCAACGCCCCCGCCGACGTCATCTACCCGGAATCCTTCGCGACGGCCACCGTCGAACTGGTGGGCGATCTGCCGATCGAGGTCGAGATCCTGCGCGAGACCGAGCTGGAGGCCGGAGGCTTCGGCGGCATTCTCGGCGTCGGCCAAGGCTCGGCCCGTGGGCCGCGCCTGATCAAACTCAGCTATGCACCCGAGGCCGCAACCAGCCACCTCGCGCTGGTCGGAAAGGGCATCACCTTCGACACCGGCGGCCTGTCGCTCAAGCCGGCAGCGGGCATGGTCGGCATGAAGGACGACATGGCCGGAGCCGCAACCGTGATGGCGGTGGTGATCGCCGCCGCGGAGCTCGGTCTGCCGGTGCGCCTCACCGCGTGGCTCTGCATGGCGGAGAACATGCCGTCCGGCACCGCTATCCGTCCTAACGACGTATTGCGCATCCGCGGCGGTCGCACCGTCGAGGTGCTCAATACGGACGCCGAGGGTCGCCTGGTCATGGCGGATGGCATCGTCGCCGCCGGCGAAGAACAGCCCGACGCCATCATCGACGTCGCCACCCTCACCGGCGCACAGCGCGTCGCCCTGGGCGATCGCTACTCGGGCGTCATGGGTGACAGCGCGCTGGTCGATTCGGTGCTCGCCGCGGCGACGACGACCGGCGAACAGCTCTGGCCGATGCCGCTCCCTGGCGAGCTGCGCGCCCTCCTGAACTCCGACATCGCCGACATCGCCAACGCGAAGATCGGCAACACCGCTGCGGGAATGCTCGTCGCGGGCGTCTTCCTGCAGGAGTTCGTCGGTTCGCGCGAAGACGGCAGCCGCATCCCGTGGGCGCACATCGACATCGCCGGCCCCGCAGTGAACAATGCCGGGCCGTGGGGGTTCACCGGCAAGGGCGCAACCGCCGTCACCGTGAGGGCGCTGATCGCGCTCGCCGAAACGATGGCGACGCCGGAGCAGGCCTTTCAGCCCACGGCGTAGATCCCTGTGTTGTAGCCCGGTGAACTCCGGGAGCATCGCCAACAGGTAGTAGGGTCTTTGGGGTGCGAAAAACTCGTGCCAGAAGCGATTCGCGGCACCACCGTGCCAGGGTCGACGCGCAGATCTGATACCTCAAGGAGCCGCTGGGTTGTCCGAGCAGAATTTTGACATCGTCGTACTCGGAGCAGGAAGCGGTGGTTACGCCGCTGCCCTGCGCGCAAGCCAGTTGGGCTTCTCGGTAGCCCTCGTGGAGAAGGGCAAAGTCGGCGGTACCTGCCTGCACGTCGGCTGCATCCCGACCAAGGCGCTGCTGCACGCGGCGGAGGTCGCCGATGTCACGCGCGAGTCTGCCAAGTACGGCATCAACTCGAGCTTCGAAGGCGTCGACATCGCCGCCGTCACGAGCTACCGAGAGGGTGTCGTCGCCAGCAAGTGGAAGGGCCTGCAGGGTCTGATCAAGGCTCGCGGCATCACCACCATCGAGGGCTTCGGCAAGCTGACCTCCCCCACCACCGTGCAGGTCGGCGACCTCACCCTCACGGCCAAGAACATCATCCTTGCTACCGGCTCGTACTCGCGCTCGCTTCCCGGCCTGGAGATCGGCGGCCGCGTCATCACCTCCGAGCAGGCGCTCGAGCTCGACTTCGTGCCGAAGAAGGTTCTCGTGCTCGGCGGCGGCGTCATCGGCGTCGAGTTCTCCAGTGTCTGGAAGTCGTGGGGTGCCGATGTGCAGATCATCGAAGCGCTGCCCCACCTCGTGCCGAACGAAGACGAGGCGATCAGCAAGCAGTTCGAGCGCGCCTTCCGTAAGCGCGGAATCAACTTCAGTCTCGGTGTGCGCTTCCAGAGCGTCACGCAGAACGAGCAGGGCGTCGTGGTCACCCTCGAAGACGGCCAGACCTTCGAGGCCGAGCTGCTGCTCGTCGCCGTCGGCCGCGGCCCGATGACCGCGAACGTGGGCTACGAAGAGGTCGGGATCGGCATGGATCGCGGTTTCGTACTCACCGACGAGCGCCTCCAGACCAACATCCCCGGCGTGTACGCGGTCGGCGACATCGTTCCCGGCCTCCAGCTGGCACACCGCGGATTCCAGCAGGGCATCTTCGTCGCCGAAGAGCTCGCCGGCCTCAACCCGATCGTCGTCGAGGATGTGAACATCCCGAAGGTCACTTACTCCGACCCCGAGGTGGCCTCCGTCGGTCTCACCGAGGTGAAGGCGCAGGAGAAGTACGGCGCCGACAAGATCGCGAGCTACGACTACAACCTTGCGGGCAACGGCAAGAGCCACATCATCGGTACCACCGGTTCTGTGAAAGTCGTCCGCGTGGTGGACGGCCCTGTCGTTGGTGTCCACATGATCGGTGCCCGCGTCGGCGAACTGATCGCGGAGGCGCAGCTGGCGGTCAACTGGGAGGCGTACCCCGAAGACATCGCGCCCCTCATCCACGCGCACCCCACCCAGAACGAAGCTCTCGGTGAGGCTTTCCTCGCCATCGCAGGCAAGCCGCTGCACGCGCTCTAAGCGCTGCACGCACCTAAACTGAAGATCTCAAGAACCGCATAAGGAGCATCACTGATGAGCGAATCCGTCAACCTCCCGGCACTCGGCGAGAGTGTCACCGAGGGTACGGTCACCCGCTGGTTGAAGAACGTCGGCGACCGAGTGGAGGTGGACGAGCCCCTCCTCGAGGTGTCCACCGACAAGGTCGACACCGAAATTCCTTCGCCGATCGCCGGAGTCGTCGAGGCGATCCTGGTCGCCGAGGACGAGACCGTCGAAGTGGGCACGCCGCTCGTGACGATCGGCGATGGTACGGCCCCGGCCGCCGAAGAGCCTGCTGCTCCCGAGGCTGCCGCACCCGAGGCCGCTGCACCCGCAGAGCCTGCTGCTCCCGCAGAACCCGAGTCGGCTCCGGCCGCCGCAGAGCCCGCACCGGTTCCCGAGGATGCTCAGCCTGCCGCCGAGGCTCCCGCACCGGCCGCCGAGGCTCCCGCCCCGACCACAGCCCCCGCCGCACCCGCTCCGGCCGCGGCTCCGACTCCGGCTCCTGCCGCCGCTCCCGCAGCTGCCGCGGCCCCCGCGGCAGCGCCCGCAGCCGCACCGGTCGACGCCAACCCCGGATACGTCACGCCACTCGTGCGCAAGCTCGCCAACGAAAAGGGCATCGACATCGCTGGCGTCGTCGGCACCGGAGTGGGTGGACGTATTCGCAAGGAGGATGTCCTCGCCGCCGTGCCGACCGCGAGCGACCAGCCGCTGGTCGAGGCGCCGGGCACCCACGTCGCCCTCGAAACCTCACCGCTGCGCGGCACGAGCGTGCCGATGTCGCGCCTGCGCAAGGTCGTCGCCGAGCGCGCCGTGATCTCCATGCAGACGTCGGCGCAGCTCACCTCGGTAGTCGAGGTCGACGTCACTCTGGTGGCGAAGTACCGTGACAAGGTCAAGGCCGACTTCCAGGCAAAGACCGGCCTCAAGCTGTCGTTCCTGCCGTTCTTCGCGTTGGCAGCGGCGGAAGCCCTCAAGGCGTACCCGATCATCAACGCGACGATCGACGGCGACACCATCGTCTACCCGGCGCAGGAGAACATCTCCATCGCCGTCGACACGGAGCGTGGGCTGCTCACGCCCGTCATCCGGGACGCAGGCTCGCTGGACCTCGCCGGGTTCGCCGCCCAGATCGCCGATCTCGCTGCGCGCACCCGCGACAACAAGCTGAAGCCCGACGAGCTCGCCGGCGGCACCTTCACGCTGACGAACACCGGATCGCGTGGCGCCCTGTTCGACACCCCGATCGTGTTCCTGCCGCAGTCCGCCATTCTCGGAACCGGCATCGTGACGAAGAAGCCGGTCGTGATCACCGCTGATGGCTCCGACGCCATCGCTATCCGATCCACCGTCTACCTGGCGCTCTCCTACGACCACCGCATCGTCGACGGAGCAGACGCGGCACGCTTCCTGGTCGCGGTGAAGAACCGCCTCGAGGGCGGCGACTTCGCCGGCAATCTCGGCGTCTAGCGGCTGACGGCGCCGGAGCTCCTCCGGCGCCACCCGCGTGGCGTCGAACGGCTGGCGGATCACGGACTCACCCCGGTGGTGAGATCACGGATCCGCCAGCCGTTCGTCGTTTTCACGATCAGGATCGATGCCGGGTAGGTGTCGGGCGGTGAATCCGCCGCTCCCTCGGTCGATGTCGGCGGCCCGAGCCCGATGATCGCCGAGTCGCCGAGCACCTGCACCAGAGCGATCGGAGCGGTCGGCAGCCGATGTGCTCCCCGCGCTGCAGCTCCCGTCTTCGTCCGCACGGCATACCGGTCGGATTCGAGGGCAGCGGACACGGGCTGGTCGACCCCATCGAGACACACGACGTCCCGCGCTTCAAGACAGCGCGCCCGCTCGGCGATGAGAACAGAGGCTGCGGCCACCGGGTCGTCACCGATGAGTGCGGTGGCCGTGAGTGCGCTGGCCGTGGGTGCGGACGCAGCGGGTGCAGACGCTGTGGGTGAAGGGAGAGTGGGTCGGAGCGAGCCGGGCCCGACAGTGGGCCGCGCCGTTTCCGCGGGCGTCGCGGACACCCCGCCCCTGGCCGCGCCGCCAGCATCGGCGCCCAACGCCGGTACGACGACCATTCCCAGCAGCAGGGCGACCAGCCCGGCTCCCCCGGCGACCCAGACCGGCCTGCGCACCGGCGCGATAGCCTGCCGCAGTCGAGAGAGGTCGAGCAGTCCGACGAGCCGCGACCGGAGGGCCGCGACCGGGCTGCTGTCGATGTGTTCGGCGAGCCGACCTTCCAGCCAGTCCCGGCGAGAGGTGCCTGACTCTCGAGTGCCGTCGAGATGTCGAGTACCGCCGGGCGCGCCCCGCGTCTCTGCGGCTTGAGTAGTGGCAACCGGGATCTGGCGTGTCGTTGCGGGACGGAGGGAGGGTTCCCCCTCCAGACGGATCGGGGCGGCCGGAGCGAGTTCGAAGAGCCGACCCTCGAACTCATCCAGGAAGTCGTCGCCATGCAGGTCTCCAGCAGTGCGAGCCGGCAGCCAGCCGAGCAGGTCGTCGACGGCGGCCGGCCGCAGCCCGTGTCGATCGGCGGCGCGTGCCGCGAACGACTCGATCATGCCGCTCAGCCGACGAAGATCGTGCTGTAGGCCAGGCTCGGCATCGCGCTCCGCCGGTGTGAGGCCGGCTCTGCCCTCGACGTCGAGGTCGAGGTCAGAGCCGATCACCCGCGCGTACCCGAAGCATGCGAGCACCGGAGCACCGCGGTCATCCAGCAGCACCGACGCCGGGGAGATGGCCCCGTGCACGACTCCGGCCCTGCGCAGCGCTCGAACCGCTTCCACCATGGACGCCGCCACGGTGACGAGCTCGCCGACGCCGAGAGAGCTCCGGCTGCCGAGCGTCCGTGCCAGACTGCCGCCGAGCCGAGGCAGAATCGCGCACGGCCGACCGTCGGGCGCGGCACCGACATCGTCCAGCCGGAGCAGATGCCGCGAGTCACCTCGGGTCAGCGCATCGAGCTCGATGTCGATCTGCTCGTCGGTCGTCGTCTCCCGGAAGAGCTTGATCGCCGCCAGGCGGTCGTCATGACGACTCGCGTGGCCGAGCCAGACCTCGGCGCGATCACCCTCCCCCAGCTTTCGGACCAGCCGGTACCCACCCACCGTTTCCATGTATCCACGATCGCGGACAGGCCGGCCCGCGACCGAGCTTCGTGCAGCGCCGGGGACACGATGCCACGATCGCCGTCAGTGGAGGAGAAGAGGGGCGGGCCCCGCCGTCCGCTCGCGGCGGAACCGTGCGGTCGACGCTGCCGCCAGGCCGTATCCTAGGAGGCATGGCACGCACTCAGAATTCGGCGGCAAAGCCGGCGAAAGAGCCCGGTCGTCTCAAGCAGATGTTCCAGGTCTTCCAGATGACCCGTCGGTACGACTCGACGGCGGTGTGGTGGATGCTGCTCGCCTTCCTCGCACCGGTGGCCGTCGCCCTCATCGTCGGTTTCATCCTGACCCGCGACAACCCCTTCGGCCTCGTGCTCTGGATCGTCGCGGGTGTGCTCGGCGGCGTGCTGCTCTTTCTCGTCGTTCTCGGCCGCAAGGCCGAGCGTGCCGCGTATAGCCAGATCGAGGGTCAGCCCGGCGCGGTCGGCGCCGTGTTGAAGAGCTCGCTGCGCCGCGGCTGGACTGCGAGCGAGATGCCGGTCGCCGTCAGCCCCAAGACGCAGGATGCCGTGTACCGCGCTGTCGGTCCCGGCGGTGTCGTGCTCATCGGCGAGGGCCCCAAGTCGCGCACGCAGAAGATGCTCGAAGAAGAGCGTCGACGCGTCACGCGCATCCTGCCCAACGTCGCGGTGAACTTCCTCCAGGTGGGTCCGGATGCCGACTCGGTTCCGCTGCACAGACTCCCGGCACGTATGGCCCGTTTCAAACGCTCACTCACGAAGGCGGAGGTCTACGCCGTGAGCAACCGACTCAGCTCGCTCGGCAAGAACCAACTGCCGATCCCGAAGGGCGTCGACCCCATGCGGGCGCGCGCACCCCGGCCGCGCTAGCCCGCCAGAATCGCGGCGTGAGCCGCAGACATCCGCGGCTCGCGCCTCAGCGACGCACCAGAACGGTGCCGGCAATCTTGTCGTGCAGCCCGCGCTGGTCTTTGTCGTAGATGACCGCCGGGATCACCAGGCAGAGCAGCACTGTGCGCACGGCCGGTCGCCATACCCCGATCCAGCCGCCCTTCAGCGGGACGACACGCATCCCGAGGATCAGGTGGCCGATGCTGCCGCTGAGCAGGGCGATGAACAGGACCTGTTCGACCGCGAAAATGGCCAGAGTCGCGCCGCCGTTGTATTGGAAGAAGCCCCACGAGATCAGCACCGCGATGGCCCAGTCGATGGCGATGCCGCCGATTCGGCGGCCGAGGCGCGCGACGGACCGCGGACCGGTCGCGGGGAGCCCTAACTGACGGCCAGGCCAATCATCGTTCCCGTCGTTCCGGGCGCGGTCGACGGTCGGATTCGCGGGGGCCATACGTCGATTCTACGGATGCGCACCACACGTAACCTGCGCGAAACAATAGCGACACCACGGTGAAACTCCGCCCGTCTAGCCTCACAGTGGCTGACTTCTCGGCCGTCTCCCCGTACCAAACTCATTGGAGTACCTCACATGTTCAATGATTCTTCAGAGGTGCTGAAGTTCATCAAGGAAAACGACATCAAGTTCCTTGACATCCGCTTCACCGATCTCCCCGGTGTGCAGCAGCACTTCAACATCCCCGCGTCGACCGTCGACGAGGAGTTCTTCTCCGTCGGACAGTTGTTCGACGGCTCCTCGATCCGCGGCTTCGCGTCGATCCACGAATCGGACATGCAGCTGATTCCCGACGTCAGCACCGCCTACGTCGACCCGTTCCGCACCGAGAAGACGCTGATCATGCTCTTCGACATCTACAACCCGCGCAACGGCGAGATCTACGCCCGCGACCCGCGCCAGATCGCCAAGAAGGCAGAGAAGTACCTCGCCTCGACCGGCATCGCCGACACCGCCTTCTTCGCCCCCGAGGCAGAGTTCTACATCTTCGACGACGTGCGCTACGAGGTGAAGCAGAACACCAGCTTCTACTCCGTCGATTCCGAGGAGGGTGCCTGGAACACCGGTCGTGCAGAAGAGGGCGGCAACCTCGCCAACAAGACCGCATACAAGGGCGGCTACTTCCCGGTCAGCCCGGTCGACAAGCAGGCCGACCTCCGTGACGACATCAGCCTCAAGCTGATCGACGCCGGTCTCATCCTCGAGCGCGCCCACCACGAGGTCGGCACCGGCGGTCAGGCCGAGATCAACTACCGCTTCGACACGATGGTGCATGCAGCCGACGACATCCTGAAGTTCAAGTACATCGTCAAGAACACCGCGCTCGAGTGGGGCAAGACCGCGACGTTCATGCCGAAGCCGCTGTTCGGTGACAACGGATCGGGCATGCACACCCACCAGTCACTGTGGAGCGACGGCAAGCCGCTGTTCTACGACGAGCAGGGCTACGGCGGGCTCAGCGACATCGCGCGCTGGTACATCGGTGGTCTGCTCAAGCACGCCCCGGCGGTGCTCGCGTTCACCAACCCGACGCTCAACTCCTACCGTCGCCTCATCCCCGGCTTCGAGGCGCCCGTCAACCTGGTGTATTCGGCCGGTAACCGCTCTGCGTCCATCCGCATCCCGATTACCGGCACGAACCCGAAGGCCAAGCGCATCGAGTTCCGTGCGCCGGATGCCTCGGGCAACCCGTACCTCGCCTTCGCCGCGCAGCTCATGGCCGGTCTCGACGGAATCAAGAACCGCATCGAGCCGCACGAGCCCGTGGACAAGGACCTGTACGAGCTGCCGCCGGAGGAGGCGAAGAACATCCCGCAGGTTCCCGCTTCGCTCGAGGAGGCCCTGCGCGCGCTGGAGGCCGACAACGACTTCCTCACCGCCGGTGGCGTGTTCACCCCCGACCTGATCGAGACCTGGGTCTCCTACAAGCGGTCGACGGAGATCATCCCGGCCGCGCAGCGTCCGACCCCGTTCGAGTA
>Ga0247732_10000804_pt1 | contig 13578 bp, 14 predicted proteins | sample UWRJL163409C2_FD_180940 | JGI IMG/M metagenome (GOLD analysis project Ga0247732, IMG submission 180940) | Plant litter microbial communities from Arlington Agricultural Research Station in Wisconsin, United States - UWRJ-L163-409C-2 | ecosystem: Environmental > Terrestrial > Plant litter >...
ACCTGCTCGGCCTGGCGGTTGATCATTGCGACGGTGTCGTCACCGGTAACCACGATCTGGGCGACTGGGCTGGCCCCGAACGCGAGTTCGCGCAGTGGTCCGAGACCGGAGAGGTCGCCGTGTCGGTCGGCTCGCGAATCGGCTGCGACCGATTTGTTCACCTCGCTGTGCGACCCGGGTGCGCGGCGAAAGATGCGGTGCTTGAGGCTGATTGGCACGAACTTGTCCGAGTGACTCAGCAGCATCTCGGCGTGCCCGAGGAACAGCACGCCCTCCGGCGCCAGGGCGAAGTGCAGCCTGCTGAGGACCTTCTGTTGCGTCTCGGCGTTGAAGTACATCAAGGTGTTGCGGCAGACGAGCAGGTCCACGCGGGAGATCGGGGCGTCCTTGACGAGGTCGTTGCGACCGAAGATGACCGCCCGGCGCATGTCCTTGTTGAAGACGTAGCGCCCGTTCACCTGGTCGAAGTACCGCCCCAGCAACGCCTCGGGCACCGACGCGACGGCCTTGGCGTCGTAGCTGGCGGCGCGTGCCTCGGTCAGGGCTTGCTCGTCGAGGTCGGTGGCGTAGATCTTCACTCGGCGACGAAAGGCGTCGGGGTCCAGTGAGTCGGCCAGAATCATGGCCAGCGTGTAGGCCTCCTGGCCGGATCCGCATCCCGCGCTCCAGATCCTGATCGGTTCCTCCGGCCCACGACGGGCGAGTATCGCCGGAACCACCTCGTCCTGGATGAACTGCCAGGCCTCCGGGTCGCGGTAGAACGAGGTGACGTTGATCAGGATGGTGTCGAAGAGGGCCGCGTATTCGTCCGAACTCGCTTGCAGCACATCGAGGTACTCCTCGAATGACTGCACCCCGGCCTGTTCCATGCGATGTCGCACCCGCCGCATCAACGACGTCCGCTTGTAGCCGGTGAAGTCGACCCCGCGGGCGTCCCGCAGATAGTGCAGCAAGGCTTCGAACGAGTGGTCGCTTGGGTCGGTCATTTCGTCAACGTCGGCACGCGCATCATCCCCTGGACTGTACGCAGGGGAGCCTCGCGGCGGCACCTCGTCTGGATTGCCGTCGTCGAATCACCGCACACGATGTCGTTTGCCGGACCACCTTGGTCGCCAGCCTCGCTTTCCGGCTTTGCGTCCTCGGGACGCCCCCGGGGACCCGGGCGCCCGCCGGGGATGACGGCGAATCCGGTTGGCGACGACCGATGCGGGGAATGACGACTGACTGCGCTTTCTTCTCGAAAGGTAACCAAACTCCGTGGCCCTGGTGCTGCTCCTCGTGATCGCGACCGTCCTCCTCGCCCCGCTGGCCGAACGGATGACGGTGCCGTACCCGGTCGCCATGTTGATCTTCGGGCTGCTGGTCGCCGTCGTGCCAGGGGTGGAGGTGCCAACGGTCAGCGGCGACTGGATCTTGCCGCTGGTGCTTCCACCGCTGCTCTTCGCCGCAGCGCGCCGGACGTCGTGGCGTCAGTTCCTCGACAACCGACGCGCCATCGGCCTGCTGGCGGTCGCGTTGGTCGCAGTCACGGCGTTCGCGGTCGGGATGGTCGCCGTCGCTGTGGTGCCCGGGCTTCCGCTGATCGCGGCGCTGGCACTCGGAGCCGCGGTGGCCCCGCCGGATCCGGTCGCCGCGACCGCCGTCGCCCGAAAGCTACGGCTGCCCCGGCGACTTCAGACGATCCTGGAGGGGGAGGGGCTCTCCAACGACGCCACGTCCCTGGTGTTGTACGAGGTCGCGGTGGCGGCGACGATGACCGGTGCGCTCGCTCCCGCGAAGGCAGCCGGCTCGCTGGGTCTCGCCATCGTGGTTGGGATCGGCGTGGGCCTGGTGATCGCTGTCGTGGTCCGCTGGCTGCTGACCCGACTGCCCGCCCATCCTGCGGGCAGCGGACTCGTCCTGGTCCTCCCGTTCGCCGCCTATGCCGCCGCCGACGTCGCCCATGGCAGCGGCGTGCTCGCCGTCGTGACGGTGGCCCTGGGGTTGAGCAGGTACGGCGACGTGGAGTCCGCCCAGACCCGGTTGGTGTCCGGCACCACCTGGGAGATCGTCGAGCTGTTGCTGACCGGTGCTGCGTTTGCGTTCGTGGGCCTGGAGATTCGCAACGTGGCGGGCAGTTTGTCCGGCCCGCTGGACGTGGCGATCTGGCAGGCCCTTGCCGTCACCGCGGTCGTCGTCGTCATCCGGTTCGCGTGGATCTTCCCGGTGGCGTCGATCGACGAACGGTTGCGGCGACGCAAGGGCGTTGAAGGCGAACCGGTTGGCTGGCGGGAGATGACGGTCGCCTCCTGGGCGGGGATGCGTGGTGTGGTGACGCTGGCCGCGGTCCTCGCCTTGCCCGCCGGAACACCGGCCTTTCCCGAGCGCGACCGACTGATCTTCATCGCCTTCGTGGTGATCGTCTCGACGATGGTGGTCCAGGGGCTCACGCTGCCGCTGGTGGTGAAATGGCTCGGCGTGATCGCCTCCGACGACGAGAAGAACGATGCGACACAGGATCTCATTCATCGAGCCAGGGATGCCGGTTTCCGGCGGCTCGACGAGCTGCGCACCGACGGGAGCCTGGATTCCGAGACCCTCGGGCAGGCGGAGGACAACGCCGACCGGATGTGGCACTCGATCGGGTTCACCCACGGCGAGCACTCCGCCGAGGAGAGCGCCCGCAACGCCGACGCCTTGAATGCCGTCAAGGATCAGATCCTGGCGGCCGCGCGGGAGGAGATCAGTTCGGCACGTGCGGAATCCGGTGTCGACCCCGTCGTGGTGGACGGGGTGCTCAAGCGGCTCGACGCGCGCGGAACGCAGCCCGAGTAGGTCGCCGTCAGGCGGGGGAGGGCTGAGGTTCGTCGGATCCCGCGTCGACCAGAGGTCCGTCCTCGCTGTCGAGCTCCTTGGTGCGCGCGCCGGGGTCCTCGGCGGCCAGCACCCGCACGAACGTGTTGAAGAAGGCGATGGCTGGTACGGCGAGAAGCGCTCCGATGATGCCGGCGAGCACGCCGCCTGCGGTGAGCCCGAGCACGACTGCCAGCGGATGGAGGGACACCGCGCGGCCCATCACCAGCGGCTGCAGCACGTGCGCCTCCAGTTGCATGACCGCGACGATGAGACCAAACGTGATGAGCGCGTAGATGAATCCCTTGGCTAGCAGTGCCACGATCACGGCGAGGAAACCGGTGACCAAGGCGCCGACGACGGGGATGAACGCGCCGAGGAAGATCAGCGAGGCGAGCGGCAGCGCGAGGGGAATGCCCATGATGGCGAGCCCACTGCCGATCGCGACGGCGTCGACGAAGGCGACGAGCGAGGTGGCGCGGGCGTAACCAGCCAAGGAGTGGAAGCCCGCGGCACCGGCCTCGTTGACCCTGGCCCGGTGCTCCTCGGGGACGACTCGGGTGAGGAAGTTCCAGATGTTACGGCCGCCGAGCAGAAAGAAGATGAGGGCGAACAGCAGAAGGAAAGCGCCGGCGAGGATTTCGACGATGGTGCCCGCGGTGGACAGCGCCCCGCTGGTCAGCTGGGCCTGGTGGGTGCGCAGTGCCTCGGTGAAGGTGTCGACGGCCCGGTTGAGCTGATCGCGGCTGAGTTCGGCGGGTCCGTTGATGAGCCAGTCGCGGGCGCCCTCGATGCTTCGGGTGACCTGCTCGACGAGTTGCGGTGCGCCTTCGACGAATTGGTTGACGACGAAGGCGAGGATGCCGCCGAAGACGGCCAGTCCGAAGACCAGGACGAAGGCGACGGCGCCGCCACGGGCGGCGCCGTGACTGTCGAGGAAGTCGACTGCGGGAAGGGCGAGCGCGGTGAGTATGAGCGCGAGTGCGACGGGTACGACCACGACACCGAAGAGTCGAAGGACTTCCAGGAGGACGTACGCGGCGGCGAGAAGGAGAAGGAGGCGCCATGCCCACGCCGCGGACGCACGGACGAGGGGACTAACCCATTTGTCGGCGTGGTCCGCAGCGAGGGGCACGGCGGCGTTACTGCGCTAGAACCAAACTTTTCGGCCACCGACCGGGCGGCCGACGGCACCGAGGATGAACAGAATGATGCCGATTACCAGGAGAATCCAGCCGATGGTGATCAGCAGGGGCAGGGGCAGCAAGTAGCCGGCGACGAGAAGGATGATTCCGAGGACGATCATGCTCAGTCCGATCAGTAGAAGCGAGTGAAACTGTCGGAGAAGGAATTGCCACATTCGTCAAAACCAAACCCCTTCGGCCTCACGAGTTCTTAATAAAGGACTTTCCGCCTGTTTTGCGGGGTCAGTAGAGGATTTTCCGCATGTTGTCCTCGGCGTAGTACTCGTTGAGCAGCTGGTCGCTCATGTCCGGCTTGATGGCCTTGGCAAGCTGCGCGACCGTAGGCACCGCGGTGGGGTTCCACGTCTCCGGCTTCCAGGCGTCCGAGCGGAGAAAGGCCTTCGCGCAGTGGAAGAACACTTCGTCGACGTCGATCTCGAGCGCCAGGATGGGACGCTTGCCGTCGACGGCCATGGCGTCGAAGTACGCGGCGTCGGCCATGATTCGCGCGGTGCCGTTGATCCGGAGCGTGTCGCCGCGGCCGGGGATCAGGAACACGGTGCCGACGCGGGGTCGCTGCAGCACGTTGACGAATCCGTCCACGCGCTTGTTGCCCGGCCGCTCCGGGATCGCGATCGTGGTGTCGTCGACGATGTGCACGAAGCCCGGCGGGTCACCCTTGGGTGAGACGTCGACCCGGCCGTCGGCGTCGGTGGTGGCGACGAAGCCCAGCGGCGAATGGGCGAGCCAATCCTGCTGGGCTTCCGACAGCCGGTCCTTCACCTTGTTGGCGGTGGCCGGTGCGGGAAACCCGACTATGGCGCGCAGATCCTCGACGGTGGTGACTTCACGGGGCATGCCCCAATCATCCACCGATGTCGAATCGTTTTGTCAGCTCCCGTCGGTCGAGCTTGCCGATGCCGCGCCGAGGTAGCTCGTCGACGACGTGCACCTCTCGCGGGGCGGCCGTGCCGTCCAGGGTTTGTTCGACGTGAGCCCGCAGCTCGGCCACCGTCGGCGACGCGCCGGTGGCTGCCAGCACCACAGCGGCGACGACGCGCTGGCCCAGCCGCTCGTCGGTCACGCCGAACACCGCACAGTCCGCGATGACGGGATGCGTCAGCAGGGCTGCCTCGACCAACTGCGGCAGGACGGTCAGCCCGCCAGTGCCGATGGCGTCGTCGACCCGCCCAAGGATGCGCAACACACCCGGATCGTCGACGACGCCAACGTCATCGGTGCGGAACCAGCCGGGCTCGGCGAACGGGTCGGGATCCGTCGGATGCCGGTACCCCTTCGCCAGGGTGGCCCCGCCGAGGATCACGCGGCCGTCGTCGACGCGCACCCGGACTCCGTCCAGCGGCACACCGTCGTACACGCAGCCGCCCGCCGTCTCGCTCATGCCGTAGGTCCGCACCACCCGGATGCCCGCAGCGGCCGCCGCCTCGCCGACGGTCGCGGGCATCGGGCCGCCCCCGATGAGGACGGCGTCGAGTTCGGCCAGCGCCGCGGTGGCGGCAGGATCGCCGAGCGCCTTGGCCAGTTGCACGGCGACCAACGACGTGTAGCGCGGCCCGGAGCCCAATGCCGCCACGGCAGATGGCAACTCGTCGACGTCGAAGCTCGGGTCGACGGCGACGGGAACGGTGCCGGCCAGAAGGCTGCGCACCATGACCTGCAAGCCCGCGACGTGATGGGCCGGCAGGGCCAGCAACCACGTGCCTGGGCCGCCGATCCTGTCGTGGGTGGCCGACGCGCTCGCGATCAGCGCGCGAGCCGTGAGCATGGCGCCCTTTGGCACCCCGGTCGTGCCCGAGGTGGACACCACCAGCGCCACGTCGTCGTCGATGTCCTCGCCGATCCCGAGTGACGACGTCAGCAACTCCGCCGACCGGACGTCCGCGGGAACCGGGAGGATCGCCGACTCACGGCCGTCGAGCACTCCTTCGAGCACCGCGAGCAGTGGCTCGGGTGAGGGGATCGGCGGGACGACGACTGCGCGCAGCGGAGCTATGCGGTTCCCCCGCCGTCATCGGTCACAGAGGCGTCGTTGTCACGCGGGTCGTCGAGCGGCCAGCCCTTCGCGGCCAGACGTTCCCGGATTCGTTCGACGTCTTCTTCCCGCGGCAGTTCGTCGGTCATCTGCGTGATGAACACGCCGATGTCGATCCGATCGAACTCGCCGAGTTCCATCAATCCCTCCGCCACGGCCTTGACCTCCTCGTTGGAGAGGCGTCGGTTCAGCAGTGACATGAGGGGCACCCGGTCCGGGCCGGGCACGCCTTCTGGATACCCGGCGGTGATCCAGGCGACGATCTTTGCGACGAATGCGTTCACGAGTCGACTCCCTTTGATGCCGCGGCGAGGACCCGGCCGCGGCGATGTGTCGATGGTAGTTGCGCGCCGGGGCGATGTCGTTCCGGCGGGGTACGGACCGAAGTTTTCGGCCCCGAAGAAGAACGCATCCCACCCATTGGATGAACATCGGATGAACAGCTCGACAGGCTCGGCAAACGCCCAGGTGAGGCCCGCGTTTGGGGGCGTCACCGGTTGGTCAAAACATCCTGAGAAGCCTCACAATCTGTGCCATGGACACAACCATGATCATCTTGGTGCTGTTGATTGCCACCGCGCTGGCATTCGACTTCACCAACGGCTTCCACGACACTGGCAATGCCATGGCGACGTCGATCGCCACCAATGCGCTGAAGCCGAAGACCGCCGTCATCTTGGCGGGCCTCCTGAATCTCGTCGGCGCCTTCCTCTCGGTCGAGGTCGCCATCACGGTCACCACCTCGGTTCTCAAGATCCAGGACGGCAAGACCGGCTCGCTGCTCTCGGGCATCGACCAGTCGACCGGCCTCACCATCATCTTCTCGGGCCTCATCGGCGGCATTCTCTGGAACCTGCTGACGTGGCTCTTCGGTATTCCGTCGAGCTCGTCGCACGCCCTGTTCGGCGGGCTCATCGGCGCTGGCCTCGCCGCGCTCGGCATGGCGGGCGTCAACTGGAGCGGCGTGTTCGGCAAGGTCATCCTGCCCGCGCTTGCCGCGCCGTTCATCGCAGGTCTCGTCGCCGCGTGCGGCACCTGGATGGTTTACCGCCTGACCCGCAACGTCGCGAAGAAGCGCCGCGAGGACGGCTTCCGCTGGGGCCAGATCGCCACCGCGTCGCTCGTCGCCCTCTCGCACGGCACCAACGACGCGCAGAAGACCATGGGCGTCATCGCCCTTGCGCTGATCACCACCGGTCACCTCACCGGCAACGTGAAGGAAGACGGCCTGCCGTTCTGGGTCATCGCCTCCTGCGCACTGGCCATCGGGCTCGGCACCTACATCGGCGGCTGGCGCGTCATCCGCACGCTCGGAAAGGGCCTCGTCGAGATCGAGTCGCCCCAGGGCCTGGCCGCGGAGGCGTCGTCCGCGGCGATCATCCTGAGCTCCAGCGCGGCGGGCATGGCGCTGTCGACGACTCACGTCGCCACGGGCTCCATCCTCGGTAGCGGCGTCGGCAAGCCCGGCGCACAGGTCCGCTGGAAGGTCGCGGGACGGATGGCAGCCGCGTGGCTGATCACCCTTCCCTCCGCGGCCATCGTCGGCGCGCTGTCGTTCTGGCTGTCCAACGTCGTCAAGAACGCCTCGGGTTCGGATCTGGCCGGCGACGGCCTCATCTTCGTCATCCTCGTCGGGTTGTCCGGCTACATGTACTGGCGCGCCCAGCAGCAGAAGGTCGACCACAACAACGTCAACGCCGATTGGGACGACACGAGCAATTCCGTGGTTCCCGCCGACGAGCGCAAGAAGGTCGCCGACCAGCCGACGGCCTCGGTCTGAGCCCCACGAGAATTAGGGAACTGAAATGACTTATCTCGAAGCAATTCTCAAGGTGCTGGCCGTCGGACTGATCCTCGGCGCAGGTCTGCCGGCGATCTTCGCCGTCGGGCTGGTGGCGTTCTCGAAGGGATCGGGCGGAGTCGGCAACGACGGCACGACCACCGCGCCGAACCCGGCCCTCAAGGTCGCCGGTCTGCTGCTGTTCACGCTCGTCGCAGCCGTGATCGTGATCGCCATCCTCTACATCACCAAGGGCACCATTCAGCACCACTTCGGCTTCAACCCCGTCGCCTTCCTACCGAAATAGGACACACATGCCCGAGAACAAGACCGCCCTAGAAAACGTCGTCAACTGGCTAAACGCGGGCTACCCGGAGGGTGTCCCGCCCAAGGACTACTTCCCGCTGCTGGCCCTGCTGAAGCGTTCGCTCACCGAGGACGAGGTCGTCAAGGCCGCGCAGTCGATCCTGCGCTCGAACGACGGTGACACGGTGACCGAGGCCGAGATTCACGCCGCGGTCCAAGGCGTGATCGACAAGGAGCCCAACCCCGAGGAGATCCACCAGGTCGCCTCACGGTTGGCCTCCGTCGGCTGGCCACTGGCGCTGTCTGCGCGCTGAAAAACGCTGCACTGCACGTCCCCTCGGCTCTCCGGAGCCGGGGGGACGTTTCATTTTCTGGAATCTCGGCGCAGGGGATGGGTCTCCGGCACCTGGACGAAGATCAGGGTGACGCCGTCAGGATCGTCGACGTGCATCTCGTGCAGGCCCCAGGGCTCCTCGGCGGCGGCCCTGGCGATCGCCACGCCGCGGTGTTGGAGTTCGGCCTGGGTGGCGTAGACGTCGCGCACCTGCAGCCACAGCGCGCCGGGGAACGGCGGTGCCCCGGCCGGCGGCTTCCCGTGGCCGGCGAGTTCGATCAGCGACTGTCCGGCGTAGAACACCGTGCCCGCTCCGTAGTCGCGGGCGATGGCCAGGCCGATGTCGTCGCGGTAGAACGCCAGCGACCGCTCGTAGTCGGCGGGCCGAAACAACACGCGACTCGCCAGGATCTCCATGCCTTGGTTCTAACACGAGGGTTCTAACACGAGGCCGACGAGCCGCCGAGTTCTGCACGTGGGCTGCGTTCGAGGCACCAGTCGCAACCGTGGCGCAGAAATGAGCGCTAGGTGGGTTGAATGTGCTGGCGCTTCATCAGCGCGTCTACCGCGGCGGGCGCGAAGCTGTTCACCGCATGCGCGGTGACGGCCATTCGTGGGGCGATGCGCACCGGCCTGCGCCGGACGGCGGTGACCATCCAGTCCGCGGCCTCGTCGGCCGACAGTCCAGGCAACCCGTCGAAGGCACGGGTCGGGGCGATCATGGGCGTCTTGACCAACGGGTAGAACAGCGTCGTCGAGTGGACGCCCTCGTTACCCCATTCGGTCTCGACAACGCGGCTGACCGCGGTCAGCGCCGCCTTGGAGGCGTTGTAGACGGCGAACAGCGGCGACGACTCGTTGAGCACGCCCCACGTCGAAACGTTCACGATGTGCCCGTCACGACGCTCTCGCATGCCGGGCCCGAAACCGCGGATCAGCCGGAGCGGCGAGTAGTAGTTCAACGCCATCGTCCGCTCGACGTCGTGCCACCGGTCCAGCGATTCGGCCAGCGGGCGCCGAATTGACCGGCCTGCATTGTTGACCAGGACGTCGACCCCGCCGAACCGCTCGTCGACGTCGGCGACCAAGGCGTCGACGGCGTCGAGGTCGGACAGGTCGCAGGCGATCGCGGTCGCGTCGCCACCGGCCGCCTCGACCCGCTCGACGACCGAGTCGAGCAGGTCCTTCCTGCGGGCCACGACGATCACCCGCGCACCCTCGGCGGCGAGCTTCAGCGCTCCGGCTTCACCGATTCCCGACGAGGCTCCGGTGATCAGAATCCGTTTGCCTGCGGGGTCGACTTCGTGCCGGGGCGCGAACAATTGGGCGGCCAACGGTGGCCGCATGCTGGCGAGCACCAGAGTGTCGGCGAGGCGGCGTAGTGGGTTCTTACTCACGTCGAGAGCTTAGGGCCGGCGAATTGGCCCAGATTCGCGACCGCCAGCGTCTGCTGCTCGCCGAACTCCTCGAACGTCATGGCGGGGACGAAGCCGAGTCGTCGCGCCAGGTTCAGCGAACGGGTGTTGGCGCTCTGGGTGACGACGATGACCGGTTCGTCACGGAGTTCGGCTGCCGCCGTCCGCAGCAGGGCGCTGGCCGCCTGGTAGGCCAGGCCACGACCCCAGAACCGACGGTCGAGGGTGTAGGCCAATTCGAGTTCCTCACCGGAGGGTCCGAGGTGGCCGGGGTGGTGAAGCCCTCGACGGGTCAGTGACACCGTGCCGATGAACGTGTCGGTCTCCTTGTCGGCGATCAGGTAGGAGCCCGCGGAGTTCGTCGCCGCCGCGACGCCGGCTTCGTCGAGATCGCGGGTGACGGTGAGCCGGGGCTGAGGGCCGCCGAGGTGAGCGTGGACGTCGGGGTCGACGAGGTGCTCGATGATGGAGCGGCGGTCGTCGTCGCGGGCCTTGCGAAGCACGACGTCCCCTGCGTCGATCCGCAGCACGCTGAGCGTGGTCATGCGTCCTGCCGGGGTGCCGGCCGAAGGACGCAGCGCGCGTAGCCGATCCAGCAGACGATGGTCGACACCAGCCCGATCCCAAGTAGTGCGAGCGGCGCTGCCGCGACCTCGACGGCGACGGACCCGCTGCCGGGAACGTGACGGTCGACGGCCCGCATGACGAGGAACGGCAGGATCGCCACCGCGAACGTGGCCATGGCGCCCACGACGGTGAGGCCGAAGGCGCTGCGCACCGCGCCGTAGACCATCGCTCCCGCGGCGGGGAGGACCAGCAGTGCCAGCGGAAGCGGCCGCAGTCCGGCGTCGACGTCACCCGTGGTGGTCCAGGCGCCCCATCCGGCCATGTCGGCCGACCCGCCGACCGCTTCCGCGGAGTACCACGGGAGGACGGTCGCCACGGCGATGGCCAGCAGGCCGAGGGTGCCGATCGCCCACCTGGTGAGTGTGGCTTCGATGAGCTGTCCCCTCCCGAGTTCGGCGCGCCAACGATCGTCACGAACGTTAGCGCGCCCGAACCGGGCGGTCGCAGCTAGCCGACACCCTCCAGGACGTCGGTCTCGGTGTTGCCGATGTTGGCGACGATCTCGGGCCGCCGCGCCACCCGGAACCGATACCAGGCAACCGCCGCGATCATGGTGGCCAGGAACAGATAGGGGATGACGTTCAACGGCCAGGCCGGCACCGGCCAGACGTTGGCGAAGAACACGTAGGACATGGCCAGCACCACGACGACGGCGCAGGTCCACACCAGGCCGTTGGGCATGCCTTCGCGCCGCGTGTAGACGACGCAGGCGATGGCCACCAGCGCGTAGGCGACCATGTAGCCGTACGTGCCGTAGGTGTCGACCCACACGACGATCTGCATCGGGTCGACGCCCGTCGCGAGCAGCACCAGGTTGAGCACGATGGCCGCGGGGCCCGCGATCAGCAGAACCCGATGCGGTGTCAGGTGACGCTCGTGGGTGCGGCCGAAGTGGTCGGCGACGACACCCTCCTTGCCCATCACGTAGACGATGCGGCCCACCACGTTCAGCGGGGCGACGACCACGGCGAAGAAGGACGCTCCGACGCCGAAGGTGAGGATCGGGGCGAACCACGACGGCATGCCGATGAGAGTCGCGATGTCCTCGAGCGGGCTGGCGCTCTCGGCGAGACCCTCGCCGAGGACGGCGATCTGGGTGTACGCCGCGAACACGTAGAGGACGCCCACGGTAACGGCGCTCCACATGATCGCCCGCGGAATCGTGGTGTACGGATTCTTGGCCTCGCGGCCGAGCGCGTCGGCCGAGGAGAACCCGACGAAGCCGAGGATGCCGAGGACCATTCCCGCCGCGACGCCCTGCAACGGTGCGCCCTCGAGGCTGAACTGCGCGGGGTCCCACGCGTTGGGTCCGGCCCAGACGAGCGCGAGCACCAGCAGGACCACGATGATCGTGACCGACACCAACTCCAACACCAGCGAGACGCGCGCCGAGAGCCGGATTCCGCGGATCGTGAACAGCGTCGCAAGGCCGCCGAGCACCACGGCAAGTCCCAGCTGCCAACCGATTCCGGTGGCGGGCACGCCGAGCAGGACCAAGAACTGGTTCATGTAGGACACCGCGCCGCCGAGCGAACCGGCCGTGATGCCCCAGCAGCCGACGACCAGTGCGACGCCGGCGAGATAGGCGCCGGTGGGGCCGAGCCCCTTGGCGACGTAGGTGTACAGCGACCCCGCCGACGCGTGTTTCCGCGCGAACACCACGACGCAGTAGCCGACCGCCAGGATGACCAGCGTGGCGAGCAGGAACGACAACACGGTGCCGTTGCCGGCGCCGAGGTAGATGGCCGCCGCGGTGAAGGCGATGACCGCGCTCGGCGCGATGTTCGCGATCGCCTGGGCCGACACCTCGGGCGCGGACATCACGCCGCGACGCAGTCCGGCGTCGGTCGGTGCCTGGGTCGAGGACCCGGTGGGCGTGGGTGGTGCAGACATGGGGTCTCCGTTGGACGGCTGGATCAGGAAGGGGATTTGGTAGAGCGGCTCGATCAGGGGATGAGAAGGGTGCGCAACGCTTCTCCGGTCTCGAGGTCGGCGAACGCCTCGGCGGCCTCGACGAGCGGACGGTGCGCGGAGATCAGCGGGTCGAGTTTGAGCTGACCGTCCATGTATCGGTCGACCAACGCGGGGATGTCGATCGACGGGCGGACCGATCCGTAGTTCGATCCCAGGATGCGTTGGTCGGCTTCGGCAAGCACCAGAGGTTCGAACGACGCCTTGGCGCCGGTGGGCGGAAGGCCGACGATCACCGCGGCGCCACCAAGGCCCAGCATCCGGATCGCCTGCTCGGTGGTCGACGTGCGGCCGATGGCGTCGAAGGCGTAGTCGACGCCGTCGGGGAGCAACTCGAACAGCTGCTCGACGACGTCGCCGTCACTGGCGTCGACGCGGTCGGTGGCGCCGAATTGCATTGCCAATTGGGTCTTTGCGGGCAGGACGTCGATTGCGATGATCCGCTCGGCGCCTGCCAGCCGGGCGCCCTGCACCACGTTGAGGCCGACGCCGCCGCAGCCGATCACGACCACCGTCGAGCCGGGTTCCACGGCGGCGGTGTTGAGGACGGCGCCGACACCGGTCGCGACCGCGCAGCCGACGACGGCGATCACGTCGAGCGGTGCGTCGTCGCGCACCTTGATCGCCCCGGACGCGGGCACGACGACCTCCTCGGCGAACGAGGAGACGCCGAGGTAGTGGTGGAGCATTTCGCCGTCCTTGGACAGGCGCGAGGTGCCGTCGTACAGGACGCCCTTGGGGGCGACGACGGTGGCGGCCTTGTGGCAGCGAGCCTCGTGGCCCGAGCGGCAGTACCGGCATTCCCCGCAGGGCGGTACCCAGCTGAGCACCACGTGGTCGCCGACGGCCAGCGAGTTGACGCCTTCGCCGAGTTCGACGACGACGCCGGAGCCCTCGTGGCCCATCACCATCGGCGCGGGCGCGTCCCACTCGCCGCGCTTGACGTGCAGGTCGGAGTGGCAGACCCCGGCGGCGGCGATCTTGACGCGGACTTCGCCGGCCTTGGGGGCGGCGAGATCTACGTCGGCGACCTCGATGGCCGTTTCGGGATCGCGGAAGACGATGGCTTTCATGCA
>Ga0247732_10000805_pt1 | contig 13565 bp, 14 predicted proteins | sample UWRJL163409C2_FD_180940 | JGI IMG/M metagenome (GOLD analysis project Ga0247732, IMG submission 180940) | Plant litter microbial communities from Arlington Agricultural Research Station in Wisconsin, United States - UWRJ-L163-409C-2 | ecosystem: Environmental > Terrestrial > Plant litter >...
CGGTTCCACGCAGGGTGGCGACCATGGCGAGGCCGCAGGCGTCCTTCTCCGCGGCAGGGTCGTACAACCCCTGGGCGGCGGGGAGGGTGCTGAAGCGGGTGTGCGATGGGTGCTCGGACCGTGGCTGCTGGGACAAGGAAGTGCCGTCCTCTACGTGATTACTGAAGGATCTGGGACGCCGCTGGCCCATGGAGGGAGGATGCCGGGATGCCCTGTCGGGTCGTGACGGCGATCGTGATGGTCGAGAAGCTGAGTAGGCGAGTTACGCGACTGTGGTTTTCAGTTCTAGGACTTCGCACCGGCAGCGCTTGTGGCGCCTGGTTCGATGGATTCGTTCTCGGGAGTTCCGGTGGCCCCATCGCCCCTGAGCTCGTCGTCCGAGTAAGTATCGCTCGATTCTACCCCAGCCCCCGCCGGCACCCACTCTGCGCCGGGCCGGTACGGGCCGGGCTCGGCACCGGGGTGCTCGCGATTCTGGATGAGGATGATGATCAGGCCGATGAGGATGGCGGCCCACGCGCCCCAGACGTTGGTGCGCACGCCGAAGAAGATCTCGCTCGGGTCGACGCGCATCGTCTCGAAGACGGAGCGGCCGACGCCGTACCAGATGAGGTAGACGCCGAACACCTTGCCCCACTGCAGGTGGAGCTTGCGCTCGAGCAGCAGGATCACGGCGACGCCGACCAGGTTCCAGATGACCTCGTAGAGGAAGGTGGGGTGGAAGAGCGTTCCGTCGGCCAGTCCCACGGGGAAGGCCGGGTTTGATGACTCGATCTCGAGACCCCACGGCAGGTCGGTGGGCGTTCCGAAGAGCTCGTGGTTGAAGTAGTTGCCGAAGCGGCCCGCCGCCTGAGCGAGCAGCATGCCGGGCGCGAGGGCGTCGGCGAAGGTCCAGAAGCGGATGCCGCTCAGACGGCAGCCGATGTACGCGCCGACCGCGCCGCCGATGAGCGAGCCGAAGATGGCGATGCCGCCCTCCCAGACGGCGAAGACCTTCCACCACTCGATTCCCTCGCCGAAGTAGTCGCCAGGGTGCGTGAGCACGTGGTACGCGCGCGCCCCGATGATGCCGAACGGGATGGCCCACAGGATGATGTCGAGCACGACTCCCGGCTCGGCGCCCCGCGCGGTCAGTCGGCGCGAGGTGAGGATGGTGGCGAGCACGATGCCGGTGAGGATGCAGAGCGCGTATGCCCGGATCTCGATGTGGTTGGGCGTGACGAGGAACGTCAGGCCGATGTCATTGAACCACTGCGTGAGGTCGAATGACTGCCACGTCGGGCTCGGGATGCTGGTGGGGGCGAAGACCAACGGTTTCGACCTTTCATCGTGTGGTGCTCATACGGGCGCCCGTCCGCTCGACGAAGCGAGCGGAACGAACAGGAGGGGCTGCTGCTTATTGTAGGACGGCGGGCAGCGCGCTCAGCGCGCGGTGCCGGATGCGAGGTGAGCGGCCAGCCGCGCAACTCCCGCTACGCCGTCTTCCGCGAGGGCGCGCACGAGAGCCGATCCGACGATGGCTCCGTCGGCGTAGGCGAGGATCTCGGCGATCTGCTCCGGGGTCGACACGCCGATTCCCACGCAGGCGCTGACCGATCCGACGGAGCGCAGGCGACCGACGAGCGTCTCCGCAGCCGCGCCGAGTTCGGCGCGCGCCCCGGTCGTGCCCATCGTCGAGACGGTGTAGACGAAGCCCCGGCTGTTCTCCACGGCGAGCCGCAGCCGCTCGTCTGTCGAGGTCGGCGCGGCGAGGAAGACCCTGTCGAGGCCGGTTCGATCGCTCTCGGCGAGCCAGTCCGCTCCGGAGTCCACGGTGAGGTCGGGCGTGATCAGGCCTGCTCCCCCGGCCGAGACGAGGTCGTCGGCGAATCGGCCGACTCCGTACTGCACCACGGGGTTCCAGTAGGTCATGAGGAGCACGGGCGCATCGACTCTGGCTCTGATCCTCTCGACGGCCGTGAACGCGTCACGCAGCCGGAAGCCGCCGTCGAGGGAGGCCTGGGTCGCCTTCTGGATGACCGGACCGTCCATCACCGGGTCGGAGTAGGGAATGCCGAGCTCGAGAACATCGACGCCGTTCTCGACCAGGGCGACCGCCGCGTCGACGCTCTCGTCGAGCGTCGGGAATCCGACGGGCAGGTACCCGATGAGGGCGCCGGCGCGGTTCTGCCTGGTGGCCTCGATGGCGGATGCGACGGGAGACTCGACGACGCGCGCGCCGGTCATGCGCCGGCCCCGGCATCCAGAACGCCGAAGTAGGCGCCCGCGGTCTCGACGTCCTTGTCTCCTCGACCCGACAGGTTCACGAGGATGGTCGCCTTCTCGCCCAGCGTGCGGCCGAGCTCGATGGCGCCGGCGAGGGCATGCGCCGACTCGATGGCCGGAATGATGCCCTCGGTCTGGCAGAGCAGCCTGAACGCCTGCATGGCGGCTGCGTCGGTGACCGGCGTGTAGGTGGCGCGGCCGATGGAGGCGAGCCAGGCGTGCTCCGGTCCGACGCCCGGGTAGTCGAGGCCGGCCGAGATGGAGTGCGAGTCGATGGTCTGGCCGTCTTCGTCCTGCAGCATGATGCTGCGCGATCCGTGCAGCACGCCGGGACGGCCCATGGTGATACTGGCCGCGTGGCGCAGCGTGTCGACGCCGTCGCCGCCGGCCTCGAATCCGTGAAGGGCCACATCGGGGTCGTCGAGGAAGGCGTGGAAGATGCCGATCGCGTTCGATCCCCCGCCCACGCAGGCGACCACGGCATTCGGCAGCGACCCGGTCAGGTCGAGGACCTGCTGGCGCGCCTCTTCTCCGATGACCTTCACGAAGTCGCGCACCATCACGGGGAAGGGGTGGGGGCCGGCGACCGTGCCCAGCAGGTAGTGGGTGTTTTCGACGTTCGCGACCCAGTCCCTGAACGCCTCGTTGAGGGCGTCCTTGAGGGTGCGCGTTCCCGTGGTCACGGGAATGACCGTGGCGCCGAGAAGCCGCATGCGGGCGACGTTGAGGGCTTGGCGCTCGGTATCGACCTCGCCCATGTAGACGACGCACTCCATGCCGAACAGGGCCGCGGCGGTGGCGGTGGCGACGCCGTGCTGGCCTGCTCCGGTCTCGGCGATGAGCCGGGTCTTTCCGATGCGCTTGGCGATGAGCGCCTGGCCGAGCACGTTGCAGATCTTGTGCGATCCGGTGTGGTTCAGGTCTTCGCGCTTGAGCAGGATGCGTGCGCCGCCCGCGTGCGCGGCGAAGCGGGGCACCTCGGTGATGATCGAGGGGCGCCCCGTGTAGGTGCGATGCAGCTCCGCGAGCTCACGGTGGAACTCGGGGTCGGCCTTCGCGACGTCGTAGGCGGCGGAGAGTTCGTCGAGTGCGGCGATCAGGGACTCCGGCATGAACCGGCCCCCGAACTCGCCGAAGAACGGACCCTGCTCGTCGCGCAGGTGGGTGGGGGTCGCTTCGATGGTCATGGTGTCACGCTCAGGAATTCTGTGAGGGTCTCGCGCGGGCTTCCGTGGGTGACCAGGGCTTCGCCGACGAGCACGACGTCTGCTCCGGCTCGGCGGTAGTGGGCCACATCGGAGGCGGTCTTGACGGCGGATTCCGCGATGCGGACCGTGCCGTCGGGGATGCTGCCCGCGAGTCGCCCGAAGAGGTCGGGGTCGAGCTCGAAGGTGCTGAGGTTGCGGGCGTTGACGCCGATCACGCGGGAGCCGAGATCGATCGCCCTGCTGACCTCGTCGGCGGAGTGCGTCTCGACCAGCGCGGTCATGCCGAGCTCGGTGATGAGTGCGTGCAGCCGCACGAGCGTCGCCTGGTCGAGCGCGGCGACGATGAGCAGCGCGAGGTCGGCGCCCGCCGCTCGGGCCTCGAACACCTGGTATTCGAGCCCGATGAAGTCTTTGCGCAGCACGGGGATCGAGATCGCCGCGCGCACCGCACGCAGGTCGTCGAGCGATCCGCCGAAGCGGCGTCCCTCGGTGAGCACGCTGACGGCACTGGCACCGCCGGCCTCGTACTCGCGGGCGAGTGCCTGCGGGTCGACGATGTCGGCGAGAGCCCCCTTGGACGGGCTCGATCGCTTGATCTCGGCGATCACCTTGACGCGATCGGCGGGAGCGAGGAACGACAGGGCGTCGAGCGGCGCGGGTGCGGCCAGAGCGGCGGCCTCGACCGACGCCAGACTCGCGGTCTGCTGTCTGGTCGCGGCGTCCTCGACTGCCCCGGCGAGGAGCTGGTCGAGCACCCTCTAGTGTCCTTTGCCGGCGTACCGCGGGCTGTATGCGCCGAATCCGGCGGCGGAGAGGACCTTGCCGAGGATCGCGCCCACGACGAGGAGCCCTGCGGAGGCCCAGACGAGCCACTGCACGTCGAAGAAGAACGCTACGGTGCCGATGCTGAAGGCGATCAGCATGACGATCACGGCCGTCCAGGCCGCAGGCGAGTGGCCGTGACCTGGTTCTTCAGAAACGTTGCTCATGGAACTCCTCTTGTTCGAAGGTCAATAGTAGTCGAAAAGGACTGCGCGCTCTTCAGCGCTGGGTCTACGCCGTGGGGTCCGTGCCCCGACTCAGGCTGTCCCAGTTGTCGACCGAGGTCGCCTTGCGGCGCACGGCCGCGTCGTCGGGGCTCTCCGTCGCCTCGGGCTCGGACGACTCGTCGGAATCGGCCGTGTCATCGCGGCCGCCGAGCTCGAGCAGGTCGTCGGTGCCGAGAACGCGGCCGTCCTCCGACGCGAATCGCACGGCCTGGTAGCGGCGGCCGGATGCGGGCCAGCGGGTCGTCGTGGCGGCCACCGCAATGCCGAGAACGGCCAGCACTACGCCGAGCAGGATGGCGACGACAGGCCAGGCGGTGACGGCCTCGCTGCGCGCGATCGCCCGGATCGACTCGGTTCCGGCGACGCCGGTGGCCGCCGTGACGACCGGGGCTCCCGCCGACACCGGGTCGACGAGCGGACCGGTGCCCGAGAGCACGATGCTCGCGCCGAGCAGAACCTGCAGCACCCCGAGCACGATGCGGATCACCGGACCCGCGATCGCCAGTGCGGCGGCGCTGGCGAGTCCCGCGAGGCCGAGCGCGGCCAGGGCCGGCGCCGCCGTGGCACCGGGCACGTCGAGGGCGCGACCGGATGCCCCGTCGCCCGCCACGGTCAGGGTTCCCCACGACTGCGACCACGCCAGGAACACGAGGGCGCTCACGACGAGGACCCCGAGGATCATCAGGCCCTTCAGACGGGCCGAACCCGGTCTCGAGACCGGACCCGCGGCATCCGTGTCTGTCGTCATACGATGCGCCTCATGGCGTTCGCGATGGCGACGGCCCGGAGCGGAGCGGCCGCCTTGTTCTGCGACTCGAGGAACTCCGAGTCGGGATCGGAGTCGGCCACCAGTCCCCCGCCGGCCTGCACGTGCGCGACGCCCGACTCGATCGTCGCAGTGCGGATCGCGATGGCCAGGTCGGCGTCGCCTGCGAAGCCGAAGTAGCCCACCACTCCCCCGTAGACGCCGCGCTGGGCGGGTTCGAGCTCGTCGATGATCTGCAGGGCACGGGGCTTGGGAGCGCCCGAGAGGGTGCCCGCGGGGAATGTGGCGCTGAACACGTCGATCGCCGTGACGCCGGGCCTGATGGCGCCTTCGACCGACGAGACGATGTGCATGATGTGGCTGAAGCGTTCGATGCGCATGAACTCGGTGACCTCGACCGTGCCGGGCACGCAGACCTTGAGCAGGTCGTTGCGCGCGAGGTCGACGAGCATCAGATGCTCGGACTTCTCCTTCTCGTCGCCGAGCAGCTCGTGCTCAAGCTCGATGTCGCTCTCGACGGTCGTGCCGCGCGGACGCGACCCTGCAATGGGGTGGGTGAACGCCCGGCCGTTCTCGACCTTGACGAGCGCCTCGGGGCTCGACCCGACGATCGTGTACGGCGCGCCGTCGGGTCGCTCGAGCGCGAGCAGATAGAGGTACGGGCTGGGATTCAGCGTGCGGAGCACGCGGTAGACGTCGATGGGCTCCGCCGTGCACTCGAGGTCGAAGCGCTGCGAGATGACGACCTGGAAGACGTCGCCGTCGCGGATGTGCACCTTCGCACGCTCGATCGCATCGAGGAAGTCGTGGCGTTCGGTGCGGGCCAGGGGCAGCCCCGCCGTGTCGAAGTCCGCCTCGTCGAGGCGCGCCTCGCTGGGCTGTGCCAACTCGGCCTGCATGGCGTCGAGACGCCCCTGCGAGTCGCACCACTGCGCATCCGCATCGCCCTGCGGATCGGCGAGCACCGTGGCGATGAGCTGCACGGTGCCCGTGAGGTGGTCGATCACGATCAGGTCGCGCACGAAGCCCATGGCCTGGCTGGGAACGGCGTAGTCGGCGGGCGGAGCGTCGGGCAGGTGCTCGATCTGGCGGATGGTCTCCCAGCCGATGAATCCGACGAGCCCGCCCGTGAGCGGCGGATGGCCGGGGATGACGGGCGTCTGCCACGTGTGGAAGAGATCGGACAGCGCGGCCAGCGGCTGCTCCGGCAGACCGTCGGGGAAGGCCGCCGATTGCGGCAGCCCGAGATCGACCCAGACCGCCTTCTCTGCCTCACTGGTGAGCACGCCGTAGCTCGAGACGCCGATGAAGGAGAATCGCGACCAGACGCCGCCCTGGCCGGCCGACTCGAGCAGGAACGACCCTGCGCGACCTCTCGCCACCTTGCGGTAGACGCCGACCGGTGTCTCGCCGTCGGCGAAGAGCGTTCGGAGAACGGGCAGCACCCGATGCGTGTGAAGGCGGGAATCGAATTCGGCCCTCGTCGTCGACGCGACGCGCCCCCCGATCATGCGGAGGCCTCTGCGGAGCCGAGCACCGGGTCGAGCGGATCGACGTCGAAGCAGGCGTGGGCGCCGGTGTGGCAGGCGGCGCCGATCTGCTCGACCTGAACGAGCAGCGTGTCGTCGTCGCAGTCGAGCGCCGCCCCGCGCACGTACTGCGCGTGACCCGAGGTGTCTCCCTTGCGCCAGAATTCCTGGCGCGAGCGTGACCAGAAGGTGACCCGGCCCTCGGTGAGGGTGCGGCGCAGGGCTTCGGCGTTCATGTAGCCCAGCATAAGAACATCCTTCGTGTCCCACTGCTGGATGATCGCGGGAAGGAGGCCGTCGGCCGCGAAGTGCGCCCGCGCGAGCACGGCCTCGACGTCGCCTGGTGTCTGGCTCATCGGATCAGCGCCCCGTCCTGTCTCAGTGTCTCTTTGACCTGGCCGATGGTCAGTTCACGATTGTGGAACACGGATGCGGCGAGCACGGCGTCGGCGCCGGCCCGGACCGCCTCGGGAAAATGCTCCAGTCGGCCGGCGCCGCCCGACGCGATCACGGGAACCCGGCTGATTGACCGCATCAGCCCGATGAGCTCGAGGTCGAAACCGTCTTTCGTGCCGTCGGCGTCGATCGAGTTCACCAGCAGCTCGCCTGCACCCCGCCTGATCGCCTCCGCGGCCCAGTCGAGGGCGTCGAGGCCGGATTCGCGACGGCCGCCGTGCGTGGTCACGACGAAGCCCGAGGGCACCGCATCGCTGCGCTTGATGTCGAGCGAGAGCACGATGACCTGGGCTCCGAACCTGTCGGCGATCTCGTCGATCAGCTCGGGCCTCGCGATCGCCGCGCTGTTCACTCCGATCTTGTCTGCACCGGATGCGAGGAGGCGTGCGACGTCTTCGCTCGAGCGCACTCCGCCGCCCACCGTGAGCGGGATGAAGACCTGCTCCGCCGTCTTGCGCACGACGTCGTAGGTGGTCGACCTGTCGTCGACCGTAGCGGTCACGTCGAGGAAGGTGAGCTCGTCGGCACCCTGCTCGGCATAGACGCGGGCGAGCTCGACGGGGTCGCCCGCGTCTCGCAGGTTCTCGAACTTCACGCCCTTGACGACGCGGCCGGCGGCCACGTCGAGGCAGGGGATGACACGTACGGCGACGGGCATGGTCAGATCCGGGCAGCGTGGATCGGGCTGACCAGGATGGCGCGGGCACCGACGTCGTACAGGGCGTCCATCACCTGGTTCGTGTCGGCCAGCGGAACCATCGAGCGCACCGCGACCCACTCGGGGTCGCGCAGCGGCGAGATGGTGGGCGACTCGAGGCCGGGCGTGATGGCGGCCGCGGCGTCGAGCTTCACCAGCGGCACGTCGTAGTCCATCAGCACGTACTGCCGGGCCACGAGAACGCCCTGCAGACGACGCAGCAGCGTGTCGGCCCCGGGCTTGTCGATGCCGGAGGAGATGACGACGGCCGACGACTCGAGGATGACGGGGCCGAAGATCGTGAGCCCGGCCTTCTTGAGCGTGGAACCGGTCGAGACGACATCCGCGACGGCGTCGGCGACGCCGAGCCTCACGGCCGATTCCACTGCGCCGTCGAGGCGCACGAGAGTGGCGGAGACGGAGTGACCGGCGAGGAAGGCCTTCACGAGGCCCGGGTAGCTGGTGGCGACCCGCCGGCCCTCGAGGTCTGACACCGTGGAGAAGTCGCCATCCGGACCCGCGAAGCGGAACGTCGACTCGCCGAACTGCAGCGACGCGATCTCGCGGGCGGGCGACTCGGAGTCGAGGAGCAGGTCGCGCCCGGTGATGCCGATATCGAGTGCGCCGCTGCCGACGTAGGTGGCGATGTCGCGCGGGCGGAGGTAGAAGAACTCCACCCCGTTGCGCTCGTCGACGAGGTGCAGCTCACGGCTGTCGCGCCGGGTCTGGTACCCCGACTCGGCCAGCATCTGCACGGCGGTTTCGGACAGGGAGCCCTTGTTGGGCACCGCGATCTTGAGCATAAGAGTCTTTCGAGTTTTCGACCGGCGAGCCTGGGCTCGCCCGTCTGGACAGCTGTGGGTGCGAAACGGGTGGGAGTCGGACTCAGAGATGTCGGTACACGTCGGCGGGGGTGAGTCCCTTGGCGATCAGGAGCACCTGGAGGTGGTACAGCAGCTGGGAGATCTCGGCGGCCATCTCGTCGTCGGACTCGTACTCCGCGGCCATCCAGACCTCTGCGGCCTCTTCGACGATCTTCTTGCCGATGAAATGCACGCCGGCGTCGAGTTCGCGCACGGTGCCGGAGCCGTCTGGGCGCTCGAGCGCCTTCGCGCTCAGCTCGGAGAACAGCTCATCGAAAGTCTTCACCTGAGCAGTTTAGGCGACGTGGGTGTGCTCGAGTGCCTTCTGGCGGAGCAGCCCCACCTGCTCGCCCGCGTCGTCGGCGCCGAACACACTCGACCCGGCGACGAAGGTGTCGGCACCCGCGCGGGCGGCGACCTCGATGGTCTGCAGGTTGATGCCCCCGTCGACCTGGAGCCACACGTCGAGCCCCGAGCGGGAGGCGACCTCGCGCGCCGCGACGAGCTTGCCCATGGTCTCGGGCATGAACGACTGACCCCCGAATCCGGGCTCGACCGTCATGACCAGGAGCTGGTCGAACTCGTCGAGCACCTCGAGGTAGGGCTCGACCGGGGTTCCGGGCTTGATGGCGAGGCCCGCGCGGGCGCCGATCTGCCGCAGGCGGCGGGCCAACGCGACGGGCTCGTCGGTGGCCTCGGCGTGGAAGGTGACGGAGAAGACGCCGAGTTCTGCGAAGGCCGGGGCCCATTGGTCGACGTCGGTGATCATGAGGTGCATGTCGAGCGGCAGCTCGGTGACCTGCAGCAGCCGCTCGACGACGGGGATGCCGAAGGTCAGGTTCGGCACGAAGTGGTTGTCCATCACGTCGACGTGCACCGCGTCGGCGGACGAGATGCGGTCGAGCTCGCTCGCGAGGTGGGCGAAGTCGGCGGCGAGGATGCTGGGATTGATACGCACGGGCATGGGGATCAGCCTATCCAGTGGCATGCGGGCGTCACGCTGCGGCTCACCGGGGCTCGTCGGCCTTGCGGAAGAGCGCGATGAACATCGCGTCCGTCGCATCGATGTGGGGCCACAGCTGCACCTGGGACGGCTCGGTCGCGTCGTGCCGTCCGTGCTCGTCGCTCTCGTTGCTCTCGTCGCTCTCGTCGCCCGAGATGCGCGCCACGACCGAGCGTGTGTCGAGCGCCGCGATGCGGTCGCCCCATCGCGACAGGGCGCCGGCCACCTGGCCGCGGGTCTCGGCCACGTGCGGAGAGCACGTGACATAGGCCAGGATGCCGCCGGGGCGCAGTGCCTCGATGGCGGAGTCGATGAGTCGCTCCTGCAGCTGCACGAGGTCGGCCACGTCACGCGGGCTCTTGCGCCAGCGTGCCTCGGGTCGACGCCTCAGCGCGCCGAGACCGGTGCACGGCGCGTCGACCAGGATGCGATCGAAGGACCGCGGCTGCGCGTCGCCGATCGTCGTTCCGTCGAGCTGCCAGACCTCGGGAGGATCGGGGATCGCCTCGAGTGCGTTGCGCACCAGCTGGGCGCGGGCGGGCACGGGCTCGTTCGCGGTGAGCACGGCCCCTCCCAGCCGGGCTTCCGCGGCGAGGAGGGCGGATTTTCCTCCGGGACCGGCGCAGAGGTCGAGCCACTTCTCGCCCGGCGCGATGGCCGCGGCGCGGCTGAGGGCGAGCGCGGCGATCTGCGATCCTTCGTCTTGCACGCGAACGGTTCCGGCCTTGACCTCGTCGATGTCGCTCGGATCTCCCCCGGTGGCCGAGAATCCCACGGGCGAGCGGCGGGTAGGGCGCCCGGCGATGGTGAGCTGCGAGCGATCCGCGAGGCCGGGAAGCGCCACCAGGCCCAGCCGCGGAGGAACGTTGTCGGCCTCGAGCAGATCGCGCAGCTCGTCATCGAGGGCATCGGGCGAGACGCCGGAGGCGGCCAGGGAGCGGCGGAACGCGCGGATGATCCAGGTCGGATGCGAATACTCGGCCGCGAGGCGGGAGTCGGCGTCTTTCGCCTCGGCGATCACCCGGTCGCGCCACTCGTCGGGTTCGCTGCGCGTGATGCTGCGCAGCACCCCGTTGACGAAGCCGGTCGCGGAGCGCGAGCTCACGAGGCGCGCGAGTTCGACGGACTCGTTGACGGCGGCGTGGGTGGCCACGCGCATGCCGAGCAGCTGGTGCGCCGCCAGCTCGAGTACATCGAGCACGACCGGGTCGATCTTCTCGACCGGGCGCGCGGCCGCCAGGGCGATGACCCTGTCGTAGTACCCGCGCATGCGGAGCGTGCCGTAAGTGAGTTCGGTGGCCAGGGCGGCGTCGTTGGTCTGCAGCCGTGCGCGCGCGATCTTGGTGGGGAGCAGGAGGTTCGCGTAGGCGTCGTCTTCGCGCACGGCCGTGATCACCTCGAGGGCGATTCGGCGCGCGGGCTGCACGATCTGCGAGGGGGCGGGGCGTCGGGCGTTCATGGGGTGTCGAATCTGTCGGATGCGAGTGGGTCGGCGCTGTGGAGACGGTCGGCGGCGAGCCCCCGCCACCAATCGGCGGCCCGCATGGGCTTCTTGCCGGCGGGCTGCACCTGCAGCAGTTCGAGCGGCGAGGTCGACGTTCCGATCAGCACGCGGGAGCCATCGCCGGAGAGCTCGCCTGGGAGCTGCGGGGCCGAGTCGTAGGTGGGAGCGGCCTTCAGGATCTTGACCCTCAGCCCATCGACGACGGTGAACGCGCCCGGCTCGGGGGTGGTGGCCCGGATGCGACGGAACACCGTGTCGAGATCGGCCGTCCAGTCGATGCGGGCGTGCTCGAGAGTGATCTTCGGCGCCAGGGTCGCCTCGCCCTGTTGCTCGACGGACCGGGCCGTGCCGGTCGCCAGGGCGTCGACGACCTTCAGCGTGAGCTCGGCGCCGTCGTGCGACAGCGCCTCGAGAAGATGCCCGGATGTCTCATGAGCGCCGATGGGCCGCGCGATGCTGTCGAAGATCGGGCCGGCGTCGAGCGCCGGAACCAGCTGGAAGACGGTCGCGCCCGCGTCGGAGTCGCCGCCCATGATCGACCACTGCACGGGCGCGGCGCCGCGCCACCGGGGCAGAAGCGAGAAGTGCAGGTTGATCCAGCCGAGGCGCGGCGTCTCGAGCAGCGGACTGCGCACGAGTCCTCCGTAGGCCACGATCACACCGAGATCGGGCTGGAGCTCTGCGAGCTGCGACGTGACCTTGTCGTCGAGCCTGTTCGCCCGGATGGTGCGGATGCCGAGCTCCTCAGCGCGCACGGCGACGGGCGACGGGGTCAGAACGCGCTTGCGGCCCTGCGGGGAATTCTCGCGCGTGACGGCGGCGGCGATGTCGTGGTGCCGGGCGAGCAGGTCGAGAGTGGGAAGGGCAACGGCCGGGGTGCCGGCGAAGACGAGTTTCATTCCAGGATCTCCGTGTCGTCGAATCGAACCCTCAAGACCGGCGGGGGCCTGAAGCTGGTCTTGGTGCCGGTCGCTTTGCTGGTCTGGCGCTTGGTGCGACCCGTCGAATTGCGGATGATCGACGAGCGCAGGCTGCGCGCGACCTCCGCGCCGAGCGCATAGTCGAACCTGATCGTGGCCCGAACGAGTCCGTCGCCCGCGTCGACGGGGCCGAGCACATCAATTGTCGCCGATTCATGACCCTCCACCGAATCGGGCAGTGCGGAGATCGCCTGCTCGACGGTCTCCGCCCGACCGGTGACGGTGGCGAGACGCACCATGGGAGGAAAGCGGAGCGCCCGCCGGTCGGGCAGCTCCGCGGCGCTGAATCGATGCTGGCTCCAGGTGACGAGTGCCCGAGCGAGCGCTCCCCCGACGCCGACGATGATCGCCGGAGCGCGCGGTGCGGCCAGGGCGATGGCGTTCGACCACCAGCGCAGGCAGTCTTCCGCGACGGTCAGGGACTCGCGGGCGAGCATGCGCTCGCCGTCGAGCAGCAGGATGGCACGGTATCCGCCGGCGGCCACGGGTTCTGCACCCCGGGTGGCGATGACGAGCGCGGGCTTCGCGTCGACGGTGAGGTGCGGTCTCTCGCCGTCGGAGACGATCACCCGGGTGCCGGGGAAGGCTCTGCCCAGTTCTTCGGCCGTGCGAGCCGTCCCGGCAGTGACGAGTCTGATGCGGGTGGACTCGCAGTGGCGGCAGTGCCAGTCTGCGGCGATCGCCCCGCACAGGTCGCACGCGGGCGTCTGTCGGGCTCCGCCGATTCGGAGAGCACCCTCGCAGACCCGGCAGCGGGCCGGCGTGCGGCAGTCCTGGCAGGCCAGCACCGGCGCATAGCCGGGGCGGGCCACCTGAACGAGCACGGGACCATCTTCGAGCGCACGCCTGGCCGTGTTCCACGCCGCAGACGGGATGCGCGCATGAGCCGCGGCCTCCGCTCCCGGCTGGTCGGCCGTGGGGACGACGTGGGGAAGAACAGCCGGGTCGGGTGCGACGGGCGTCACGTAGGCCAGCTCGACCAGACGCTCGAGCCAGGTGCTGCGCGAGTGCGACGCGAAGAGGAGCGAGCACCCGGACTGCTCCTGCCGGATCAGTGCCACATCGCGCGTCGACACGTACGGGCTGAGCGGCTCGGTGTGCAGCGGGTCGGCGTCGTCCCAGACCGCGATCAGACCGAGCCGGCTCGCCGGTGCATAGACGACCGAGCGGTTGCCCACGATCACCCGGGGGGCGTCTTCGAGGCAGCGCAGGAACGCCCTATACCTGTCGGCGTTGGGCTGGCGC
>Ga0247732_10000808_pt1 | contig 13530 bp, 15 predicted proteins | sample UWRJL163409C2_FD_180940 | JGI IMG/M metagenome (GOLD analysis project Ga0247732, IMG submission 180940) | Plant litter microbial communities from Arlington Agricultural Research Station in Wisconsin, United States - UWRJ-L163-409C-2 | ecosystem: Environmental > Terrestrial > Plant litter >...
GTCCGGCGACACCCTTAAAATCGCCATTGCGTGGCTCTCCAACACCAAGTCGTACATTTCGGATTCCGTTGAGTTCGAGGGCGTCGTCACCTCCTTCGCCGGCCGTCAAATTTATCAGGCGACGATCTCACTGGATCAGCCTGGCGTCGACTACACCGCCCCGTCGGGCGCGCGCTATGTGCGTCCCTACATCCAGACGTATGGCGCCGCGGATGGCACGGTCGACATCGAAGTGATCGACGTCTGGGCCGGCAATGGCCTGCCCGGTCCGCAGGGCGAGATTGGCGACGTGACGCCCGCCGCCGAGGCCGCTGCCGACGCCGCGGCCGCTAGTTCCGACGATGCTGCGGCCAGTGCGGTGGAGGCGGAGAGTTTTGCTGACGATGCAGCAATCAGCGCCGCCGATGCCGCCGCCTCAGCGGCGCTCGCTGAGCCCACGATCCGGAACTTTGCGGCGGGTCATCCTATCGGACTCGGGGTGCCGGCGCCGCTCAGCGCCCACTACGCCACTTTGTCCGCGGCGCAGGTCGATTTCCCGGCAGCTACGTCACTCGCCAACGAGATCGCCGGCCTTGCAGCTCAGAAGGCGGCTGACGCGGGGGTCTATCAGTGGGGCGCGGGCGGGTTCTTCGTGAACACAACCGTCGCTATCAAGAAGTCACAGTTTACGCAGGGCAAGGGGCTCTCACCGATCGGTCGCGGTCGCGGGCTGACATCGATTTACAGCACCATGAACGCGCCGCTATTTACGATTGCCTCGGACACCGGAGAAATTTCGGGCGGCTCCTTCGGTGGGTTTACACACTACGTCACGGGCCTAACAGCAGGAACCTACAGCGCCACGCGCACCGTCTCGTTTCTCCCGTCAGCTACCTACTACATTCAGAAGAACGCTTTCCGCGACATGCACGCCTATGGCGTTTACGCCATGTTCGGCTTCAACGGCGCGACCACCACCTCGGGCTTCGGCCAAGAAGGGCGCACCGCCTGGAACCGGTTCTCAGACCTCCAAGCATGGGGCTTCGGCCTCGATGTTGTAGCAATGTTCGAGTACAACTCAGGATCGAGCACGGGAAACGTCTACAACGGAATTACATGTGGCCTCGGCCCCCTGGGGGCACTCATGTCTGTCAACGGCTCGGCGGTGTTCGGCGACGTTGTGATGGAGGGGGTGCACGTTGGTGGCCAAACAGGCTCTTGTGTCTTGCGCTTTAATGGCACCCCGGCCTATCTCAATAATATTCGCATCGCCGGTCAAGTTGATGCTGGAGTTTCCAACGTTATCCAAGGAAACACTACGTCGGTTCTCTACAATAATATTGACGTGTCCGACCTTCTCATGGGTGGAGGCGTCGCCTGGTATTCGATAAATACGCCCTATCTTGTGGGCTCGAATATTCGAGGAGCCAATTCCACCAACCAGCAGTTTGGCAAGCAAGAGGTCTTGAGCAGCGGATTCGGTGCCCGGAACCGTCCTCTTTTCAATGTCTTCGTTCGAAGTGGAGATGCAGTCCGACTGAAGCTCACGGTCTCCGGGCAGGTTGGAGGCGTCGGCGCGGGAGTTGCCGAATGGGACTATGCGTTCAATGGCACTGCCGCGTCACTGATTGGCTCGGCATACCGGCAAAACGCTTCGGCCAACTTCTTCGATGTGTCGACAGGCGTCGGGTCACTAACCTTCAACGTCAACCTAGCCTTCGCCGACAGCTCATCGAGTGAGTTTGACGCCCAGCTGCGTGTTCTGTCGGGTCGGTGCAGGGTTCAGGTGCTGTAGTGAGGACTCCGACGCCAGAGACCGAATAGGGGGCGAAACAACGGTAAGGCGGGCCGGACAACGTGTTGGCGCGTCCGGCCCTGACCGCGCGAGCAATTCGGGCGAATTCCGCGGCTGCGCCTTAGTTACCTATGTTGATTGCGTCGGGAAAGGGGGCCGAGCGCCCCGCAAAATGCGCTCGGCCGAGTTGTCAGGCGGATGATCGGGGAAGGCGGGCCGAGCGGCGCCCGCACACTCGGCCCTGTGGAGGAACGCCGTACTTCGTTTGGAGTAGATCCCTGCCAATTTCGATGTACGGGCGGCGGCCCGGCCCGGATGGCAGTCTGTTAAATCCGCTGACGAAGCTTTGTCGGCTTCCGGAAGCCGGGTAAGGCCCGTAGCGCAAACTCAGTCATCTCCGCAATGTCGGTAACGCCATTGTTCGCAGCTTCTTCGATGGCGAAAGCGAGCGCCTCACGCGTCCGACCTCCCGATGGACCTAGTAGTGCCATGGCGGGAAGATCATGCAGTACGCGCGCCCACGCCGCATCAAGGGCGGAGGCCTCAAGCTGATGTGCATCTGCAACGGTAACCGGGCTCGCGGACATGGATTTAATCCTCCCCATGGTTGCCCATTGGCGTAGCAGCGGATCGTTCCGGAGCCGGCGCTGACATATGGAAAAAGGCACCGCACTCCGCACATTCAACGGTCGAAGTGCCATCCGGACCGGGAATGGCAACAAAAGCCTTTGAATTGCACGAGTCACAGAGGATCGGCCCCGCACGCGGGTCATTACGATCGATCGTCATTTTGGATTCACTTTTCTCAGCGTCAGCCGAACCCGGGATTTTCTGCCGGCATGGCAGCCAACATCCCGACATTGCCCCCGCGCAAGCGCAACGGGAATCAAGGTATCGTTGGTTAACGGGCGAGCTTGGCAAACGTTCCGTGCTTGTCGCTCCAAGAGAGCGCGGCGCAGCTTTTCCACGTGCACGCTTGTTCTTTTTTTGTTCTCATGTTTTATACCGCGCAAGAACGGTCTGTAGGGCCCCCGGGATAGCCAGTTTTTGGGCGGAGCGGCTAAATGAAGGTGGACTTCCTGCTGCCTCGTTTCATGACGAACAAGCGGGTTCCTTGCGAATCGCGTAATGCCTTGTGCATGTCGCTCCAAAGAATCAGAGACCCGCTCCACAATCTGATTGAGTTCGCAGATGTCGAACTTGAGCGGGTACTCTGGCGCGTCATTCAGACACGACCATTCCAACGTCTGCGGCGAGTCCGTCAGCTGGGCTTCTCGGATCTGGTTTATCCGGGCGCATCGCATTCTCGTTTTGCGCATAGCCTCGGCGTGTTTCACACGGCGCGACGGTTGATGGACGTGGTGCGAAGCAGGCAACAGGGGGGCAGCCCGACTCGCGAGAATATTGCTCTCGCCGCTGCGCTAGTGCACGACGTCGGGCATGGTCCGTTTAGTCATGCTTTCGAAACGGTCGGTAAGCGCCTCGGTTTGCCGATGGCGGACCACGAACATGTCAGTGACATGCTCATTCGGAGTGGAGAAATCGCTGAAATCTTGAACGACATGGGAAGCGGGACCGCCGTCGATGTCGCTGACATCGTTAAAAAGGAAGGGCGGAAGACTGTCCATAACGCCGTGGTGTCTAGCCAATTCGATGCGGATCGGTTGGACTATATGCGCCGCGACAGAATGATGACGGGTACCCAGCATGGAGCAATCGACTTTAATTGGCTCGTTGCCAACCTTGAGGTTGCAGATGTGCCAACAGGCGTTGACGATACCCAGACTGGCACTGTTGCAACGTTCGTTATTGGGCCGAAAGCTGTTCATGCTGCAGAGGTATATGTTTTAGGGCTATTCCAACTTTATCCGACGGTTTACTTCCACAAGGCTACGCGCGGCGCAGAAAAGCTGTTCGCTGAACTGCTTGTCCGCGTTGTTACACTAGTGCGGACGGGCCACGTTGCGAAGACTGGTTTGGATGCCCGCCATCCGTTGATTAAATTTGCTGAGAATCCCGACAACCTTGATGTTTTTCTGAGCCTAGACGACGGTGTGATTTGGGGCTCTCTTTCCATGATGGCTGATGCCGAGGATGCCCTTTTGAGGGAGTTCTCGGTGCGCTTGAGGGATCGCCAACTCTATAAATGCGTTGATATCCGTGGGCGAGCCACCCATGAATTTGATCCGGAGAGCAAGGGCGCGCCTGAGCATTTAGCGAAAATCGACACTTGCTGCGCAAGAATAAACGCTCGCTTAACTGAACTGTTGAAGGATGATCGAAACGAAATTCCGAAGATTCTTCTAGATGAGGCTAAGCGCTCGCCTTACAACGACGCCGTAGGCTCTAAAGGACCGACCGAACGGATTAACGTAAGAACCGAGGGCGGAGCGCTCGTCGACCTAAAGCAGCGCTCGCGCGTGGTGGCGAGCCTTCCAGATTTCACCCTTTTTCGCGCGTACCATGATCGGTGTGATACAGAAAGCATGCATCTCATAAACAGAACAATAGACGAGGAGGTTGCGGCATGTCGTTGAGCGATACAAAGAAAGTTGCCGCCATCATTTCAGATGCCGGCGGTAAGATCGTTGGAAGAACGAAGCTGCAGAAGGTTGCCTATTTGCTTCGCGTCACCGGTGTAGAGGACGAATTCTCGTTCAGCTATAAGCATTACGGGCCCTATAGTGAGGATTTGGCTAACGCCGCTCGTATGGGTAGCTTGCTTGGCGATCTCCGCGAGATTGAATCACCGGCGAGCTGGGGCGGTACGTATTCAACCTACATCGCCGACCAGCCGACTGAGGCAACCGAGGGGCGGAAAGCGCTTGCGGCCCTGGCCGCGTCTGCCGACGCAGTGGAACTAGAACTGGCTGCTACCGCAGTGTTCCTCGCGAGAGAAGGCTACGAACACGCTTGGGTGGAAACCGCTCGGCGCAAGCCGGAGAAGTCGGATAACGGAAGGATCGATAGGGCGAAGGACTTGCTGCGGTCGCTCTCAAAGATTCCCGTCCCGAGACCCCTTCCCTCGATCGTTTAGACATTTCGTCGCCGACCACGCGGCGGTTGCAATCTGAACCGACCGCATGGTCTTGCCGGGGTTCGGCCGTCTTGGCCATCGGCTGTTACCGGAGTGATTTGGCAGGTTATTGCTTCTGCTGAGCAAATACGAGCAACTGCCATTCTATCGGCTTTTGTCGATCGGTGTGCTGGTGGTGATTTTGCGGCGGCAAAGGATTGTTCTTGTTCGCTGCAATCTCATCACCGCAGTTCCGACAGCGATAAATGCCGGAGTTTGTGACGACAGTACCGGGCGAGAAAACCATGTCGTATGCTTCGTGTTCACTTTTATTCAAGTGCTGGCCGTACTTGTACTGAGCCATAGATACGTCCTCATTCGAGCTTCGGTCGAACCTGCCGGGCAGTCGACCAACATTTCGAATTTTGGACTAGTATAACCCTGCGTCAAGTTTGTTCGTGTTTTGTCCACATAGGCGACTGCAATGACAAAATCGAAGCAGAAGCAGTTCCAGCCCGGCAAGGGATACACCGAGGCTGACTGGAATGCGGTCACCGACACGTCGGAGATGACCGACAAGCAGATGGCCAAGGCGAAACCATTTGCCGAGATTTTCCCGGAACTGTCGGCCTCGGCTAAGCGGACGCGCGCCGCGCCGCGGACGTAGGTTGGCCGCCCCTCTATCCCGTTATCTCCTCAAGCTTCTGCTGCGCCGCGACCAGCCGCCTCCAGGAATCGGTACTGGCCCGGATTAGGCGCAATCGCTCATCGGCCGTCCGGGCCGGCTTGCGGGCCTTCGAGAGGGCGTAGGAGTAGTCCTCGAGTGCCGCCTCGATTTCCGATAGCAGGTCGCGGATCGTGGGCATGCTGGGCTCCGTAGTGGGTGTACTGAGATTAGTACCCTAGATCGGTCCGGCGGCCGGTACCTTCTACCAGCCTACCCATCCATTTTAGCGGGTCGGCCATCCATGGCTGTTCGCGCCAGAGCGCTGGCACCGGCAACGTGTTGATCGCCTCTATCAGCGGGCGCTGCGGCACGTGGGTGTAGTGGCGGCTCATGTCGTCGCGCGCGTGGCCGAGGATCTGATCTTTAATGTACGGATGCACGCCGTTGACCACAAGCTGGGTTGAGACCGAGTGCCGGGCGGTGTAGGCGCTGATACCCACCAATCCGCTACGTCTACGTGCGCCAAGGATGGCTGTCTTAAGCTGGCCACCGCCTTCACTTTTGGGAGTATATCCGCGCTTCTTGGTGCTGCGGAACACCGCACCATCGCCAGCGGCGAGCACGCTTAGCAGCGGCACCAGGAACTCGTGGATGGGGACGCCTCGAGGCTCGCCGGTCTTCGTACTGTGCAAGGTGATCCATCGCTGCTCCATGTTGATGCTTTCAACATCGAGAGCCAGTGCCTCGATAGGGCGCATGCCGGTGTCGAACAGCGCAGTCATCAGCATGGCCGGCGCGGGGCTCATCGCGGCGACGAACTGTGCGGCTCGCTCGTATGATGTGGGAACAGTGCCGGCTCGTGCGGATGCCCGCCGAACTAGCGTCCCGCCTCTGGGTTTGCGTGGGCGTGCCCAAGTTCGCGAGTGAACCCACTCCTTGCGAGTTGCGAAATTCCAGATGGCTATGAAGGGAGTATAGAACTGTCGATTGAGAGTGTCGCTGGCGACCTTCGGATAGATTTTCTTCGCCGCGGCGTCGATGACGTCTTGGCGAAGAGCCCTAGCTCGGACGCGACCTAGTCGTCGTACGATCGGTTCGACGAAGCGGGCTGAGGCACCGTCCGCGACATACGCATCGGCGATTTCTTTGAACGTTCGATCCCGCTGGCCTCGAATGTCAGCCTCGATCTCCTGCAGCCGCTTCTTGGCATGCTGAAGGTCGGACTCCTTGGTCGACCGACAAACCGTCTGTCCGAGAAGTGTGCCGCGCACATACCAATTCGCGCTCCCCGCGCGACGTACCAATTTTAGCGCCATACCGTTCTCCCGCGATGTCCACGCAGGAAATCCTAGCGCCGGACCGCGGGTGAGCGCCATCGCAGCGCACAACGCAAAACAGCCGCCCCAGAGTAGGGCGGCGCTTAGGAGGGAGGCCAAAGCCGTGACACTTTCGGTGGTTTCCGTACCCGTACACGCGCTTAAAAGTGTCACGGGGTATTGATGCTGTTTGTTTTCAGCCGGCCTGTCACGCCGGAGCTCGCGCCGGGCCGTGCGCTACCCGGCCAAAAGTGGGAAAGTCGGTCCCGCGAGACCCCGCAACGGCTTGCCGCCATTGGCTTTAATGCAAGGTTGGCGCAGTCCCTTCCGGGAGGCCAATGGTCTTTTTAAGCCATTGATTTTACAGTGCGATTTCCAACACTCTTTCCCACTTCGCAATCTGGAGCTTAGGGAACGAGAAACCGACATGAATCATTGCGAGCCCATGAATCTTTACGGCCGCGTGGATCATAACAAAACCCATCATAATTTCGCGATAAGCTTATTGTTGAAATTTATCATGTCCGATTGTGTGCTTATCGAAATGTACTCTTCCTTCAAGTCTGGCGTAAAAAACACAATTGCCAATAGAACAGACCCCACCAGCATAGGAGCCAATATCGCGGCAACAATCCACAATGAAAACAACATAAGCCAAATATCTGCATGGCCTTGCGTTGCAGATATTATCCACAATACGCCAAAAATGGCGGCGACCAATTTAGCCGTCCCCAAATAATGCTTTATCAAACTCACGGATAAATGCGACAAACCGTAAATGATCAATTTCTTTTGCCGCTCATTATCGTCGCCATTGCTGTCTGCTGGCTCACTTTTGTCGGACGCATCGTCCTTCTTTGCTTTAAATCTTCTCAGCTCAAGGACGGCTGCCCTCTATATTCCAGCTTAGCATAATATGCTTTTCGCGCGTTTGCGCATCCCTTAGCGGACAAATTTGGCGTGATGACGAAACTCATGCTTCGACGAATAACTGCTTTTTTTTGAACTCGGGCTCATGCTCGCGATGTCAGCGCGTTGGCCCCGAATTGGCAGAAAGACACAAAACCCAGATCACGAACAGCGCTGCACATCTGGCACTCGGATATGCCTGACTTATACCCCACGGAAGCCGTGCAGCACGGCTTTGTTAAGAGTGTCGCCTGTCCGAATGTGGGAAAGCTGCGCCTGCGAAACGTAGCAACGGCGTGCGCCTAACGCCTTCCGGAATGCCATCCGATCGCGCGGTGGGGCACTTGTGCGGACGATGCGGAGTGACAGACGCTCATGCTGAAGGAATGATGGCTCGGATGGTGCCGCAGCTAGCGTGGAGGGGTGCCTTCGCGCTTCAGGTGCGGCCGTGGCGGCATAAGTATTGAGCAGCCCGCTCTTTTGTCCAGAGCGGGCTATTATGCTCGTTGGATTTTAGAAACGATAGTTCACGCCAGCGCGCACGATGTTGGTATTGAGACTTCCTGAGAGGTTCGACGTGCCCGGCGGAGTGGCAAGCCCCTCGGGCGTGCCAACAAAAAGATACTCGCCTTTGAGGCTCCAGTTGTCGGTCAGCGCATACTCCGCACCGCCACCGACTGTATAGGTGTAATACGTATCCGAAGCGCTGAAGGCTGTGCCACCGATGACGCCGTCAATTGAGTTTTTGCCATAGGCTAAACCAGCGGTTCCGTAGACCAACAAGCGGTCCCATGAGTAACCGAGGCGGGCGCGCACCGTACCAAAATAATCGACTTCGGCATCGGAGGTGTAAGCGGTCGTGCCAGCGAAACCATTGAGGCTTCCTTCGCTGGTTGTGCCCTGCAGATCCGCCTCGGCGCCGATAACCCATGAGCGGACCTGGTAATTATAGCCAATTTGGCCGCCATAGATGAACGTGTCGCCGCTCCCGCTAAGCGGTCCTGATCCATAAGGGGCAATCGTCGCCGTACCGTGCCCATCGGACCAGGCACCGCCGACGTTCGCCCCTAGGTAAAAGCCGGTCCAAGAGAATGGGATTTCCGCAACGATAGGCGCTGCCTTTGCCGGATAGCTCACTGCCATGTCTGCCGCCGCAACAGGAGCGCAGAAGGTAACCAGTGCAGCCCCCCAGAGTATATAATTCATTATGTTACCCCTTAAGCTGCCTATTTCCTTGGGTAAGGCCTGATTATTAATAAGAAGCAATCCAAGCTGAAACGCAAGTACCAGGCGGGGCGCACACCTAAGCTAAGCGCTTTCCTTTCCATCGTTCGACTTCTCCCAGCCGGGAGGAGGAGGAAGCGCGTCGGGAAGAGGTGGCAGCGTTTGAGGCACCCACACTATCGTGCGAATGGATTCGACCTCAGCTTCGCTGAAAAGAGTGCCCTGACGTTCCTCATTGCCCAGCCCGTTGGCTTGCGCAATTGCCGTCACCCTCTCTGTGCTGATCCATAACTGTTGAGCCACCTCGAAAAGCGTGTAGGTCTGTTCCGAAGATTTCGTGCCGCCGTCCGTTAATGCCAACTAATTCATCCTATCGTCGCGCCGGGTGTGATTGTCATCCGAACCTGCGTCCAGCTCGCACTGTCCGGAAATAAACAACGGGTCGCTCCGGGCCGCGGCCCAAAAACTTCGCGCAAGTGTCAAGGTTCCGCGCCCCGTAGGCTCGCCAAGGCAAAATGAGACCGCGCTCGGGTGGACCGACGCGCGGTCGGAAGGGGAGCAGAATAGCCATATCAATTGGCCTCACGCGCCTAGGTTCCAAACCACTCACAATTGCGCGTAGCTCGCCTTCGGGTGCACCCCTCACTTGTTCGCCTTTATGTCGTAAAAGATCAACCGCCGTTCTTCATCGGTTCCGACGGCCACGGCCGCGCTTAATTAGCCGCCCCGCATTTTATCGGTCTAGTTCGAAGGGCCGTGGCCGCTCTCCTTCGGGAGGCCTGTTTTGCGTTCTAGACTTGCGAAATCCCATCGCGCGCGCGACCCGCGGCGGTGGGAACGTCGGTGAGAGGGTCGTTGTGAATAATGATCCGGTCCAGGTGGTAGACCTGCTGAGCGGTCAGTGGCGCGCGAGCTTCGAGCTTCGCCCGCACGATGGCAAGAAAACCGCGCTCCCATTCGTTGCAGACGACATAGAGCGAGCGCTCGTCGATGCGCCGTATCCATTCTCGGATTTCGTCGCTGCTGTATCGAGTGGACATCAGTGGCAGCCCTCCCTCATTACCCCACGATAGCGGACGCTAGCTTCATTAAAACCCGCGCAGCGCCTTCATCGGGCTTGCCGATAGCGCGCTGGTCGCGGATGCGCACCGGCTCGCCAAGACAGTAGGACCCCGCTCTCCCATGGAGGGCGGGGGCCTTTTTTGTTTATGCGGCTTGGGCGTTCACCTTGAGGGGTCGCCAGGGCGGGCTCGCTGCGACGGGGCTCGACGGCGGGTCGTCATCATCGTCATTCGCGCTTCCCAATAGCGATGCGCTGCGGCGAACAAGCGAGAACACAGGTCGTAGACGAAACGAGCGTGGCGTGTGGCCATCTGGGAGATTTCCCGGATCAGCATCGGCCAACTGGTTCAGGGCGGTCAGTATGTCCGCCAGGCTGACAACGGCGCCACTGGCAAGTTGCCGGAGCGCGGGAGCATTCTCGACACTGTTTGCATCGGACGCCCAGCAGGCCAAAATGCCTCGCTTCTCATCCGTCGACAGGTTTGCATCATTGAGGACATCGTCGGGATGACTGAAGTGGGGCTCGGTTGCCGGCACGAGAGCAGGCCAGCGATCGTGATGTGAGTTAAGATTTTCCGACATCTCCATTCTCCGCAATCAGGCCTCCCGGCCGAAGCCGGGAGGGACCGCAGTCTCAAAAAATGGGTTTTACGCAGCAACCCTGCGCCCATCAGATCCGTGTTCGATCTGCTTGGGAAGGTTGTTCTGATCAGAGGACCGTGCGGCGGTGATCTCAATGCGCCGCGGCTTCAGTTCCTCTGGCACTTCCCGCACCAAATCGATCGACAACAGTCCGTGTTCGAGGCTCGCGCCCGCGACCTTGACGTAATCGGCGATGTTAAAGGTCTGCTTGAAGCTGCGCGATGCGATGCCATGGTGCAGCATGTTGGAACTGCTCTCCTCCAGCTTTCGCTGCCCAGACACGATTAGGCTGCCGCCATGCTGGGTCAGCTCGATTTCCTCGGGATGGAATCCCGCGACCGCCATGCTGATCCGGTACTCGTTCTCACCCTTCTTTTCGATGTTGTAGGGCGGCCAGTCCGACCTGGCGCTGTTGTCCAGCAGATCGAAAAGACGGTCGAAACCGATGGTCGAACGGTAGAGAGGTGCAAAATTGAAGGTGCTCATAGCCATATCCTCCTTATGAGCAACATGGGTATAAGCCGCCGCGCCCTGTGCGCGACGCGCTCAGTCGAGCCCATTGGCCTCGACGCCTTCGATTTTGGAAATGGGAAAATCGAGTTCAAGAGGTCGGAACGAAATTTTTTTGCCCGGTGCGATTAACGCTCTGGCCGTGGGCTTGCTGCCACAACTCGCCCAGCCTCCTCACCGAGGGCGGGGCCATTTTGCATTTCAGGACCCGCGCAGCGCTTTCACGATTTTCTCCAGATCGTTGTATCCGGCATAGACCCACGCGCCGCCTTCGGTCGTGAGCACAGTCTCCGGTAGGGAAAGCCTCACCTTCCCAATCGCGCCTTTGATGGCAGCTACGTCGCCCGGAACGAGAGCCGCGAAGCCGGACCATGTCCGCAATTCGGGCGGCGCGTTCTCCGGCACCTCGGCGAGTGCGTCGTCGATCTTGGTGATGCGGCGTCGGACGATTTCATAGGGCTTGGTCATGGAGCGCTTGTCGCGGATTCGCTCCAGCGCCGCTAGACCCTCAGAAGCTCGTGCCAGCATGTCGTGTAGCGTGGTGACTTCTGGTCCGAGCGCAGCCCCCAAGCCTTACGCCGACCGGCGGACGCGTAGCCGATGGTGTCTCGCCCGAAGTCGCGATTGATGCACTCGAGCGCCTTCATGAGCGATTGCGACCTCCCACTATCTGGCGCGCTCCAGAGCCGCCCTGCACGCGCGAGGCGGCGCATAAGTCCAGCAGCATAATGCCGGCCCTTCTGGTAGCTGTAGCCCGGCTTCCATGCGGCTTTGAGCGCATCGCGCGCAGCCTCGATCAGCCGGCCCGTATCGGCGCTTGCGACCGGAAGGTGCACGGCGTGGCTGCCGTAGTACTGCACGTCGTGCGGCCGGAACTTGTTGGTGTGCAGGAAGACCGAGACGTGCGCCGTGGCGAGGTGCTGCCGGCGCATCTTCTCCGCTGCCCGAGTGGCGTAAGTTGTCACCGCCTCGCGCATCTCGACATAGGTGGTGACCGGTCGACCGAAGGAGCGGCTCGCCATGATCGACTTGCGGTCCGGCGTGACATCCTCGAACTCGATGCAAGGGATGCCGCGCAATTCCAACACCATGCGCACCATCACCACGCTGAACTTTTCCTGACTACAGCACGCAGAACGCCGCATCAGCAGTGGCAGCGGCAGGAAAGGCCCTAGGCTGTGGCGCGATGGTGGGCGATGCCGCTGGCATCGGTCGTTCCCGGTTCAAGGCCGGCCCGCTAGGCGACCCGCGCTGGATCGGGAAACGAGATGTTATAAGGCCTATGAGCGAAACCGATGGCGGCCGCCTCAGCCCCGTGCGGCCTTGCGCGCGACCTTGTCCTCATACATCAGCCGGTCAGCATGGGCGAGCAGCGCGTCAAGTTGCAGTGGGACTTCCGCGACCGTCTCAACGATGCCGATGCTCGCCGAGATTGGATAATTGCGGGTCAGCGTCGTGTTCAGCTCGTCCAGCCTCCGGGTGAAGATGGCGCGCAGCGTCGTCGCATCGACCGCCGGACTCAGCACCAGCACGCAGAACTCGTCGCCGCCGAGCCGGGCCATGATGTCATTGCGGCGGAAGCAGGTTTGCAGCGCCTGCGCGACGTCCACCAGCAGCGCGTCGCCCATGGCGTGGCCCATGCTGTCATTGACCTTCTTCAGGCCGTCAACATCGATGAAGGCAAGCAATATAGGCATGCCGGCCAGCACGGCGGCATGGGCGAGTTCGTGGAAGCCGCGCCGGTTGCGCAGACCGGTGAGCTCGTCCGTGCCGGAGAGCTTCTGGATCTCACTATTGGCCTGCTGCAGCGCCAGCGTGCGGTCATCGACGCGCTGCTCGATCTCGGCGTTGATGCGCAGATTCTCCATCGCCACCGATGTGGAATCCGCAAGCGCCTGTAGCAGCCGGACCTCGAACGCGGTCGGCTGGTGCTGCGTCGCCCAGTAATTACCGATCGCGCCGATAGGCTCCATGGTGCGGATCGGCACCATGGCGAGACTTTTCACGAAAGTAGGGCGATAGGCGTCGTGCGGAATGCGCGGATCGGCATAGATGTCAGCAATGAGCGCAGGCGCGCGGTTGCGCATCACCCAGCCGCTAATGCAGACCTCCTGCGGAAAGCGCAGGCCCTTCCACAGCGGCTCGATCGCATCTTCATCCGCGTAGTGGCAATAAATGTCGTCGTCGTTCAGCACGAAGGTGGCGCCGTCGCAGCCGCTCATCTCGCGAGCGGCGGTGCGGACGATCGCCTGGATATCGTCGAGACTGCGAGCAAACGACAATTCCTGCACCGCAGTCAGCAGCCGTTCCATGCCCCGCGTCTGACGCTCATGCAGCGTCTGGACCTCGTCAGGCAGAAGGACAGCTGAGTGGGGGGCGTTGCCTGCGCTGCTCATGTCGCTTCCCCGAT
>Ga0247732_10000809_pt1 | contig 13522 bp, 10 predicted proteins | sample UWRJL163409C2_FD_180940 | JGI IMG/M metagenome (GOLD analysis project Ga0247732, IMG submission 180940) | Plant litter microbial communities from Arlington Agricultural Research Station in Wisconsin, United States - UWRJ-L163-409C-2 | ecosystem: Environmental > Terrestrial > Plant litter >...
GCGCCCCTCCGCCCCGGCGACCAGACCCAGACCGCGGCCGAGCTGCGCGAGCTGTGGGACACCGATCCCCGCTGGGACGGGGTCGAACGCACCTACTCCGCCGACGACGTGGTGCGCATCCGCGGAAGCGTGCGGGAGGAGAACACCCTCGCCCGCCGGGGCGCGGAGAACCTCTGGAACCTCCTGCACACCGAGGAGTACGTCCGCGCCCTCGGCGCCTACACGGGCGGCCAGGCCGTGCAGCAGGTGCGGGCGGGCCTGAAGGCCATCTACCTCTCGGGGTGGCAGGTCGCCGCCGACGGCAACCTGTCGGGGCAGACCTACCCCGACCAGAGCCTGTACCCCGCCAACTCGGTGCCCGCGGTCGTGCGGCGCATCAACAACGCGCTGATCCGGCAGGACCAGATCGAGCACGCCGAAGGCAGGACCTCCGCCGACTGGCTCGCACCGATCGTCGCCGACGCCGAGGCGGGCTTCGGCGGACCCCTCAACGCCTACGAGCTGGCGCAGTCCCTCATCGAGGCCGGGGCCGCCGGCATCCACTGGGAGGACCAGCTCGCGAGCGAGAAGAAGTGCGGGCACCTCGGCGGCAAGGTGCTGGTGCCGACGCGTCAGCACATCCGCACCCTCAACGCCGCGCGCCTGGCCGCCGACGTCGCAGGGGTGCCGACGGTCATCATCGCCCGCACCGACGCGCTGGCCGCCGACCTCCTCACCAGCGACGTCGACGAGCGCGACCGGGAGTTCACCACCGGCGAGCGCACCAGCGAGGGCTTCTATCGCGTGCGGCCCGGTCTCGACTCCGTGATCAGCCGAGGGCTCGCTTTCGCGCCCTACGCCGATCTGCTCTGGGTCGAGACCGGCGAACCCGACATCGAACTGGCCCGCGCGTTCGCCGCGGCGATCCACGCGCGGTTCCCGGGCAAGCTCCTCGCCTACAACTGCTCGCCGAGCTTCAACTGGAAACGCCACCTCGACGACGCGCAGATCGCCTCGTTCCAGGCCGAGCTCGCCGAGCTCGGCTACAAGTTCCAGTTCATCACCCTGGCCGGGTTCCACGCCGTGAACCACGCGATGTTCGACCTCGCCAAGGGATACGCCGAGCGCGCCATGAGCGCGTACGTCGAGCTGCAGGAGGCGGAGTTCGCCTCCGAAGCGCGCGGCTACACCGCGACCAGGCATCAGCGCGAGGTCGGCACGGGCTACTTCGACGCCGTCTCGACCGCGCTCAACCCCGACAGCGCCACCCTCGCGCTGGCGGGCTCGACCGAAGCATCCCAGTTCCACTGAACACCCATCGAGAGTCCGCGACACCCGGACGACGCATCGCCCGCTCCCGGGTGTCTTGGACTCTCACCTCACAGACAGGACACGACCATGACCCTTCTCACCGAACCCCCACCCGCCCTCGAGATCGCCGGTCCCCTCGGCGACCGCTACGACGAGATCCTCACGCCCGAGGCGATCGCCTTCGTCTCGGCGCTGCACGCCCGGTTCGGCGGCCGGCGCCTCGACCGGCTCGCCGACCGTCTCCGCCGCCACTTCCAGATCGGCATCGGGCACGACCCGAGCTTCCGCGACGACACCGCCTACATCCGGGCGGACACCACGTGGCGGGTCGCGGGTGCGGGCCCGGGCCTCGAGGACCGCCGGGTGGAGATCACCGGCCCCACCGATCCGAAGATGGCGATCAACGCGCTGAACTCCGGCGCCCGGGTCTGGCTCGCCGACCAGGAGGACGCGACCTCGCCGACCTGGAAGAACGTCGTCGAGGGGCAGCTGACGCTCCGCGACGCGATCCGCGGGCAGCTGCGGTTCACCAGCGCGGAGGGCAGGAACTACGCGGTGACGGCCGAGCGCGCGCCGACGATCGTCATGCGCCCGCGCGGCTGGCACCTGCCCGAGAAGCACCTGCGGTTCACCGACCGCGAGGGGCGCGAGCTCGCCGCATCCGGCTCGCTCGTCGACTTCGGGCTCTACTTCTTCCACAACGCGCAGGCCCTCATCGACTCCGGCCGGGGGCCCTACTTCTACCTCGCGAAGCTCGAGTCGGCGGAGGAGGCTCGGCTGTGGGACGACGTGTTCTCGTTCAGCGAGCACTCGCTCGGCATCGCGCACGGCACGATCCGCGCGACCGTTCTGATCGAGACGCTGCCCGCCGCCTTCGAGATGGAGGAGATCCTCTACGCCCTCCGCGACCACTGCGCGGGGCTGAACGCGGGTCGGTGGGACTACATCTTCTCGATCATCAAGAACTACCGGGGTCGCGGAGCACGGTTCGTCCTCCCCGACCGCAGCGACGTGACCATGACCGTGCCGTTCATGCGCGCCTACACCGAACTGCTCGTGACGACCTGCCACCGCCGCGGGGCCTACGCGATCGGCGGCATGAGCGCCTTCATCCCGAACCGCCGCGACCCCGAGGTGACCGCCCGTGCCTTCGAGAAGGTGGCGGCCGACAAGAAGCGCGAGGCCGGCGACGGCTTCGACGGCACGTGGGTCGCGCACCCCGACCTCATCCCCGTGGCGCGCGCCGAGTTCGACGCGGTGCTCGGCGATCGGCCGAACCAGATCGGTCGGCGCAGCGCCCCCGCGACGGTCGACCGGGCGCGCGAGGAGGCGACGGCGAAGCGCCTGCTCGACGTGCACATCGGACTGCCGATCACGGCGGCGGGGGTGCGAGGCAACGTCGCCGTGGCCATCCGCTACCTCGAGGCGTGGCTGCGCGGCCAGGGAGCCGTCGCGATCGACAATCTGATGGAGGATGCGGCGACCGCCGAGATCTCGCGCTCGCAGGTGTGGCAGTGGATCCACCAGGACCGCACGACCGACGAGGGCACCCCGATCACGCGGGACTACGTCGAGTCGCTCATCGCCGCGGAGCTCGCCGGGGCCTCGCGCTCCCCCGACGATCGCTTCGACGACGCGGCCGAGCTCTTCCGCGAGGTCGCCCTGCGCGAGGAGTTCCCCGCGTTCCTGACGGTGCCCGCCTACACGAAGTACCTGTAGCGGACGGCCCGCCGCCTGAGAGTCCGAGACACCCGGATGCTGCGCCCACGCACTCCGGGTGTTTCGGGCTCTCAGCGACTGAACGGACCGTCGACCCCGAACGCGCGCTCGACGAAGCGGCGCGCGATGAGGGCGTGCGCCTCGGTGTCGGGGTGCAGCGCGTCGGGGAGCGGCAGCGCCTCCGCATCGGCCGCGCCGTAGAGCTCGAGACCGTCGAGGTAGTGCAGGTGCGGGTCGTCGGAACGCGACTCGACGACCGAGCGCAGAGCGTCGCGGATCACCTCGAGCGTGAGACTCCCCCGCGCGACGTCGGCCGGCGAGCCGGTCGCGACGAATCGCACCCGGCCCGTCGTGAAGCTCGCCGGGTCGAACGCGCCGGGGCCGGGCGTGGACTCGTGGATGCCGCAGAAGATGGGGGAGACCACGAGGAGGGGCGTGTCGGGATGGCCGTCGCGGATCGTGTCGAGGAATCCGTGCACGGCGGGCACGAAGGTGCGCAGGCGGAATCCGTCGATGTTCACGACGTTGATGCCGAGCTTCACGCTGATCAGGTCGGCCGGAGCGTCGCGGATCACCCGAGCGAGGAACGGATCCACCAGGGCGCTGCCGCCCAGCCCGAGGTTGCGCAGGTCGACGTCGCCCGCGGCGCGGGCCGCGGCCACGGGCCAGATCTCGGTCGGTGCGACGGCGTTGGATCCCTGGCTGATCGAACTGCCGTGGTGCACCCACCGTCTCCGACGGTCGGTGCGCGGCACGATCGGTGCGTCGGTGCGGAGGTCGACGAGGTCGATCGCCTCGTTGTGGGGAAGCCAGACCTCGACGACCTTCGACCCCTCGCCCAGGTCGTCGACCCGCGTCGTGTGGGCCTCGCCCCGGTGCGCGGTCGAGCCGCCGGTCTGCAGGTCGACCTCGACGCTGTCGCCGCCGGCCAGCTCGTCGCGACGCCGCAGAACACCGTCGACCACGATGTCGATGCGCCCTCGGGGCCGATCGATCCCCCGGTAGGCGACGCGCGACGGGTGGGTGACGAGCTCGATCACCGTCGCCGTGGTCTCGAACGACAGGCACACGCCGGAGGGCTGGGCCTCCATGGAGAGCAGCTGCGGGTCGGGGAACCGCCGCCCCACCCAGGCGGGCAGACGGTGCGGGGTGACGCCCCGCGCGACGGTCTCGAGCTCGGCCACCCCGCGCACGAGGTCGGGGGTGAACGGTGTGGAGATCATGGGTCGCTTCTTTCGGGCCAGGAATCGAGGGCGCGGTCGAGGGCATCGACCGCCGCCGCCCACGAGGCGTCTTCGGAGTCGGGGCGGTGCGCGAAGGCCTCGGCGCGGGTGAGGGTGAGGAATCCGTTGATCGTCGCGCCCACCAGCCGAGCGGCGTGGACGAGGTCGTCGTCGGGGACGCGGAAGCTTCGCACGACGGCGAGGAGCAGCCCGGCGACGCGAGCAGCCTCGGGCGACCCGGCGACGGCCGGCGAGGCGGGGCGCTGCAGCGCCGCCCACGCTCCCGGCCGGATGCTCGCGTAATCGCGGTGCGCGTCGGCGAGGCCGCGCAGGGCATCGCGCCCCGAACGGCCGGCCACCGCCGCCCCCGCCCGCTCCCCCACCTCGGCGAGCGCGAGGATCTGCACTCCATCGAGAAGCGGGGCGAGCCCCGCGACGTGCTCGTAGAGGCTGGCGGGCTTGACCCCGAGCCGGCGGGCGACGGCCGAGACCGTGACGGCGGCGAGACCGTCGCTGTCGGCGAGCGCAGCGGCATCGGCGATCACCGACGCGGTCGTGAGGTGGGCTCGGGGCATGCCCCGAACCTACACCCCCAAGGCTGTTGCCTACAAGCTGTAGGTAACGATCATCGAGGCGTCACCAGCGAGATCAGCACCTCGGATGCTGCGAGGGTACGGAAGTCGGGATCGACCACCCGGCGGCACCCGTCCAGCTCGACCGTGAACCCCTCCGCCGCGCTCCGCGCTCCGACCGGCTGCGCGACGACGAACCGCGACGCGACCTCCGAGCAGGGGGCGCTCACCTCGGCAGCCCCCGAGACCTCGGCGAGCGCGGCCGCCGCATCCGCCGCATCCAGATGGAGAACGCCCGCGAAGATCCCCTCGTCACCGACCATGCGCACGCCGCCCTCGGTCGTGTCGGAGGCGTAGACGCAGATGCGCAGCCCCTCGACGTCCGCCGCCGCGGGGAGGGCCGGGGAGCCGTGGGGGATCGTCGCGACGCTCTCACCGCTCCCCCCGTCGACCGGCTGAGACGGCGAGGTCTCGGCGCCGGAGGTCAGGACGTTCAGCACGGTGATGCTCGCACGCGTCTCGCAGCCGGCGGCGACGGCCTCGGGTGTCGATAGTACGGACAGGGGCGTGAAGACCTCGTCGGCGAGGGCGAGCCGCGCGAACTGCTCGTCGACGGCGTCGAGCTTCGGCTGGCTGCACCCGGTCGACGGATACGACAGACGGACGAACCGGCCGTCCGCGTCCTCGGCCCACACGTCGGGGGCGATGACCATGCTCGCCGCGCACGCCCCGAACCAGCGCGGGTCGCTCGGCGCGCCGATCGCCGAGAGGAACGGCGCGAGGTCTCCCTCGAAACGCTCGACGAGGGTTCCCGACCAGACCGCGCCGCCGTCGAGCTCGCGTGTCGCGAACGGGCCGCAGCGGTAGACCGCGACGGGAGCGAATCCGTCGGGCACGGTGCCCGCCGCCGGCGCCTCGGCCTCGCCCAGGGGGTCGACGCAGACCATCTCGTCGACGACGGTCGCCTCGCCGCGCGGCTCGGGCAGGACGCCCGGCGCTCCCCCGCATCCGCTCAGCAGCAGCATCCCAGCGACGGCGCAGACCGAAGCGATGACCGATCCTCGACGCATCAGCGCACCCCCTCGTTCCACGCTGAACGCGGCCCGGAGAGCCGGCGCAACGGACCGGTAACGATGCGCGGGAGGATCAGGCGTGGGCGGGAACCCCGAAGACGTGAAGCCCGAGGTCGGCCGACAGCCGTTCGCTGACGACGCGGCCCCGCACACTGGTGCCCTGCTCATCGAGCGGCGGGCTGACGACGGCGGCCCCCAGCAGGCCGGGCGCCGAAAGAACGATCGCCCCCGACACGCTCGACTTCGCGGGCACCCCGACGCTGCGCATCCACCGCCCCGAGCCGTCGTAGACCCCGCACGTGGCCATCACCGACACCACGTCGCGAGCGACCCGAGCGGGCACGACCCGCTCGCCCGTCACGGGGTTCACCCCGCCCAGGGCGAGGGTCGCGCCCATGACCGCGAGCGTCTGCGCGTCGACCAGCATCGCGCAGGCCCGGGCGTAGACGGCGACCGCGTCGTCGGCGCCGACCTCGAGGGTGCCTTCGGCTCGCATGAGGTGTGCCAGGGCGTGGTTGCGGTCGCCCAGCAGGTGCTCGCAGCGCGCGACCTCGTCGTCGATCTCGAGATCGCGACCGGCGAAGGCCGAGAGGCCGCGGACGATCCGTTCGGTGCGCGCGTCGGGATCGTCGCCGTCGACCAGGGCGGCCGTCAGGAGCGCGCCGGCGTTGACCATCGGGTTCGGCGGGCGCCCGGTGTGACTCTCGAGCTTGATCGCGTCGAACGCCTCACCGGTCGGCTCGATGCCGATGCGGTCGAGCGCCTCGCCGTCGGTGTCGAGCAGCGCGAGCGCGAAGAGGAAGGGCTTCACCGCCGACTGCACGCTGAACGCGACATCGGCCTGCGCGCTCGCGCGCACCGTGCCGTCGGGGAGGACGACGGCGATCCCGCACAGGTCGGGAGCGGCCTCCGCCAGCTGCGGGATGCTCTCGTCGACCGCCCCGCCCGTCTCGGGGAGGACGCGCTCGCGCAGCGCCTCGAGGTCGTACGCGCGGGGATCGGCGGGGCTCATCCCCCCAGCCTGTCAGGGTCTCGGGATGCTGCGGGCCACCCGCTCGAGCGCCTCGGGCAGCTGCTCGAGGATCGAGACGTGCCCGGCGCCTGCGACGAGACTCAGATCGGCGTCCGGGAGCGCGGCGGCGATCGCACGCGCGTGGTGCGGCGGGATGACGCGATCGGCGCCGCCCTGATAGACCAGCACGGGAGCGGTGACGTCGGAAAGATCGAACCCCCACGGACGGGTGAAGGCGAGGTCGTCGTCGATGAGACCCCACGGCCCGTCCCGCTCGGCGAGCCCCGCGTCGCGGCCCATGCTCCCCCACGGCCCCTCGAGGGTGGCGTAGTCCGCGGCGACGAACTGGGCCGGGTCGAACTCGTCGGTCTCGGCGAACAGCGCCCGGGCATCCTCGCCCCGCGCCGCCGCGCGCAGCGCGCCCGATGCCTGCATCCCCTGGAACCACCCGTCGTCATCGACGAACGGGGCAGGTGAGGCGAACGTCACCACGGCGACGACCCTCCCGGGCATCGCCGCAGCGCACGCGAGGGCGTGCGGCCCGCCGCCCGAGGCGCCCACGCTGACCACGCGCTCCACGCCGCGCGACGCGAGCACCTGCGCGATCCCGGTGGCGACGTCGGCGCAGGTGCGGCCGGGGGCGCGCGAAGAACCGCCGTACCCCGGCCGCGCGATCGAGACGACTCCCCACCCGCGAGCGCGGGCCGCATCGAGCACGGGCGGCAGCACCGCTCCGGTCTGCGGCGATCCGTGATGCCAGAGCAGAACCGCGCTCCCGTCACCGGGCACCTCGTGCACGGCGAGCCCGTCGACGTGCCCAACCGTCGCATCCATCCGCCCAGGCTCGCACCGCGGGCCCCCCGCGGCAAGACCGGTTCAGCCGGCGAGAAGCCGACGCGCCGCCTGCTCGCGCGGGTCGGGGACGGGCACCGCCGCGAGGAGCCGTCGCGTGTACTCGTCGCGCGGATGCTGCGGAACGCGCGCCCGTCCTGGAACGGGCGCGCGTTCTCAGGTCAACGATCCAGCATCGCGCCGCCGGAGGCGATCAGGTCGCGGTACCAGAAGAAGCTCTGCTTACGCGTGCGGTCGCCGGTTCCCTCGCCCTGGTCGTCGAGATCGACGTGAATGAGACCGTAACGCTTCTCCATCTGCGACGTGGAAGCGCTGACGATGTCGATCCCGCCCCACGTCGTGTATCCGAGCAGGTCGACGCCGTCGGCGATCGCCTCGCGCACCTGCTCGAGATGGCGCCGCAGATAATCCACCCGGTAGACATCGCCCACCGAGCCGTCGTCCGCGAGCCGATCGGTGGCGCCCAGCCCGTTCTCGACGATGAACAGCGGCACCTGATAGCGGGTCCACAGATCTGTGAGCGCGATGCGCAACCCGATGGGATCGAGGTGCCACCCCCACTCCGACGTCTCCAGGTGGGGGTTCTTCACCGTGCTGAAGAGATTGCCCCCGGTGGCGCCGTACTTCTCCGGTTCGACCGCGGAGACCAGCGTCATGTAGTAACTGAACGAGAGGAAGTCCACCGTGTTCTCGGCGAGGATCGTCTCGTCGCCGGGCTCCATGACGACGTCGATCCCCTTCTCCCTCCAGAAGCGGCGGACGATCCCGGGATACCCGCCACGCACCTGCACGTCGGTATGAGCGAGGTTCATGTCGTTGTCGTGCTGGGCCTGCTGCACGTCGGCCGGGTCCGACGTCGCAGGGTAATGCAGCATTCGCGCCAGCATGCAGCCGACCCGGTACGACGGGTCGATCTCCCTGGCGCGCGCGGTGACCAGGGCGCTCGCGACGAACTGGTGGTGCAGCGCCTGGTGGGCGCGGATGATGCGACCGGGCGTCCCGTCGTCGACGATCCCTCCCCCCGTGTAGGGCTCGATCAGCGTCGTGTTGATCTCGTTGAAGGTCAACCAGTACGTGACGAGCCCCCGATAGCGGCGCAGCACGGTGTCGGCGTACCGCTCGAAGAAACCGATGACGCGGCGGTCGACCCAGCCCCCGTACTCGGTGATCAGGTGCAGCGGCATCTCGTAGTGCGAAAGCGTCACGACGGGCTCGATCCCACGGTCCTTCAGGCGGCGGAAGAGCCGCTCATAGAACGCGAGTCCCGCCTCGTTCGGCTCCGCGTCGTCCCCGTTCGGGAAGATCCGGGACCACGCGATCGACATCCGCAGCGCCCGGATACCGAGTTCGGCGAAGAGCTCCACGTCCTCCTCCCACCGCTCGTAGAAGTGCGAACCGCGCCGCTTGGGGTAGTCCTCCGTGCCCGCGGTCGCGGCCGCCTGGGCGATGCGCTCGGGGGTCGGGCTCATGAGCGCGTGCAGCTCCACGTAGTCGCCGGGACGGGCGAACGGCACGACGTCGGCCTGCGACATTCCCTTGCCGTCGGCGTCGTAGGCGCCTTCCGCTTGATTGGCGGCGAACGCGACTCCCCACAGGAAATCGGACGGGAATCCCGTGGTCATCGGGTGGCCTCCGCATCGTCCGCTGCGAGACGGTTCGCTTCGAGCGCGAAGATGGGTGCGCCGGCCTCCAGGAAACCGGGCTCGACCGGAGTCACGTCCCCGTCGAATCCGCCGGTGACCACGACGATGACGGAGGTGTCGTGCGTCTTCCCCACCTCCGCGAGATCGACGGTGAGGAGCTTCTGACCGATCGTCACGCGGTCGCCCTGTGCGACGTGTGCGGCGAACCCCTTGCCCTCGAGCGCCACGGTGTTGATACCGACGTGGATCAGCACCTCGACCCCGTCGTCGGTGCGGATCCCCAGCGCGTGATTGGTCGGGAAGAGGGCGACCACCTCGCCCGAGACGGGCGCGACGATGTCGTCGGATGCGGGGACGACAGCGACGCCCGGACCCATCACGCCGTCGGCGAAGATGCGGTCGGGCACATCGGCGAGCGGGATGAGCCGCCCCGCCGCCGGGGAGACGATGGTGCGCCCCTCGGTGGACACTGTCGAGGTGACCGGGTCGGTCGCGGCCCCGGCCGCGTTCGCGTATGCGGACTCGTCGAACCCGAACACGAGCGTCATCACGAGCGAGACGATGAACGCGAGCACGATGGCCACGATGGCCCAGACGAATGTCTCACCGACGAGCCCGGGAAGTCCCGGGATGCCGCCGTTCCCGGCGAGAACGTAGGCGTTGACACCGAAACCGAGGCTCACCGCACCGCCGACCGCGCCGCCGATCATCGTCGCGTACAGAGGACGACGCAACGGCACGACGAGCCCGTACAACGCCGGCTCGGTGACGCCCATGAGGGCCGTGAACGACGTCGAGAACGCCAGCGAGGTGAGGGTCTTCGACTTCGCCCGGATCGCGACGCCGAGAGCGGCTCCGGCCGTGGCGAAGGTCTGCACGTACGTGAGCGGAAGGAACTTGTCCACACCGGTCTGCGCGAGGTTCGTCAGGATGAACGGCACCAGCGCGTAATGCATGCCCGTCATGATGATCAGCGGCAGGAGCGCACCGATGATCGCGCCCGCGATCGGGCCGCCGTTGGAGAGCCCCCACGTGATACCGCCGGAGATGCCGTTGCCGACGAAGGTGCCGATGGGACCGAGGAGGAGCAGCGTGATCGGCGTGACGACGACCAGCGTGATCAGCGGCACGACCATGAGGCGGATGATGCGCGGGATGATGCGGTTGAGACCGCGTTCGACCCACGACATGAGGTAGACCCCGAGCAGCACCGGGATCACCGAGTACGAGTAGGTCACCGCCGTCACCGGGGCGCCGAGGAAGTCGATCGCCTCGCCCGACCCGAGCGCCGTGATCAGCGCGGGGTAGACCAGCACACCGGCCATCGCCACCGCAACGTACTGGTTGGCGCCCAGCTTGCGGGCGGCTGTCATCGCCACGAGAACCGGGAGGAAGTAGAAGGCCGCGTCGCCGATCGCGCTCAGCACGAGATACGTGCCGGAGGTGACGTCTATCCATCCCGCGAAGGCGAGGAGGGCGAGGATCCCCTTCAACAGACCCGCGCCCGCAATGGCCGGGAGGATCGGCGCGAAGACGCCTCCGATGAAGTCGAAGAACCGCTGCGCGGGGTTGCCGCCCTTCTTCTTCGCATCGGCGGCGGGCTCCGAGCCCAGCCGGGGTTCACGACCGACGACCGCCTCGAAGACCTCTGAGACCCGGTCACCGATGACGACCTGGTACTGGCCGCCGGCGTCGTTGACGCCTACCACCGTCGGCACGGCCTTGAGAGCGGTTTCGTCCGCCTTGGCGTTGTCCTTCAGGGAGAACCGCAGGCGGGTGATGCAGTGGTACACGGAGTCGACGTTGTCGGCCCCGCCGACGCCGGCGAGGATCGCCTCAGCATCCTTGGTGTATTTCATGTCGAGCTTTCTCGATGGGAGGGGCGGCTGACGCGGACGATCCTGGCGCGCCGAGGAGTCGGGTCAGACGAACCGGCTCACGTGCATCGCGATGTAGACCTTCTCGGTCGGGGTCATCGCATGGGAATGTGTGTCGCCGACGTAGGCCTCGATGCGGTCCACACCGGTGAAGACCTTGGGCAGCTGACGGCGGAGGATCTCGAGCAGCTCCCGGTCGTCGCGATCGATCGCCGTCCCCGAGAGAACGCGCTGCGCGAAGTAGCGGATGTGCGTTGCGAAGCGGGCGTAGGCGGGGTCGGACTCGTCGTAGGAGATACCGAAGTGCAACCGGACGATGTCGAGGACGTCCTGCGTGAACCTGGTCAGCCGGGCCGCCGACCCGTCTCCGCCGCCGACCTCCGCGGTGATCAGGTGCAATGCGATGTTGGCCGCTTCCTCCGGGGGCATGACGGTGCCGGTCGCGGACTCGACGAGCGACAGGCCGTGCAGGGCGACGGCGTATTCCTTCGGGTAGAAGCGCCTCACCTCGCTGTCGAGAGCGCTGGCGAGACTCACCTCGCGCTGCACGCGCTCGATCGCGAAGGCCAGATGGTCGGCCAGGGCCGGGTAGATCGAATCGCTGAGCTTCTCGGTCAGGTGGGCGCGCGCGTGGGCGACGATCTCCGCGGTCGCCGACAGCACCTCGGCCGGGACGTTCGCCGCAACGCGGGCGAGGTTCGTCCCCTGGGCGCTGTCTTCGAGACGGAAGACCTTCTCAACGGCCGCGGGGTCGATGGTGTCGCCGGGCTTCGCGTGGAAACCGATGCCCTTGCCGAGGACGATGACTTCGCGCATGCCGTCGTCGAGCGCATCGACGACGCTGTTGTTCAGAACACGGCGGATGATCATGGCAATACCTCGAGATGTCGAAAGGACCCGATCATCTGCGACCGGATCCGAGTATTGCCCGCTGAGCGGTAACAAGCCGCCATCATCATATCCCTTTCCATGACCGCCACTCATCGATGGCCGACCGCGCCGGATAAGCTCGGGGCGTGACGACCAGCGCTCCCCCCTCCCGCACGCCCGCCCTGTCGAACAAGCTGAGCTCGATCGCCGAGTCGGCGACGCTCAAGGTCGACGCCAAGGCGAAGGCGCTTCAGGCCGCAGGCCGCGACGTCATCTCGTACGCCGCGGGCGAGCCCGACTTCCAGACCCCGTCGTTCATCGTGGATGCTGCGGCCCAGGCGCTCTCCGACCCCGCGAACTACCGGTACACGCCCGCGGCCGGACTCCCGGTGCTGCGCGAGGCGATCGCGGCGAAGACGCTGCGCGACTCCGGCTGGGAGGTCGCGCCCTCGCAGGTGATCGTCACCAACGGCGGCAAGCAGGCCGTCTACCAGGCGTTCCAGACCGTGGTGAACCCCGGCGACGAGGTGCTGCTGCCCGCACCGTACTGGACGACCTACCCCGAGGCCATCGCGCTCGCCGACGGGGTTCCCGTCGAGGTGTTCGCCGGAGCCGACCAGGACTACAAGGTCACCGTCGCACAGCTCGAGGCCGCTCGCACCGAGCGCACGACCGTGCTCGTCTTCGTCTCGCCCTCGAACCCGACCGGTGCGGTCTACACGCCCGAAGAGACCAAGGCCATCGGCGAATGGGCTCTCGAGCACGGCCTGTGGGTCGTCAGCGACGAGATCTACCAGAACCTGGTCTACGACGGTGCTCGCGCGGTGTCGATCGTCGAAGCCGTTCCGGACCTCGCCGCGCAGACGATCCTCGTCAACGGCGTGGCCAAGACCTACGCCATGACCGGATGGCGCGTGGGGTGGATGGTCGGTCCCGCCGACGCGATGAAGCTCGCCGCCAACCTGCAGTCGCATCTGTCGTCGAACGTCAACAACGTCGCCCAGCGCGCTGCCCTCGCCGCCCTCACCGGCCCCCAGGACGAGGCGGAGGAGTTCCGCCTCGCGTTCGACCGCCGCCGCCGGCTCATCGTCGAGGAGCTCTCGAAGATCGATGGCGTCACGGTCCCGAACCCCCTCGGCGCCTTCTACGTCTACCCCGACGTCACCGGCCTCCTCGGACGCGAATGGGCCGGGAAGACCCCGACCACGACCCTCGAGCTCGCCGACCTCATCCTCGACGAGGCCGAAGTCGCCGTCGTCCCCGGTGAGGCCTTCGGACCCAGCGGCTACCTGCGCCTGTCCTACGCGCTGGGCGACACCCAGCTGCTCGAAGGCGTCCGTCGCCTGCAGCGCCTGTTCGCGTAGCATCCGTCGACGCGTCGTCGGGCGCAC
>Ga0247732_10000810_pt1 | contig 13517 bp, 18 predicted proteins | sample UWRJL163409C2_FD_180940 | JGI IMG/M metagenome (GOLD analysis project Ga0247732, IMG submission 180940) | Plant litter microbial communities from Arlington Agricultural Research Station in Wisconsin, United States - UWRJ-L163-409C-2 | ecosystem: Environmental > Terrestrial > Plant litter >...
AGACGACGTGGCCGATTCCGGCCCAGTAGATCGCGCCGGAACACATCGCGCACGGCTCCGTGCTCGTGTAGAGGGTGCTTCCCGCCAGTTCGGCGGTGTCGAGGGTGCGGCCGGCGGCGCGCACGAGGTTGGTCTCGGCATGGCCGGTCGGGTCGCGATCGGTGTTCACCGAATTGAGCGCCTCGACCGTGCGACCGTCCGCGGCGACCAACACCGCACCGAACGGGTGATCTCCCCGAGCGCGCGCGTCGGCGGCGAGCTCCACGGCGCGGGTGAGGTGGGCGAGGGCGGCGGGATCCAGGTCAGGCACGAGTCGACGCTACCGACTCCGCGCGCGCCGCGAGCCGGGCGCACCGGAAACCGGGTGTTGACCTGCGCCGCAGACATCCCTATCGTTGTGTTATCAACCAAATGGTTGATCAAATGATTGGTGGAATACCGTGGTCGACGAAGAGCAGCTCGATCGGGCCTTCGTCGCGCTCGGGGATCCCGTGCGACGGGCGATCATCGCGCGGCTGTCGAGGGGTCCGGCAACGGTGAACGAACTCGCCGAGCCGATCGCGATGACGCTGCAGGGGGTGTCGAAGCACATTCAGGTGCTCGAGGCCGCCGGGCTCATCACTCGCAGCCGGGAGGGTCAGCGCCGACCGTGTCACCTCAACGCCGAGGCACTCGAGGCGCTCACGGCATGGATCGACCGGTATCGGCTGGTCGCCGAACGACAGTTTCGCCAGTTGGACGAACTACTGAGAACCGCTGAGGAAGAGGAAGAGAAATGAGCAATCCCGTCACCGTCATCGCCGAGCCCGGAACATCGTTCATCGACGTCACTCGAGAGTTCGAGGCACCCGTCGAGGCCGTCTATCGCGCCTACGTCGACCCGGAGCTGGTCGAGAAGTGGCTCGGCCCGCGCGACCTATCGATCCGCGACATCGAGTACGACGTGCGCCCGGGTGGCATCTGGCGCTTCGTGCATACCGACGACGCGGGCAACGAGTTCGAGTTCTACGGCGTCTTCCACAGCGTCGACGCGGGCCGCATCACGCGCACCTTCGAGTTCGGCGGTGTGCCCGGCCACGTCATCCTCGAGTCGATCGTCTTCGAGGAGGCCGGTCCTGGCCGTACCCGCGTCTCGACGCGCTCGGCCTTCCAGGCGGTCGAGGATCGTGACGGCATGCTCGCCAGCGGCATGGAGCGCGGGCAGACCGAGGGCTTCGAGCGCCTGGACGAGTTGCTCGCCGACTGAGCGACACCGATGGTGTTCCCGTTCGGGACCGTTGTTCCTGCGCGCGCGGGAACAACCGTCCCGAACGGGAACAATCGGCACTCGCTCGTGATGGCTGTGTACCCTGCACCCCATGACGATCACCGCGAGCGAGGGCTCCGTCGAGAACCTGTCCGGGCTGGTGGGCATCGCGGCGCGGCTCATCGCCGCCATCGGGGAGTGGGGCGTTGGGCTGTTCACGCTGCTGGAGACGGTCTTCCCGCCGATCCCGAGCGAGGTGATCCTGCCGCTCGCCGGGTTCATCGCCCAGCGCGGCGACATGAACATCGTGCTCGTGATCGTGCTGAGCACCGCGGGGGCATGGCTCGGGGCGCTCATCCTGTACTCGTTGGGCGCGGCGCTGGGCGAGGAGCGTGCCATCCGCCTGCTGTCGAAGCTGCCCCTGGTCGACCGGGATGACTTCGAGAAGGCATCGAAGTGGTTCTCGCGGCACGGTCGCCCCGCGGTGTTCTTCGGCCGCCTCATTCCCGGTGTGCGCAGCGTCATCTCCCTTCCGGCCGGGGCACAACGGATGTCGCTGCTCACCTTCAGCGCGTTCACCATCGCAGGCAGTGCCGTCTGGAACTCGCTGCTGGTGTTGCTCGGGGCGGCCCTCGGCACCCAGTACGAGTTGCTCGACCGGTACTCGAACTACCTCGACTACGCGGTATATGCGGCGGCCGCCGGGGTCATCGCCTGGCTGGTGGTGCGACGGATTCGGCGCCGCCGAGCACAGCGCACGAGTGCGTAGGGTCGTCCATTGAGAAATGTCGGCGGGCGGCGCTAGCGTCGGGCATGGAGAAAATACACTTCCAGGTGAGCATCGATGCTCCCGTGCAGACCGTATGGACCACCATGCTCGGGCCGGACACGTATCGTCAGTGGACGAGCGCCTTTCACGAGGGCTCCTATTACGTGGGCGACTGGGAGGTCGGGAGCGAGATCCGCTTTCTCGGCCCCGCGGATGCTGCGGGACTGAGCGAAGGCGGAATGCTCGGGCACATCGTGGCCAACCGACCGCTCGAGTACGTCTCCATCGAGTACGACGGCCAGGTGCTCGACGGGGTCGACGACACCACGAGCCCCATCGCCCGTGCGATCGCCGGTACCCACGAGAGCTATAGCTTTCGCGAGGACGACGGGGTCACGACCCTCACCGTGGAGATGGAGGCCGACCCCGAGATGGCCGAGATGCTGTCGGCAGCGTGGCCGGTTGCTCTCGATCAGCTCACGATGATCGCGGAGAGCGCCGAACCCGAGCTCGACTGAGCCCGAAGAGCGCGCCGAACGCTGCACCGAGCAGGATGGCGACGCCATGGGCGTCGTTCGTCACTACCAGCACGATGCCGATGACCACCACGAGCCCGGCACAGGCGCGCCCGATCGCGTCTCGCAGGGTCACCAGTGCGAGCCCACACAGGCTGGCCAGAAGCCCGTCGGTCGCGAAGGAGCTGCCGCCTCCGGGGGCATTCCACGCGAACACCGCCAGCAAGTTGAGCACGATCGAGGGGACGAAGAACAGGAGCAGAGACATCCGCCAGCCCCAGATCCACTGGGCGACGGCAACCACCGCCACCAACACGACGAGGGTGAATACCGCCCCGATCAGCCCGCCGTCTTGCGCGGCGACGGCGGTGATGATGCGCCACCACTGGCCGTCGCCCGCGGTCAGGTGAGGGTCGCGGCGCAGGGCGTCGCCGATCGAGGGCACGGCGAACTGCAGTAGGGACGGAATACCGACGGCGAGCGCGAGCGCGGCCGCCAGCCAGGGAAACGGGCGCGAGGCATCCGTCGCGCGAAGCAGTCGAAGGGCGACCTGCCCGAACAGGGCGAGCACGACGAGAAACAACACGATGCTGAGGGTGCTGTCGCCGGATGTATCCACCAGCTAATTCTGCCCCGCCGTCGACCTGCGGCTACTCCACCAGCGGCACGGGGCCGCGACGGGTGATTACCGCCGCCGCCAGGCCGCCGAGCATGATCGCCCCGCCGATCAGCTCCGTCGCGGCCGGCACCTCGCCCTGCACGACCCAGGCGGCGAGGATGCCGATCACCGGCACGAGCAGCGTGAACGGCACGACGGCGCTGGTGGGGTAGCGGCTGAGCAGTGAGTTCCAAATGCCGTAGCCGATCAGCGAGGCGAAGACCGCCGTGTAGATGGTGCTCAGAATCGCGGCGACCGACAGGTGGGTGAGCGCGAAGCCGACCGCCTGCGGGCCGTTGACGACCAGGGCGAGAGCGGCGCTGGGTATCGGCACGATCAACCCCGACCAGACGACCAGCGAGAGACCGGATGCTGCCTTCGCCCGGCGACTCAGCACGTTGCCGATGGCCCAGCTCACCGCGGCGAGCAGGGTGATCACCACCGGCAGCCACGGCGCGGAGGCCACATGCCCCACCACGACGACGGCGAGGCCGACCATGCCGATCAGAACGCCGATCACCTGTCGGCGGGTCGGCAGCTCTCGCAGCGCGAGCGCCGAGATGGCGACCGAGAGCACGATCTGAGTCTGCAGGAGCAGTGACGCCAGCCCCGACGGCATCCCGAGGGCGAGGGCCAGGTAGAGCAGGGCGAACTGCCCGAGGCTGAGGAACGTGCCGATGAGCAGGACATTCTTCCACCCGATGCCGGGCGGCTTGAGGAAGAACACCGCCGGGATCGAGACCAGCAGAAAGCGAAGGGCCAGGAACAGCAGGGGTGGAACATCGGCCACGCCGAGATCGATGGCGACGAAGTTGAGCCCCCAGATGATCACGACCACGAGGGCGAGAAGGGTGTGCCGTGGGTTCACCGGTCCAGCTTGGCAGGAGCGGGCGACAGCGGATGACCGCGCCCACCCTGCCGCCCTATTCGACTGGCGCTACGCGGAGCGTGCCGAAGCGTTCCTCCCAGATCGGCCGCAACGCCAGGTAACGGTCATCCCAGTCCACGCCCGAGACCCGTTCGGGGTCGGTGACGGATGTCGGGGCCGCCCCGAGGTAGTCGTCCAGCTGTTCGAGATATGTCTGCCACCCCGGGCCGTAGTAGATCGACTGAACGCCGACATGCACCAGCGTGAGCCGCGCCCCGTCCGGCACCGCGTCGACCGTGATGGTGAGTTCGGTGGGCTGCTCCTCGATGGCGTGCCAGGTCGTGGTGAACGACCGGGGCGGATCGCACGCGGTCACCGTGCCGACCGCGTAGTCCGACCCGTCGTCGAGCAGCGCGTGCCAGGTGCCGCCGAGTGCCAGGTCGCCGGTGAAAGCGTTCATCCACCGCGCGAGCCGTTCGGGCTCGGTGAGCGCCGACCAGAGGTCGTCGACATCCGTTGCCAGGATCCGTTCGAACCGCAGGTCGAAGCCCGTGCCGACACGGGCGATCTCGCCGAACAGTGTGGTCATGTCGTGCTCCCTTTCGTGGTCGCTCGAGCCTTGTGGCCGCGCGCTATCTCGGTCTCGAGGGCGTCGAGGCGCTGACTCCAGAGCGCGCGGTAGTGGTCGACCTGCTGCTGCAACTGGTCGATGACCTCCGGCTGCAGGCGGTAGATGCGGCGCGCGCCCGACGGAGTGCTGGTGACGAACCCGGACTCGCGCAACACTCGCAGGTGCCGCGCCACGGCGGGCTGACTGATGCCGAACTCGCGCTCGACCACCGCAGAGACCTCACCGGCGGCACCATCGCCGGCGGCGAGCAGCTCGACCAGGCGTCGCCGCACCGGGTCGCCGAGCACATCGAGCGCGGTCATGACGACATTCTATAACTGAGAAGTTATAGCTGTCGAGTATCGGTCTGTTGATGTCGGTGGCCACCGTTAGGTTGGCGGCGTGACCGAGAGTGTGGATGCCTGGTGGGCGCGCCGACAGCGCTCGAAGGGTGTCGATGTGCCGTACGCGGTGGGCACGTACCGCGAGGCCTGGCAGGCGTACCCCACACTGATCAGGCAGTATCACCCCGAGTTCAATTTCGGCATCACGCTCACCCAGATCCCTCCTGCCGCCGAGGTGCTGCTGCTCTGGGAGTGCGAGGTGGGCCATCGATTCGCCGCCACTCCTGGCGAGCAGCGCAGCAAGCCGGGCAGCAGTCGTCGCCGGTCTACCTGGTGCCCCGACTGTGCCTCGCTCGCGGTGCATCGCGCCACCCGTGCCAGGCGGATGCCCGCAGCGGAGGCGCCGACGGTGGGCACCCCGTTCTCCTGTGGCCACCCCGGCATCGCGCCATGGACTGAACCGGATGCAGACCTGCGCTGTCTGCTCTGCCAGCGACTCGAAGAGAGTGCTGTCAACCGCAGCGAACTGCTCGCGCGGGTCAATCCAACCCGGCGCACCGCCCTCGCCGAGGAGACCTCACCGAAGGCGCGTTACTCGTGGCTGTGCTCGGCCGGGCACGGTACATATTCGGCGAAGGTGGAATCTGTGATCTCTGGGTCTCGCTGCCCGGTGTGCAAGAACGCCCGAGCCGGAGCGGCCGCCGTGCCGGTGGGGGAGGCGTTCGTCAGCTCTCTCGCGCCGAAGCCGGCCTCCCGCGTGGAGTCCGAGCTGCGACAGGGGATCCGTGATCGGCTCGACGTCGATCTCAGCCCGAACGCGGTACGGGTAGCCCGCCCGTTCTTCGCGCACGTGGAGGTGTGGCCCGACATCCCGATCGCCGAGCTCAAGGTGGCGATCGAGTACGACACGATCGGGCGCGACGGTCTCGAGCACCTGGGCAAGCGTGAGGAGGTCGACCGGCGCAAGGATCGGCTGTTGCGCGCGGCGGGCTGGGAGGTCATCCGTATCCGGGTGGGCAAGCTGCTGCCCATCGGCGATTATGACCTGGTGGCGGCCGGCATCAGCGGAGTGTTGCTCGATCGGGTGGTCGATCGGCTCGGGGAGATTCGCGGCGAACTCTTCGTCAGTGCGTACCGGCGCTGACCGGCCGGCGCAGGGCTCTAGGAGGCGACGCCCGCGGTGATTGCGGGGTCTTCGGAGGCGGCCGCGTCGGCGATGATCTCGATCGAGGTCAGCTCGATCGGAACTGCGGTGCGCAGCGAGTTCTGAATCTCGGCGACGGTGTCGGTATGCCGCAGCAGCTGCCGCACCGTCTCGTCATCGGCGGAGGTCACGACCGACACCCCATAGCGCACCGCTCGAACGGGGTCGCCTGGGCCGTCGAAATCCGCGTCGACCGTGACATCCACGCTGTCGATCGGGATCCCCCGTGCCTCGGCCTCCCGGTACACGTCGTTGCCGTAGCAGGTGGCGAGCGCGAGCAACAGCAGTTCGCCGCCGTTGACGCTGGAGCCTCGCCCTTGCTCGCGGGGCGGGATCGTGAAGGAGTGGCTGCCGTCATCACTGGCGAGGGACACGAGGTGCGAGTCGAGCGAGTTCTGGATGCGGGCGGTCACGTGCATGACATCTCCGTTCGATCGGGAAGAGCTTCGAGTGCTTCCAGTCTGCTCCGCCGGTCGCCGCAGAAGCCAGACCTACTTCTGCTTACGTTCAGAACCCATCATCGAGAACACGAAGAGCATCACGAGCAGCGCGAAGATCAACACGGCGGCGATGAAATCACTCCACATGAGCGGAAAGAGTCGACCGTCGATGGAGAGCACCAACACCGTCTCGACGATGGCGAACAGCCCGAAGAAGACGCCGAGTAGCACGCGGGTGGTGACGATGTTCTTGCCCCGGCGGTGCAGTTCGAGACGCCGGATCTCCACCATGAGGCTGAGCAGCAGCACCGGCAGGATCTGTGCCAGCGTGGTGGCCGTCGGTGTGTCGAACAGTCTGATCATGGTCTCCCTCCGCGCGCTACGGACTGATCGCCAAGAAGACGAACGCCGCCAGGATGATGATGTGCACGAAACCGGTGAGGCGCGTCGCGCGACCGGGGATGACCGTCAGGGTACCTACCAGCATGGTCAGCACCAGCAGCACGATCTGCACCGGCCCGAGCCCCAGCACGAGCTCGCCCTCGAGCCAGATGCTGGCCACGGCGATCGCCGGGATGGTGAGACCGATGCTCGCGATGGCGGAGCCGTAGGCGAGGTTGAGACTGGTCTGCATGCGGTTGCGCAGCGCAGCACGGGCGGCGGAGATGCCTTCCGGCAACAGCACGATGAAGGCGATGACGACACCCACGAAGGAATTCGGGATCCCCGCCGCAGCGACCCCCGCCTCGATGGACGGCGAGACGGCGTGGCCGAGCCCGACGACCGAGACCAGGGAGACCGCGAGCAGGATGCCGCTGATCACCGTGGTGCGGGTCGAGGGCGGCGTGGCGTGCTCGTCGTCGGGGATGGGCTTGCCCTTGGCGTTCACCGGCAGGAAGAAGTCGCGGTGGCGGAGCGTCTGGGTGGAGATGAACAGGATGTAGAGCACGAGGGCCGAGATCGCGACGAACGCGAGTTGTGAGCCGGTGAAGCGACCACCGGATGCACCGGTCGTGAAGCGCGGGATGACCAGCGTAATCGTCACCAGGGTGACCACCACGCCGAGGGCGGCACCGGTGCCTTCGGGGTTGAATCGTGGCAATCCGTGGCGCACCGAACCGACGAGCAGGGAGATCCCGACGATGCCGTTGCAGGTGATCATCACTGCGGCGAAGGCCGTGTCTCGTGCGAGAGTCTCCGTGCCGTGGCCGCCCGAGATCATGAGCGTGATGATCAGCCCGACCTCGATGACCGTCACCGCGACGGCGAGAACGATGGAGCCGAAGGGCTCGCCCACGCGGTGTGCAACGACCTCGGCGTGATGCACTGCGGCGAGCACTGCTCCGATCAGCACCACGGCCACGATGATCACGATCGCGAACGGGAGTGTGCGGTGCCAGGTGGCGATGAGCAGCGCGAATGCGGCGAGCGGCATGCCGACGCCGCCGATCATCGGCCCGACGCGTTGCAGCGTTTTCATCACGCGTCAACCCTAGCCGGGGGAGCCTGGGCGACCCGTGCGCCGGTGCCGTCCTCGTGGCCTCAGTCGGCGGCGGCCAGGAACGATACCGCGCAATCTCGGAAGGGGCGGGATGTCGGCGCGGTGAAGTGATTGCGGCCCGGGATGTCGAAGAACTCACCGTGCGGCACCGCGGCCGCCAAAGCGCGGGACGCGTCCAGAATCGGATCGTCGCTGCCGGTCGCGAACAGGAGCGGCTGCTGTGGGGGATGGTTCGGATCGGGCTGAAGCCCCCCGCGCATCCCCTCGACCAGCGCGACCAGCGCCGTCAGGTCGTTGCCGGGGATGCCGGCGGCCATGGAGAGATAGGTGTCGGTGAGACGGTCGTCGATCGGCGTGCGATCGGCGATGAACCGTCGTGCCTCATCGAGGCGGAACCGGGTGAGCGGGTCACCACCCGGGATGCCGCCGAGTACCGCACGGGTGACCCGGGTGGGCAGGTCGATTGCGGCGTGCCAGCCGACCCGGGCACCGAGGGAGTAGCCGACGAGCGCGACCTCGTCGAGCAGATAGCCGTCGAGCACGGCGAGCAGGTCGGCGACCAACTGTTCCATCGAGTACTGCGCCGGGACTTCGGGCTTGTCGCTCGCGCCGTGTCCGCGCTGGTCGTAGGCGATCACGCGGAAGCCTGCGCGCAGCAGGTCGCGTGTCCACCCCGTCTGCTGCCAGTTGAGGAGCCCGCTCGAGGCGAAGCCATGCACCGCGACGACCGTCGGCGCGTCGGCGTCGCCGAAGTCATAGGTGGCGAGGCGCAGACCGTCGGAGGTCATCACTCCGCGGGCAGGAGGCGCGTCGGGAAGGGGGCTCACACTGTCGATTATCGCGGCATGAGGACGACGTCGATTCGCGCGAGGAAACCGCGAGGATCGGCGACGAGGGGTGACATGCGGCGTAGACCGGTGCGGTGAACCTGAAATCCGCCCTCGCCATCGCGCTGGAGGGCCATCATCCCTGGGGAACGCTGGACGTTCCCAACCCCATCGAGCTCGGACGCCGCGGCTGGGGGCGCTACCGGCTCCGGGTATACCCGCCCGGAACCAATACGGCCGAGCGCCGGGCTCTGACCTTCCATCGCCGCTGGCCGGTGGCGGGTGGCATCGCCGCACTGTTCGCGGAACTGATCGTCGGAACCCTATGGGCTCCGACCGCGACGACCGTCATCATCGTCGCCGTCTACGCCGCGGGCATCGCGGCGGGCGTGCTCGGCACTCGGCGCCTGCGTCACCACGTGCGCTCCGTCAGCGTGGTGGTCACCGAGCTGGAGGGAGAACGCCACCGCTTCGGCGACATCGCCCTGTACGAGGCGAGTGTGCGCCATCTGCTCGAACTGGATCGACGGATGCGGGCCGGCGAGATCGTGCACGTGCAGCACGAGGCAGGCTGGGCCACGGTCTACAACTCGCTCGACTCGGCGTCGATGGAAAGTCCGCGCTTGCGCTCGATGCGTTAACGATATATCGTTGACGCATCGCAGAAGTTCTGCGATGGCTCGAGTTCCAGAGGAACGATCACCCGGCATGAACCCGGTGACTGCGAGCAGAATGCGAAAAGAGATTTTCATGAGAAGCGCACAACACAACCATTTCGAGAACATGCGAGCCCAGCGTGCCGAGTCGGCCCGATTCCACCACGGTGGTCGCGTGCACGACCAGATGCATGGTTTTCCTGGCGGCTTCGGTGCCGGCTTCCCCGGCGGATTCGGACCCGGCGGCTTCGGGCCGCGCGGTTCCCGCCGGGCGGGCAAGGGCGACATCCGCTCCGTCATCCTGTCGCTGCTGAGCGAGGGGCCCGCCAACGGCTACGGCCTGATCAAGGCCATCGCCGAGCGCACCAATGGCGCATGGCGTCCGAGCCCCGGCTCGGTCTACCCGACACTGCAGCAGCTCGTCGATGAGGAGCTCATCGTGAGCAGAGGTGACGGTCGCAAGACCGACTTCGAACTCACCGAGGCGGGCACCGCATATGTCGCCGAGCACGAGGACGACTTCGCCAAGGCCTGGGAGGCGACCCCTGGTCGTTCCGAGGGCGCGACCGAGTTCTTCGAGAGCGTCGGCAAACTGATGGGCGTCGTCGGCCAGTTCCGGTCCGGCGCGTCCGATGCGCAGCGCAAGGCGGCCGCCGAGAAGCTCGATGAGGCACGGCGCGCGCTGTACCTGATCCTCGCGGACTAGCGACAGCCGCGCACCAGACACACGCACAGAACGACGGATGCCCGCCCCGAGAAATCGGGGCGGGCATCCGTCGTTCTGTTGCGCCCTCGGCCGCCGACGATCGAACTGCCCGAGATGGTCGTCTTTCGCGGTGAGAAGACCGCCATCTCGGGCAGTTCTGCGCAGCACGCTCAGCGCGTCGCATGCTGCGCGCGGTGGCGGGACGCGCAGAATTCAGGACGTCATGGGTCTTCCGTGATCGGTGTGCCGGATGGGAACCACTTCTGTCCGAACGGCATCAGTGGTCACACGGTCTCCTGAATTCGGGGTGTTCGTGGTGTGCGCCCTCGGCCGCCGACGATCGAACTGCCCGAGATGGTCGTCTTTCGCGGTGAAAAGACCGCCATCTCGGGCAGTTCGGCGCAGCCACCCGCGGCACGGGGCACGCGGCGCGCGGCACGCGCGTCGCGGGCACGGGTCAGGCTGTGGTGGTCGCCGTCGCGGGGCTGTCGACCGTCGGGTGCACGGTGTCGGGGATGACGGAGCGGCGCGTTGCGGCGATGACCATAACGATCACGGCACCGGCAGTGATCGCCGCTCCCGCCCAGAGCGGGCTGGTGAAGCCGAGGCCTGCGCTGATGGTGAGGCCACCGATCCAGGCGCCGAGCGCGTTGCCGACGTTGAAGGCGGCGATGTTGGAGCTGGATGCCAGCGTCGGTGCGTGCGTGGCGTAGAGCATGACGCGGGTCTGCAGGCCGGGCACGGTGCCGAACCCGAACGCACCCATCAGCAGCAGAGCCACGATCACCGCGATCGGGTAGGTGGCGGTGAGGGCGAAGGCGACCAGCACCACGGTGAGGCCGATGAGCAGCACGATCAGCGTACGGTCGAGGCGACGCTCTGCCGCCTTGCCGCCGAGCAGGTTGCCGACGAACAGTCCGATGCCGAACAGGATCAGCAGCCACGGCACGGCGCCGCTGGGGAAGCCGCTCACCTTGGTCAGGGTGAAGGCGATGTAGGTGAACGCGCCGAACATCCCACCGAACCCGAGAACGGTCACCGCGATCGAGAGCCACACCTGACCGGATCGGAAGGCCGACAGCTCGCCGCGCAGGTTGCTCACGTGAGCTGTCTCGCCGGTGGGCTTGGGAACGAGGAAGACGATGCCGAGCAGGGCGATGACGCCGATGATCGTGATGGCGAAGAAGGTGGAGCGCCAGCCGAGCGCCTGGCCGAGGAAGGTGCCGAAGGGCACGCCCAGAACGTTGGCGAGGGTGAGGCCGGTGAACATGATCGCGATGGCGCTCGCCTTCTTCGCCGGTGCGACCAGGTTGCCGGCGACGACGGCGCCGATGCCGAAGAATGCTCCGTGGCAGAGCGCGGCGACGATGCGGCCGAGGAGCATGACGCTGTAGGTGGGAGCGAGAGCCGAGATCAGGTTGCCGATGATGAACAGCACCATCAGGCCGATCAGGGCCGTCTTGCGCGGCACGCGGGTGACCGCGGCAGTGATGAGGATGGCACCGACCGCGACGCTCAGCGCGTAGCCGGAGATGAGCCAGCCGGCGGCGGCCTCGCTCACCTGGAAGTCGGCTGCGACCTCGGGAAGCAGCCCGGCGATGACGAATTCGGTCAGGCCGATTCCGAATCCGCCGATGGCCAGGGCGATCAGACCGATGGGCATTGAAACTCCTTGTGTAAAGACGTGTAGTCCGCGTACGCTGTTATTTGCAGGCGCGGCATAAATAGTTGCACACGCGGGGTAAATTCGCAAGGGCAACGCGGCGCAGACGGCGAGACGCCGGATCAGCACCGCAGAACAGACAGGAGCACGCCATGAGCATCGACGACGACGCGGTCGAGGTACGAGCGCAGGGCTGGTACACGTTGGCCGCACTGCACGGGCTGATCGACAGCCGGCTCGAGCGTGCCCTGCAGGCGAGTTCCGGGCTGTCGGTGGTGGAGTACACCGTGCTCGACGTACTGAGCCGCCAAGACGGGTGGCACATGCGGATGCAGCAGCTGTCCCGCGCCGCGGCGCTCAGCAGCAGCGCGACCACCCGACTCGTGACCCGACTCGAAGATCGCGGACTCCTCACCCGAATCCTGTGCGCCGATGACCGGCGTGGCATCTACACCGAGCTCACGCCGGCCGGCAAGAGCCTCCTGGCCGAGGCGAAGCCCACGCACGATCAGACCTTGCAGCAGGCTCTCGCCGAGGCACGGCAGACCCCGGAGCTGGTTCCCCTGGTCGACGCGCTGCACGGCGTCAGCACGGTCTGACGTGCAGTCTGAGGTGCCGCCGGACCCCTTGCACGACGACGCCGCGCTCGTCGGCGACTTCGTGCGCCAGGTCGAGACGGTTCTCGAGCGCGCTCGCGGGTTGACCCGGGATCAGGCAATCGTCGCGGGCCACCTGGTGCGCATCGTCAAGATCGGACGACGGATGCTGCGAGACCTCGCCGCCGGCGACGGCGACCAGCAATTCCCGCTCACTCGTCAATATCTCGACTCCTATTCCTCGCTGGTATACCTGCTCTCGCCTGTGCCGCTCGATCAGCGCGGAGGCGGTGAGGGCGGCAGCGGCGATGCGCGGTTCGACCAGTACCTCAAAGACAGCCTCGTCGCCGAGCTCGATCTGCTGCGCAGCGCTCGTGACCAGGCGCTGAACGGCATCGAACGGCAGCTTCTGGGCGAACTCGATCGCGCCCTGATCACCGCGCAGCTCACCGAAGCAGAGGTTCCCGGCCGCCGCAAGATCGGCTGGCCCTCTGCAGAGGTACGGATGCGCGCGGTGGGTGACGGCGCCTACCTCGCCTATCGCAGCGGATCGAACGCGGTGCACGGCACCTGGATCGACCTGCTGCGGGCCCACCTCACCCTCACCGACGACGGTAGCTTCGCTGCGCGGCTCGAGCCCGAGCGGTTCAGGCCCGAGGTGCTGCGGCGCTTCGTGCGGCTCGGGGCGCCGGTCATCCGGCTCTGCACTGTCTACTTCGACACACACGACTCGACCCGTGACGCTGCGCTGCACGACCTCGAAGCGAGCGCGGCCGAGCCGCCGCTCACCTGACCGTGGCGCTACCACCCTTCGCCACAGCGACACCGGTAGAACGGGAGTGGCACGGTAGCGTGAACAACGATCACTAGCGTGAGCAACTGTCAATACGGAGGAGACGGCGATGGCACAGCAC
>Ga0247732_10000813_pt1 | contig 13487 bp, 10 predicted proteins | sample UWRJL163409C2_FD_180940 | JGI IMG/M metagenome (GOLD analysis project Ga0247732, IMG submission 180940) | Plant litter microbial communities from Arlington Agricultural Research Station in Wisconsin, United States - UWRJ-L163-409C-2 | ecosystem: Environmental > Terrestrial > Plant litter >...
GCAAGCTGCGAGCGGCGGGCACGGTGTGGATCCTCACGAGCCAGGTCTTCCCGTCGATCCTCATCATCATTCCGCTGTTCCTCGTGCTGCGCACGATCCAGCTCAATGACACCCTGCTCGGGCTCATCCTCGTCTACGTCACGTTCACGATGCCGTTCACCCTGTGGATGCTGCAGGGATACGTCGCCGCCATCCCGCGCGAGCTGGAGGAGGCGGCGGAGATGGACGGCGCCGGGCGGTTGACCATCCTGCGCCGGGTCGTACTGCCGCTGCTGGCCCCCGGGCTCGTCGCGACGGCGATGTTCACCTTCGTGTCGGCGTGGAACGAGTTCTTCCTCGCCCTGGTGCTCATCCAGAGTCCTGAGCTGTACACCCTGCCGATCGCTCTGCGCTCCTTCCTGGGCGCGGAGGGGCAGACGCAGCTCGGACCGCTCGCGGCCGGCGCGATCCTCGCCACGATCCCGTCGCTGATCATCTTCAGCATCCTTCAGAAGAAACTCACCGGCGGAATGCTCGCCGGTGCCGTCAAGGGCTAGTCCCTCATTGGGAGAAAGAAAGGTCATCATGTTGAGAACCACCCGAGGCATCGGCGCCTTGGCGCTCGCGGGCATCGCCGCCCTCGCCCTCAGCGCGTGCCAGCAGGGCAGCGCGAGCGGCGGATCCACCAGCGAGGACGGTGTCGTCACGCTGCAGTTCCAGTCGCTCTCCGATCAGCCGGCCACGCAGGCCGCCATCAAGGACATCGTCGATACGTGGAACGGCGAACACCCCGACATCCAGGTGCAGATCGTGCAGGCCGGCTGGGACGGCACCTACGACAAGCTCATCACCCAGTTCACCGGTGGCACGGCGCCCGACATCATCCATTACGAGGCGTCGTCGATCACCTCCTTCGCACTCGACGGATACCTCGCCGACCTGACTGATCTGATCGACCCCGAGCTGCGCGACGACATCTCGGACGGCATCTGGGACTCGGTGACGGTCGACGATCAGATCATCGCCTACCCCTCCACCCTGCAGTCGTACATGGTGTTCGCGAACACGGCGCTGCTCGAGCAGGCTGGCGTCGAGATCCCCACGGGCGACTCGATGACGTGGGACCAGCTGCAGGAGATCGCCCGGGCGACCACGACCGACGGCCGGTACGGCCTCGGGTGGGGGCTCGCCTCACCCACGGCGACGATGATGAGCCTCTCGCTGGGCTTCGACGGCGGTTACTTCGACGGCCAGGGCGAGGGCGCCTCGATCGAGGTCGGAAGCGACGAACTGGCGGTGCCCGAGCGCATCCACTCCATGGCCTACGACGACCGCTCGCTCGACCCGACCTCGCTCACTCAGTCGGGCTCGGAAGTGCTCGCCTCCTTCTACGGCGAGAAGGTCGCCCTCACGGTGCAGGGCTCCTTCCAGGCGACGAACATCGCCAGCGACGCCCCCGAGGGCTTCGAATGGACGGTCCTGCCGCCACTGGAGGGGAGCGCCGGCGCCATCCAGGCTGCGAACCCGCAGACCTACTCCGTGAACGTGGACTCGGAGCACGTCGAGGAGTCCGCGCAGTTCCTGAACTTCTTCATGGGCGCCGACAACCTCGCCGAGATCGCCTACGCCGACGCTCTCATCCCCTCCTCGCAGGGCGCTCGCGACCGCGTGGCCGCGCTCGCCGGCGACGCCGTGGGCTGGGAGCAGATCCTCGCGTCGGGCGACGGTCTGGTCGGCCCGCCGTTCCTCAAGGTCGACGGCTACACGGAGTGGAAGGACACCATCGCCACCCCCGCGTTCCAGCAGTACCTCGCCGACCAGATCTCGTCGGATCAGCTCGGCACTCAGCTGAGCGAGGGCTGGTCGGAGATCACGGGATAGACGCGCACGACACGGGGGACGGGCGCACGGCCCGTCCCCCGGGCAAGCCGGTAGGAGACGAACGGATGAGGGATTCAATGGATGCGTTGCAGGATCGGGTCGCGGGCGTGCTCGCGGGCGCGGCGGTGGGAGACGCTCTCGGCGGTGCGACCGAAGGGTGGACGCCGGAGCAGATCGAGGAGAGGTACGAGGGGCGGGTCACCGGCATCGTCGGCCCGTTCCTCGCCGACTGGCGCACCGCGCGCCCCATCGCGCCGTACCACAAGGGCGATGGGCACGTCACCGACGACACCCTCATGACGCACGCGCTCGTGCAGGTGTACGACGCACGGCGCGCGCACCTGGACGCCTACAACGTGGCCAGCGATCTGGTGCCCTTGATGATCGGGGAGCGCCGCTGGGTGCCCGAGCTCGAAGACGACGTGCTGATCCTGCAGCGGGTGTTCCTCGCCGAGAAGTGGATCGTCGCCAAGCTCCACTACGGGCACGCTGATCCGCGTGAGGCGGGCGTGGGCAACATCATCAACTGCGGCGCGACGATGTACATGGCGCCGGTCGGTCTGGTCAACATCGGCGACCCCCGCGCGGCGTACGCGGAGGCGATCGACATCACCGGTGCGCACCAGGCCTCGTACGGTCGCGAGGCCGCGGGCGTCTTCGCAGCGGCGGTCGCCGCCGCGGCCGCGCCGGGCGCGACCGTCGCAGCCGTGCGCGAGGCCGCGCTGTCCGTCGCGCACGACGGTACCGCCGCGGCTCTGCGAGCGGTGCTCGAGGCCGTCGACCGGTATCTCGCCGCCGGCGGGTCGGACGATCCCCGCGAGCTCGGCCGGGTGGTGCGGGCAGCAGTGTCACCCTTCGACACGGTCGGCGATGCCTACCGCGCGCCCGCGATGGACGCCCGTCTGCCCTCGCGAACCAAGTCGATCGAGGAACTGCCCGTCGCCCTGGCCTTCGTCGTCGCGCACGGCGGCGATCTCGCCGCATCCGTCCTCGAAGCCGTCAACTACGGACGCGACTCCGACTCGATCGCCGTCATGGCCGGCGCGATCTGCGGCGGTCTGGGCGGTCGCGCGGCGGTGCCCGACGAGTGGGTCTCGGGGGTGACGGAGGCGAGCCGCCTCGACCTCGACGGGGTGATCGAGACGATGACCTCCGTCGCGCGAGACGTCGCCGCTGCCGACGCCGAGCGAGCGCGGGCCCGTGGCGGGGCCCTCGAGGCGATGCTGGCCGGGCAGTGGGACGGCGTCGCCGTATGAGGCTGACGTGGGCCCAGCCCGAAGACCTCGTGGCCGCGGAGTTGGTCGCCCTGCGCGAGCAGGGGGTACCCGCCGATGCCCTGGCCGATGTGGCGCGACGGTGGGAAGCCGCGGGCGGGTCCACGGTGCTGGCGCCCAGCGGGGCGAGCGCGATCCCCGCGGAGCCGGCGGTGCGCGAATTCGCGAGGCGACTGCTCGACGAACTCGACGCTTACCGCGTGGACAGCTCAGACGAGCCCGACGACTGGACCGCGATCGCGAACACCATCACGGCGCGACAACCGGATGCTGCGCGGCAGAGCTCGCTCGATCGGGTGCACGGCGCATGGCTGGGGCGCGCGGCCGGCTGCCTCCTGGGAAAGCCGGTGGAGAAGATCCCTCGCGCCGGCGTGGAGGAGATCGCCCGCAGCACCGGCAACTGGCCCATCACCGGCTACTTCACCGCCGTGGGGCTGCCGGAGGACGTCGCGGCGCGGTGGCCCTGGAACCGCCGCTCGGCCCCGACATCGCTCGTCGAGAACATCGACGGCATGCCCGAGGACGACGACCTGAACTTCCCGCTGCTCGCACTCGACCTGCTCGAGCAGCACGGGCGTGCGCTGACGACCGATGACGTCGCGCAGTCCTGGCTGGCGTCCCTGCCGGCCGGTCGTGTGTTCACGGCGGAGCGGGCCGCATACCGCAATCTGCTCGACGCGCGACCGGTCCCCGAGACGGCCACGCATCGGAACCCCTTCCGAGAGTGGATCGGTGCGCTGATCCGCGCCGATGTGCACGGGTGGGCGAACCCGGGTGACCCGCTCGCAGCCGCCTCCTCGGCGTGGACCGACGCGAGGCTCAGCCATACCCGCAACGGGCTGTACGGCGCGATGTGGGCCGCTGCCCTCTGCGCGGAGTCGATCGTCGCGGGCTCCGCAGGCCGAGCGCTCGATGCCGCGGACGGTGTGGTGCCGCCGCGATCGCGCCTCGCGGACGCCGTGCGTCTGGGCCGCGAGCTCGGTGACGACCTCGGTGCGGGGCGGCGCACGACGGGCGAAGCGCTCGACGTGCTGCACGCGGAGTTCCGCGGCATGCACTGGGTGCACACCCTCAACAACGCCGCTCTCATCGCTTGCGCGATCGAGGGTGCCGAGGGCCGCTTCGGTGCCGGTGTGGCGTTCGCGGTGGCCGGCGGGTGGGACACCGATTCCGCCGGAGCCACGGTGGGATCCGTGCTGGGCGGACTCCTCGGGGCCGAGGGGATCGAGGAGCGGTGGACCGCACCACTACGCGACAGCATCGCCACCTCGCTCCCGGGTGGGTCGGAGCGCTCGATCTCGGCGCTCGCCGAACGGACGGCCGCGCTGCCGGAGAGGATGCGAGCATGAGCGTCGTCATCGTCGGAAGCGCGAACGTCGACGTCGTCGCGCGGGTCGCTCGCATCCCCGGACCCGGTGAGACGGTGCTGGCTTCCCGCCTGACCCGCGGCGGAGGGGGGAAGGGCGCGAACCAGGCGGTGGCGGCAGCTCGCGCCGGCGGAGCCGGGGTCGCCTTCGTGGGCGCGGTCGGCGACGACGCCGACGGCGCTGCGCTGCGAGATGGCATGCGCGCCGACGGTATCGACGTCACGGGTCTCGAGGTGGTCGAGGCCCCGACCGGGACGGCACTCATCTCGGTCGCCGATGATGGCGAGAACGCCATCGTCGTCGTCGCGGGAGCGAACGCGGCGCGCACGCGATTGAGCGGGAGCCAACGAGCGATCGTGGGTGGCGCCCGGGTGCTGGTGACCCAACTCGAGGTTCCGGTGGCGCTCGTCCGCGCCGCGGCTGCGGCGCGGGGCGATCGGGCGTGGCACGTGCTCAACGCCGCGCCGTCTTCGCCGCTGATCGCCGACGCGGGCGCCATCCTCGCCGAGGTCGACGTGCTCGTCGTCAACGAGCACGAGCTTCGCGATATCGCCGGGGCCGCGGAGTTCGACGATGCCGTGGAATCCCTTGCCGCGCGCCTGCCGGCACTCGTGGTGACCCTCGGTTCGCAGGGCTGCCTCGTCGTCGTCTCCGGCGAGCGCCGCACAGTTGCTGCGCACCCGGCCAGGGCGATCGACACGACGGGGGCGGGGGATACTTTCTGCGGCGTGTTCGCCGCATCCCTCGCTCGCTCCGGTGCGCTGCCGGGCGACGACGCCCTGCTCGAGGTCCTCGCGGAGGCGGCGCGAGTCGCCGGCGCCGCGGCCGCGCTCGCGGTGGAGCGCCCCGGCGCCCAGGACGCGGTGCCGACCGCCCCCGAAGTGGCCGGCCTGATCGCACGTTCGGAGGAGTCCCGATGAGTGGTGGATTCGACCCGCTGCACCCGCGCGAGATAGACCTGCCGACCGCGGTGCCGCTCGACGGCGATCTCGCCGGGGGCGAGGTCGCAGAACGGCTCGACGACGCCAAGATCTTCGCCGCCCCCGGCGACCCGGTCGACCTGCCTCGTTGGCGAGCGCAGCTGGTCGCCTGGCGCGACGGCGCACGTCGACGGCACGCGCAGACCGCTCGCTACGATGACCCGGCCGCGGCCTGGGCGAGCCGGTGCTTCACCGTCGCTCAGGTGTGGCTGTGGGACGAGCTGTTCTTCGACTTCGGCACGCAGCGCTTCACCCCGGAGCGGTTCCTCGACGACGCCCGCGAGCGCTTCGGAGAGCTCGACGGGGTGGTCCTCTGGCACGCCTACCCGGTCATCGGCATCGACGATCGCAATCAGTGGGACTACTACCGTGTGCCGGGGCTCGAGGAGGCCGCCGCGGCGCTGCACGCCGCAGGGGTCGCTGTCTTCGTCGACTACAACCCGTGGGACACCGGCACGCGCCGGGGCGGTGACGATGCCGCCGAGCTCGCGGACGTGGTCGTTCGTCTCGGCGCCGACGGGGTGTTCCTCGACACGCTGAAGAAGGCCGAACCCGACCTCGTGGCCGCGCTCGACGCTGCGCGGCCCGGCATCGGCCTCGAGGGGGAGTCCAAGCTCGCCACCGCGCGTATCGCCGACCACACGCTCTCGTGGGCGCAGTGGTTCGCCGACTCCGCGAATCCCGGAGTGCTGCGGGCGCGGTGGTTCGAGAGACGACACATGCAGCACCACATCCGGCGCTGGCATCGCGATCACGCCGAAGAGCTGCGCTCGGCCTGGCTGAACGGGGTCGGGGTGATGGTCTGGGAGGTCGTCTTCGGCGCGTGGGTCGGGTGGAATCGTCGCGACGCGAGCACGCTCAGACGGATGCTGCCGGTGCAGCGGCTGCTTCACCGGTGGTTCGTCGAGGGGGAGTGGGCGCCGCTGTCGATCGTCGACGGACCGGTGACCGGGTCGGACTTCGCGCTCGAGGGCGTGACCGTGACGGTGCTGGCCAACTCGAGCGACACCGACGTGGTCCACCGCCCGGCGCCCGACAGAGCGCGGGCGTCGGACGATGCGACGCGGGGCAGGCGAGCCCCGATCCGGTGGATCGCCCTCCACGAGCCGGACGCCGTCCTGTCGACCGAGCCGCCCGCTGTGACAGTGCCGGCGCAGGGTGTCGCCGCCGTTCTCCGGATCGAGGGCGATGCCACGCCCCCGAGTGAGCTTCGCGACCTGGTCATCGCACTTGCCGGACGGTCCCACGTCGCCGATTCGACGTTCCCCCACCGGCGGGCACGTCGGCTCGCGCCCACCCGGAGCGAGGGAGCATCGGCCGATGCCGCCGAGATCGCGCGGGCCTCGGCGGGGGCACTCGTCGTGCCGCCGGGAGAGCACGTTCTGACCGTGCGGTACCGCATGCGGGAGACAGGTATGTACGAGGGGGCTCCCTACGTGGACGAGTGGAAGCCGCTCCCGCCGCGTCTGCATGATCTGCGCACGCTCGAGCGCGTCGCCGTCGTCCCCGCGCCCGTCCGCGTGGCTGTCGCGGAGGTCACCGAGGCCGCGTTCGCGCGGTATCTCGACGCGATCGGCGCGGCCGACGCATCCGATCACCCGCGCACGGACCGCCCCGTCTCGCGGGTGACGCTCGCCCGTGCTCGCGACTACGCGGCGTGGGTCGGCGGACGCTTGCCGAGCGAGGACGAGTGGCAGCTCGCCGCCGAGCAGGCGGGGTTCACGCGCCGGCGACCTCTGGTGTGGAACTGGACCGAGTCTGAGCACAGCGACGGACGGACGCGCTTCGTGATGCTGAAGGGCGGAAGCGCCCACCGCTCGGAGGGCTCGGACTGGTACTTCGACGGGGGACCGCAGCACCCGGGGTTCGCGGCGAAATACCTTCTCCCCGGGCTGGGGATCGATGCATCACCCTCGATCGGCTTCCGTGTCTGCTGGGACGGCGAGCGATGACGCCCCTGGACGGACTCCGCGTCATCGACGTCTCGACCCTGTTCGCCGGGCCCATGGCCGCCATGCACCTCGGCGACATGGGCGCCGAGGTGATCAAGGTGGAGCATCCGACCCGACCCGACCCCTCGCGCGGACACGGCCCCAGCAAGGACGGCCACAACCTCTGGTGGAAGACGCTCGGGCGCAATAAGCGCACCGTCACGATCGACCTGCACACCGAAGGGGGCCGGCAGGCGTTCCTCCGTCTCGCGGCCACCGCCGACGTCGTGATCGAGAACTTCCGCCCGGGAACACTGGAGCGCTGGGGACTCGGCTACGCGGAACTCTCGGAGGCCAACCCGGGCCTCGTGCTGGCCAGGGTGACAGGGTTCGGGCAGATCGGCCCCTACCGCTCCCGGCCCGGGTTCGGCACCCTCGCCGAGGCGATGAGCGGTTTCGCCGCCGCCACGGGTGAGCCGGACGGGCCGCCCACCCTCCCGCCCTTCGGCCTCGCCGACGGGGTCGCGTCCCTGGCGACCGCGTATGCGGTGATGGTGGCGCTGCACGCCCGCGATGCCTCGGGGCGCGGGCAGGAGGTGGACGTGGCGATCATCGAGCCGATCCTGGCCATGCTCGGTCCGCAGATCACCCGATGGGATCAGCTGGGCACCGTGCAGCCGCGGACGGGCAACCGTTCGGGCAACAACGCGCCTCGCAACGCCTACCGCACCGCCGACGGCTCCTGGGTGGCCGTGTCCACCAGCGCGCAATCGATCGCCGAGCGCGTCATGGCCCTCGTGGGTCGACCGGAACTCGTCGACGAGCCCTGGTTCGCGTCGGGCGCCGAGCGCGCCGCGCACGCCGACGTGCTCGACGAGGCCGTGGGCGGGTGGATCGCCCGTCACGACCGGGCGGAGGTGATCGCCGCCTTCGACGCGGCCGAGGCCGCGGTCGCGCCCATCTACGACGCGAGCGACATCGTCGACGACCCCCAGTTCGCCGCGATCGGCACGATCCGCCGCATCCACGATCCGGACCTCGGAGAGATGGCGATGCAGGGACCGTTGTTCCGCATGTCGCAGAGCGAGTCGCGCGTGGACTTCACCGGCCGCGGCCACGGCGCGGACACCGACCGCGTGCTCGAGGAACTCGGGTACACCGCCGCGCAGATCACTGCGTTGCGCGACGAAGGGACGATCTCATGACCATCGCGGCGCTCTACGTTCCGGCCGACCGCCCGGAGCGGGTCACGAAGGCTCTTCGCTCCGGTGCCGACGGCGTCATCGTCGACCTCGAGGACGCCGTGGCGCCGGCCCGTAAGGCCGTCGCGCGAGAGGTGTTGGCCTCCCTCGCCGGTGAGATCGACGCCGCCGCGCTCGAGGGATCGACCGTGGCGGTGCAGGTGCGCATCAATGCCCGCGGCTCCGCGTGGCACGACGACGACCTCGCGGCGCTTCGGCCCCTCCCGGCCTCGATCGGCGTGCGCCTGTCGAAGACGCAGTCGGCCGCCGACGTCGTGCACGTGCGGGAGGCGCTCCCCGGCCGGAACGTGCACGCCCTGCTCGAGACGGCGCTCGCGGTGGAGCGGGCGTTCGAGATCGCCGCGTCGGGAGCGGCGTCCATCTCCACGGGCGAGGCGGATCTGCGCGCCGAGCTGGCCGTCCCCGAGGGCGAGGAGGGGGAGGTGGGACTGCGCTGGTCGCGCAGCCGCATCGTCAACGCCGCGGCCGCCGCGGGCCTGCCCGCCCCCCTCCTCAGCGTCTACGCCGACGTCCGCGACCTCGACGGGTTGGAGCGCAGCTGCCGGGAGGGGGCCCGTCTCGGCTTCGGCGGCCGCACGGCGATCCATCCGCGACAGCTCGCGGTAATCCGCTCGGTCTTCACGCCCACCGAGGCCGCTGTCCGGCGCGCGGAGGAGATCATCGCGAAGGTCGGCTCCGCTGCGCACGACGGATCGGGAACGGTCGTCCTCGAGGACGGCACGTTCCTCGACATAGCGATGGTGCGTGCCGCCCGCCGCACCCTCGCCGCCGCACGCCGCTGATCCGCTTCCCGTTCCTCCCGGGATCTCGGGCGCTGCTACTGCCGGAGGTTCCCCGACGAGCAGGTGTCCTGTGCAGCCGTCGAGCCGGTGATGCTGGGGGGCAGCGTCGCTACGTCGCCGGGAGTTGCGGCGGCGTCATCGGGCGTCTGGGCGGGATCGGGCGTCTGCAGCGGATCCGACGTCTCTTCGGGAGCGGTGGGCTCGGGCGTGACCTCGACGACCCCGCCGTTGGCGCCCACGTCTCCCGTCAGTTCGAGCGGGCGGTTCTGCTCGATCGCCTCCCAGAGCTGCGCCGCTGCGGAGGCGTTCGGCTCGACACGGTTGGTGTCTCCGGCAGCCGTCACCGACGGGTACTGCACGAACACGATGTCCTCGAACGGCACGTCCTTCACGGCGAGGGCGATCTGCACCAGCGTGATCGGGTTCGTGAGGGTGTCGGTCGGGGTGACGCTCCGCAACGTCGATGAGGCGAGGCGGTAGAGGGTCGCGGGGTTCGTGAGCACGTCGTCGCTGACGAGTTTGCGGGCGAGCTTCGACATGTACTGCTGCTGGTTGCTGATGCGGGCGAGGTCGCTGCCGCCCACGCCGTAGCGGGTGCGGAGGAACTGCAGCGCGTCGATACCCTGCACCGTGCGATTGCCGGCGGGCCAGTCGATCCCGGTGTTGGAGTCGCGCATGCCCTTGTCGAGGCAGATCTCCACGCCTCCGATGGCGTCGGTGATCTCGATGACGCCGCCGAAGGTCACGGTCGCGGCGAACTGGATCTGCTGCCCGCTCAGGCCCTCGATGGAATCGATCACGCAGTTCAGTCCGCCGAGCTCGTACGTCTCATTGATCTGGATGCGTCCGCCCTGCCACGTCGTGCCGTCGTTGCGCGTGCATCCCGGTGCGGAGAAGATCAGGTCGCGCGGGAACGAGATCACGGTGACCCGACGCGGATCGTCGGAGATGTGCAGCAGCATGTTCACGTCGTTGAGCTGCGTCTCGGCGTCGGGGCCGTCGCACCGCGGGCCGAACAGGTCGCGGTACTTCTCCTCGCACTCGTCGATCCCCGTGACGAGGAGGTTGACGCCTCCCTCGATCTCGCCGATGTCGGGCGGGATCGGAGCATCCTGCTCGGTCTGGACCGCGCCCTGGGTGAAGCTGGTGGTGAGGTCGTAGGCCGTGTAGGCAGCGGTGCCCGCGATGGAGACCAGAACCACGGCGACCGCCACCGCGACCAGCGTCGTGAGTTGGCGGAGGGCGCTCGGCGATCCGAGGCGCGCGTGCTGCGCCACGGTCTTGCGTCGTCGGGCCATGGTTCCCCTCGTCGGTCTCGGACGAGTCTATGCAGAGGTCACGGCGACCGCTCAGGCCCGCACCGGCGGGCGGCGGCGAGCGATACGGGCGACGCCGGTGCGCCGCAGGGCGTCGGCGATCGCGATGCCGAGGGCGACGCCGCCGATCGAGCTGACGAGCGTGAGGACGAAGAACAGCGCCTGGCCCCACCAGGGGAAGGAGAAGAGATCGAAGGTGGCGGCCGCGAGGACCGGGTAGACGGCGCCGACCACGACGGCACCGGCGAAGTACTGCCACCTCGACCAGAACCGGTAGAGCACGAGGAGGAACGGCAGCTCCACGAAGGCGGCGTACCAGAGGTTCGTCGCGACGCTGCCGAATCCGTAGCCCGAGAAGGGCACGATCACCAGGCCCGAGATGAGACCGACGAGGAGGGCCGCGAGGGGACGCTCGAGCAGCCGCATGCCCACGACCGCGGGAAGCAGCCACAGCCCGATGAGGACGACGGAGATGAATGGCACGGTCGCGAACAGCGCCGTCGAGACCCAGTTGGCGCCGAGGAGCAGGATGCCGCCGGCGACGCCGATGGCGGCGCAGGTCAGCAGGTACGCGGTGGACACTCTCGACATGGATGCTCCTTCACGAGGACGGGACGACTCACCGCGATGCGGCGAGCAGGAAGAGGGCGACGGATGCTGCCCAGAACGCGACGACGAACACCACGTCTCGCGCGCGGAACGGCACGAGATGCCGCTCGGTACGTGTGGGGTGGGCGCCGAAGGCCCGCGCGTCCATGGCGAGCGCGACCCGCTCGGCGTGCCGGATCGCTCCGGCCAACAGGGGAACGACGTAACCTCCCCAGCGCGCGGCGGCGGCGAGCGGGCCTCGGCCGCCGTGCGCTCCGCGCACCCGATGCGCCTGGCGGATGATCTCCAGCTCGTGTCCGAACCTCGGCACGAAGCGGAATGCGGCCAGCGCGGTGTATCCGATCCGGTAGGGCACGCGCAGCTGCTGCACGAGCGAGCGCACCAGGTCGGGACCGGTCGTGGTGAGCCCTCCGACCAGCGCGAGCGAGACGATCGCGCCGAGTCGCAGCGCCGTCGAGAACCCGGTCGCGAGAGCTCCGCCGTACAGCGTCCACCCGCCTAGCTGAAGCACGGCCACCGACTGGTCGACGCGCGCCGCGTCGGCCCAGACCGAGAATCCGAGGCCGATCACGAGCACGGAGGCGGGGATGGCCAGGGCGAGCAGGCCCAGCATCCGACCGCTCAGCCGGGCGCCCACCAGCAGCACGGCGTACGCCAGTACGAGGAAGGCCAACGGCGTGACGAGATCCCGAGCGAACACCAGCGCGATCATCGCGGGCAGGGGCGCGGCGATCTTCGCGAGCGGGTTCAGCGCCGGAAGGAAGCGCAGCCCGCGGGAGGGCGCGGCCTCGGCGTACGGGTCGATGGCGACGGTCACCCGGGGCCCCCGGGAAGGTCGGCGATGCGTGCCACGGACGACAGCGACCGATGGTGCGTCAGCCCCCGGAGCGCTCGCCGCAGCGGCGGCGGACGCAGCCCGGCGCGTTCGATGAGCGCATCGTCGGCGAACACGGCCGCGGTCGGCGCCGCCGCGACGATGCGTCCCTCGGAGACGACCACCGTGCGCTCGGCGTAGTCGGTCACGAGCTGCATGTCGTGCGTCACCACGACGACCGTGGTGCCCTCCGCATGGAGTACTTTCAGCAGCGACAGCAGCTCGTCGGCGCGGGCGCGGTCCTGGCCGAACGTCGGCTCGTCGAGCACCAGGATGCGTGCGCCGCCGATCAGCGCCGTGCCGACCGACAGCCGCCGCTTCTGTCCTCCCGACAGGAGGAACGGGTGCGCGTCCGCGCGGTGCGCCAGCCCGAAGCGTTCGAGCATGTCGTCGACGCGGCGGCGCACCTCGTCGTCGGGCAGCCGCTGCATCCGGAGTCCGTGGGCGAGCTCGTCGAAGGCCGAATTCGCCACGAACTGGTGCTCGGGGTTCTGGAAGACGAATCCGACCGAGGCGGCGAGAGTGCGCGCGTCGGTGCGGTGCACGTCGAGCCCGTCGACCTCGACCGTGCCGCGGGGCGGTCGCACGACTCCCGCGAGCGCCTGCACGAGGCTCGTCTTGCCGGCGCCGTTCGCGCCGACGATCGCGACGAACTCGCCGCCGGCGATGTCGAGATCGACGTCGCGCAGCACGGGGGTGCGCCCGCGTGTCAGCGTGAGCCCGCGCACCCGGATCACGGGGGCGGATGCTGCGGTCGACGCAGCCTCTCGAGCTCCACCCGAATCGGTGGAATCGGCCGCGATCGGTGCGTGCACGGCCGCGGGTTGCCTGTTCCCGCCGATTCCACCGATCTCGGCGGGCGCCTCTGTCGACGGTTCGGCCTCGAGTGCGGCGTGCAGCTCGGCGGGGGTCAGGGGCAGCGGATCGAGCGACATCCCGGCTCGGCGCAGACGCATCGCGGCCAGCGTCGAGGTCGGCAGCCACACTCCGAGGGCGAGCAGCTCGTCGGCACGGCCGCGCATCACGGCGTCGACGGTGCCGTCCATGACGAGGGTTCCGCGGGCGTCGATCACCACGACCCGGTCGACGAGTCCGACGGCGGCGTCGAGGTTGTGCTCGACGAGCACGATCGCGCGGTCGCCCTCGGCGACGAGCTCTGCGAGCGCCGCGTAGACCTCTTCGATGCCACGGGGATCGAGGTTCGCCGTCGGCTCGTCGAGCACGAGCAGGGG
>Ga0247732_10000815_pt1 | contig 13474 bp, 8 predicted proteins | sample UWRJL163409C2_FD_180940 | JGI IMG/M metagenome (GOLD analysis project Ga0247732, IMG submission 180940) | Plant litter microbial communities from Arlington Agricultural Research Station in Wisconsin, United States - UWRJ-L163-409C-2 | ecosystem: Environmental > Terrestrial > Plant litter >...
CGAGGTCGTGGCGCAGCGCGATCGCGCGCAGGTTCTCGTTGTAGATCGCCACCTTGCCCCGGATGCGCCGCATGACTGGGGTCATGCCGATGTCGGGTCCGTTGAAGAGCACCACCGTTGCCCCGTTGGAACGCAACTTCTCGACCCCGACCTCGAGGCGGCTGGCCACCTCATCGGGATCGGTGTTGGGGCGGATGATGTCGTTGCCGCCCGCCGAGATCGTGATCAGGTCGGGACGCAGCTCGAGAGCGGCATCCACCTGCTCGTCGAGGATCTGCTGCAACAGTCGGCCACGGATGGCCAGGTTCGCATAGGAGAATTCATCGTTCTGATCGCTCAGCACCTCGGCCACCCGGTCGGCCCAGCCGCGGTAGCCGCCGGGGCTCTGCGGCTCGGGATCTCCAATGCCCTCGGTGAACGAATCGCCGATGGCGACATACCGGGACCACGGGTGTTTCTGGCTCATACACCAAGCATGCTCCTTCCCCGCGGCACGCGCCAACCGGGTGGGCGTGCGGCAGTGTCAGCCACCCAAGGTAGGGTTTTTCTCCTATGAGCACGCCCCTGTATTCGGACCCCGCGGGTTCGAACACACCCTCGGGCGACGACCAGCTCGCCGCTCATCCGATCGGCCCGCCCGTGGCGCGCGCCGCCGCCGAACACCTCTCGCCCGCCTTCCCCGAGCGTGCCGCGCGCGGTACGGCCGGCAAATTGCGCGCCTGGCAGGAGGAGGCGCTCGAGACCTATTGGAAGACCGAGCCGAAGGACTACCTCGTCGCGGCGACGCCGGGCGCAGGCAAGACAACCTTCGCGCTGCGTCTGGCGACCGAGTTGATCGCCCAACGCAAGATCGACCGGGTCACCGTGGTCGCGCCGACGGAACACCTCAAGCGGCAGTGGGCCGATGCGGCGCACAAGGTGAGCCTGCGACTCGACCCGATGTTCAAGAACGCGCACGGCTGGGCCGGCAAGCACTTCCACGGTGTTGCCGTCACCTACGCCCAGGTCGCGATGCGCCCCGCACTGCACCGCAGCATGACCGAGGGCGGCCGCACGCTGGTCATCCTCGATGAAGTGCACCATGGCGGAGACGCGTTGAGCTGGGGCGACGCGATCCGCGACGCCTTCGGGCCCGCCGCCCGTCGCCTCTCGCTCACCGGGACACCGTTCCGCTCCGACACGGCGCCGATTCCCTTCGTCACCTACTATCCCGACGAGAACGGCATCCGCACCTCGCAGGCCGACTATGCCTACGGCTACGGACGGGCCCTCGCCGACGGCGTCGTGCGCCCGGTCATCTTCCTGGCCTACGCCGGCAAGATGCGCTGGCGCACGCGCACCGGCGACGAGATGGAGGCGCAGCTCGGCCAGGGCGACACCAAAGACGTCACCGCGCAGGCTTGGCGGACGGCGCTCGACCCGGAGGGCGAGTGGATTCCCGCTGTTCTCAAGGCGGCCAACCGGCGTCTCACCGAGGTTCGACAGGGCATTCCGGATGCGGGCGGCCTCGTGATCGCCACCGATCACTTCAGCGCCCACGCCTACGCCGACATCCTGGAGAGGATCACGGGCCAGGAACCGACGGTGGTGCTTTCCGACGATGCCGGGGCGAGCGATCGGATCGCGAAGTTCTCGGAGAGCGACTCGCGCTGGATGGTCGCGGTGCGCATGGTGTCCGAGGGCGTCGACGTTCCGCGCCTCGGCGTCGGCGTCTACGCGACCTCGGCATCGACACCGCTGTTCTTCGCCCAGGCCATCGGACGTTTCGTGCGCACTCGTCGCCGCGGCGAGACCGCGTCGATTTTCTTGCCCAGCGTTCCGACACTGATGGCCCTCGCCGCGGCGCTCGAACTGCAGCGCGACCACGCCCTCGACCGGGAGCCGGGCGAAGGGCTCGAGGAGATCCTCCTCGACGACGACGACATGGATGCGGCCAATCGGGTCGAGTCCGCCTCGGGCGACGCGTTGCTGTTCGACTTCAAGCCGCTCGAATCGGAGGCGGCCTTCGATCGGGTGTTGTTCGACGGTGACGAGTTCGGCACGGGGGCCGCCACAGGCAGTCTCGAGGAGCTCGACTTCATCGGCATCCCGGGTCTGCTCGAGCCCGAGCAGGTCGCCGAACTGCTGCGTGCACGGCAGTCACGCCAGTCCCGGCGCATCGACGACCGCCAGAAGCGTTCGGAGGCATCCGGCGTGCAGTCCGATGATCCGCCGCCGCTGTACCGCAACCTCAAAGAGCAGCGCAGCCTGTTGAACAGTCTCGTGGGTATGCGCGCCAAGTCGACGGGAGAGCCGCACGGGATCATCCACGCGGAACTCCGACGGATGACCGGTGGCCCGGCCGTGGCGCAGGCGAGCGTGACGCAGCTGCAATCCCGTATCGACATCCTGCGCAAGAACCTGCGCAGCTGAGGCTGCCCAGGAGGGCGACGACCGCCCGGTACGCTGATTCCGACGGGGATGTCGGTCTGTGCTGCGGGGTGCGCGCGACACTCCAACTGGGGTGGACAGCCCCCGCGTTTGCGGGTCGCGGGTGGGGGTGAGAGAGACGAACACTGGAAGACGGGATCGTCCGGTGACATCGGGGGCGCCGACGACCCGTCGTCGGAAGCTCACCACCATGCTGCCTCACAGCGCAGTCGCACGCATCATCGTCTCGTCCGGCATTCTCGGGAGCATCATCATCGGTTCGGGGTTCTTCGCCTCGGTCGGGGGCGGGATGCAGGAGCATTCGGTGGGCGCGAGCTCGCCATCATCCGTCGTCCCTCGCCAGGGTGTCCCCTCGGGGATCGCGAAACTGCCGCCGCAGGGCTGGCCCGACACCGCGTCGGCCGCATCGCTCTACCCCGGCGGAGTCTGGCTGAATCCGGAGACCATCCCGGTCACCGAGGTGGGCAAGCTCCGCACGGCGGGCAACGCGGCGGACGCCGACGCCCTCAGCCAGATCTCATCGCAGCCGATCGCCACCTGGCTCGGTGACTGGTGGGGAAGCGACCTGCTCAAGCGCAAGTTGGCGGCGAATACGGCCGCCGCCGAGCTGGCGCGCACCACCCCCGTGTATGTCATCTACGCGATACCGGACCGCGACTGCGGCGGTTATTCGGCCGGCGGGTACAACGACGAGGACTACCTGACCTTCAATCGCACGGTGGCCGATTCGCTGCGCGGGCATCCGGCGGTCATGTTGATCGAACCCGATTCGATCGCGATGCTCGGCACGGAGCGCTGTGGATCGATCGTCGACCGCCGACTGGGTCTGCTCTCGACCGTGGTGCAGTATTACTCCCAAGCGGGGATCCCGGTCTACCTCGATGGCGGGAACAGCAAGTGGGTCGACCCGCAGACCATGGCGGACCGGCTGACGAAGGCGGGGGTGCAGTATGCCCGGGGCTTTTTCACCAACGTCTCGAACTTCAGGTTGACCGCGGATGAGAAGCAGTACGCGGAGAAGCTCTCCAGGCTCCTGGGGGGAAAGCACTACGTGATCGACGTCTCGCGAAACGGGGCGGGCTGGAAGGGCACATGGTGCAACCCCACCGGCGCGGCACTCGGGCAGAATCCGATGGTGTCGCGCACGGGTGGGTCGATGGATGCGCTGCTCTGGGTGAAGACACCGGGGGTGAGCGACGGCACGTGTAACGGGGGACCGGCAGCCGGCAAGTGGTTTCCCACCTACGCCCTCGACCTGGTGCGGGCGCGCCCGTAGAGTCGCGAGCGCCGGGAGATATTGGCCAGTCATCTGACCTATATGACCGCTGGTTCCCCGCCGCAGAGTTGTCTGCACTGTCGGCGATCGTCGGGTCGTCCGCATCGGCGAAGACTGCAGTGGCGAAAGCGGTGAAGTGTGACGGCGACACAGGTAGGCAGACCCATCGACCGGGTCGAAGCGGTGGCCAAAGTAACCGGAGCTGCCGTCTACACGGCCGATGTGTCGCGCGACGGGCTCGTATATGCGGTGCTGGTGCAGTCCGAGATCCCTCGCGGGCGGGTGACAGAGACATCGCTGCGGGCCAGTGCCGATCGGGCTGCCGCCGAGCCAGGCGTCGTCGCCGTGATCACGCCGTTGAATTGCCCGGCAATCGAGGTGCTTCCGCGTGACCTCACGGACGATCTGCCGTTCGAACGCAGGCCCCCACTCTCGGACCTCACCGTGCAGCACGTCGGCCAGCACATGGCGATCGTCGTCGCGGACAGCCTCGAGAACGCCACAGAGGCCGCGGCCGGCTTCGCGCTCGAATACGAGGTCGAGCCTGCTCAGTTGACCGCTCGGGAGGTGTGCGACCAGCCCACGGAGCCCGATGCGGAGAACGGGGAGATCCGGCACGGCAGCTATCTGCCCGACCACTACGTCAAGCTCACCGAGGAGAAGCTGCAGGACAGCCGTGGCGATGCGCCAACGGGCGCGTCGATTGCGATCACGACCGAAGCGACATTCAGTACAGCTCTCAACGCGCATTACCCCATCGAGCTGTCCGCCACTATCGCCGAATGGGACGGCGACCACCTGACCGTGCACGACGGGTCGCGGTGGATCGTCGGTGAACGCACCGCGCTGGCCGCGTCGTTCGGGATACCGCCGGAGAACGTGCGGGTGATCTCGCGCCTGGTGGGCGGCGCCTTCGGCTCGAAGAGCTTCCTCTGGATGCACGTCGTGCTCTGCGCGGCCGCCGCGCGGGTGGTGGCGAGACCGGTGAAGCTGGTTCTCACCCGCGATCAGATGTTCTCGTCGACCGGTCATCGTCCCCGTACGGAACAGCGGATATCGCTGACCGCCGACCGCGATGGCACCCTCTCCGGCACGGAACATCACACCCTCACCGAAACGTCGACGGTCGCGCACTTCTGCGAACCAGCCGGCCTGTCGACGCGGCTCCTCTACAACTCGCCCTACGTGGTCGTTTCGCACCGCGCGGCACGCATCAACGCACCGACGCCGAGCTTCATGCGCGGGCCGGGCGAGGCGCCGGGCCTGTTCGCCCTAGAGGTCGCCATGGATGAGCTGGCCCACCAGGTCGGCCTCGACCCGCTCGCGCTGCGCGTGCGGAATCACGCCGAGTTCGACCAGGCCAGCGGCAAGCAGTGGTCGGGAAAGCACCTGCTCGAGTGCTACAGCACCGGGGCGGAGCGTTTCGGCTGGGATGAGCGGCCGTCAGCCCCGCGGGTCCTGCGGCGCGACGGTCTCCTGGTGGGGTGGGGAATGGCGACGGCCACCTACCCCGGTCAACGGTCCGCTGCGAGCTGCGGGGTGGTCACCACCGACGCGGGTCAGGTCGAATTCGCGTCGGCGACCCACGAGATCGGCACCGGCGTCAGGACGGTGATGACCCAGGTGGCTGCGGACGCCGTCGGGCTCCCTCTGTCCCAGGTGGCATTCGCCTCTGGCGACACGCTCTACCCTCCGTCGCCGTACAGCGGAGGATCGCAGACGACCGCAACGGTGGGATCGGCGGTCTTCGCCGCTGGCACGGAGTGGAAGCGCCGCTTCCGGGCGCTCCTCACCGCCGACAGCGGGTCGCCCTTCCACGGAGTCGCCCCCGAGTCGGTGGAGATCTCCGAGGGTCTCGTGCGGTCCGGAGCGATCGCCGATGTGACCGCCAGCGTCAGAGACATCCTTGCCGCCGGTGGTGAGTCCTATCGCCGACAACTCACCTTCACCACAGACAGCGACGGGGCGAAAGCGGACGACAAGGCCTTCCAATCGTTCGGCGCCCACTTCTGCGAGGTGGAGGTCGACGAGCGCATCGGCCGAGCGACAGTCACACGCTGGGTGTCTGTGATGGACTGCGGACGCATCCTCAACCCGAAGCTGGCCCGCAATCAGGTGATGGGAGGGATCATCTTCGGGGTCGGAATGGCGCTGCTCGAGCAGGTACCGTATGACGCCACGACCGCTCAGCTGCTGGGCGAGTACTACCTGCCCACGCATGCCGACCGACCGGAATTCGACATCTCGTTCGTCGACACTCCCGACTATGCCCTCGACCCCATCGGGGCGCGGGGGATAGGCGAGATCGGGCTCTGCGGCGCGCCGGCCGCGATCGCCAACGCGATCTTCCATGCGACCGGCCGACAGCTTCGCGATCTACCCATCACCCTGGAGCACCTGATGACGCCGTATCCCGACCACTACGCAAAGGGGCAGGCGTGAGCGACGACAGCTCGACCTTCCGCGCGACGCGTCCACGACCAACCCTCCGACTGAGGATCAACGGGGCTGACCACTCGGTATCGCCTGACGTGCGCACCACATTGCTCGATCTCCTTCGGGAAGAGCTCATGCTCACCGGGACGAAGAAGGGCTGCGATCACGGCCTCTGCGGCGCTTGCACCGTATCGATCGACGGAGAACGTGCGCTGAGCTGTCTGACCCTGGCAGCCTCCATAGACGGATCCGACGTGCTCACCATCGAGGGCATAGCGACGGGCGACGAGCTCCATCCGCTGCAGACGGCATTCGTCGAGTGCGACGGGTTCCAGTGCGGGTTCTGCACGTCGGGACAGATCTCGTCTGCACACGCCATGCTCGCCGAGCACGCGCGGGGAGACCTCAGTGCGGCGACGTTCGACGGTTCTCGCGATGATGTGGTGCACGGATGCTCGCGGCTCACCGACCCCGAGATCCGGGAACGGATGGCGGGCAACATCTGTCGCTGCGGAGCCTACGCCAACATCGTCGACGCGATCCGCTCGGCGGCCGGGGAGGAATCCGCATGAAGACTTTCGATCACCGCCACGCGACATCGGTCGACGATGCCATCGAGGCGGTCTCGGCTCCGGGGGCGGCGTTCCTCGCCGGGGGGACCAATCTGCTGGACCTCATGAAGGGCGGGGTCGCGGCGCCGACGGCGCTGGTCGACCTTCGCCGACTGGACAGGACATCCATTTCAGTGCTCCCCGGAGGAGGGGTCTTCGTGGAGGCGGGCGCCACCAATAGCGCGATGGCCAATCACGAGCTCATCCGTACCCGCTATCCGCTGTTGTCGCAGGCGATCCTCAGCGGAGCGACCACACAGTTGCGCAACATGGCGACCGCCGGTGGGAACCTGCTGCAACGCACGCGCTGCCCGTACTTCATGGAGACCTCGTTCGCCGCCTGCAACAAGCGAGATCCCGGCAGCGGTTGTGGCGCTCTGCACGGGTTCAATCGCGAGCACGCGCTGTTCGGGGTCAGCGATGCCTGCGTCGCGGTCCACCCTTCTGACATGGCTGTCGCGCTCTCCGCCCTGAACACGGTGGTGCACGTACAGGGGCCGAACGGGCAGCGCGTGATCCCGCTCGATCGGTTCTTCGCGCTCCCGGGCGACACCCCGTCGGTCGACAACACGCTGGCGCCGGCCGAACTCATCCTCGGCATCGAATTGCCGCCATCCGACTTCGCTGATCACTCGTGGTATCTGAAGGTGCGCGATCGACACAGCTATGCGTTCGCGCTGGTATCGGTCGCCGTCGGCCTGCAGCTGGAGGGCGGGATCATCTCGTCGGTCGCCCTCGCGCTCGGCGGAGTCTCGGCGATGCCGTGGCGGCTGGCGGCGGCCGAATCGGCTCTCGTCGGTCTGCCTGCTGTGCGGCGGAGCTTCGATATCGCCGCCCGACTGGCGACCGAAGGCGCTCGCCCGCTGTCGCAGAACGGGTACAAGGTCGACCTGATCCGGCATAGCGTCGTCGCGGCTCTCACCTCGGCGGCCATCGACCGGTCTGTCGAAGACACGGCACCAGACGACACGGCGACAGACGACAGCGGAACGAAGGAGAAGCCATGACAGTGAGCGTTCGCACATCTCCGGTCGGGGACCACGTCAGCGAGATCCGGGTCATTACCCTCGAGGAGCACTTCAGCACCCCGGAGTTTCTCCGCGCGACGGCGGAATTCACGCCGACGGTGGCGACGTCGCCGACACTGGAGTCCCGGCTGGTCGATCTGGACGAGGGACGAATCGCAGCGATGGACGAGGGCGGTGTCGACCTGCAGATCCTGTCTCTGGCCGCGACCGGACAGGAGCAGCTGTCCGCCGCCGACGCGACGTCACTCGTGCACGACGCCAACGACGCCGCGTTCGAGGCGAGCCGCAGGCATCCCGGACGCTTCTCGCTGTTCGCCAGCCTCGCCCTGAAAGACCCGGAGACCGCGGCTGCCGAGTTGGAGCGCGGCGTCACCCAACTGGGGTGCGTGGGCGGGTTCCTCAACGGAACAGAGGGCGGCGACTTTCTCGACAACCCGCGCTTCGAGCCGGTCTTCGAGGCGGCGCAGCGCTTGGGCGTTCCGCTCTACCTGCACCCGAGTCCGCCGCCGCCCGTCGTCCGCGACGCCTATTTCAGCGGCCTGCCGGAGAAGAGCGCGTATTTCCTCTCCACCGCCGGGTACGGCTGGCATGCGGAACTCGGGATGCATACGCTGCGGCTCATCCTCGGCGGGGTGTTCGATCGCTTCCCCGCCCTGAAGATGATCATCGGCCACATGGGCGAGGAACTGCCCTTCTCGGTGATGCGCGCCCAGGACGGACTGTCGCAGGCGGTCACCGGCCTCGAGCGTCCGGTGTCTGAGTATTTTTTCGACCACTTCGTCATCACCACCAGCGGCTATTTCACCCAGCCGCCACTGCGGACGGCGGTCGACGTGATGGGCGTGGATCGGGTGCTCTACTCGGTGGACTATCCGTACCGCGCCAACACCGCTGGCACCGCGCTGTTGCAGGGAGCCTCGATGGCGGTGAGTGACCTGCAGAAGGTGGCTGCCGGGAACGCCGAGCGAGTGCTGGGGCTGTCGGGAGCTCTGTAGTCGACTGGCGCGATCACCGTCGGAACGTAAGGTGGATGACCCCGCTCTCCGCGGTCTCGGAGGTGACGGTGTAGCCGCTCTCCAGGCCACGCAGGTCATCCCACAGGCGCTCACCGCGGCCCAGCAGGATCGGGACGATGGCGACGTGCAGCTGGTCGACGAGGCCCGCCCGGAGGAACTCGCGCACCGTCGTAGCGCCACCGCCGATGCGCACATCGCCACCGTTGGCCGCGGCCGTCGCTGTTGCCAGCGCCTCTTCGGGGGTTGCCTCGATGAAGTGGAAGACGGTGCCGTCCGCGAATTCGATGCTCGGGCGCGGTGTGTGCGTGAGCACGAAGACCGGCACGTGGAACGGGGGTTCGTCGCCCCACCAGCCGCGCCAGTCAGGGTCGTCGGGGTGCTCGTGGAGTCCAAACATCCCGGCCCCCATGATCTCTGCGCCGACCGCCGCGAAATAGCCAGCGGCATAGCGCTCATCGACCCCGGTGGTGCCCGCGCCGGTGCTGTCGTGGAAGACGCGTTCGCGGAACGTGCGGGTCGCGACATAGGCGGCGGTCAGTCGTGCCCAGTCCTCGCCGAACGGGTTCTCCGGGGTCTGATCGGTGGTGGTCGCGAAGCCATCGAGCGAGATGTTGAGATCGACGCGCACGGTCATGAGGGTTCCTCCTGGGGTCAGCGATCACGCTACTGCGAGACGGGTAGCCGGACAACGCTCAGCGGAAGTCGCGAGAGGTCGTGCGCTGAGTGATCGCCAGCGGCTCCAGGCGATCGGCGAGCAGGTTGGTGACGCCCTCGGGGGAGCGCTCCAGGATGCCGCGCACGATCATGGCTGGCGCATCCCTGGCCACTCGTCGGTAGCGGTTCCACACCCCGACGCTGCAGATGACGTTCACCAGGCCGGTCTCGTCTTCGAGGTTCATGAAGGTGATGCCGCTCGCGGTCGCCGGCCGCTGCCGATGCGTGACCACTCCGGCGACCTCGATCCGGCGCCCCGACTCTGTGCTGCGCAGGTCTGCCGCGCTGTGGACGCCGCGATCGGACAGTGCCGGGCGGACGTACCGCACGGGATGGTCTGCGGGAGAGATGCCGGTCGCCCACAGATCGGCCGACAGCACCTCCATGCCGCTCGGAGTGGAGAACAACGGCGGCTGCACGCTGACGGTGCTGTGCTCGAGGTACTCGGAACGGTTCTGGGCGGCATCACCCGCGGCCCAGAGCGCCTCGCGCATGCCGAGGCCGAACGACTCGAAGGCGCCGGCCGCGGCGAGGGACTCCAGCTGAGTGGTCGTGAGGTCGACCCTGCGCACCAGGTCGGCCATGTCGACGAAGTCGCCGTGCTCCTCGCGGTCGGCGACGATGCGCTTGGCCAGCTTTTCGCCGATACCGGTCACCTCTGCCAACCCGAGCCGCACCACGAAGGCACCGTCGCGGCGGTGATCGTCCGTGTCGAAGTGCGCCTTCGGATCGAAGGTCTCGCTGGGAACCGGCTGCTCGCGCTCGAGGCAGGCCGGGTCGCCGGACGGTGTTCCGAGGGGGTCTGACGAGGCCGGGTCGGTCGGCTCCATGCCCGGGCGCCAGTCGGAACGCAGGATGTCGGGGCGTCGCACCTCGACACCGTGCCGCCGGGCATCCGCCACCAGGGTCGCCGGTGAATAGAACCCCATCGGCTGGGAGCGCAGCAGCGCGGCCAGGAACGCCGCCGGGTAATGCAGTCGCAACCAGGCGCTGGCATAGACCAGCAGCCCGAAGCTCTGCGCGTGACTCTCGGCGAAACCGAAATTCGCGAAGGACTGGATGCGCTTGTAGACGTCGTCCGCGTCGTCTCCGGTGATTCCGTGGTTCTGCATGCCGCGGTACAGGTCGGCCTTCACCGATTCGATCTTCTCCAGCCCGCGCTTGGAGCCCATCGCGCGGCGCAGCAGATCGGCCTGGTCGGCGCTGAGGTCGCCGAGCGCCATGGCCAGCTGCATCAACTGCTCCTGGAACAGCGGGATGCCGAGGGTGCGTTCGAGCACCGGCTTCGCCAGCGGGTGCAGATAGCTGACCGGCTCCGTTCCCATCTTGCGGCGGATGTACGGATGCACGGCACCACCCTGGATCGGGCCGGGCCGCACCATCGCGATCTCGATCACCAGGTCGTACAGGCAGCGCGGCTTCATGCGCGGGAGCATGCCCATCTGCGCCCGGCTCTCCACCTGGAAGACGCCCACAGAGTCCGCGCGACAGAGCTGGTCGTAGACCCCCTGCTCCTCCTTGGGAATGGTGGCGAGCTCCCACTGCTCGCCCAGGTGGTCGCGGGCCAGATCGAAGCAGTGCTGGATGGCGCTCAGGATGCCGAGACCGAGCATGTCGAACTTGACCAGGCCCATCCAGGCACAGTCGTCCTTGTCCCACTGCAGCACGGTGCGGCCGTCCATGCGGCCATGTTCGATCGGGCAGACCTCGCCGACCGGGCGATCGGTGAGCACCATCCCGCCGGAGTGGATACCCAGGTGTCTCGGAGTGCCGAGCACCTGCAGCGCCAGGTCGACCACCGCATCCGGGATGTCGTGGTCGGTGCTCGAGACCAGCGCACCGTGACGCTCCACCTGCTTCGACCAGGCATCCTGCTGGCCGGGGCTCGCGCCGAGCGCCTTGGCCATGTCGCGCACCGCGAACTTCGGCCGGTACTGGATGACGTTGGCCACCTGCGCCGCGTTGTGTCGCCCGTACTTGTCATAGACGTACTGGATGACCTCCTCCCGACGCTCGGAGTCGAAGTCGACGTCGATGTCTGGCTCCTCCTCTCGGGTGGAGGAGAGGAAGCGCTCGAACGGCAGCTTGTACTTGATCGGGTCGACGGCGGTCACCTTCAGCAGGTAGCAGACCACCGAATTGGCCGCGGAGCCCCGCCCCTGGCAGAGGATGCCGAGCTCACGGGCGTGCCGCACCATGTCCCAGACGATGAGGAAGTAGCCGGGGAAGTCCTTCATCTCGATCACCTCGAGTTCGCGCTCGATGCGCACCCGGGTCTCGTCGCTGATCGTGCCGTACACACTCGGCACGGCCTCCCAGACCAGCTGTCGCAGGAAGGTCATCGGCGTGTGGCCCTCCGGCACCTCCTGCCTCGGCAGCTTCGGCTTCGCGCTGCGCAGCCGGAACCCGAGCTCCTCGGCCACCGTGACGCTGTGCTCGACCGCCCCGGGGTAGCGCGAGAAGCGCCGGGCCATCTCGTCGCCCGAGCGCAGGTGCGCGGTACCGGATGCCGGCAACCAGCCGTCGAGGTCGTCGAGACTCCTGCGGGCGCGCACGGCGGCCAGCGCGGAGGCGAGGTGATGCTGCTCCGGCCTCGCGTAGTGCACGTTGCCCGTGGCGACCACCTGCAGATGCTGCTCCCTGGCCATGGAGAACAGGACGTCGTTGTGATCGCTGTCGAGCGGGTTGCCGTGGTCGTACAGCTCGACGATCACGTTGTCGTGACCGAAACGGTCGACCAGTCGGTCGAGCTCGCGCGCGGCCTCGCGGGGACCGCCGGAGACGAGCGCCCGGCGCACCGAGCCCTTGCGGCATCCGGTGAGGACCGCCCAGTGCCCCTCCGCCCGCTCGGCCAGCTCGTCGAGGTCGTAGATCGGTCTGCCCTTCTCCCCGCCGGCGAGCTGGGCGGAGGTGAGTGCACCGGCGAGCCGGTGGTAGCCCTCCTCCTGTCGGGCGAGCACCAGCAGGTGGCTGCCCTCGGGATCTGCCGCGCCGTTCTGCGGTGCGGTCAGGTCGAAGGAGAGCTCGGCGCCGAAGACCGTGCCCATGCCCGGGTGCGCCTCGGCGGCCTCGGCCATGCGAGCAATGCCGTAGAAGCCGTCGTGGTCCGTGATGGCGAGGGAGTGCAGGCCGAGGCGCACCGCCTCCTCGAGCATGTGTTCGGGGCCGGACGCTCCGTCGAGGAAGCTGAAATTGCTGTGCGCGTGCAGCTCGGCGTATGGCACGGCGCTGACGACCCGGTCCTCGACCGGGGGAGGAACGTAGGCATTGCGTTTGAGCGACCAGCCAGGGCTGTCGCCACCGTCGGCGCCGACCGGTGGGCCGCCGGGGCGTCGGCGGCTGGAGAGCAGGCGTTCGTGCTCAGACCAGGGGATGGGCGGGTTATTCCAGCCCATCAGCGTTCTTTCCGCGCATCATCAGTCGTAACTCGCTTCGGCCCACCACAGGTGGTCTTCGAGCACCAGCAGCCAGGCGCCACCGTGTTCGTCGACCACCTGGAAGCGACTCGCGCTGCGGGCGGCGCCGGCATCCCACCAGCGCACGTCGATCGGCCACGGCCCCGCCCAGCCGACGACGGTGAGCAGGGTGCGGCCATCCACCGAGAACCGGGTCGGCTCGCCACTGAGTTCGCCGCGACCATCCACGTCGACCGGGTCGCTTCGCGGATCGAGCACCAGAGCGGGTCTGGGGGACTCGAACACGGTGGTCGGGGTGGGTGGGGGCAGCTGCCCCGGCCAGGGCTGCCGGGGAGAGCGTGTCTCGAGCGGCCGATCTCCCCAGGCCACCAGTTCCCGTCGCTCCATCAGGGTGCGCCCGCCGCCGAGCACGCCGGTGAGCACGCCGCCGTGGCCGAGCAGGCTCTGCACCCGGGAGAGTCCGTGATGGATGCGTTCGTCGTGGCCGGTGCCCCACAACCCCTGCTCGTGGTTGCCGATCGGATCGACAGCCTCGGGCACGATGCGC
>Ga0247732_10000816_pt1 | contig 13461 bp, 20 predicted proteins | sample UWRJL163409C2_FD_180940 | JGI IMG/M metagenome (GOLD analysis project Ga0247732, IMG submission 180940) | Plant litter microbial communities from Arlington Agricultural Research Station in Wisconsin, United States - UWRJ-L163-409C-2 | ecosystem: Environmental > Terrestrial > Plant litter >...
CGTTGTTGTGGTCTAGGAAGAGAGCGAGGCGGAGTGTGGAGTCGTAAAAGTCGGCTTGCTTTTGGACTTCAGTTAGTTTGGTTTGGAGGTCTTGTTGTTTGGTGGACGAGGGCAAGGTTGAAGATGAGATTAAGGATGGGGATAGGGATAGGGATAGGGATAGGGATAAGGATAGGGTTATGCGGTTGTGGGGTTCATGATGGTGTATGGAAAAATGAGTGGAGGCCTGAGATGCGTGAAACTTTTTTTTTTTGTATGTCGCATTTGAAGTGATCCCAAGGTGTTTGTGTATGTATGTAGTATTTTCCAAAACATATGGGCTCTTACAAGTCGTACTTGCGCCATTTCTTCTCCGATTACTCCTAGCTGTTACCATCCGCATCGTACGCCAACCCCAAAAGCTCCCACAACGACCGAGGAAGCTCCTCATACCCCTGAGTCACTTCCGTCAACCTCCTAACCTCCTTTCCAAACCCATACACACTCAACTCCACATTGCCCTCCTTCCCAGATCCCCCAATAGCAGCAGCGTCAATCGTAACATAACTTATCGGCCTACAGGTAATCGGCCAATCCACTCTCCATTGATTCATCCCATCGCCAACTTCAGGCAACTCAGCAACGTCCTTCGCCAGAACTTTGATTCCTTCAAAATCCTCTTGGGCGAGTCGATACGCTTTCCCAGAGGCCGTCACAATCCTTCCATCGCTGAAGACGTGGATCAAGTCGGATGAGCCTGCAGGTGCACTATGGACTATCTTGATGATAGGCTTTGAGTCGTCTTTGAGGGGTTGGATTTCCGAGTCCTGAAGAGGAGAGGCTCGTGTAAGGAAGGAGGAATACGCAGAGGTCCAGGATGTCGTCGATGTCATGACAGTTTGATGCAAGTCGTATTCAGATGCCGCACTTAAATAGCCCGAGCATGATTCAATACGAGTATAACACTAGTCACTAGCACCAGTACTGCGGCTGCGGGATCAAAACGACGTCATAACTTGTGTTTAAAACTTTGTATTGACCAGATATCCCCGATATTAATCCATCTTGCATTAAGAGAGCTATACAGCGTGCCAAGAAAGCATTACACAAAACTATATACGAGTCTAATCAAGATATATGCAACAAAAATGACCAGAACCAACGGGAATACGATACCATATCCATCCAAAATTATAAACAGAAAAAAAAGTCCTCAAGGCCGCATGTACATGCATCATGGAGCAACGCTTTCTTCAGAAAGCATATTCGCCAACGCATCATTACCCTCCTCCACCGGAGCCTGGTAAACGGCAAACGTCGTCTTCTTCTCCTGTGAACTCCCCGCCCATCCATCCCCCCGATCCACAAACACCTCTGGCCTCCTATCCAACAGAACATCCAAATCCGCATCGCTAAGAACACCCATCTTCCCCTCTTCCGTATTAGGCACAACCTCTATCTTCTCCCCTTCCAAACGCAAGAGAGACGCAGCCATCTCAGCCATTGTCTCTTTTCGAGAGGCAGCAGTGTTCAACGTCCCAGCAGCCGCGGCGGGCATCTTGAATTTTCCCTTGGCGATGACGAGTGCTTCGAGCTTGCGCTTCTCCGTAGCACGCTGCATAATCTTCGTCTCGATCGTATGCGCACTGACGAGGCGGAAGATGAGAACGGGCTTGGTTTGGCCGATACGATGCGCTCGATCTTGAGCTTGTGCATCCATTTGGGGGTTCTGGCTTACAGTTAGACTTAGTCGACATGATTCCTCAAAGGTCACGTACCCAGTCTTGGTCGTAGAAGATGACAGTGTCTGCAGCGACGAGATTGATGCCCAACCCTCCAGCACGAGTGCTCAATAAGAACAGTCTTGGAGCGTCCGGGGCGTCTCCAGCAGTCTGGAAGAGGTTCATTTGCGCTCTGCGTTCATCCAAGGAGGTTTTCCCGTCTATTCGGCAAATTTTCCATCCCATGTAGTCTGTCGCCCAATCCTATGTGTTTCATTAAGTTTGAGAGGCGAACAATGCCGAGGACGACGTACCTCAATAATATCCAGCATCGTTGTGAATTGACTAAAGAGGAGCACTTTATGGCCCCGCTTAAAGAGTTCGCCAAGAAGTCGGTTCAGAACCATCATCTTGCCACTCGCATTGAGAAGTTCTTCACCCAAGATCGGGTATCCGGTGTTGGGGTCCACCGGCCAGTCGAACAAGAAAGGGTGCGAGCAGACCTTGCGAAGTTGCATTACGGTGTTTTGCAGTTTCATGTTGTTAACCTGCTTCACTATCATCGTGTCAGCATCAACGCCTAAAGAAAAAGGTGCATATACATACTCTTCGTTCGCGTGGCGTGGTCCTTGATCATCCTTTCATGCTCTTCTTCCTGCTCTTCTTTCGTCTTGACAGGTTTGATGCCATGCTCATCAATCTCTCCCCTATGCAACATAGCAAAGTACTCGGTGTCGCTACCGTCCAGGGCATAACTCTTCCGGCCAACCTTCGCAAGTCTTTTGGACACACGGGCGGACTTTGGGGTATCCTTGTGACCAGAGAGTGGTTCCTCGTCGGAGGAGGCTTCTTGCTCCATAGATAGAGCCATTTTAGCGTCCTCCTTGGCCCTTTCCGTCTCCATCTTTAGGGCTGCCACGTCCTTTGTCGCATCACTAGTGCCGCCTCCAACTAACCACGATCTGATTCCTCCATCCAGGACGCGGTCGTATGCCTCGCGTTGACGAACGGTAAGCGGCGCGTAGAGCACGTATTCCTTTTTGGGTGGTAGGTTCATCTCAACATCTACTTTAAGTCGACGAAGGAGGAATGGCTTGAGAATCGCGTGCAGCGAAGAGATGATTTGTTGGGATTGAGTGGTAGGAAGCGAAGACTGCAGGTCTTCAAGATTGAACCTGGAAAAAATTGGTATGTAGGTAAATCTAACCAAGTGCTTGACGTACCATTGCTGAAAATTTTCGAGGTCGTCAAAAATGTCCGGTAAGATAAAGTTGAGGAGAGACCACAGCTCAGCGAGGTTGTTCTGTGTGAAAGGTCAACGTGCGCCACGAGCTCAATGAGCAGAACGTACGTGGAGCGGTGTGCCGGTGAGGATCATGCGACCTGCACTCGAGTACTTCTTGATTTCCTGCATGAGTTTGCAGTCCAGGTTCTTCAACCGATGACCCTCGTCTACCACAATGTAACCCCAGTCATAGTTCTGAAGATGTGTCCTATCCCGTATAATCATCTCGTATGTCGTCACCACAATCGGGAATTCAGCGCCCTCGGGCGCATGTTGATAAGCGTCTGCGCGAGCGGCACCCCTTGGGGCGTGGGTTCGTCTTGTGGGCTTTTCCTCTTCCTCCTCTTCCTCCGACTCGACAACGGCGGTCTTGTGGGCTCTTGAGCTTCGGCGAAGGCTTGGAGCTGACTGTCTGCGTTGAACTGCCTCTGTCTTCTTCTTGGGTCTCCCTGGGGCCGGCTTTGAGGGCTGAGCAGCTCTCATGTGTCCAGGAAGGGCCATGACAGTCTGTCTCAACTCTGCTCGATGTTCCGGCGAACCGTGATAAACACAGACGGGTATCTAAAATCATGAGTGACAATATATCCGGGAAGGTGAAGCCATACCGAAGGTGCGAATTTAGCGTACTCTTCTTGCCAATTGTGGAGTACGCTCAAGGGACAAACGACCAAAAATGGACGAGAGTTTCCTCGTTCGCGAAGGTATGCACTGAATGCAATAGTTTGCAGGGTCTAGTTTGATTCAGCACAATTGGAAAGAAAACGACGAATGACGGACCTTGCCCAAACCCATCTCGTCCGCTAGATGAATGTATTTTCAGTGTCCGTTCAAAACATAGTTGAGAGCGAACGCACCCAAGATACCTGAAATCCCATTTTGATCCAAAGAGACCATCCACTGGACGCCATCCAGTTGGTAAGGCTTCAGTTTCGCACCAGTGATGAGTGCAGGTTGCTGAAATGTAGAGGTCTCCTCCGTATTGGTGTCTTGCTGCTCCACACCCACCGCAGCACCTTTTCCGCCATTCGACAGCCGCTGCTTCTTGCCACGACCAGTTGTATCTTCTTTTCCGCGTCCGCGCTTGTTGCCGACCTTTCCGTCGCTCGCTTCTTTGAGTTTGCTTTCTCGCAAAGCGCGTTGCTTAGCCTTTTCTTCTTCCATTCTTTCCGCAAGAACGGATGAGTAGACTGCCGACTGTCGAAGGACGAATTGTAAGCGTTCGAAGCGACGTTGAGAGTTCTATGGGAAGAAGGATCAAGCTGAGTCGTAGAGTAGCGGCATAGGAATTACCAATTCGTCTACAGTCAAAGGCAATGTCGCGTTCAGGTCTCCATTCTCTGTCTCGTCATCTTTTTCCTCGTCCGTATCCTGACTACGGTAAGAACAGCATATAGTTTTGAAAGAGATACTTCGTACCCTGGCACTAGTCGCACAGCTTGGACCGTCAATGTCTGATAAGGCTCCTGGGGGTGGTGTCGATGCTGCTGTGCTCGTCCCAGCCTGTGGAGATGGAGGGCCGCTCGGATTACGGCTGTACGGTGTCGTAGTGCGTGTGAGGAGTTCAGCTTCTGCATCTGAATCGAACTCCGCACTTTCATGTGCGTTTTTCAAAGTGTGAAGAGAATCCATCATGAAAGTTGAACAAAAACGCGTCGACGTGAATAACACTAGCCACGCTCGCGCCGGCCCTAAGCATGTCCCGGTCATGTGATTAGTGCCCCTATGTCTGCTTCGGTGGTGGAATCAGTAGAGGGATTCCTCCATTAGGCTTTGTATGATTGGAAAGAGAAGATTAAAATATGATCTCTGGACCCTCCCGTTGTCACAACTGCACCAGAAAACCTCTTAAAATCTACATATATTCACAGGTCCATTTAAATAAGATTAAAGAACTTTCTCGACGAGGCCGAGGCCCTCCTCTTCAAGGACCTTGCGAATGGGGTCGCAGATTTCCTTGGTGTAAGGGGCTTGGACACCAGGGGTGGAAAGAACACCATCCAGGACGAGCTGGGTGGCAATACCAGCTGGAAGACCGACTGTGAGAGCCATGGCAGAGTGACCGCTCGGGCTTCCATAAGCTTCCAAAGTTGAGGTAAGAATTTGCTAGAAATTGTTTAGTTTGAAAATCATTAAACGAGTGATGATACGTACCTCAGTGCCATCAGCCCACTCAACGAAGAACTTGTGCTGGAGCATGACGAGATCGCGCTCTCCAGTCTCGTACTTCATGAGGGTCTCCAATTGAGCGCAGAGGGTGTCGAGAAGGTTTCCAGCACGAGGCTTGACCTTTTCAGAGGAGAAGAGACCAATCCACCTGAAGCCAGAGATGATCCTCTGCGCCTCGGAGGCGTCGGGGAACTGGCAGACTTCCTTGATGCGGGAAATGAGAGTGCTATATAAACCATCAGTTCTGGTCAGAGGCAGAAAGAGAGCGAGCTTACGCCTCGGAAGCATCGTTCGTTCCGAGGGTCTTTTGGAAGACCTCTGCCCAAGTAAGGTCAACAGTCAACCATTCTTTCTCCTGGGCTTCGAGCCAGCCGAGTTGGACGAGGGCTTTGATGAACTCGGGGAAGCCTTGGTACCTGAGCGTTCCACGGACGACAGTCTCGGCTTCAGGAATATTGTAGTATTCTCTGAAGGGGACAGAGTCACGGTTGGGATATGCGACGAAGGCAAAGGCGGGAGAGATGAAGTAAGGTTTGGCGTAGCCCATGAGGTCTTTGCCAGGAATCTCGAGCTGCGAACCTTCCGAAAGGTAAGAGGCCGAGTTCAACAGGGCAAGCAGAACTCCGCGAGATGACCAAGAAAATTTGTAGCCCAATGGGTTACCGGAGCACTCGGGGGCAGGAAGGCCACCGCAGTAGGAGAGGAACTTCTTGATCTATGGAGATGTCAGATCACGATGTTCTCATGAAAAAGAGACGTTCGGACCTTTCCACCTTTCTCGTGGACCTCATCGATTGTCTTGACGGCGTACAGGTGGTCAATACCGGGGTCGAGACCGATTTCATTCAAAACCACGATTCCGGCGGCCTTGGCTTCCTCGTCGAGGGCACGCATGGCAGGGGATACGTAGCTGGTGGTCACAACGTGTGTCTTTCCCTTAATCGCGGACTTGATGACGGCAGCGTGGAAGATGTACGGAATAAGGGAAATGACGAGGTCATGTTCGGCAACAGCGGCGTCCAGAGCAGCGGAATCGTTGACATCGATAGACACAGCAGTGGTATTGGGAAGGTCGGCTGCGAGTGCTTCAGCACTTGCAAGAGTGCGGCAGGCTAATTGCTGTTAGACATGATCTCCTGTAGATATTGATATCTTACCAATGGTCAGGTTGTTGAAGGGGCTGCGAACGACGTATTCGGCGCATGGGCGCGCGACGAATCCGCTGCCAAGAAGAAGTACCTTCTTGGTGGGCTTCTCGGCAAGGGCAGCGGCAGCACGGCCGAAAACGGGACGAAGGTCGATGTCTTCGTTGAGGTAGGCTTCAGCAAAGCGAGGAAGGACGAAGGAAGCTTTATGGATTTCCGAAGTGTAGTACCTGGTGTCTTTCACTTCGCGAAGGGGGATTTTCATGTCACGTCCAGGGGCCTTGGAGCACAGAATGTGACCGATCTGGCCGGAAGGATAGGTTGGGATGGTGGTGTAGGCGTACTCAGAAGTGGCAAAGATCGTCCTGGTCGATTCCTTGAGCTCTTTGATGAGAGGAAGATGGATCCACTGGCATTCTCCCTGAGTAGAGATATGGCCACCAGGGGTCAACGCATCGTGCAAAAGCTGGAAGTACGGCTTTTGGAAAAGCGAAGCAGCAGGGCCAACGGGGTCCGACGAGTCGGTGATGATGACATCGTAAGTCGACTCGTTCTCTGCAAGGAACTTGAAGCCGTCACCAATGTGGACCCTAACGCGAGGGGAGGAGAGGAGGGCAGACATGTGGGGAAGGAAGATTTTGGAAACACGGATGACGGCCTGTCATAAAGTTAGATTACACAAATGGAGAGAAGCCAGCGCACCTCATCGATATCGCAAAGGACGACTTCCTCAACGGTGTCATGCTTGAGGGCTTCGCGAACGACACCACCATCTCCTCCACCGATGACGAGAACCTTTTTAGGGTTAGGGTGACTGGCCAAGGGAAGGTGCGCAATCATCTCTTGATAGCTATTTTGTGGTTAACCTTCGTAGCCTGAGATACGATGACAAACATACGAGAATTCATCGCGTTCCGTGCACTGGATGACGCCGTCAAGGACAAGAACGTTTCCAAACGTCTCTGACTCGAAGACGAGGACGTCCTGGTAGAGCGATTTCTCGACATGCAAGATTTTGTTGACCTTCAGGGTCATGGCCTGACCAGGCCATTGGGAGGAAATCTCCCTGAACCAGCCGTCTAATCAACGGTCAACCAAGAGAGCTTCGTTATGCAGCAAAGATCCTATACCTTGGATAGAAGGGTGCGTCAAAGGGGCCATGGTGGTTCTGTTCGACTTGTCTTCTTCGAAAATTTATGATCGATAAACTTGAATCCGTCAACCGGAATCAAATCTTAATAATACCTTATCTAATCAATTCACGATCTTTGCACGATTTCCCGATTAAGCCGCAGTGCGCCACTATTCCTGTGAAAGGGCAGCATATTTGTACGAGGCGACTGGAAGCGAAAGAATTCCCAGATCTATGGATATAGGAATATATAGATAGAATTTAAGACTTTCCTCCATACTAAAGCACTTAGAGGGCCGGATTTCTTCCTTTCTTTGAACAAACTACAGCTCTCTAGTGGGATATTGCGGTAGATGATAGACAATGGCAATGCAGTAGTAATCCACCGGATAAAGGCTGTAGCTACAGCTGCCCCGGTCGGTGATGACTTTGTTCAGTGCACCAGTGTCTATGCCTCCAAGCTGGCTTCAAGCTCCAGATACCGGCGAGATGATACTGTGTCAGAGAGATTCTCTCACGGACCCTAGTTTTGATAGACCAATCACGCTTCCTGTCATCCTTATTGTCAACCAATACCACCACCGTCATGGCTCATCACAATAAGTGGCGGACCTTTTCCCAAGATACACAATAAGCTTCGCTCGAACTGGCTTAGGTTCTGCGTACTCCGCCATTTACTCGCTGAAGGAGGCATATTTCGGAGGCTTCTGTCCACCTGACATCAACGTTCTTTTGTGAGTCTTACGGACCCTATCGCATAGCAAAGGAGCTTATATAGCAGACTGATATGTGCCGCCCCCTCGAATCCCGGCAGCATCTCTCGACGCGTTTCGCTGAACGCATATCATCCCTTCGAACCGCACCGCATTTGCTATCTGTGGCACGGCTTCCAAAGGTTAGTCGTCTTAACACATGTAATCAAGCCTTAACCAAATCATATAGGACACTCGCAACCACGTTATTCTTCACCTTTCCCTACAACGCCATGTCCACTAGACCGGCGAAAGTCGTCTATCCCCTACCCCCACCGACTGCAAACACCTTGAACGACGAGCAGAGACAACGGCTTGTAAAGCGCAGTCGGAAAATTGAGCAAATCCTCGGCGAAGTTCCGCACGTCCTGGATGTCAATGACCCTCTTGGTACGTCTACCAGAATATTCCTTGCTACGGAGGCGGTACTTATTATCGCACAGGTCCTATCTCCATTACGCTTCCCTCTGCCAGCTCTCGCGCAAAACGCGGCTCCTGCGAAATCGTTAGATCCTCGGCAGCAACAAATACATCTGCCCTCCGTCGTTCCTCCTCCTTCTCCTCGATCAGCAGTGCATCCAGCGGAAGCTCGAGTGACAGCGGATCGTCCTTCGAATCTCCAAAGAGGAAAGGGAGTGCCAGGTCGAGCAATGACTGCTGGTTAGACGACAGAAAGGCGCCTTTACTTGCAGTCAACGGCAGTGACTTTGCGTCTACCAAGGACAGCCGCCCTGTAACCACAGCGCAACCTCACTGTCTTTCGCCTCCAATTAATCGTCCAGAAGCCCCAGATTTTGCCTCTCTCCTCTCACCCAAGAAGCAACAGAAGCGGAAGATGGACAGGCTGAGGAAGACACTCGGAGCGGGTATCCCTATGGAATTGGTATTTGGCAAAGAGCGCGCTGACGTCGGACGACCATCTACGGACCGAGACGCAGCTGTGCAGGCCGGCCTCTTGACAACTTCCTCCAAGTTGAGGTTTTCGCCATCGAGGTTGCAAACTAAACGCAAACATCGGAAGCTCTCCCGAGCTCGCGACTCTCTGTCAGGGGACTCGGACCAGATCCACAAAGCTGCCAGGAGATGGCAACGGCTAGGATCTCCCTCGCTATGGCTATCTAGCCCAACACCTGCCTCGTCAGAAAGCCAGAGCTCCTGTCGTCGAAGTGCATCTACCCCACCACCGATCCCTACGACCCTGATTGCCCAGCCGACGTCTCGTTGCACCCGCAAGCAGAATGCCCTCAACAGGGGAAAGACTGTGCAATATCGGCTCTCACGCATCGCAGAGTGTCCAGAGGACCTCACATACCACGAAATCCCCACTTCAACTCCATCGAGTTCGCAGGACTTGGTAGTTCGCATTACCGCCACCGTCCACTACGATAGCAAAACATACTACAAATCAGAGAGGGACGAGGTACAGAATGACAGGCCTCTAAGCTGGTCTTGGAGGAAGCCTGTACCACTTCTCACTTCCGAACTATCCGATTGATCTTACAACTTCCATCTGTACATGTACTTTTTGCAATCATTAACTGGCATTCATCAATATCAAGAGCAAAAACAAAAAGATTTGACAACAGAGGGATTCGAACCCTCGCCCTTTCGGACCAGATTGGAGTGTCTCATGAGACAAGCCTGATTCTGGCGCCTTAGACCACTCGGCCATATTGCCTTGCAACACGATCTCAAGCGGCCAGCAACGCCCAGATGGTCTCGTAATTAGTCAGCAGAGACACAAGCCTGGCGGGAAGCGGCCCTCTTTCCATTGACCACGATCATGTATGGAGTGGAAATTCTACTTGGCTCTCCCCGCCGGGCCGCTACGGCGCTACGTTTTCACCGCGTTGCAAGGGACACATGCTCTGATAGTTCAACGTCCGTTTCATAATTTTCATCATCGCCCAGTGCGACGAATGGTCGTCAGCCCAGAAAGCCCCACGCAAAACTTTAGCTTTTGGATATCGAATTCATCTTGATCCAGCATTGCGATCGCATTTTCATCACCTGTACGTTGTCCCGCATGCTTCTTCTCTTCACCCGTTTCCGCTGATACTTAATGGATGCTAAGCCAGTCATGGGATACACCAGCACTGATGACCACTTCGCGGGGCAAGACTGTCATGGCTACGAAAAACTTCTCCACTTCGAAATTGGGGGGCCTGGTGCAGTCTGTGAAGAGTTAGCAAATGTATTGTTTGCCTTTTGGTGCAATCGTCTCATCCCTAGCAGCAAACCAAATGAAAAGAACGAATTCGATGGATGATATACACGGCCAAACCTCGCAACATCGCGTGGGGTGGGTTTCCCCAACATTCTTGTGATTCTTATTCAATGTCTTCTCCTTTTTCGTCATTAACAGACCCCCGGAAAGATCCATGTTCTGCTGCCCATGACCTTGGTGCATCCCACCCACCTTATATCCTACGGACCGCCAACGGACCGCCACTCCCTTTCTCAAGACAAGACTGGCGCACGAGGACACGCAATGATCTAGGGGGAGCGGTGCATAACCGGTTTCCTTCGCTTTCGCAAGATTCAGATGGGGGGTACTGTCAATATGTCAAGGAAGCGACGCCTTGGGCTACCCAAATGGAGGCCGTTTTTCCAAGTGTTCCTTACAATCCTATAATAAGGTCCTTCGAGAAGAACGATGTGTGATCGAGTCCACTCTCTTCGTTCCCCCTTCCGTCTAATTCTGGAGCCCGCTTCGCCACTGTCCCCCTCATCTTCAGCTCCACGCAAACCAGTGATTTGTTAATCCAACATCGGTATGGGCGCTTCTGGGGATCGATTCAAGAACATACGGGTCTATTGTGCGTTATTTCTACCCCGTACTACGGCATTGCTGAATTTATGCGCCAGGGCTCGCCTTCATCGTCTATTGGGGTATTCTCCTTTTCGGCTACGATGCGTGCGTATTTTCTACCTCTCCCCCACATTGCTTCTAACTGGTTGTACAGTGGTGTAGCTGGGGGAGTCGTCTCTCAGCCTTATTTCCAAAAGACCTTTGGTCTACGGTCATGGGACGACGACAAGGTTAACCAAAAGGCTCTCGACGAAGCATCGTCCAATGTTGTCGCTGTACTGCAAGCAGGCGCATTCTTCGGGGCCTTGAGCAGCGCGCCCGTCTCAGGTATTGGCTCATCGTCCTTTCCATCCACACTATTCATCGTACACCACAGCATGGATTGGTCGCAAATGGACCCTAGTAATCTATACTGCGATATTCAGTGTTGGCGCTGTAAGTGTTGCTGTCCTGGCGAATCCCTCATTACATCTATGTGATACACTCGCTTATTCCGACTTATTCCCTAGGTTCTTACGACAATTGCCACCCATCCGTCTAACGGCCTAGCGTTGATTTATGGTGGGCGCGTTATTTCCGGCTTTGGAATAGGTTCAATATCCGCCGTCGCGCCGGCTTATGTGTCGGAATGCTCTCCAAAGGATGTGCGTGGTCGCATTACAGGTCTGTTTCAGATCATGGTAAGCATTGCAGCTTTTTACACTGCACTTCCGTTCTGACACCATATCGCTCCAAAAGGTGGCCACGGGAGTTATGATCTCGTACTTCATCAACTGTACGTTCGCGATGCTGTCTTTCTTCTCCGAATCTTACTTGAAATATCGGATCAGTTGGCGTCGGCCTTCACATGAAAAATGAGCCCAACGTCTGGCGCGTCCCATTTGGCTTCCAGCTTGTTCCTGCGGGGATTATGCTGCTTGGTTTATTCACTGTGAAGGTATTGAATCCTATTAACTCATTTCCACTACAGCTTACAATTTCAACAGGAGTCGCCTCGCTGGCTCGCATCCAAGGGTCGCAATCAAGAAGCTTTGGCCAACCTTGCATACCTTCGGCGTGAAGATATTCACTCTCCTAGCGTTCATTCGGAAATAGCAGAAATCGACGCTGCTATCGAGGAGGAACGAGTTGCACGGGCCGGGCTCGGTTGGAAGGAGGCATTCTTCGGGAAAGGCAACCTTATACGCTTTGTTATTGCGTTCGTCGTGTTCGTTCTCCAACAATGGGCTGGCCAAAATTCGGTGGGATACTACGCTCCTCAGATTTTCGAGTCGGTAAGTTTAACCCTTCTATCACAAGATTTGGTATTGACGTTTGTCAGATTGGGTACGTTGGGACCAAGAACTCGTTACTTGCATCTGGTGTGTACGGAGTCATGAAGGTACTCGCCACTGCTGTCTTCGTTTTTGGCTTTGTGGAATCTCTGGGTCGCAAGATATCCTTCTTCATCTCAGCCATGGGAATGGGTGGTCTTTTCTTCATCATTGGCGCCATCTTGAAAACACACCCTCCTCCTCGACTCATCAAAGGACAGCCACTACCGCCACCACCTCCCGCGTCCAAAGCCATGGCAGCGATGCTATACATCTACGTCTGCTTTTATTCGATGGGATGGGGCCCTCTTCCATGGGTCTACGTTGCGGACATCTTTCCGACTCGCACACGGCACTACGGTCTGGCGCTTGCAAGCTCTTCGCAATGGATGTGGAGTGGGTTCTCTACATCCTTTTTTGGAACTGTACTGATGGAGTCCAGATTTCGTTGTGTCCAAAGTGACGCCCACGCTTATTACCAACCTCGGCTATAAGGTCTTTTTCATGTTTGGTACCATCAACATTGTGGCTATGGGCATCTTCTCTCTGTACGCGATTCCCGCTTCTTCGTATCCCACCATGTGGCTGACAACTTGTGCACTTCCTTCTCATGAACCCCACACTATCATCCGTGTCTACTCGTCTCCGCGGATATGTTGTCAACAGTGTCATTCCAGAGACTAAAGGGCGAAGTTTGGAAGATATGGACGTCATGTTTGGTAGTATTACGGCGGAGCAGCGGCAGGAGAACATCGCCAAGCAGGAGAGAGGTCTGTTTCTACGCACTTGCCGGAGATGTTTCTCAGAACTCAATGCTTCTTTACAGTCCTCGAGCAAGACACGTCCACAGACGAGCGCTCAAGCGCGGAGAAGGCGTGAGAGGATCCGCAGTTCAATGCTCTACCCAAGGTGCTCCTCCGGCTTTTTCAACTTTCTCGTCAGTTTTCATGCGCGCTGCCATGGCATTTACTAGCAGCTTTTATGTTCTTCATTTGCATCCACGATCACGACGACGCGTCTCAGCTCTTTTTTTCCCTTTACACCTTCCTATCGTCCGCAGAAAACGCCGACTTCCCGCTTGGTTTGATTGGCTTACCTACCAGATGTTGTATTTTTAGGATGGCAATTGTGCATCACACGCTGCTTCATCGAACTC
>Ga0247732_10000818_pt1 | contig 13450 bp, 12 predicted proteins | sample UWRJL163409C2_FD_180940 | JGI IMG/M metagenome (GOLD analysis project Ga0247732, IMG submission 180940) | Plant litter microbial communities from Arlington Agricultural Research Station in Wisconsin, United States - UWRJ-L163-409C-2 | ecosystem: Environmental > Terrestrial > Plant litter >...
TTCTCGGTGCTGATGCAATCGGCACAAGTCACGGGCTGTGGCGCAGCTTGGTAGCGCACTTGACTGGGGGTCAAGGGGTCGCAGGTTCAAATCCTGTCAGCCCGACAGAAAGGGGAATGCTATTTACTGTTGAAAAAACTCCCCGAAATGAAAACGCCCCCGAGTGATCTCGGGGGCGTTTCGTGTTTTCGAGTTTCGGGCTGTGCTCGCCGGTGCTTTATTCGGGCGGCGCGGGTGCATTTAGCCTGGTGGATCGAGGTTCGGTCCGCTTTCGGGCGTGCCGAATTGTCTCGTCTTGCGGTGTGCAGTAGGGAACCCACAAACGGATGGCGGCGAGGCTTACCGTCGAAGTGGTGAGGGGAGTTTGCCTTCGCGTTGTAGCTCGAGGATTGAGATCTCGGGATTCGTTTTTGTGTACGGGTTATAGAACAGGCGGTCGCGTCGGTTTTGCATCCGTGGACCTGCGGGCTCGGTTTCGTGCTGCTCATCGAAGAGGAACGACGCGATGGTTCTGAGGTTGAAGTTGGCCAGCAGGATCGTGGTCAGAACCTGCGCTGCGGCGAAGCCACGGACTTTGCGACGCTGCGCTGCGCTGACGTGCTCTTTGCCTTCGTCTTTGAAGCTGCTGTGGAGTCCTTCGATCGCCTGTCGCGCGTGGCCGTGGAATTCTTCCCACTCGTCGGATTTGTATTCGAAGACCTGCTTTTGGCGGAGAAGGTCTGCTTCAGTGAAGGTGACGGAGTGCTGCCGGCAGATCGCGTCGAAGTGCTCAGGCAGGTCGTCTTCTTCGATTTCGGGTCGTTGTTTGTTGGCGGCGTTTTTGGCCATCTCGCGGAGCTTGCAGACAACGGTCGGGCTGTTTCCGAGCGCCGGGCACATCTTGGGCACGCGTCCTTTCGCGTCGGGGCGCTCCTTGTTGCGGAGCGCGTAAGCGATTCGCGCTTTGATTCGAGCTCTGAATGTTTCGGAATCGATTGTTCCTGCGATGAAGTCTTTGTTGGCGTTCTTGAGCGCTGCGGGCATGCCTGGGCAGTAGACGTTGCCTTCGATGAATTCGGCGCCACCTTTTCCGCCTTGCACGCCGAGCCGGTCGATGCGATATTCGGTGGAGACCCCGTAGCCGAGTTCGGCGACAGGTTCATGGAGGCGTTCGGTTTTGGCGGCCGCGAAATACTGCTTATCAGCGGCGACGATCCCGGCGTCGAGTCCGGTGTTGAGGGCATATTTGAGGACCTTGACGGCTTCTTCGGATACTCCAACGTTGGGGAGGCTGAAGGTGGCTGCGAGGGCAAGTAGCGGGAAGCGTTTGACGCCGTTGTGTTTGGAGTCGACGCGGGTGCAGGTGTTGATCATCCAGCCCCAGATCAGATCGGTCGCGTCGCCGGGGCTGGTCGAGTCGCTGCTTCCTGGCCTGAGGTCTTTTCGGGCCGACTCGTCCTTGACTGCATGCCAGTCAGCGAACGGATCCACCGGTCCCGGAACTGGCTTGTATACCGGGCGGTCGGTCGCTTCTTGGGTTGCGTCTCCGAAGGCGGCTTGTCGGGCGGCTTCCTCCTGAGCTGCTTGTTCTAGTGCGACTTTGGCTTTGAGCTTTTTCTTCGAGAAGCCCTTCGGGTTTGGGGTGCTCAGATAGGACTGATCAATGGATACGTCCAAGGTCTTTGACGCGCGGCGGAGGCGGCGTGGCTGTTCCATGAAGGTCATGAGAAGGAAGGCGTTGGTGAAGGCGTCCAGACGTGCCTTCATCTTCTGTTCGTGTTCGTCGTCGTGGGCCTCAAGCACCTGCTGCACCTGCGTGTAGGTGAGTGCGGTGTAGCGCTTCATCGGGAACGGGTCCATCAGGTTCAGGATCCGGTGGAAGGCATTGGCGGTGTTCTTTTCCCACCGGTGGTGCACCGGGAGCCTGCCCACGAGCGGGTCGATGATCGGGAGGTCGAGCAGGGCCTTGGAGTTGTCGGAGAGTCGGTGTTGGAACAGGATCGAGAGGTCGCGAAGGAAGAGCGACGAGTGCTCCTGTGCCAATAGCATCAACCCGACGAGGACGGCGTGCTCGTGGATGAGCCGCGGTCGCCCGCCGAGTCCCGGGATGGGGTTGTCCTCCTCGTGCCATTTCTGCAACAGGTCAAGTGCTCCTGATTTGCGCACACGTTCGGAAGCGCGTCTGACCTGGTGGTCTTCGAACATCAGGTCGGGGCGGTGCTTGCGGTCGACTTCCCGTTTGCTGAAGCCGCCCCACTGGTCTTCGTCGAAGACGCTGGCGTCGTCGAGGTCCTGGTTGGTGCTGGTGTGCTCGAGGGTGGTGGTCATGGTTATGCCACCTCTTCGCCGGTGATGCGACCGATGTGATCGTCAAGGTCGTGTGGTTCGGTGAAGGTCAGGTAGGGCTGGAGGGATTGGACTGAGGTGAGGCCGGCAATCTGAAGGAGAAGCGGCAGGGGAATGCTCGCGTCGAGGAGGGAGACGATCCATCCCGAGTGCAGGCGACTGGCGGAGGGCCTTGGTGTGCAGGGGTTGTCGCTGAGGAACCGTTGCAGCTCGTGGGGCGGGTATTCGAGGAGGCGGTATGCCTGGAACATGTAGCCGGTGGTGCGGGTGCCGATGCTTTCGCTGAGGGTCCGAACCCAGCTGGCGCGTACCGGCACAGTCCTGGGCTGGTCGGAGTCGCGAACGTGCACCAGAGCGCGGCGCCCGGTGATGATCACGTCTTCTACTCGGATCGTCATGAGCTCTTGCGCAGACAGGCCTGCACCGCCGGCGAGTCCGAGGAACGCTTTGGCGCGTTCGCGTTTGAACTCTGTGGTCAATGACCGCGACCAGGAGTAGAGCTTTGCGATCTCGGCGTCGGTGTACGGTTTGGCTCGTCGAGGCTGCGGTGGGGTTGGGAGGCGGGAGATGTCGTTGCTGGTAAGCAGACCGCCGATTGTGGCGAGCTGGCGTGCGGTGTCGAAGCGGTAAGGCTCGGAGTGGTTGGCGAGACGGTCGGCGAGGTAGCGGAGGATCAGCGAGTTCGTAAACACGCGTGAGGGGACGAGGTCCGTTCCGGTGACGGTCCACACCCACGCCACATACAGGCCAGTCATCATCATCAGACGGCGGGCATTGCTGTGAGTGCGTGGCTTCATGGCCACGACCCACTCAATGACCGCCGGCCGCACCGTCTCCCACGCCACACCGGAAGTGGGCTTCTTCGGTGTGTAGCCGTGGATGATCTGGCAACAGAAGTCGGGCAGGTCGGGGTCGAGTTGCTGCAGCTGCCGAGCGGCAGGGTCGAGACGGTCGGAGTTGTCGTTGAGTCGGTGAATTTCAGCCATGGGAACTGCGTGTGCGGCTGATTTTTCGACCACACGCGTTTCGCGGCCATTTCGGGCAACTTTTCTGTCCCCATCCGCGAATTTCCCTGGTGAGAGGGCTTAAAAGTTTTTCAAACTTTTTTTGGACCCGAAGGGCTGTGGGCGCAGAGCGGCGATCTTGTCTAGGGCGGCGTAGTTCTGCAGTCCAGAGATCGTCAACAGGTCCGCGGCGGGCATCCCCTCGGTCAGGTGCTCGAGCAGCCAGGTTGTGCGCATGCGGGAGGGGCGCACATCCAGTTGGGTGCGGTTTCGAGTAAGGAAGTCAGTTACTTGGCCAGGGGACGTGCTGGTACGTCCCGGGCGGAATACCCAGCCCTGACCTGCGGCACCAGTCATGACGGTGGCGAGAGTTCGTGTCCACTCGGTGCGGAACGGGACCACCCGTGGACGATCCCGCCAGACCACCACTCGGGCAGCGAAGTCTCCGTGGGCATCAATGTCGATGCTGATATCGGTATCGCGAACATCCAGCAGTTCCCGTGTCGCAAGACCGGCACCCAAGCCAAAACACAGCAACGCTAAGGCGTTGCGGCATCGCGCCGGAGTTCCTTGAGCTTTGGCCCAGGAATAGAGTTCCGCGATCTCCTCAGTCGAATAGGGCGACGTGGGTTGGGAACGAGGGATAGGTCGATGACCGCCGAGGAGCCCGGCCGGATTCAGGATCTCTGTCATCCGCCACAGCGCGGATCGGTACGTGGCCTGAGTTCCTGGCGGTGAACCGGGCATCCCCAAGTGGATGAACTGTTCGATCATCGACCGTCGAAAGATCTTGCGGCGCTGCAGTGACGCACCTCGAGACTGCCACGCCCACAGCACCATCGGTGTCGCCGCAGCGAACAAGTCACGCTCACGCCGCTCACCGACCTGCATACATTCCGCGACCGCGGATTCGACGAACGGGCCGATCGTTCCCCAGTACGGAAGCGCAAGGATCGGCACGTACCGCGGGCGTGGTGCCCTCGGCGCCATCACAGTGTCGACCTCGCCACGGATCCGCCCAACGACCGGCTCGCACAGCTGCGCATGTCGGTGTCGTTTTGGAGCGCTTTCATGTGGGTCCTCCAAACCGGGCGCCGCGGGGTGAGAGATGCGTGGCACCACGGTAGACAGCGCCGACGCGCCATGGGTGCCGAGTCAACGACAAAACCAGCGCGAAGTGACGAGCAAATTCAGAAACTGTCCGCGCATGTGTCCCTGGGAGCCGCGATCCTCGCAGCCCCAGAAAGGCACTCATGCTCGCGTTCCCGACGCCGGTAGAGCTCTATGAACGCGCGATACGCCTCTGGAAAGCCACCACCGACACCGATGCACGGTCAGAGCTTGACCAGCAGGTTGAGGACGCCATCGTCCACCACTCCATCGAACCCGTCCGGCAAGGGGTCGTGCGGGCGATGAAATGGATTCGCGCACTCCACCGTCACGAGCAGTTCTGGCGCGATCACGGCCACAGCCCGAGAGAGAAAACACGAAACATGGATGCGCTCCCCGACAGGGAGCGGCTGATGGGGGAGTGGGCCCGATACCAGCGCCGCACAAAATCCCACCTCTCCACCTACCAACTGATCCGGCTCGACATCTCCCCGAGCTTCCAATGGGACCCACAACACAGCACATGGATCAGCAACCTGCAGGCGTGCGAACGCCATCGCCGGGCCACGGGATCATTGCCGCGACTGAACTCCAAAGACCCGGAAGAATTCGCCCTCGCCCGGTGGCTAGGGCGCCAGTTTCTCGCCCTTCGCCTCGGCACCCTTTCCCGCCAGCGAGCCGACCAACTTCACGCCGTACTGGCCGGCACCGGATCCGATACCCCGGCCGGATGACCCGACCTTGTTCGCCATCAGGTTTGCGAGCCGTGCTGACCGTTCGCGCTCGGTCTGTCGCGCTCGATGGGCTACGAGTGAGTCCGAGGCGTTCGAACGCCTCAACATACGAAGGGTTCTTGACCAGTGTTTCCAACGCCGCACGGGTGGTCGCAGAAACACCGGTCGTCGATCCGATCGACCGCGCGATCACGTCGACACGTTCCGTTTCGCTCACCGCCGAAAGACCCTCCACGCTGACGAGCGAGGATGTCGACTCGATCGCTCGCATCCGGCTGACATCCACGCGAAGGTCGAGTTCACTAAGAACCAGAAGTGCCTTGGCCAGGGAAACGTCTGCTTTGGCCGACTCAAAACGTGAAAGCCACTGCCGGGTCACACCGACCCTTCGGGCCAACTCGTCCTGCGAAATCTTCCTATCCAGACGCCGCTGGCGAGCGATAAGCCCGAAATCCTCCGGCCATGAAGCCTGCACCTCGCGCTCCTTTCGGAATGAATGTGTTCCATCCGGACCATGGAACGAAAGGATTACGCCACCGGGCCCGAACGCCGAGACGTAGACGGAATCAGCTGGCGGACCCGAAACCGATCACCACCTGCAGCTTGAGCGATTCGCCCGACAATCGAGCGCACACCATTCGCCGAGTCCGTGACAAAAAAGGCATCGCTTGACTGGTCGTGGACCAACCGCCCCTATCGTCGCGGTGATAAGACCGCCGAGAAAAGGACCGGAATCGTGGACACCGGAGACAATAAACGCGGGGCTAACACACGCGATGCAGCACGCCGCGGCAGAATGCGACGGGTCATCGCCGCAGGACCCGGGCCCGAGGCGAGGAGGACTGGCAGAATGCCGGCCGGTCGCCGGTCGGGATCCCTCACACTCAACAGGGGAGGGAGGCAGTGAGCAGGATCACTCGCGCCTGCCGACCGCTCGTCGCCCCATTCACACACCGAGAACCCAATATCTTCGACCGGGTTGTCGTCCTGCCCGCGCTACTCGATTCATTCACCGGCAAATTCCTCGTCTCCACCGAGCATCGTGTGTACGCACTGGACATGGGACGGCGGGTGATCGTCGAGGCACCAATCGCCCCAGACGGACTAGATGAACCGGATTCGACAGCGAGTGCGCGCTTCAACCGACCCATTCCACATCCGCGGTCCATCTCCCGCATTCACCAGTGCGTAGAAGGCCGCCTCCTCTACCTGGCCCTACGCAGCGACGATCAGATCCGAGACGAGGTGTACTTAGCGCCGCACATCACCAAGATCTTGTTCGTTCCTCTTATCCCCACAGAATGGATCCCGTGAACCGCAAGGCGTCGCGGCCACCAGCCTCGCTCGACAGCGAACAGCCTCTCGTTGGCAGATCGGTCACCGACACGGATAACGGTCCGGGCGAGCGCGAGCCATCTCGGGTAGCGCTTGCAGGTGATTGGCACGGCAACGTCAGCTGGGTTCAACGAGCGATCCCGCTCCTGCACCGCTTCGCCCCCGACGTCACACAGATTTTGCACGCAGGTGACTTCGGTTACTGGCCGGGGCGTGAACAGAAAGGGTTCCTCGCTGGGGTGGACTTCTGGGCGAAGACCGCGGGGATCACCAGCATCCTCGTGACACCGGGGAATCATGAGCACTGCGATCGGCTGAACAGATTGTTTCACGCCTCGCCAGGCGAGCCGGTCCAAATCAGTGACGTCGTGACGATGCTGCCCCGCGGCTACCGATTCAACCTCGGCGGCCGGACATTCATGAGCTTCGGTGGTGCCGCATCCGTCGACTTCGAGTATCGAGTCCCTGGCGATACCTGGTTCAGGACAGAGATTCCAACGGATGGGGACGTGGCCCGCGCGATCTCCGCGGGACCGGTAGACGTCCTGATCACGCATGAGACGGTCGATGGTGGAACCCGCGCGAGTCAACGCGCGCTCGATTCCAACCCGCTCAACTGGAGCCTGGAAGCGCTTGACTATTCCGCTTTATCGCGTGGTCGCGTTACCCGGGTCTGGGATGCTCTCCGGCCAAAGTTGCTGGCGCACGGCCACATGCACTCACCCGACTTCATCACCCTTCCCGATGGTCGCCGGGTGATCTCCCTCGGCCGCGACCGGCAAGAACACAACATGGCGATCCTCTACCTCGACACCCTGGAGACGGAGTGGGTCAAGTGATGATCACGGTCAACGTCGACCAAGCACTGCTCAGGCAGGTTCGTCGCTTGTACGGCTTGGGGGCTGACGAGCAGGCGGTCGAGTTTGCCCTTCGCGAGGCGCTGACTGGTCATGGCGGACCGCCGGCTGGAAAACGACGGCCGTCACAGCGCCTTCGGATCGCAGCGGCACGACTTCGGGTCCGCACCGATCGCGCAATTCGCCGGAAGACCCCACGATGGATCATCGACCTCGCCAACCAACAACCGCCCGCCCCAAGGTCGACACACGTCCAATCGGCCACCGAGCGTATCTGGCGCGAGATCGAGGACGAGTTCGGACTCCTGACCAGCTCCGAAGTCGCGGTAGCACTTGGGCTGAAGTCGCATATCCCACACCTGGTCTCAGCCCTTCATCACAGGGGTGACCTGCTCGGGGCGAGACGACTGAACGCCCACTGCTACCCAGGGTTTCAGTTCGAGGCGAACGGCACCATTCACCCCGCAATCAGAAAGCTCGTCAGTGCGACGCGCGAAGCCGGCTGGTCAGAAGAGAGTTTCATCGTCTGGCTATGCAGTCCTTCGCGTGCATTCGCCGACGGCCGCCGCCCCGTCGACCATCTCAACGACCCGCTTCTTGTGTCGGTCGCCAAGGAAATGATGGCCATCGATTGGTAACACGGCATTGTTGTCCCTACCAGTTGCAGCCCTCCGCGCGTCAAATCGTTCACGTCGGACAGCTCGATGAAAAACCTGACGGCGAATCACCGGACCTGGCCACACGGCGCTACGCAGGTCGTCGTTGTAATCAGCGGCAGTGAGCGTCGGTGACGAGCCCTCCTCGCGGTAATTCTAGGCCGAGCAGGACGTACTGGAACGAGGCCTCGCTCGCCAAACAGCCGGTGGTGTTTCTTGGCGCGTCGCCATCGATCGTCGTCGACCGCGCCAATCCGGAGATTTTGCGGAGGAGCTTCGGAGATCGCCCCTCGCTTCCGATCCAGATCGAGGATTGTTGGTCTCTCGGGAGGGTTACCTTTTCGTTCGCGAGCTTTAGCACGCACCATTGAGAGCGGCTTCGAGTTTGCGCGGCCCTGTCTTCGCTTCAGATTGACGGCAGAGCCGAGAAATCATTGATCGACCTACGAGTTCGTTACGCACCGTGCGCCGACGCACCGACGCACCGCAGACGGCCGTCGGTCGCGGCGAGCCCGTGCCCGGCCTCAACTTCACCCCCGCGTCGATAGAGCGCCTCGACACCACGCTCGGAGCGGCCGTCGCGGCCACGCGGGATGACGCCTATGCAGCCCAATAGTCATCATCGTGACGATATGCGGAGCCGCTTTGCTGGTCACATTCATAGTGACTCAGCAGCGATAGTCGCTAGATGTGACGCGGCCGGCGCGATCAAAGCAAAGGCATGAATCACTATTGACGATATGAAAGCTTCTCAAGTAACTTTGCCATGCTTCGTTTCGCTAGCGTCGATCAATCACCTGTCGCTACCTTCTTCTAAGGAGAGAAATTTGCCCTACTCCATTCGCAAGATCGACCTATTCGTGGAAGACGTAATCGCCGCCTCCGCATTGCTTCGAGACGCGTTTGAGTTCGCGGAGATTGTTGCTGAAGAGGGGTTCGCTGAATTGCAAGGCGGCCCGATCACTCTAATGCTCAGTAAGGACGCGCGAATTCCAATGCCGCTGTCCGCCGGAGTGACGATCCACTTAGAGGTCTCAGACGTTGAAGCAGCTGCCGCGCACGCCAAAGCGAACGGCGCAGAGACGCTTCTTCCCATCGAACAGACGCCCTGGGGAACTACTTCGGCACTGTTTCGAGGACCCGCGGGATTGGTCCTTGATCTGTATTCTGAATCGACCGATCGGGGCTGAGCGACGCGGAACAACCACACTCCCCAGCCATTCCGTTCCTGTTCGGCACTCCTTGGACAGGACTGACCTCTGTTCCAGAGGTCGCGGGCGTGCCGCTGAGGTCGCTACACAGATCGGCACTTGTTGTAAGCGTCACGCTGCACGAGCTGCGAACACGCGACAATGTGGGAATGTCAAGTCAGCAAGAGCTCTCGCCGGAAGATGATCAAGAACGTGAGGTCTACGCGCGTTACGGCTCAGCCATGTACTACGGGCAGGCGCTCGAGGCGGAACTCAAAGGTGCCCTCGTTCTAGCGAAGCTGCGTGACTCATCAATATTGAGTCAAGACGATTTCGATGAGACGTGGACAAGGAACTTCAAGGCCACCATGGGCACCCTCCTAACTCGATTCGAGCCCTACTCGACTGACGATCACGAACTCAGTGAGGACCTCCAACTAGGACTACGGGTGCGCAATCAGCTCGCGCATCACTTCTTCTGGGATCACACCGACGACCTCCTGACCGCCCCCGGACGACAACGCATGATCAATGAGTGCGCGGCGGCGGTCGCTCTTTTGGATGATCTACGCGGCCGAATATGGGCAGTTTCACTCCGCTATGCCGACGCGATGGGTATCGTCACAGAACCCTGGGACGAGGCACTCGCGGTATCAAAGGCGGAGAGCAACGCGGAAGTATTCGCTGGCGGCAGGGCTTGTGGTCGGTGTTCCGTCCAGATGGTTTCCGTCGAAACAGCGAGACGGCCTCACTGGGAGTGCCCCAACTGTCACGCGGTCGCGCTCACATAGTTGCGGGCGACGCTTGTCGGCTCGACATGAAATGCCCCCGCACAAGAATGCGCGAGGGCTGTGTTCAGGCAGGGATCACGCGGTTGTCCTCGACCGCTGTCCAGCGCTTGATCAGCTCTATCGCGTGGATAGCAGCATCGAAGTAGGACGTGAACTCCGTCTCGCTGACGAACCAGTGGGTGTTGTTGTCCGCTGTTCGAGCTTCGACGTTATTCCGGGTCGTTCCCCTCGATTGATCTGATCCTGGCGAACCCAGTTATGGACAGCCGTTGCGCTTACCCCCAAACTCGACTACACCTCGCATTCGGAATTCGGCAGGGAACGGTCTGGGCATGAGTGAAGCCTCTCAAGGAGAGCCCAATCCACACATCATTTCGGGTAACTGTGGGGCACGTCACGGTGGGTGTGGCGTCTCATGTCTCATCCCAAGCCTCGATAGCCTGACGCAATGCTGGGAATAGGTATCGAAGCGGATCGAGTGCAGTGGGGCGTTGGGAACGGTGGATTCCATACGGAGGATATCCGCCGGATAACCAAGGGGGTCCCGACGGAAACGCCACTACTTCGGATCGTTTACGACTGCGGAAGTATGCGCGCTGGAAGTGTTTTACAGCGAGAGATCGATGCCTGGGCAGACGCGACTGGCGGCTATCCCTTCGTTGAGGGAGAAACTAGCGTGCTGGTCATCAGCCACTTTGACAGGGATCACGTGAACGGCCTCCCCCGACTCAAGGCCGTTGGTTTCACTCCCGACTACGTGATACTGCCCTTCCTTTCCTCATTCGAACGCGTGCTGCAGCTAGTGCAAAACATCGCTTCCAAACCCAGGTCGTTTGCCGACGAGCAAGACCGCGCAGACGATGAGTTCGTCGACCGGCTCAGTTCCGATCCTGTCGCCACGGTGGAGGGACTTTGGCCAAAAGCCGAAGTGATCCTCTTCGAGGAGCCAAGCGACGGTCCCGACGATCCCGAGAGCTCACCGGACACCAGCGCGCCTGCCGCGGGCCAAGGCGGGGAAGAGCGCATCGAGGTCTCTGTCGAAGGACGCCTCGGCATCCGTGTAACTCTCACAACGGCGGGCGGGCGACCGCGTCGCACGGCCCTGTGGGAGTACCGGTGGCGCGAGCATCGTGCCGTTTCGGCAGTACCGGGCTTGCCCGCTGCGTTGAAAAGTGGCCTTGCCACCGTCCTCGGCCTGACGGCACAACAGGTCGAGTCGCCCCAAGCTGTCTGGCATGCGATCGCGGCAAAAGACAAGTGGAAGGACGTAGCGGCTCTATATAGGAAGCTCATTGGGAAGAAGGACCTTAATCCGTACTCACTGGTCCTCTGGTCGGGGACGGGTCAAAGCGGGCTGCGGGTCAACGCGAGCCGAGGCGTGACGCTCCGGGGCATCACCCCACAACAAGACGGAGCGCTTCCGCCCTGGCTTAGGTCGGGCGGGTGGCTCGGGACAGGGGACGCTGATCTCCGTTCGCCAGCCGACGTCGACCTGCTGTTCCGACGACTCTCATCTCGCATCGACGAGGTAGACGTCCTGAATGCTCCTCATCATGGCTCGCGCCACAACTCTGCGGTTGAACTCTATAGGAGAGTGCCGACGCGTTCGGGCACCGTTCTCACGTCCGCCGATGGGAAGAACGGATTTGGGCATCCGCATGGGGAGATGGTCAAGGACGCGCTCTTAGCGGGGCGAACAGTTGTCCGCGTCGGTGACAGCGCCGAACAGCGATTCATGTGGAGTGTGACTGTGAGGGCATGAACTTTCGCAATTCGGACCGATTCACGTCGAGGCCGCGCCCGAAGGTCTCGTCAGCTCGCTCAGATCCGTGATTGCGTCTGAAGACCTGCGAGATTGATGTCAGCGGTACGGAGTCGAGCTGCGCTGTATCTTCACTTCGCCATAGCCGTGAGCATCCAGCAACATCCGGAGACTTTTTTCAGCTTCTTTGGCGGCACGGGTCGGCCCTATGCGTACAGAGCGTATCGGCAGACGGCCGACCTCCTCAGCTCGCATGAAGTCTTTCGATTCCCGTTCTGCTTCATGCCTCGCGCCGTCGGAAGCCCCGACTTCGATGTACGGAGTGATCCCGAAGCGCCCCGGTCGGTACTTTACAAAGCGCCACCATGGTGAGACCGTCCAGAGTGCACGTACTTCGTCCTCGTCCTCGAAGCCAGGATGCTTGAACCGGACTGTGGGATCCGGGCCCGCAAGGTAGTCCAGGAAGAATGGAACGACTCGAGCATTTACTTTGTCGGGCTTGCGTAACAACTTGAGGAGGCTGGCGAGCTCTTCCTGAGCGGCGGTGCTTGTGGGACGCAGGTACACAACCTCGGCCCAGTCCCCTCCGAACGAGTAAGGCCTGTCAGGGTCATAAGCCATGAACCGTTCGCCGTCGTGCGTGTGCTCATAGGAGTCCTCTATCCACCCAGGCGGGACGGGTTCTGGATGAGATTCCGCGTCGTTTTGCTGGATAGGGAGCAGGCTGACTCTCGGATCAAAGTTGACAGCGTATTCGGCCTCGCTCCCGATGCCGTACGAGCGCCAGAGTGTGAGCGCATCGCCGTCAGTTGAGGCGCACAGCAGGAAAAGATCGTCGGGGCGTCCGGTGCGACTGACTCCCATTCGAGAAAGTTGTTGTATCTGCCATTTATCGAGCGGGGGCTCATGCTTCTCGATAGCACGGTGCAATGCCTCTCGGCCGGCGCGGATTTCATCGCTGTCGTTCATGTATGCAGCCGAAGTAGCCCACACGCGATGGCTGGCGAGCATCCCAATGAGCCCCTGGCTGGTGGTGTAGTGCCAAGCATTTTTCGGACTTTGCATTTGCCGATCGTAGCCTGGGGTCCTCTTTGGACGAGGTGCCTTTTATTCTGCAGGAGCGTCCAACGGAAATAACTCAGTGGTGCATGATCGTGGCCGCATACCATCCGTCGTCAGCGGGAGCTCCACGCAAAAAGAGGAAAAATCCGGAGGGTGTGGAGGAAATTGCGTTTCAGCCCCTGAAGTAATGTCCCGTGTCTCCAGGGCGTATTGAGTTCTTGGTACAGCCCACAGAAAGCCCCGATGAGACCTATGGTCCGTCGGGGCTTCGTCATTTTCGCGGCACTATGCTGCGTCCCTCAGCGCCGTCATCCGCGACTCCTCCTGCTGCTGAGCGCTGTGAATGTCAGCTGCGCCGCGACCGCCAGGAGCAGAATTCCGAAGAGAACACTGGAGAGTCGCGGCGGGAGGAGAAGGGCTAGCCACGCTCCGGGAATTGATGCCACTGTCGCAGCGGCACCGAGAACCAGCCCCGCTCTCACGTTGACAGTGCCGGCTCTCCAATTCGAGATTGTGCCCACGATGCTCGTGGGAATCATGACGAGCAGCGAAGTGCCTTTGGCGATCAGATCACTGATCCCGAATATCCCGATAAGCGCCGGAACTGCGATGATTCCACCCCCG
>Ga0247732_10000819_pt1 | contig 13432 bp, 11 predicted proteins | sample UWRJL163409C2_FD_180940 | JGI IMG/M metagenome (GOLD analysis project Ga0247732, IMG submission 180940) | Plant litter microbial communities from Arlington Agricultural Research Station in Wisconsin, United States - UWRJ-L163-409C-2 | ecosystem: Environmental > Terrestrial > Plant litter >...
ATTGCGAACTGAGCATCACAGGCCTCCGGTTCTCGAACGTGCTCGACACCGAGGATTACAAGCTGGTGCCCGGCTACCAGGATGATGCGACCCTGCGGCGCTGGAACCTGTGGGGCTACATCGACACTCGCGATGGTGCCCTGGCCGTCGAGCGTGCCCTCGAGGCGAACCTTCCCGGATTCAACACGTTTATCATCGCCGCCGCCGACACCCTGATGAACCGGCCGAGCGCCGAACTGGCCGAGGAAGCATTCCCCGGTATCGAATTCACCCGCGAGGTCGCTGGCACGCAGACCCTGCTGTCGATTGACAAGGCCCGCCGCCTGCTTGGGTACGAACCGCAGCATTCCTGGCGCGACTGACTTCAATTTGCGCGGCGGCGATCGATACCGTACTCTGAACGGAGCCAAAGACCGCTGGTCTCTGTCGTGCCGGTAAATCCTCGTGATTGACCGGAACAGCAGACGAAGGTGTTCTGGATTACGAGTCGCCCCCGTTATGGGACGCGGACCGGGATCCGGGGACCGACCCGCGCAGGTGTGTGAAGAAGTTTTCCACTCGTCTCTTCCTTGTGAAGCAGTCAGTGAATCTCAGCTCCGTGCGCTTGCGCCGGAGCTTTTTTTATTGCCCATTTCTTCCCGTAGCGGATGATTCGGGTTCCGGCGGTACCGGCTAAAGATCACCAACTATTTAGGAGTGCCATGGCGAACAAGGAAGCGTCGGTCGCCGAGCTTACGGACAAGTTCCGTACCTCGAATGCCGTCCTGCTAACCGAGTACCGCGGTCTCACCGTTGCCCAGCTCAAGTCGCTGCGGCAGTCGATCAGTGAGCACGCAACGTACGCCGTGGTGAAGAACACGCTTACCAAGATTGCAGCCAACGAGGCAGGAATCAGTTCGTTCGACAACGACCTGGCCGGCCCGTCTGCTATCGCTTTTGTCCACGGCGACACCGTCGTTGTGGCCAAGGCTCTGCGTGACTTTGCCAAGGCTAACCCTCTGCTGGTCGTGAAGAGCGGTTACTTTGACGGTAACCCCCTCACCGCCGACGAGGTCAAGAAGCTCGCCGACCTCGAAAGCCGGGAGGTGCTGCTGGGCAAGCTTGCCGGCGCATTCAAGGCTTCGCTCTTCGGTGCGGCTTACCTGTTCAACGCTCCGCTGTCCAAGGCCGTTCGCACGGTCGAGGCGCTGCGCGAGAAGCAGGAATCAGCGTCCTAACCTAGGACGTTTTTCGCCCGACACCGGGCGTTTTACAGGACTCTCGGATGCTGCATCTACACGCACCCGAGTTAAGCAATAAGAAGGAGAACATCATGGCAAAGCTTTCAAATGACGAGCTCATCGAAGCATTCAAGGAGCTCACGCTCATCGAGCTCAGCGACTTCGTAAAGAAGTTCGAAGAGGTCTTCGAGGTTACCGCTGCTGCTCCCGTCGCCGCTGCCGGTGCCGCTGCTGCTGCTCCCGTCGAAGAGGTCGAAGAGAAGACGGCGTTTGACGTCTTCCTCGAGTCCGTCGGCGAGAAGAAGATCCAGGTCATCAAGGAGGTTCGCGCCCTTACCGGTCTCGGACTCGGCGAGGCCAAGGCTGTTGTTGACGGCGCCCCCGGCGTTGTGCTCGAGGGTGCAACCAAGGAAGCCGCCGAGAAGGCAAAGGCTCAGCTCGAAGAAGCTGGCGCCACCGTTACCCTCAAGTAATTCGAGCCCCACTAGGGGTTTCTTGCTTGGCAGTAGCTGACATTGGGTGCCGTTCCCGCAAGGGAACGGCACCCTTGTTGTTTTTAACCACCCGCGGGGACAAATCTGCGGCGTGATCTGCTGATTTAAATTGCAAGCACTTGTGGCTGCCTGCGAATGGTCCTACGTTTAGGGAAGGTCGACTTCGTCACCGCCATTCGTTGCCCGCGCCTTCGGTTCCTCCGGGGGCGAGAAGTGATGGTGGTGCACCCTGTTGGCTCACCCTGCAGTCACCATTACGCGTAATACAGCTTGCGCGTTTACCTCAACGAGGAGGATTTACATGAGTTCCATCCTGCACCGACGTGTAACCGTCCCGCTGGCGATCTTCGCCGCAGCGGGACTTGTTCTTACTGGATGTTCATCAGCAGGCGGGGATGGCGGCGGAGGCTCCGCCCTCGGCCCGGGCGATGCCGGAGAAGCCGATGGCGTCGTCACCATCTATGGCACGATCGTCGACTCCGAAGCCGAACTGCTGAACGAATCCTGGGCAGACTGGTCGGCCGAGAACAACATCGAGATCCAGTACGAAGGCAGCAAAGAATTTGAGACCCAGATCAGCATTCGGGCTCAGGGCGGCAACGCTCCCGACCTGGGGATCTTCCCCCAGCCCGGACTGCTCGGGGACCTGTCCTCGCGTGAATTCATCCAGCCAGCTCCCGAGGGCGTAGCGGCGAACGTTGCTGAGTACTGGTCGGAAGACTGGGCCAACTACGCCACGTCGGGTGACACCCTCTACGGCGCACCGCTGATGGCCAACGTCAAGGGCTACGTCTGGTACTCACCGGCGAAGTTCGCCGAGTGGGGCATCGAAGTCCCGACAACCTGGGACGAACTGCTTGCCGCCACCAAAACGATCGCAGACACCACCGGAGAAGCACCGTGGTGCGCGGGCTTCCAGTCTGACGCTGCGTCAGGCTGGCCCGGCACCGACTGGGTCGAGGACCTGGTGCTCCGCCAGTCGGGCGCCGACGTGTACGACCAGTGGGTAAACCACGACATCCCGTTCGACGACCCGCAGATCGTGGACGCGATGGACTCGGTCGGAGACATCCTCCTGAACCCGGACTACGTGAACGCCGGCTACGGCGGGGTTGAAAGCATCAACTCGACCACCTTCGGCGACGTCGCCCGGGTGATCGGCGAGGGCAACTGCGCCCTGCACCACCAGGCATCGTTCTACGACGGATTCCTCGTCGACCCGGCCAACGGAAACACCACCGTGGGACCGGACGCCGATGTGTGGGCATTTATGCTTCCCCCGGTTGACGCCTCCGCTGGTAAAGCCGTTGTGGGTGGTGGCGAGATCGTCGCCGCATTCTCGAACGATGAAGACACCATCAAGGTGCAGGAGTACCTCTCCAGCCCCGAATGGGCCAACAGCCGCGTGAAGCTCGGCGGTGTGATCAGCGCCAACTCGGGTCTTGACCCGGCCAACGCCAGCAGCCTCATCCTGCAGGACGCGATCACAATCCTGACGGACCCGGACACCACGTTCCGCTTCGACGCATCCGACCTGATGCCGGGCGTTGTGGGCAGCGGATCGTTCTTCACCGGAATCGTCGACTGGATCAATGGAAAGCCGTCCGACGAGGTCCTCAGCACGATCGAGTCCTCCTGGCCGTCCGACTAACGTCTACCTGCGGCGGGGCACCTACGCCTGCCGCACCTGCGCGCGAATGCGCGTAACCCTCGTACCGGGTGGGACCGCAGCCTCGAATCTGCGGTCCCACCCAGTACGGGGTGGTTCCGGCCGGACAACCTGATCCGGCAGAACAAGCACCAGAGTCCACTGTTGTACTCGAAAGGGACACAATGTCAGATTTTCTCAAGTGGATATCCACACTTCCCGCGTTGGCACAAATTCCCCTGGTTGTGCTCGCGTTCCTCATCGTTATGGGGCTGCTGATCTTCTTCCTGGAAGTAGCACCCCGCACGGGACGGCTCTACACCGGCATCCGCCTCGCCGTCTGTGTCCTCGCACCCCTGCTGATCTTCCTGGCCCTCGGCTCCGTGTGGTGGGCCGCCGCTGTCGCCGCCGTTGTTGGTGGCGTATTTTTCATCATGGATTTCCGGTCCCGCGAAGGTGCGGGCTACCTGTTCCAGCTGGTCGGCTTCCTGAGCCCAGCCATCGTGCTCCTCGCGATCGGGCTCATCTACCCGTCCATCCAGACCACGATCGCCGCGTTTATGAACAGCCGCGGCAACCGTTTTGTGGGCCTCGAGAACTTCATCTGGATCTTCACCCAGGAAACCGGAATCCGAACCGTCCTGAACACCATCGTCTGGGTGCTGATCGTGCCGGCACTGTCGACCGCCTTCGGCCTCGCCTACGCGGTCTTCATCGACAAGTCGCGCGGTGAGAAGTTCTTCAAGATCCTGGTCTTTATGCCGATGGCGATCTCCTTCGTCGGCGCGAGCATCATCTGGCGCTTCGTCTACACCGCCCGCCCCGCCGGGGAAGCGCAGATCGGTCTCCTCAACCAGATCGTCGTCTGGCTCGGTGGGCAGCCCGTCGACTGGCTCTCCAACGCCCCCTGGAACACGTTCTTCCTCATCGTTGTGCTCATCTGGATCCAGACCGGATTCGCGATGGTTGTGTTGTCCGCGGCAATCAAGGGCGTTCCTGCCGAGCAGCTCGAGGCCGCAGAACTCGACGGGACCAACGCCTGGCAGCGCTTCACCAACGTCACCGTGCCGGGTATCCAGAGTTCGCTTGTTGTGGTGCTGACAACCATTTCAATCGCATCGCTGAAGGTATTCGACATCGTGCGCACCATGACCGCGGGATCCAACCAGACCAGTGTGATCGCCAATGAGATGTATACGCAGTGGAAGGGTTTTGAAGTCGGCCGCTCCGCCGCCTTCGCCCTGGTGCTCTTTGTGCTCGTGCTCCCCATCGTTGTGTACAACGCCCGACAGATCGCAAAGCAGAGGGAAATCCGATGAGCGCCACCATCCCGGCCAAACTGCCAGTCGACAAAGCCACCGAACGCCAGCTCGCTACCGGCGAGAAGGTGCTCGAGGCCACCAAGCGCAGCAAGAGGAGGCTGACCAGCCGCGGTGCCACCATTGCCGCACTGGTCATCGCCATCCTCTGGACCACGCCGACATTCGGGCTGCTGGTGTCATCCTTCCGGCCCGCTGCGGACGTCAACCGCTCAGGCTGGTGGACGTTCTTCCAGAACCCCGGCGTCACCCTGGACAACTATGTCCAGGTCCTGGGCTCCGGCAACAGCACGATCACCCTCGCCGGTGCCTTTATCAACTCGATCGCCATCACGGTTCCCGCGACGGTGTTCCCGCTGGTGATCGCCAGCCTCGCCGCCTACGCCTTTGCGTGGATCGACTTCCGCGGTAAGAACTGGCTTTTCATCGGGGTCTTCGCCCTGCAGATCGTGCCGCTGCAGATGGCCCTCGTGCCGCTGCTGAGCCTGTTCTCCCGCGGACTCAGTATCGGAGGTGTGCAGCTGTTCTCCGGGCTGGATGCATCCGGGTCATACTCGCAGGTGTGGATTGCGCACACGATCTTCGCGCTGCCCCTGGCAATCTTCCTGCTGCACAACTTCGTGTCGGAGATCCCGCGCGAACTGATCGAGGCTGCGCGTGTGGACGGCGCCGGCCATGGCCAGATCTTCTTCCGGATCGTCCTGCCGCTGACCATGCCGGCCATTGCGTCCTTCGCGATCTTCCAGTTCCTCTGGGTCTGGAACGACCTGCTGGTCGCACTCGTCTTCGCGGACGGGGCGGTGGCGCCGATGACGAAACTGCTGGCCGAGATCACCGGCAGCCGCGGCCAGGACTGGCACCTGCTCACCGCGGGCGCTTTCATCTCCATCCTGGTCCCGCTGATCGTCTTCTTCTCCCTGCAGCGGTTCTTTGTGCGCGGCCTGCTGGCCGGTTCGACAAAGGGCTAAACCTGCAGCGCGATGCGCGCGGCAGGTTGCACACCAGCCTGGGCGGATTCCCTTGTACGGGTATCCGCCCAGAGCGCTGTGTGCCACCCTTCGGGAAGAAAATCGGCTGTGAGCGAAGCTGGCGTCGAGGGTGACAACGGCGGGAGACAATGAAGCGTGAGTATGCGAGGCGGCGGAGGTCGTGGACACCCCGGTGGTGGCCGAATCAGCGGTGGTGACGCCGAAGCGCAGCGCGCGGTCAACGCCATCGCCCCGCGGGTGCCGCACCTCCTGCGCCGCATCGGGGACCTGTTCCGCCCCCACCGCGCCAAACTCGCCCTCACCATCACCCTTGTCCTGATCAGCGCGGGCCTCAGCGTGCTTCCCCCGCTGCTGACCAAGCAGGCCTTCGATGTCGGCCTGTTCCCTCCGGCCGGCGAACCGGACTTCCCCGTCCTACTCAAACTTGTCGCCGCCATGGTGCTGCTGTGGATTGCCTCCGCCGGGCTCGGCGTCTGGCAGACATTTTTGACCGCCACGGTGGGCAATAACGTGATGGGTGCCCTGCGCACCAGGCTCTTCGGTCACCTGCAGGCCATGGAACTGGCCTTTTTCACCAAAACTAAGACCGGTGTGATCCAGTCGCGGCTGCAAAATGACGTCGGCGGCGTTGCCGACGTGCTCAGCAACACCATCTCCAGCGTGATTGGCAACACCGTCACCGTGCTGGCCGCATTCGTCTCCATGCTGGTGCTCAGCTGGCAGCTGACCATCGTTGCCGTAATCCTGCTGCCGGCACTGGTGATTGCCCAGCGCCGGGTCGGCCAGGTACGCGCACGCATCGCCACCAAAACGCAGGAGTCGCTCAGCGACATGACCTCGATCACCCAGGAGGCCCTCAGCGTCAGCGGCATCCTGCTGGCCAAGAGCTTCAACCAGCAACCGGCCGAGATCGAGCGGTACGCCAAGGAGAACAAGAACCAGATCTCCCTGCAGGTACAGCAGCAGATGAGCGGCCAGTGGTTCTTCGCCATGGTCGGAATCTTCCTCTCGGTGATCCCCGCCGTTATCTACCTCGCCGCCGCCTGGCTGCTGCAGCGCGACGTCCCGGTCACCGCGGGCACTCTGGTCGCCTTCACCACCGTGCAGGCCAGACTGACCTTCCCCTTGCTTGGACTCCTGCGGGTGGTACTCGACCTGCAAACCTCACAGGCACTGTTCTCCCGCATTTTCGAATACCTCGACCTGCACCCGGCGATCTCCGACCGGGCCAATGCCCACGCGGTGCGCGAGAGCGAACTGGGCCGGGTTGCATTTCGCAATGTGGAGTTCCGTTATCCCGACTCCGGGCCGGACACCCCGCCAACCCTCGCCGACATGTCATTCACCATCGAACCGGGCCAGTACGCCGCATTCGTTGGCCCGTCCGGCGCGGGCAAAACCACCGTCTCCTACCTGATCCCGAGATTCCACGACGTCAGTGGCGGGCAGGTGTTGTTCGCCGGCGAGGATGTGCGCGATCTGGAGCAGGACAGCCTGGTGCAGAACATCGGCATCGTCAGCCAGGAAACGTATCTCTTCCACGCCACCATCGGTGACAACCTCCGCTACGCGAAACCGGATGCGACGGACAGCGAGCTCGAGAACGCCGCACGCGCCGCGAACATCCACACCACCATCGCCTCGTTCCCCGACGGCTACAACACCGTGGTGGGCGAACGCGGTTACCGTCTCAGCGGTGGAGAAAAGCAACGCATCGCCATTGCCCGGGTGCTGCTCAAGGACCCAGCCGTGCTCATCCTCGATGAGGCCACCAGTGCCCTCGACTCGGTGTCCGAACGTATTGTCCAGGGTGCGCTGGATACGGCAGCACGCGGCCGGACCACCATCGCCATCGCCCACCGCCTCTCCACCGTGATCAACGCCGACGTGATCTTTGTGGTCGAGGCGGGACGCGTGGTGGAGACCGGAACCCATGCTGGGCTGGTTGACGCCGGCGGGGTCTACGCCCACCTCTTTGCCGAGCAGTCCAGGGCGGCAACCCCGCAACCCGCCACACCCGTGAATTCTTCCCCCGCCCCGTCCCTCCCGATCGAAAGCAGCCCAGCGTGACCGAGCCCCGAACCATCATCATTACCGGCGCGAGTGACGGGATCGGCGCGGCCGCAGCGCGCATGCTCAGCGCGGCAGGCAACCGCGTTGTGGTGGTGGGCCGCTCCGCCGAGAAGACCAAAGCCATCGCGCGGGAACTCGGTGCGGACTACTTCCTCGCCGACTTCGCGAAGCTGGACGACGTGCGCACCCTCGCCGCATCGCTGCTGGAAAAATACCCGCGGATCGATGTCCTGGCGAACAACGCCGGCGGCATCATGGGGGACCGGGAACTGACCGTCGACGGGTATGAGAAGACCCTGCAGATCAACCACCTCGCACCGTTCCTGCTGACCTCCCTGCTGATGGAACGACTCATCGAGAGCACAGCGACCGTGATCAACACCGCCAGCGTCGCCAACGTTCTCTTTGGCAAGATCGACATCGACGACCTTGACCTCGAGAAGAAGTATTCGCCCAACCTTGCCTACGGAAACGGGAAGCTGGCGAACATCCTCTTCACGCAGGAACTCGACCGCCGATACGCCGCCGCGGGCATCTCAACGGCTGCATTCCACCCCGGGGTGGTGAAGACGGGATTCGCCAGCGGGTCGACAACGGTGATGCGGGTGATCTACCGCACCGTACTCAACCGCTTTTTGCTCAGCGCCGAGAAAGGCGCCGATTCGCTGGTGTGGCTGGCCACGGCAACCCCCGGCCGGGAATGGAAGCGCGGCGAATACTACGAGAAGCGTCGCCCCGCACGGAAGAACCGCCAGGCAAGCGACCCTGTCCTGTCCCGCCAGCTCTGGGAGCGCAGTGCGGAACGCGTGGGCATCCCCGCCTGACCGGCAGGCACGATTCGGTCCCCGTCGCAGGCGGGGACCACCTCGCGGTGTTAGCTGCGTTCGGCGAGCAGGCGTTCCATCAGCCCGATCTCGCCGTTCTGCGCGTTGATGACACCGGTGGCGAAATTCACGATTGGATCGTAGTCGCTGCGGTCGAGGACAGCTTCGGCCATCTCGACCCCGCCCTTGTGGTGGGCGATCATCAGCGTCAGGAAGAACTTCTCGGCATCGACTCCGCTGAGGGTGGCAAGCTCCGCCATCTGCTCGGGGGTCGCCAGACCCGGCATGGGGTCACCGGGGGTGTGCGCCGAGGTCGAACTGCCGTCGTGGTCGTGGGAGAGACCGGCAAGGGTCGGCCTGGTCATCCACGTCATCGAGGGTTCGGGTTCTGCCTGCGGGAGGTTCCACGCGGTCAAAAATGCGAACAACTGGCCGGACTGGTTTCCCTGCGCCGTCGCGATGTCGTAGGCAAGAAGGCGCACCTCCTGGTCATCCGTGGCGTCGCGAATGATCAACGCCATCTCGACGGCCTGGTCGTGGTGCAGCTGCATGTCGCGGTCGAACCCGGCTTCTGCGCTGGTGTTCGAGGGAGTGCCGACCCGCGGCGCGGTGAGGCGGCCGGCAGCGAAAACCCCGGCGAGCACAAACAGTCCGACCAGCGCTACGGCAATGATTCGCCGCAGCCGAAGTCCGGAAGATGTTGTGGCGCTGTCGGCGCCGGGATGCTCGTCGGGGTTCGCGCTGTCCGTCACGTTAGGCGATTTTTCCGGGACCGTCGATGGCGCCGCTGCAGGTGGCGCCGAGCTCGGGAGCTTCGCCGCTCTTCCAGAACTTCGCGATGAAGTCGGCCAGGCGCGGGTCGTCCACACCGTCGAGCTCAACCTGGTTGGCCCAGGCGGAGGCGACAACCGGGGCCTGCAGGTCCGGGTACGGGGACAGGATGATGTAGGTGCTCGGCAGCTCGTCCTGCAGGGTCTCGAGCTCTTCCGCGCTGACTACGTCGGGGTTGTAGGTCACCCAGACGGCCCCGTGCTCGAGGGCGTGGGTGGCGTTGACGTTCTCCTGAGGCTCGGTGTAGACGCCGCAGTTCAACCAGGCCTGTGCATGGTTTCCCCCGGCGGGCGGGCTCATGCCGTAGTCGGCCTCGTAGTCGACATCGGTGGTGACGTGCACGTTGGTGACGTCGTCGAAGTGGGTCAGGCCGGCGATGTCGATCGTGTCCGGGTCGACCTTCGGCACCGAGCTGCTGACAACAAAGGCGATGATGAGGGCAAGGACACCGGCGCTGGCCGCAACAGTACCCACCAGGGTGATGATGCGGTTGCGCTTCTGGGTGGCCTGCTGCTTTTTCAGCGCGGCGACCTTTTCGGCGCGGCGGGCTTCCCGCTGCTGCTTGGTGGTGAGTTCTGATGGCATGTGGTGATTAGTCCTGTCGTCAGTTGCGGCTACAACTAAATTGTCCCACGGGATCGGCTGGGAGGTTCGTGCAAACGTTCCGCGTAACACAAATGTGGCCGCTGGTAGATTGAACCCACGATGAAGTACGCGAAGTCAGTTCTCGAGCTCATAGGCAACACCCCGCTCGTCGAGCTTGGGAGGATAGGTCAAGGGTACGCGCCCACCATCCTTGCGAAGGTCGAATATCTGAACCCCGGAGGTTCCTCGAAGGATCGAATTGCCGAACGCATCATCGATGCGGCGGAAGCCGACGGTCTCTTGAAACCCGGTGGCACGATCGTGGAGCCCACCAGCGGCAACACCGGTGTTGGCCTCGCCCTCGTCGCCCAGCAGCGCGGCTACCGCTGCGTGTTTGTAGTGCCGGACAAGGTGGGGGAGGACAAACGCAACGTCCTTCTCGCCTACGGCGCGGAAGTGGTGGTCACCCCAACCGCCGTCGCCCCGGAGAGCCCCGAGTCGTATTACAGCGTCTCGGACCGCCTCGCCCGCGACATCCCCGGTGCGTTCAAACCGAACCAGTACGCCAACCCCAACGGCCCGCTCAGCCACTACGAGACCACCGGTCCCGAGATCTGGCGGGACACCGAGGGAAAAATCACCCACTTCGTTGCCGGGGTCGGCACCGGCGGAACCATCAGCGGAGTGGGCCGGTACCTCAAAGAGGTATCCGGCGGTCGTGTGCAGGTCATCGGGGCAGACCCGGAAGGGTCGGTGTATTCCGGCGGCACCGGGCGCCCCTACCTCGTTGAAGGTGTCGGCGAGGACTTCTGGCCGAGCGCGTACGACCCGTCCGTGGTCGACCAGGTCATTGCAGCATCCGACGCCGAGTCCTTCGACATGACCCGGCGCCTCGCCCGGGAAGAGGGACTTCTCGTCGGCGGCTCCAGCGGACTCGCGGTCGATGTCGCGCTCAAGGCCAGCGCACACCTCGGCCCGGATGCCGTTGTGGTGGTGCTCCTGCCGGACGGCGGGCGTGGTTACCTCGGAAAGGTTTTCAACGACCGCTGGATGCAGTCCTACGGGTTCCTGCAACTCTCCGACGAGAAGACCGTGGCCGACGTGGTCAGCGCGAAGACCGGGACACTGCCCGACCTTGTGCACGCACACCCCTCGGACACCGTGCACGATGTCATCGAGATCATGGGCACCTACGACGTCTCGCAGCTTCCGGTGCTAAGCGCCGAACCGCCCGTGGTGATCGGCGAGGTGGTGGGCTCCATCGACGAACGCTCGCTGCTCGAGGACATCTTCAGCGGCTCCGCCAGGATGACCGACCCCATCGCCAACTACATCGGGAAGCCACTCGGCCTCATCGGGGTGCACGAATCCGTCACGGCGGCGCGAACCGCGCTGGCGACGGCGGACGCCCTGCTGGTGGTGGCGGACGGCAAACCCGCCGGTGTCCTCACCAGGCACGACCTGCTGAGCTTCCTCTCCAGCTGACCCACAGCGACGCATTCCGCCGCCACGAAGCTTCGGCGCGTAGCATCCCCCTGTACTGAAAACCCGCACCCCCACCGAGTCACCGCTCGACGCCATTCGCGAAAGAAGAACCACCGTGGCCCACACACCCGATGACCGCACCAGCACCCCGGACCACGATTTCGCCACCCGCGCGATCCATGCCGGGCAGGAATTCGACCCGACCACCGGTGCCGTTGTGCCGCCGGTGTACCTGACGTCGACCTTTGTGCAGGACGGCATCGGCGGGTTCCGCGGCGGGTACGAATACGCCAGGAGCGCGAACCCCACCCGCGATTCCCTGCAGGAACTGCTTGCCTCGCTCGAGGGTGGGCTCAGCGCCTTCAGCTTCGCCTCTGGCCTCGCCGCAGAAGACACCCTGCTGCGCGCCGTGCTGAAACCCGGCGACCACGTGGTGATGGGCAATGACGTCTACGGCGGCACACACCGCCTGGTGAACCGGGTGTTTGTGCCGTGGGGCGTCACCCTGTCCACGGTGGAGATGACCGACCTGGATGCTGTCCGCGCGGAGGTCACCGCGACCGGCGCCCGCGTGCTCTGGGTGGAGACACCGAGCAACCCGATGATGAAGATCAGCGACATCGCCGCGCTCGCCGAGATCGGCCACTCCGTCGGCGCCCTGGTGGTTGTCGACAACACCTTCGCCTCGCCGTACCTGCAGCAGCCGCTGGCGCTGGGCGCGGACGCGGTGGTGCATTCCACCACCAAGTACCTCGGTGGGCACTCCGACGTGCTCGGCGGCGCCGTGATTGTGAATACCGCTGAGCTGGCCGAGAAGGTCGGTTTCCTGCAGTTCGGCATCGGCGCGGTGAGCAGCCCGTTCGACGCCTGGCTGACCGTGCGCGGCATCAAAACCCTCGCGGTACGCGTGGACAAGCACTCCTCGAATGCCCTCACCATCGCCGAGGCGCTGGTGTCGCACCCCGCAATCGAGGCCGTGCACTACCCCGGCCTGCCCGGTCACCCCGGCCATGAACTGGCAAAGCGCCAGATGTCGGCCTTCGGCGGGATGCTCTCCGTGCAGCTCGTCGGCGGAAGTGCCGCCGCGCGCACCTTCGCCGAGTCAACCCGGCTCTTCCAGCTCGCCGAGTCCCTCGGCGGTGTGGAATCCCTGATCGGCTACCCGACGGAGATGACCCACGCCTCGGTGAAGGGCACCGAGCTTGCCGTGCCGGAGAACCTGGTGCGCCTGTCCGTGGGCATCGAAGGCGTGGACGACCTGCTCGCCGACCTCACCGACGCGCTCGACCGCCTGGGCCTCACCAGCTGATCCTTTCGAACTGTTCCCGCAGGCGCCGCCCGCGGTCCGGGTTCAGCGACTCGACCCAGCCGATGCGGCCGCGCAGGTGCGCGCGGAAGTCGGGCAGGTTCGCGCGGTTCTGGGTGGCGGGACCCGCGGTGACGCAGTTGTGCAGGATCGCTTTCAGGGCGTCGTAGTCCCGCCGGGTGGCGTTCGTGTGTTGGTTCACCACAATCCCGGTGACCTGCTGGCGGGTGCCGGCCGGGCGCACCCGGGTTTTCGCAGCGTTCAGGCGGTGGCCCTCCTCGGTGACGATGCGGCCGGCCGCACGGATGAACGCGTCGGCGCGGGCCGCGAACGGAGCATCCCCGCTGAAGGCCAGGTCGTCGGCATACCGGGTGTAGGTCGCCCCGGCGGCGGCGGCGAAACCGGACAGCCGCGCGTCGAGTCGACGCACCGACAGGTTCGCCAGCGTGGGGGAGGTCGGTGCGCCCTGGGGGAGGTGGGGCGCGGCGAGGGCCCGACGCAGCGCGAAACGCTCGGCGGCGTCACCTCCGGCGGGCATCGCGGTGAGCACCCACGGCGGAACCGCGTGGGTGCAGAGGCCGGTGAGGGTGTGGGCGACCGCCTCGGGAAGGCCCGCCTGTCGCAGTGCCCCGTAAATGCGTGCGGGGGTGACGGTGCT